>Ga0210400_10000200_pt1 | contig 75690 bp, 65 predicted proteins | sample IncBWH26MmetaG_FD_155456 | JGI IMG/M metagenome (GOLD analysis project Ga0210400, IMG submission 155456) | Forest soil microbial communities from Barre Woods Harvard Forest LTER site, Petersham, Massachusetts, United States - Inc-BW-H-26-M | ecosystem: Environmental > Terrestrial > Soil >...
GCACGCCGATCAAATTGCAGTGGACGCGCGAGGACGACATCCACGGCGGATTGTATCGACCCATGTATTTCCACAAGCTCGAAGCCGGATTGAATGCGCAAAATGAACTCACCGGCTGGCACCACGTCATCGTCGGCCAGTCCATCATGGCCGGCACGATTTTCGCCGCGGGCATGAAGGACGGTATCGATCCAACCTCGGTGGAAGGCGCCGCGAACATCGCCTACGGCATCCCCAACATTGCCGTCGACCTGTCGACCACCAAATCCGCCGTGCCGGTGCTCTGGTGGCGCGTGGTCGGCAGCTCGCATACCACCTTTGCCGTCGAAGCATTCATCGATGAAGTCGCGCGCGCCGCGGGCGCGGATCCTTTCACGTTCCGCCGCAAGCTGCTCGAACACGAGCCCCGCATGAAGGCCGTGCTGGAACTCGCCGCCGACAAGGCAGGATGGACCTCGGGACCCATGCCGAAGGGCAAGGGCCGCGGCATCGCGGTGTGCGAGGCGTTCAAATCCTTGGTTGCGCAAGTGGCCGAGGTCAGCGTCGATGAGGCAGGACGCATCAAGGTCGATCGGGTGGTTTGCGCCGTCGATTGCGGCACGGCGGTCAATCCGGACATCATCAAGGCGCAAATGGAAGGCGGCATCGGTTTCGGCTTGGGCGCGGCCCTGTACGGCGCGATCACGCTGAAGGACGGCCGCGTGGAGCAAAGCAACTTCAACAGCTATCGCGTGCTGCGCATCAATGAGTCGCCGAAGGTGGAGGTTTACATCGTACCCTCGAGCGACAAACCGACCGGCGTGGGCGAGCCGGGCGTGGCGCCCATTGGGCCGGCCGTTGCCAATGCCGTATTTGCCGCCACGGGCAAACGTGTGTATGTATTTCCTTTCTCCAAAAACGACATCGTCAGGAGCCAGCCGTCATGAATGCAGCGCCTCCCAAAAATACGCGACGACCGATTCTTTTGGCGCTCGCGGCAATCGTCGCCGTGGTGATCATCGTGGCTGCCTATATGGTTTTCGGTCCTCTTGCCACCGATTTTGCCGGCGGCAAGCGCGTTGCGCTCGCGGCTTACACGGCGGGAGATCCCACCGGCGTGCCGGCGGAACTCAAATCCGCAAGCCAAGTCGAGCGCGGCGAGTATTTGACTCGTGCGGCCGATTGCGAGGTCTGCCACACGGCCAAGGATGGCGCACCGTTCGCCGGCGGGGTTGCTTTCGTGCTGCCGTTCGGCGCGATCTATTCGACCAACATCACCCCCGATGCGGAGACCGGCATCGGCAGTTACAGCGACGCGAATTTCCTCGACGCCGTGCACAAGGGGATCGGCCGCAACCACACCAGGCTGTATCCGGCCATGCCCTTCGCCAGCTACACCTACATGTCGGATGCCGACGCACTCGCCATCAAGGCGTATCTCTTCACCTTGAAGCCCGTGCACGCACCCGCGCCGAAAAACACGCTGAGCTTTCCATTCAACCAACGCGGACTCATGAGCCTCTGGTCGGGCTTCTTCAATCCCGACCGGCGCTATGAGCCGAACGTGGATCGCAGCCCGGAATGGAATCGCGGCGCGTACCTGGCAGAAGCGATGGCCCATTGCGGCGAGTGCCATACGCCCCGCAATCTGGCGTTCGCGCTGAACAATCGGCAGAAATTTGCGGGCGCGGTGCAAGCCGGCTGGAGGGCCTACAACATCACACCCAATCACGCCAGCGGCGTGGGCTCGTGGAGCGATGCGGACCTGGCCCATTATCTATCCGCGGGACACGCCGACGGCCGCGGCACCGCCGCCGGCCCGATGGGCGAAGCCGTCGATCAAAGCTTAAGTTACCTCAAGGGGAGCGATATCGCCGCGATTGTGACGTATATGCGCTCCGTGCCGGACGTGGCAACCGCCGACCTGCCGGATCCAAAACAGGCTCCGGCGCCGGCACAGTTCGCCGAGAACACGCCCGCGGCCGGCGAGTCACACGGCAAGGCCGTTTACGAGGGCGCCTGCGCCGGCTGCCATGGCTGGACGGGTGTGAGCCCTGTCATTCCATTTGCGACGTTGACCGGCACGCGCGGCGTCAATGATGCGACAGCCATCAATGTCGCGCAGGTGATCATCGGGGGCGGCCACCGGCATGTTGCGGGCGATTCAAACAATATGCCGGCCTTTGGCAGCACGTACTCGGATGCAGAAATTGCCAGCGTCGCGAATTTTGTGACGGCTCGGTTCGGAGCCAAGGGATCCGACTTGACCGCGGCCGAAGTGGCGAAGCTGCGCGCCGAGGAGTGAAGCGCAAAGCGCTCTCAAGAAAGCGACGGTTTCAGGACAACGACGGTTTCAGGACAACGACGGTTTCAGGACACCGACGATTTCAGGACAACGACCCGATGCTCTCGAGGAGCGAGGTAGTGCGGTGCACCCGAGCCTCCAGCATGGTCAGCGCCCGGCTCGCCAAAGCGGAGATCTCCGGATCCTTGATTCTTTGGCCGCGCTTGAACAGAGTTATCGCCCGCTGTTGACCGTCCACCATTCTGGTGGTGTACGCGGAGTCAAAATCCCGGCCGCTCTTCTCCTTCATTTGCTCGACGATATTCCGGTGCTCTTCGTCAAGCGAGTCCGGCACGCGTAATTTCTTGCGCGTCGCGATTCTGGCGATATCGGAAGTCGTTCGATCGAAGTCCAGGATCAAATGGTGGGCGAACTTGCGTACCGGCTCCGCGTCCCCCTGTTTGACCGCCAGAAGCCCGAGCTGGACTTCCGTCATGCACTCGTAACTCGCGCTGGCGATGAAGTTATCCGGTTGGATGTTCTCGAGATCGATGTTGCGTCGCTTCATGAATGGTCCTTGAGGTTCGAACCCAGGAGCCCCTTCCCGGATTTAAAACTATGAACCCAATGCCGTGCGTCGCTAGCAGGGCAATCATGCGATTGTCCGTCAGTGCAGTCCTACAGAACGCGTGGCTACTTAGCCTCAGCCGGCGTCAGCGTTTCCGGACCCATGCCCACGATCTCCAAAATCACATCGGCGTCCTTGGCGCCGTCGTAGTGCACTTCCTTGGCGTAGTGCGTCACGAAGCTACCGGCGGGAACGGGCTTCATGTGCTCCGGGTCGTAGTGGCGGCCGGTATTCACCCACCAAGTTCCGGACAGCACGGTGATAAACCGATCGTTGGGGTGAAAATGCGGACGGCTGTTGTGATGCGCGCTCCATTTCACCAGAATCGCATACAGGCCAGGCTTCGATGCATCGCCCGCCAACGGAATGACTTCGATCCCGTTCTCACCACTGCCCTTCCACTGCATATCGGCCGGCAAGCGGATCGAGATGGCCTTCGGGTCGAGGCTCGCAAACGGTCCGTCCTCCGCCGAAATCGCAGCGGGCGCCAGCAGCGCCGAGGCTGAAAGACACAGCGCGTACCTGCTCTTCAAGAAATGCAGCATGCCGATCTCCCCGAATGAGAATTCCAAGCTGTCGTTGCAGCGTGCCATTCTGGCACGTCCCTCGACCTAAGGCGTAGACTCGAGGAAGGCGCAGTCACTCGCCTTTGCAAAAAGGAATCTGCAAGCTCATGGACGCAATCGGCGATCCTTCAGGAAGCGACCAAGACCTGGGGCGCAGCTTTCAGCAAGTCGTGAGCAAAATGAACTTGTTTGCGATTACGTTGGACGCCAATGCCAAGCTGAGCTTCTGCAACGACTACTTTTTGGCGCTCACCGGTTGGACTTTGCCCGAGGCCCTGGGATGCGATTGGTTCGAGCGTTTCGTCCCGCACGAAGCCCCGGAGTTACGCGAGCTGTTCGCGGAGATCCTCAACGACTCCCCGTCGGCGTGGCATCATGAAAACGAGATCATGTGCCGTTCGGGCGAGATGCTGTTGGTGCGCTGGAACAACTCGGTCATCCGTGGCGCCGCGGGCGAGCCCATTGGAGTCGCCAGTATCGGCGAGAACATGACGGAGCGGCGCATACTCGAATCCAAGTTGTTGGACGTCGGCAGCCGCGAGCGACGCAGACTGTCGGCGGATATTCATGATGGGCTGGGCCAAACCCTCTACGGCGCGAGCCTTTTGATCAACAATCTCGAGAAGTCCGCGCGCAGCTCCGGCGCGCCGATTGCGGCGGATTTGGCCGATCTGGCCTCGATTGTCGGCTCTTCCATCGACACGTGCCGGCGGATCGCCCAGGGATTGGCTCCGCTTTCCGATACCAGCGGCGGTATCGTCGGGGCGCTTCGCACGCTCGTGGGGCTGCCCAGCCATTCCCAAACCTTGGTGACGCTCGAGGTCTCCGACACCGCGACGCTGCGCTTGGACAACGGCACAGCCGATCACCTCTACCGCATTGCGCAGGAAGCGCTCACGAATGCCCTGAAGCATGCTTCCGCAACACGCATTGCCGTTCGATTGAACGTCCAGGCCGGCCTGGTCACGCTGACGGTATCGGACGATGGGATTGGGCTGGCGGAGCCGCGGCGGAATTCGAAGGGATTGGGCTTGAAATTGATGCGGTATCGCGCGGATCTGATCCGGGCGACTCTCGTCGTCGCGCGCCAGCAACCTCGCGGCACGCGAGTGACTGCGAGCGTCCGCAATCGGGCCTAAATGCCAGGGTCTAGCGCGCGACCGGCCGCGCTTCGGCAGTGACTTAACAAGTGACTAAAGTCACTTCCATTCGCCGCCCGGCGAGACGCATGATCTCACCCATCGTGACAAACCCCGCGGAAGCTTCCCTGCCGGTGATACGGATCGTCATCGCCGAGGACCAGGCACTGGTGCGTCGCGGCGCCGCGTTGCTGCTGTCGATGGAACCGGACATGGAGGTCGTGGGCCAGGCCTGCAATGGCGTGGAGGCCGTCGAACTCGCCCAATTGCTGAATCCCGATGTCGTGTTGATGGATTTGCACATGCCCCTCAAGGGGGGTGTGGTCGCAACGCGCGAGATTACCCGTGCACTTCCGCGGACTCAGGTCCTGGTCTTGACGACATTGGATGACGATGAGACCGTCTTCGAAGCGGTGCGCGCCGGCGCGCAGGCCTATTTGCTGAAGGACGCGGCGGAAAATGAACTGCTTGAAACCATCCGCGCGCTCAAACGGGGTGAATCGCACCTGACGCCGCAAATCGCGCGCAAGGTCATGGACCAGTTTCGCAGCCTCGCGCAATCGGTCGAAGCGGAGTCGCGGCGCGTGGAATTCGCCGCGAACGTCGCTGCAAACACGATGCTCGCGGCGGAAGCGTTGAATGAAAAAGAAGAAAAGGTACTCGAGCTGATCGCCGAGGGCATGAGCAATCGACAGATCGGCGGCGCCTTGTTTCTCGCCGAGGGCACCGTTAAAAACTACGTGAGCCGCATCATGGACAAGCTGCATGCCAATACGCGGACCGAGCTCGCGATGAAAATGACGAAAGTCACTCTAAGATCGTGACTTCCGACCCCTGACTTCCCCTCCTCCCGCGCCTATGTTGCCTTAGAGGATTTGAGAATGTCCGTTGTCGAGATTGCGCTAAAACGCCCCTACACCGTGGTAGCGATGCTCATCTTGATTTCCTTGATGGGGATCGGCGCGGCGCTGCGCATGCCGGTCGATATTTTTCCGGAAATCGACATCCCGGTGGTCGCGGTGGTGTGGACCTACAACGGCATGAGCGCGCAGGACATGCAGAACCGCATCTTGACCCTGCACGAGCGCCAGCTGGCCTCGTTGGTCGACGACATTTCGCGCATCGAGGCCGTGAGTTACCAGGGGGTCGGTGTCGAGAAAGTGTACCTTCACGAAGGCGCCGACGTCACCCGCGCGATCTCGCAATTGGCGAGCAGCGCGCTGGTGGTGCTCAAATACATGCCCCCCAACATCACGCCGCCGCTGGTGCTGCGCTACGGCGCCACCGACGTCCCGATCATCCAGCTCAGCTTATCCAGCAAATCCTTGCCGGATACCAAGCTCAACGACCTGGGCCAGAATATCATCCGCCCCGCCTTGGCGGTGGTGCACGGCGCCGAAGTCCCCTACCCCTACGGCGGCAAACCTCGCGTCATCATGGCGGACTTGGATTCCCAGGCGTTGCAGGCGCGAGGATTATCGGCCGCCGATGTGAGTGCGGCGCTGCAGCGCCAGAATGTCATCCTGCCCTCGGGCGACGTCAAGATCGGCGACAAGGATTACGCGCTGGCGATGAACAACTCGCCCAACCTCATCGACACCATCAACGCCTTTCCCATCAAGGAGGTGGACGGGCGCACGATTTTCATGCGCGACGTCGCGCATGTGCACGATGGATTTCAGGTTCAAACCAACTCCGTCTCGGTCAACGGCACGCCGGGCGCGTTGATGACCATTCGCAAGACCGGCGGCGTCTCGACCCTCGCGGTGATCGATGGGGTTCGCGCGGCGCTCACTGACATCAAGAAGGTGCTGCCGCAGGACGTGGCCATCCAACCCTTGTTCGATCAATCGGTGTTCGTGAAGGCGGCGCTGAACAGCGTGGGGATGAGCGCCGGCATGGCCGCCGGGCTCACGGCCCTTGTCATCATCCTGTTTCTCGGCAACATGCGCCTGTCCCTGATCATTCTTGCCGCCATCCCCCTGTCGATCATCACCGCCGTGCTCTTCATTTACCTGACGGGCCAAACCCTGAACACGATGACGCTCGGGGGCTTCGCATTGGCCATCGGCATTCTGGTCGACAACGGCACGGTGGTCATCGAAAACATCGAGCGGCACGTCGCCATGAACGAACCGTTGCGCCATTCCATCGTGGTGGGCGCGAGCGAGGTCGCCGTCCCGACATTTCTCTCGACCTTGTGCATTTGCATCGTCTTCGTGCCCGTGTTTCTTTTGCAAGGCACGGCTAAATATTTGTTCTCGCCGTTGTCGCTGTCCGTGATCGGGGCGCTGCTCGCCAGCCTCGCCCTGTCCTTCACCATGGTGCCCGTGCTCTTCAACATGCTCATGCGCGGATCGGTCCATGATTTTCACACGGAAGCGCAGCATCGGCCCGTGGGCCAGCACGCCGCGCCGAAAAATCCCCTGGTGCGGTTTCAGGCGGCTTTCGAGCGCGGCTTCGAATCCTTCCGGGAGCGCTATCGAAACGCGCTGGCCTGGACCCTGTCCGAGTCGGTCGCGACCATCGCGGCATTCGGCATTTTGATCGTCGGGTCAATCTGTCTCTTTCCACTGTTGGGACGGGACTTCTTTCCCCAGGTCGATGCCGGCCAAATGCGCCTGCATGTGCGCGCGCCGCCCGGAACGCGCCTGGAGAAAACCCAGCAGTATTTCGCCGAGGTTGAAACGCAGATCCGGCGCGAGGTCGGCAACGATCAAATCAACGTGATGCTCGACAACATCGGCCTGCCGTACAGCGGCATCAATATTGCGTTGAGCGACTCGGCCACGGTGGGCCCGATGGACGGCGAGATACTGATCTCCCTGAACAAAAAGCACGCACCCACCGCGCAACTGATCGCGAAATTGCGCAAGTCCTTGCCCGCGCGCTTCGCACAGCTGCAGTTCTTCTTCCAACCCGCCGACATCGTGGACCAGGTGCTCAATTTCGGTCAGCCTGCGCCTGTCGATGTCAGGGTCTCCGGGCCGGACCAGGGGGAAGCATTCCGCCTGGCGTCGAAGATCGCGAGAGACCTGACGAAGGTGCCGGGCGTGGTCGACTCTCACGTGTTTCAAGTCCCGAATGCACCGGCGCTGACCGTGGATTTGGACCGGGCGCTGGCCACGCAAAGTGGCGTGACGCAACAAGAGGCTGCAAACAACGTCCTGGTCGCGACGAACTCGAGCGCCCAATCGGCGCCGAATTTCTGGGTCGATCCTCGCAACAACGTGAGCTACCCTCTGGTGGTGCAGGTGCCTCCCTATCGCATCGACACGTCGCAGGACCTGGAGACGATGCCGGTGGCGTCGGGCAGCGGCGGACAGGGCCAGCTCTTGGTCAACCTCGCGGCCTTTGGCCGTGACGCCATTCCTCTGGTCGCTTCGCAGCTGAATATCCGGCCGGTATTCGACGTGCATGCCGACGTGCAAGGGCGCGACCTGTACTCAGCGGCGCACGACATCGACGGCGTGCTGGCGGCGAACCGGCCGGATGCCGCGAAGGCGCTGAACGTAACGCTGAGCGGCCAGGTCGATACGATGCGCGAAAGCTACACGGGACTGTTCACCGGCATCGCCCTGGCCATCGTCCTGGTGTATCTATTCCTGGTCATGAATTTTCAGAGCTGGATCGATCCCCTGATCGTGCTCCTGGCGGTGCCCTTTGCGCTCGGCGGCGTTTTGTGGATGCTGTTTCTCTCGCAGACGCCGATGAGCGTGCCGGCGCTCATGGGTACCCTGATGTGCATCGGTCTCACCACGGCCAACAGCATCTTGGTCGTGACCTTTGCCAACCAACGCATGGCGGCGGGAGACGATCCTCTGCGCGCGGCGGCCTCCGCCGGCTACACGCGCCTGCGCCCGGTGCTGATGACCGCCGGCGCCATGATTCTCGGCATGGTGCCCATGGCCTTAGGGATAGGCGAAGGCGGCGAACAGAACGCGCCTTTGGGCCGAGCGGTCATCGGCGGCCTGTTGTTCGCCACGTTTGCCACGCTGATCTTTGTTCCCACGATGTACCGGTTGTTGCGCCGTCGGCCAGCCGGTGTAGTTGATTCGAATGTCATAGGTAGAGCCAATGCAACCGCATAACGAATTGCCGGACGACACGTCGCGAACCGAAGGCGGCGGGGTCTCCACGGAATTTCAACCCGGCACCGGCAGGAGCTTGAAAATCGGCGCAGGCATAGCGGCCGGCATCCTGGCTTTTTGTTTCTGCGTGGTGATGGTGCTGCGCTTGGTCGATGCGCGCACCCTGCGGACGGGAGCCGAAGCGGCCTACTCGGCGCCGCCGCCGGTCGATGTCATCACCGCGCGACCCGCCTCGATCGGCCAGGATCTGGTGCTGCCCGGTCAGACCGCGGCCTGGTACGAAACCACGATCTATGCGCGCGTCAGCGGCTATGTCGCGAAGTGGATGGTGGACATCGGCGATCATGTGAAAAAGGGCCAGGTCCTGGCGATCATCGAGACTCCCGAGCTCGATGCCGAACTCAGCGCCGCGCGCGCGCAATTGCAGGCCTCCGAGGCGCAGGTGTCGGCGCGCCGGGCCGAAGAGGAATTCAGCAAAACCACCAATGAGCGTTGGCGTGACTCGCCCAAAGGCGTGGTATCCGAGCAGGAACGCGAATCGAAAAAAGCCGATTATGAAAGCGCGAACGCGCGTTTGTTCGCGGCCAATGCGCAAGTCGCACTCGACAAATCCAAAGTCGATCAATACACCGCGCTCGCGCAATTCAAGCAGGTCGTGGCGCCGTTCGACGGCACCATCACGGAACGCAAGATCGACATCGGCAATCTGGTCACGGCCGGCAGCGCATCGACGACCACGCCGTTGTACCGCATCGCGCAGACGGATCCCCTGCGCGTATTCGTGGATGTCCCGCAAAGCTCCGCGCGCGAGCTCATGAAAGCGGGTGTCCCCGCGCAGATCCGCTCGACCGGATCGTCCGGCGATGTGTTTACCGGAACCATCACCCGATCCGCGGAATCGATCAACGCGCAGGCGCGCACCATGCGCGTCGAGGTCGACATGCCGAATGCCAGTCATGCCATGCTGCCGGGCACATACGTCAATGTCGCATTCAGGCTGCAACCGCGCGGCCTGGTCGAAGTCCCGGCCGCCGCGTTGATCTTCCGCCCCAAGGCCACGCAGGTCGCGCGGGTCGGCGCGAACAGCAAAATCGATTTTCTGGACGTCACGATTGCCCGCGACAACGGCAGTCTGGTTGAGCTCGGCTCGGGCGTCAGGCCCGGCGACCGCTTGGTGCTGAACATCAGCAGCCAGATCGCAGAGGGTCAAAGCGTCACGCCGACCGACAGCGACGCGGCTCCCAAACAAGCTCTTCCCAAACAAGCGCTTGATGTGAAGCGATGAACGGCGGCGCGCCAGTGAAGGCGGTGTTGTTGCTGCTCGCCGGCGTGGGTTTGGCGTTGAGCGGCTGCGCCGTGGGGCCCAACTACCACACACCGAAGCCCGATACACCGCCGGCGTTTGTCGCAAGCACCGCGGCGAATGGCGCAGCCACCGCGGCGAACGGCGCGGCCAGGGCGACGACACCCGCGCCCGATCTGGCCACATGGTGGCATGCCCTCAATGATCCGGAATTGGATTCGCTGGTCGAGCGCGCCATCAAGTCCAATCCGGATCTGGAGATTGCGCTGACACGGCTGCAACAAGCGCGCACCTACGAGGCGGTTGTCCTCGGCCATGCGCTGCCCGACGTGGACGCCAGCGGCGCGGCCGCTCGGGGCACAGGATCTGACCTGACGAAAGGCCGTGCCGACCAAGGGCTGCGTTCCGCGGATACCTCAAATGGTTTGCAGCACATCAATACCATCGCCGGATTCGACGCAGTGTGGGAGCTGGATATATTCGGCAAGTACCGCCGTGAGTTCGAGGCGGCGCGTTACGATGCTCAAGCCGCGGCGGCAGCGCGTTCCGCGGTCATCACTTCCCTCATTGCCGACGTGGTTCGAGGCTACGTCGATCTGCGCGGCTTGCAGATTCGCGCCGGCATTCTGCGCGGCGCGAGCAGCGTGCTGCGGGAATCGCTGCGCATCGTGAACCTGCGCTATGAGCGGGGAATCACCAATGAACTCGACGTCGAACTCGCCACGCGCGAACTCGACACGCTCGAAGCGCAAATAGCGCCGGTGGACGCCGAGGTGAGCGCGAGTGAGTATGCGCTCGCAGTGCTGTTGGGCGAATACCCCGAGAGTATCGTTCACGAGCTATCGGCTCCGGGACTCATCCCGTCGATGCCGGCGCCCGTGGCGCCCGGCGCGCCGCTGGACCTTTTGAAGCGGCGGCCGGACATTCAGCAGGCGGAACGCGAATTGGCAGCCGCGACCGCGCGCATCGGCGTGGCGACGGCGAATTTATTTCCACAGGTCGCGCTCGTCGGGTCGATCGGATCCCAGTCGCAGGGTTGGGGAACCCTGCCGAATATATCCAAACATATCTGGTCCTTTGGACCGGGAGCCGTCTGGCCGCTGCTGGACTTTGGCGCTCTCGATGCCGAAGTTGACATCGCGCAGTTGCAAGCCCACGCGAGGCTGGTGACCTACCGCAAGACGATCTTGAGCGCCGTGCAGCAAGTGGACGCGGCTCTCGACGGCTACACGGCGCAGCAGGATCGCCTGCAGCATCTGGGCGATGCCATGGTTGCCGCACAACGCGCCGTCGACCTGGCGAACGCACGGTACAACCGCGGGCTGACGGACTTTCTCAACGTCGTGGACGCTGAGCGTCAGTTCTACGACCTTCAGGAACAGTACGCCGCGGCACAGGTCACGCAGGGAGAGCAATTCGTTCAGCTGTATAAGAGTCTGGGGGGCGGATGGCAGGGCTATCAAAACGTGCCCAATATCCGTCTGCCGCAGCCGGCCATCATTGCGGCGTTCCGCCGAACATTGAGCAGTTCGGCACCCTGATGCCTAAGATCCGCGCGGTGATGTCAAACCGGGCGGCTCAGCTTTTTTACCGCGAGGCCGATTGGAATGAGGCCAAGGATTTGCGTCAAGGCCGCGACGGCTACCGTCGCTGTCACGGAATGATCGTACAGCGAACCCAGGGTGGCGCTCCCCGCGAACCACGCGACCCCGAAAATCGCGGTGAATAGTCCATAGGCGCGCGCCCGACGATGGGTTGGAACCATGCGCGCGATGGCCGCCGCGATAACCGTTTCATGGACGCCGAGACCGATACCCCACAGCACCATTCCGCCGAGCGCAGACCAGAAACCTCCGAGGAACACCAACGGCGCATAAGCCGCGATCAGCAGAGTCGATGGCAGAAGCATGACCAGCCCGCGCCGATCATACCAACGCCCCGCCGCGAGGGAGCCCAATCCGGCGGTACCCATCGCCAGCGCATACAGCATGGGCACCGAAGCGGGAGACATCAAATGCGCCATCGCAAAGTGATAGGAAATCAAGGCGTAGTCCGCGAACCCAAAGGCAATGAGCGCAGCACCGGCGCAGTACCACCAAAACGCGGGCGGCAGCTTGGAACTCTTGAGGTCGTCGCCGCGCAGAGCGTCGGCCGGCGCGACGATGCGCCCCGCGCCGGGATAGCGCAGCCGCACGGATAAGACCAGGAGAACCGTGATGGTGGCAGGGACTGCCAGCCAGGCAAAGGCGGCGTGATAATCGTGCCGCTGTGCGAGCACGAGCGCGGCCAAGAGCGGGCCGACCGTGGCGCCGATCTGGTCGAGCGCCTCGTGCAAACCGAACGCCCAACCCTGGCCGATGCTCTCCCCGGCCTGCGAGAGCATGACATCGCGGGGAGGATTGCGCGTGGCCTTGCCGATGCGTTCGAGAATGATGAGCGCCGCGGCGGCCGGCCACGTGCCGATCAATGCCAGTGCCGGCACGGCAGCCATCTGCACGACATATCCCACGAGCGTGATCGGCCAGTACCAGCGGCTGCGATCGGCAAGGCTTCCAGACGCCAGACGCAACGTGTAGCCGAGCAATTCGCCAATTCCGGCGACCAGGCCGACGGCGGCGCCGGTCGCGCCGAGCACGGCAAGATAGGGCCCGGAGATCGAACGCATACCCTCATAGGTCATGTCGGCGAACAGACTGACGATGCCAAACGCCACCACGAAGCGCAACGCACCTGAAGCGGTGATTGACGGTTGGTCGGATTGGGATGCGCGGATCATGAGAGGGGCCTTGTCCTTGTCTTGCAGAGGCGCCCTATCGTAGGCAATCTAGAATCGACTGGCCAATCAAACCGCTCGCAACGCCGTTGCGATGGGTAAACGCGCCGCGCGAATGGCCGGGAATAGGCCGCCGATGAAGCCAATAACGCCGGACGCCGCAACCCCTATCATGGCCAGTTGTAGAGTCACGCTGATATCGAAAATCAGTTGAGCGTATGCCGAGCCTTGTGTCGTGCTCACGGTGCGTCCATTGAAGAAAACCCAAGCCGCGCATGCGCCGAGCATCCCGCCTGCCGCGGCCAAGAGAAGCGCTTCGATCAATACCGACGCGACGATCGGTGCCGATCCAAAGCCAATGGCGCGTAAAGTCGCGATCTCAGTTGTCCGAGAGCTAACCGCCGAGTACATCGTATTCAGCGCGCCGAATATGGCGCCCACTCCCATGATCGAGCCGACGACATAGACGAGCACCGAAAGTAACCGGCTGACCGTGTTCGATTGCCGCGAGAAGTAATCGCGTTCGCGGGCGGCGTCCACGCGCAGAGCGGGATTGCTCGCCAGCGAATCCGCCAACGTACGCAGTGAGCCAGGCGTATCAAGCAACACGGTGATGCTCGCATACGTCGAACCGTTATCCGAGGACATCACCGTATCGGCATCGGCCAGCAATTCCGACTCATGCGCGTCACCGTTGCTGGTGAAGGTTCCGACCACGACCCAGGTGGCCGTTCTTGTCGTGATGCGACTGCCGATTTCCGTGCCCCTGTATTGCGCCTTGGCTGCTTTGCCGACGATGAGTTCATTGACGGCCGGTCGAAACAGTCGCCCCTCGACGATTTGCAACTCGGGCCGGACAAGGAGTGCCTGTGCGCCGAGGCCGCGCAGAACCACCGTCACCTCGGAACCATCATCGCGTTTGAGCAACTTAGGCAAGCGGAGGGGCTCGGCGGTTACCAGGGGCTTGCCGTCACTGTCATGTTTGATCCCGGGCGCGTCCAGGACGATTCGCGCGGCGGAACGCGTCAAGGCGCTCCCGGATTCCGATGCCGAACCCTTGCGCATGACGATGGCGCGGTCATCACGACCGGTCCCCTGCAATGTTTTTGTCATGCCGGCTGCCATGGCCAGAACCGCTACCAGCACAGCGACCACACCGGCACTGCCGATGACGATCACAAAGGAGGGGCCGAGCCGCTGCGGGATGCTGCGCAAATTCATGGCGACAACAGCGCCAATTTGTGAAACGAGGTTCACGGTAGCGCTATCGGACGGCCAAGGCGTCGACGATGTTAATGCGCGTGGATCGCCACGCCGGCGGTAGCCCGCTCAACACTGCCAACAGGACGGCAATCCCCAATCCCGCCGCCAACACCAGCGCCGATGGCGATAAGGCGCCGAACAAAGAGCCCATCGATCCCAGGGCCATCCTCGCCAATCCAAGTCCGGTCGCCCCGGCAACGACGCACACAAAGACGGCTTCCAACAAGATCAGTGTTACTACTTTACGGTCGGAAAATCCCAGCGTTTTCAGTACCGCCAATTCCGGGATGCGTTCTCGCACCGACTGCATCATGGTATTGCCGGTCAGGAACAATAATGTGAACAACGCCGCGCCAACAATCGAGTTGGCGATCAAATTGATGTCGCCGACTTGCTTTATCTGCGATTGGGCGAACACCTGCTCGGTCTGAGTCGTCGTTTCATCGCCCGAGTTGGCGAACAGGCTGTCGATAGCGGCGGCCATTTCCGGGCCGCGGCGCGGATCCTCGATGCTCACAATGTAGTACAGAACGCTGCCGTTGCCGAAAGCGCGGGCTTGGTCCAAATAGTCGTAGTTGATATAGAACGCGGGAAATGATCCTGCGTTGTAAGCAGAGACGTCCATGATGCCGACGACGTCGACGGCGTAGGTATCGCTGCCGTCCTTTTTGGTCCATATCGATGTTTGGAGGGGGATCCGGTCGCCGATTTTCCATCCGTACTGGGCCGCTATCCCGGCACTTACTACCGCTCCGGTACGGGTGCGCTGCATTTCCGTGATCTGATCATCGGGGATTTTGATCTTTGGATACACGGCAAACTGAGTCGACGCGTCGATCGCAAATACCGGCAGGCTGTTTTGCGCGTCTTGGTAAAAGCCGCCAAAGTAGCTCCAGTGCGTCACCGCGCGCACGCCCGGCACCGATTTGATCCGCTCTAGATATGAGATTGGCAAGCCATCGCTCATGCTGATGCGGCTTTGTACGTAGAGCCGGTCTACATTCAAGCTTTGAAAGACATGATTCATTCCCTGATTGATGCCTTGCAAAAGGCCAAATAATAGGAACGCAACGACAACGGACAGCATCGTGAGCACCGTGCGGGTTTTTTTGCGCCATAAACCCGCCCAAACCAGGATGAGGTATTTCACGCGGCCCTCGCGGCGGTGACTACCAGGAGACCTTTGTCCAAATAGATTTGGCGCGTCGCATGATTGGCGGCAAGCGGATCGTGCGTGACCATGATGATGGTTTTGCCTTGATCACGGTTCAGCATCTGCAAGAGTTGCAAAATACCCTCGGCGCTTTCCCGGTCCAGGTCGCCGGTAGGCTCATCGCACACAAATATCGCAGGATCGGCGACCAGCGCGCGCGCAATGGCGACACGTTGTTGCTGACCGCCCGAGAGTTCGCCAGGTTTGTGTTCGGACCGATCGGCAAGTCCGACCAGTTGCAGCGCGGCGGCAACGCGCTCTCTTCGTTGCGCAGCGGTCAACCGGGTCAACAGCAATGGCACCTCCACGTTGCGGCTCGCGGTGAGCACGGGAAGCAAATTGTAAAACTGAAACACGAAGCCGATATTTCGTGCCCGCCAGGCCGATCGCCGGGCGCTCGACAGCTTGCCGATGCGCTCGCCTGCGACGACGATCTCCCCTGAAGTGGGAGAGTCGAGTCCCGCAATGAGATTGAGTAAGGAGGTCTTACCGGAGCCGGACGGACCCATAATCGAGACAAACTCCCCTTGTCCGATTTCCAGGCTCAGCCCGTGCAGCACTTCCATTTTTTGCCTGCCGCGGATGTAGGTCTTGACAATGCCATTTAGTCGAATTGCCGGGCTCATGCGCCAATCACCTCTCGGTCACGCGGTACGTGTGCCGAAAGCTAACGGCTCTGCGTACCTCAAGTCGCGTCGAAAAGCGCGGTCGTTGGTCGATTTTTGAAATCGACGCTAGTTTTCAAGATTCGGTGAATTGCATCGTCGGGAGGACCGGGCCCTGTGCTTGCGCCCGGGCTCTGTAGGCGGACGGTGTCATTGCCTTGGCATCCCTAAATGCTCGATTGAAGGGATTGATCGAGTTGTAACCCACAGTCAGTGCAATGGTGAGAATCGGGAGGGAGTTCTTTGCGGGGTCGGCCAAGTCTCGGCACGCTTCGGCGATTCGATAGTCGTGCAACAAAGCATTGAAGTTTCGGTACCCCAGTTGTTCGTGAATGAGTCTGCGCAGCCGATACTCCGGCATCGCGAGCTTTTGCGCGAGAGAGGCAACCGTGAGTTCCCCATCGCGATATATGTGCTGATCAGCAAATGCGCGCCGCAAGGCGATAATTGCCGCATCGTGCGCACCGATTGCCGACACGCTCTTCGCTGCGGCGAGAGGCGCGCGACTCTTCTCGTCCCGAAATGGGTCGATATAGACTGGTTCGGCCGTTCGAAATGTAGTCAAGAGCGCGAAAACCGCGAGCGAGGCTTGCAGCATCGATAATGTGAGGTGCACGTAAAACTCGGCGATGCTATTCCAGGGAATGAGCAATCGTTCCAGCAAAATCGCGAAGAACATGAAAGTGCCGACGATCAGTAGAAATGTCCATCGCAGCATGCGACGCGCCTCCACCAGGTCCGCCCGCCACCCCCGCAGCATCCAATACAGTGCGTATCCCACAAACAACAATTGCAGCAACGCTGGAACCACTTGAAAGATATCGTGTTGCCACTCGGAACCGTTGGTCGAACGCAGTGCGCCGGCGGATTCCATCAAGACCTGTAACGCGAAAGCGCCGGCCAACCACCTTGGCAATTTGGACTCATCCTGGAATAAGGAGTGGCACAGGATCATCAATAAGCCGGATGTCATATTGCGCGCGATATGAAGCGGAATGCGCAGCATCCCAACGTGCAGCTGATAGGCTTCCGGAATCCAGAACGCATAATCCTGCCGCGCAAGCACGATGGCACACGCCGAATTGAAGCAAATCAAGGCAATGAGGCGCGCGTTTCGCTGCTTCGCGCTCGTGACTATCACGCGCAAGCCGAACAGGAGGACCGAAAAGAATCCGATCACATCGATGGTGAAGAAAAGTAGCTGCGTGGACATCGGGCGAACTTTGGACGGAGATGGGCTCCGTGATCTTACCTCTCCCGTGACGGCGAAGAGAACGCCATTGCCCAAGGACGCCATGGCGAGGTGTTCGGGGCGTCGAGGACGACGCCCGGCTTCGGTGCCGAGCGGGTGCGAATGCGCCGCTAAGACAGCCGGCGTCTAGGCGGTGGCCGCTTCGTCTTGCGGCAGCTTCGCGCTCACTGCGACGCGACGGGAGAAGTACGCCACGATGAGTCCGAAGAGCAGCATCGCAGCCATGTTTGCGGCAAATTTGGCGGGCGTAAAATGCGGCGCTGACTTCCACGCCGACAGCGGCACGACGACGTAGTTCATGACGAAGAAAATGACCGCTCCGTAGGCGAGCCCGCTGATGATCCAACGGCGCAGCAATGCCGGGCTGGATTTCGCCAGCAAGACATAGATCGCGGCAATCAGCAGGCCCATCGCCTCCTGCAAGACGGCCCCCAGGAGCATGGTCGCCGATCCGCCGCCGAAGGTTGCCTTGGCAAGCAGTCCGCCCGCAATGACTTGCAGAATAAAGCCCGGGCTGCGGCCCGAGATCAGGCAGGCCGCGCCGATGTCGATCGAGGCCGCGATCACGCCGCCGAGAAGGATGGCGGTAAAAACGTCGGGCTGTTTTCTCTGCACGGGCCTGCTCCTCAACCAGGTTTTTGAGTGAGCCACAATAGGTGCGCGCGGTGGCATACTCAAGGTCCGATTCGAGACTCTTTCAGGGTACCACTTGGGGATCTAATGCGACGGCATTCTCCCGAGCGCCTGCTCGGCTTCGTGCAGCCAGTCGTCTCGATCACTGCCCGGCGGCAATGCCGCGCTCAGGTCGCGAGCACGTCGATAGGTCTCTTGCGCGCCGTGAGCGTCGCCGGTCTTTGCCAGGGCCTCGGCAAGCGCCAACAGATTCGGCGGATACTGGGGTCGTAGGGCTACGGCGCGGCGCGCCGACGCCAACCCGGCCTCCGCGTCGCCCGGCCCCAAGGGCCACGCCGGCGCTCTGACGAGGACCAGGGCCTGCACGCGTGCCGGACCTGCCTGGTCATACTCGGGATCGGCCGCTTCCGCGCGCCCGAGCAACTCCAACATCGCCTTCAGCGCCTCGTTGGCCTGCAAAGGATGCGCCCGAGCCCGAAGACCCAGTGCGATCCCATCATAATAGAGACAGGCGGCAGCCCGGGGTGCTTGCTCGAGGCAGGTTTGCGCGTTGCGACCGGCATCGGCGGCGAGCTGAGCGCGGATTTTCGAGTCTCCCTCGGTGTCGCTGCGTCGAGCATCCTCGGCGACCGCCGCCGCCAGTTGCTCGACGGTCAGGTGTCGAAGGGGTGCGGCCGGCAGGCTGGGCGGCGATTTGCATCCCGCGAGACTGAAGGCCGCGACCGCCACGCCGATGCAGCGCCTCACGGTTTGCCGGCATTCCCAGGAAGCTGCGGCATCACGAAGCCTTTCAGGTGCACCGATGCCAAGGTTTCCGCACCGCCATTCGCCGCATTCATTTTAATGAGCGCCGCCTGAAACGCCTTGGCGCGTGCCTCGGGCAGCCGCGATTCGACCACGGTAATGAGGGCCACCGGCAACGGCGCGGACTGGGTGAGCGTCTTGATTTGCGCGGCGAACGGCAGTGTCGACAGCGCCGCCGCCTGCGTCTGGTCGAGCAGTGCCAGCACCGGTTCGCCGGACGCGACGCGCCGCAAGGCACTCAAGATTTGCCCGGTCGGCTCGATCTTCACGTCGGTCGGCAGCGCCCATTCACCGAGGGCCGAATGCTTCACAAACTCCGGTGCGTAACCGGCGACGCTCAGAATCGTGTAACCCGTCATCGACGCCGGACCCGTGACCGGGCCACCCGCCTTTCCAACCAGCGTCCAACGCTCCTGGGTGCCGACCCCCGCCACATCGGCCTGCGCGAGCGGCGTCAAATGCAGCGCGGCAGCATGCTGGACGTAAAAAGCGTAGGGCACGAAGGCCAGCACGGCGTCCTTGTCGCCCAGTTTCGCCAGCCCACCCTGCTCAGTAGGGTCATAGATGGCCGCAAGACTGTCGGCCTTCCAACCGGCGGAAACCGCGGCGGCCTTGGCAAACTGATCCACGAAGGGCTGCGCGTCGCCGGATCCGCCTGGGTAGCCGGGGGCACAAAAAACCAGGGTCGCCAATGCAGCCAACGTGAGAGTGCTCATGGCGACAGGCTATCATTAGCCCAGGATGAGTGACTATCGGACCATGTTCGTCTCGCCCTGGCTGCAGCAACTCTTTACGCGGGTGCTGCGGGCACGGCAGGTGATTGTCGGCGTATTCGCTCTCCTCACCCTTGCCGGCCTCTACGGCGTCCTGCAAATACCGACCGACACGTCGATCGACCGGTTGATCGTACCCAGCGACCCAGTAGCGCAAGCCACCCGCGAGTTCGAGCGCGCGTTTCCGGAAGGCGAAGAAGCCCTCATCGTGCTCGAAGCGCCAGACCCTCTAAGTCCTGCTGCGCTGCAGGGCGCCGATCAACTGGAGCGCGAACTCGACGCGATTCCAAAGATCGAGGCCCATAGTCTCCTCACCCTGTATTTTCGCTCCGGACCGCCGGCCAGCATCGAGGCCGGCGAAGCGGCGAAGTTGCGAGCCTTCGCGTCGGGAACCTCTCTGGTACGCCGAGCCGGGTTGCTCGGCGATCACTATCTGGCGATCGCGCTCGATCTTCGCGTGAATTCGCCCGCCGAGCGCGACCAAGTCCTGTCCGCGATCGACGCCAAGGTTCTGCCGCTCGGTGCTTCCGGCCACCCTTTCACCGCGGTGCGACGCGTCGGCGCACCGTGGCTCGACGCGTGGCTGGAGCGGCAAACCAGCGAATCCACCAAAAAGTTCATGCCGCTGTTCGGCATTTTTCTGCTGACGTTGGTGTTCATCCTCTATCGTTCATGGCGGGCGCTCGCGGCCATCATTCTCACCCTCGGCTCGGTGGTTGCCGTGGCGGTGGGATTGGGTGAGCTCTTGGGTTTTTCAAACAGCGTCGTATCGACGTTGGTGCCCTTGACCGTCATGGTCACCACCACGGCCACCCTGGTCTACATCCATTCGCGGTACATGGAGCCGGATGCGGCTCCGCCCCTCGAGCACCATGCTCGCGCGCTCGCCAATAAGTTCTTGCCCTGCACCGCCTCGATGTTCGCCACCGCGGTCGGATTCGCGGCGTTGGCTGTATCGGACATTCGCCCCGTGCGCGAAATGGGATTGTGGACGGCTTGCGGGTTGATCGCGGCGTGGGTGGGCTGCTTCACGTTGTTTCCGGCGTTGCAGTCCCTGTTGCGCGCACCCCGGCGCTCGAGCGCCGCGACGGACGACAAATGGTTCGCCAAACTCGTCGAGGTGCTGGTGCCGGCGACGCGCCGCTACCGCTGGTTCCTGGTCATCGGCGCCGTGCTCATCATGCTGTGCGGAGCGGCTTCGCTGTTCGGCATTCCCGGCAAGCTTGCGCCGCTGCAGCTCGAGACCGACGCGCTGACGTATGTCAATCCGCGCGAGCCCGTGGCGCAGGATACGCGCCAATTCGTACAGGCGAATGGCTTGGACGTGCAGGACTTGTGGCTGCAGACGCAACCCGGCCATGCGCTGGATCCGGAGTTTCTACGCAGCGTGCACTTGCTGGCACATCGGCTCGAACAGCATCCCGGGATCAATGCCGTCGACGGACCCACCACACTGCTGCGTTGGGCGCGCTATATCCAATCCGGCTCCGATGAGTTGCCCGCGGCACCCGAGGCGTGGCCGAAGCTCGCCGCGGATCTGGAGCAGATTCTGTTGACCGAACCGGGCGCGCGCGGCTATGTCGACGTGGCGGATCTGTCCAGCGTGCGCCTGAGCATTCGCGGCCGCGCCGAAGTGTTCGGTCCTTCGGGCGCCATGCGAAAATTCATTCTGCAAACCTGGTACGAGGCGCAGGCGAGCGACCCGAATTTCCGCACCGTGCACGGTCAAATGGCGGGCGACGGCGTGCTGTCGGCCATCATCACCGAGCGGTTGCTGCCGACGCTGACGCAAAGCTTTGCGATCACCGCCAGCGTTATTTTTCTTGCCTTTCTGGTGGTGTTTCGCAGCCCCTCGGCGCGGCTCATGACGATGATTCCCTCCTTTTTCGCCATCCTGTCCGTATTCATCGTCATGCGAGTGGGCGGCATTCCGCTCAACATCGCCACCATTCTCATCGGCTCGACCGTGCTGGGTGCAACCGAGAACGATCAGGTGCACTTTTTCTATCACCTTCAGGAGGGCCGTTCGAGCGGTACCACCAGCGGCGCGCTCGAGCACGCGATGCTCACCGCCGGCCGGCCGATTCTGTTCGCAACGCTCATCAACACGAGCGGTTTTCTGGCCCTCACGCTATCTGATCTTCCGCCGATGCGGCAATTCGGCGTCGTGTCCGCGTCGGCATTCGTGTTGGCACTGATTGCCGACTTCACCGCACTCCCGGGCGCGCTCTGGATTTTGAGCCGCGAGGCGCGGCGCAAATCGGCGACGGCGAGCGCTTAGCGACAGCCTCGAGTACCGAAAGACCTCGCGGCGCACATAACCTCTCAGCCTTGCGGATCGATCGGAACAGCGATGCTCCACTGAGTCGCTCCGTCCGCCGGCGTGATCGTGAGTTCGCCGTTCAACCTCGAAATGCGATGTGACATTGACGCGAACTCCGGCAGACTCGCCAGGGCCGCGTGACTCGTCGCGCCGCCGCTGTGCGAAATGCGCACGAGCAGGGTCGAATCGCTGACCGCGGCGCTCAGAGCGATCGAGCGCGCTTGCAGCGAGGTCGACATGAGCCGCAGCGCCTCCTCGGCGATGCGATAGACCGCGATGGCGACATTGGGGTCGAGCACGGGCTCAGGCCCCGCCAACTCAGCGGTGCATTGAAGCGAAGAAACCGAACAAAATTTACCCAAATGCCAGCGCATGGCCGCGAATAGCCCGACGTTTTCCAGCAGCGTCGGGCGCATTTCCTCTATCAGGGTGCGCTTCAAGTCCACCGCCGCGCGCAAGGAGTCATGGGCGCGGCGCAGCTTGGCCTGCAGTTCGGGCGACTCCAACCGCGTTTCGACCCACGCGACGTCCATCAACGCGCCCACCAACAAGCCGCCCAGGTCGTCGTGCAGTTCGCGCGTCAATTGCGATCGCTCCACTTCGATGGTGGCCTGCAGATGCGACGCGAGCGCATTCTGGTCCGTCGATGATGGCTCGCCGGCTAGTGGACTGGTCGCGGAAATCACGCGCTCAACTCCTGGAGACAAGAAGACCGGGGGCGTCACTGTAGCGCGCTGGCTGCGCGCGCGCCCGCCCTGATATCCCCAGCACCGCGTAGGGACTGACTGACAATGCTTGTCGGTGCGTCGCATGCCGCATTCCCGCAATCATTGTCCTACAAACGCCGCACTAGTCTTCGGCCATGCGGCGAGCTTCGGTCATAGCGAGCATTCGGCTTGCCAGCGCGGAGATTTCCGGAATTTTGATGGTTTGGCCGCGTTTATACAGATTGATTGCATGGCGCTGATGCAGTGCAATTCCTTCCATGTACACGGAATGGAAGTCCGGTCCCTGCTTCCCGCGCAAGCGTTGCAAAATGTTTTCGTGCTCTTGGTCGAGCGCTCTTGGCACCGGTAGATTCTTGCGCGTTGCTATTCTGGAAATTTCCAGCAGGGTGCTCTCGCAGTCCTGGACCAGGCGCGTTGCGAAATCGCGTACCCTGTCGGAGGTCTCCTGCGCGAGCGCCAATTGAGCCAGCAGCGCATCGGTCATGCACGTCATCGTGGCACTCGCGATGAAGGCGTCTGGCTGAATGGGCTCGATAGTAGGTCGATGACGCTTCATTTGCTCCCTTGGAAAAGGCCGCGCCGGCTTACGCGACTCTACTTCGTGCTCTGCGCGCCGATCCAGGCTTTCATTGCGACATTTGCGGTAGGTGGAGTCTCACAAACTTGCCGGCCGAGCGGCGATATAAGCGCTTGCCCAGACCATAGCTCGCGGCTTGCAGCTTTTCGCGTCGACGCTTGATGCGCCCTTTAAAGACTCCGTGCACTGCATCGTCCACGCTCAGCAACCCCTTGCCGTGCAACTCGTCCAGCTTCATCTCGAGCAGCACGAAATCGTGGTCCTGGCCCAGCAGCATCTCCAATTCGCGCGAGCGCCGGCGAATTTTCTTCAGCTTTGCCCCGAACAACGACCGCACCACGCCGGCTTGGTTTGAAAGATATTTCACTTGCTTGCGCCATTCGTGCAGTGTCTGCGGCGTGGGCCGCCTCAGGGCGGCGCCAAAGGCCGCACGGCCTTGCTTGTAGGTTTTCTTCATCCCGCGGCGCGCCGATTGAAGATCTCGTGCTTTGGCGGGCAAGGTTGCCATCCGCTGGCTGATCTTGTGCAAGCTCGCTGCGCACTTGCGCATCGCCCCACCGGTGAGTTTGCGCCGGTTTGACGCCAGTTCGGCTCCCAGCAGGCGCCGTGCCTGTTGCGCATAGGCCTTGCAGCCTGTTACGTCATTGAGCCGGGGCAACAGTTCGAGCGAGCGGAGCAACACCGCGGCATCGCGCAGCGGTGTGAGCGGGCGCGCCGCGTCGCGCACCTCCTTGTTGAAGGCCCGATACGATGAGTCGCCCAGGGCCGCCCGCAGGAGGCGCAGGACCGCTCGAATGCGCTTCATTTGCCGGCGCAACGAATGCACGGATTCATCGCCGCCACCGGATTTGAGGTTTGCTGCCTTGGACAACATGGCACCCACGGCGTTGCGCAGCGAATGCGCCGCGGGCGTTTCGATCGGGATCGGCCGTGGGGAGCTCATGTCCGTCGTTGATGCCTCGCCATCGATTATCGCTCATCGTATGCAGGCGCACTGCACCAACTTTCGCCCGTGAACGCCCTCTTACTTCGGTGCGAGCGGACAGAGGCCTGTGATCGGGCCGAAGGCCTCCTCGCCGCTCATCACTTTGACGACCTTGTAGTAGTCCCAAGGGTACTTGGATTCCTGCGGGGACTTGATCTGCATTACGTACATGTCGTGGATCATCACACCGTCGGCGCGGACGTATCCGCCCTTGGCGAACATGTCGTTGATCTTCATTTTCTTGAGTTCCAGCATCACCTTGTCGGCGTCCGTGGTACCGGCGGCCTTGATGGCGTTCAGGTAAGTCATCGTTGCGGAGTAAGCCCCCGCCTGTGTCATCGAAGGATATTTCTTCATCTTGTAGAAGTAGCGTTGGCCGAAGGCACGCGTCTCGGCATTCAAGTCCCAGTACCATGCGGTCGTCAGATAGAGACCCTGGGCAGTCTTCAAGCCAAGGCTGTCAATGTTGTTGACGAAGACCAGCAGGCCTGCCGGCTTCATGGTCTGGGTGAGACCGAATTCGTTCGCGGACTTCAACGAATTGATGAAGTCGCCGCCCGCATTGGCAAGCCCGAGCACCTGCGCGCCGGAACTTTGTGCCTGGAGCAAAAAGGATGAGAAGTCCGAGGTTGACAGCGGAACGCGCACCGCGCCCAAGTTCTTGCCGCCGTTCGCCTCCACAACCTTCGATGCCGCGGCCTGTAACTGACTCCCGAAGGAGTAGTCGGCCGTCAAATAGAACCAGGTCTTGCCACCGCCTTTCACGATCGCGGTGGCGGTGCCGTTGGCGAGGGCAGTCGTGTTGTAGACATACTGAATGGTGTAGGCGGTGCACTCCTCGTTGACCAACGACGCGCCGGCGGACCCAACGACAAAATAGGGTACTTTCTTGGCGGCGATGATTTTGGCCATCGCGATGGCGACGCCGGTGTTCGCTCCGCCCAGCAGCATGTTGAGGCCGCCCTGGTCCGTCCACGCCCGGGCCTTCGAGGCGCCGATATCGGCTTTGTTCTGATGGTCAGCCGATAGAAGTACAATTTTTCGGCCGAGCACACTGCCGCCGAAGTCGGCGATCGCCATCTTCATGGACTCTATGCCGCCTATCCCGCCCTCGTCTGAATACACGCCGGTCAGATCATCGATGACACCAATCACGACATCGTCGGAGGCGGCTCGCGCGGATGATCCGCCGATGGTCGCCGCTACCCAGATGAGCCCCAGGATAGTGAGCTTCATGATCCGCATCCCTTGTTGTTCAAGATCGCAATTCTTCGCTGCGGCAGGCACGTTCTCTCGCTTGCCGCGTTCCCGCAATAAAGTCTGCGCCGAACATGTGTGGCGGTCAAAGCAGGCGAAGGCTAGGATGCGCTTGGCGTCGATGACGTCTCAGGGTCGCGGAACGGGCCTTGTTAGGGAGGTGCAATTTGGTTACCGAGACTCACGAATCCTACCGCGGCCCTTCCGGCGACCCACAAATCCAGTTGCGCCTCGACCAGTACAAAGCCTACCTCGGCGATCTCGGTAATATAGGGACGCGCTACACGACAGAGAACGGATTCTACGTGTCCATTATCTCCGCTCTGTTGGCGATCCTGGCGCTGGCTAAGAAGGGTGAGGCGTTCGCGAGTTTCGACGTTCTGCTGTACGTCGTGGTGCCGATTTTTGCCTGCCTCCTTTGTATGATCTGGCGGGAGTCCATGAAGTCTTTTAGCAGCCTTTTCAAGCGGAAATTTGACGTGTTGCGGGAGATGGAGAAGCAACTTCCCTTCGCGCCATTCTTGCGAGAAGAGGAACTGCGGCAACAGAATCTGCCGAAATCCGGCCGACGCATGATCAAAAACGATGAGTGGATACCCATCATTCTGGCGACCCCGTTTGCTGCGGTTTTTCTTTATGGGCTGTGGCTGGCCTTGGTGTCGATGTCGCTCGCGTCATGACGTTCGTGCAACTGGTCTGATGGTTCGCCCCAGGCGCGGTTGACCTTGCGGCCGCGTTGTACGGCTGGACGCTTGGCGATTGCATCGCTCCAGCGCTGCACATGGGCGTATTCCTGCACTTGAAGAAACGCACCTGCGCTGTAGAGCAGTCCTTTCGCAAGAGCGCCATACCAGGGAAAAACGGCGATATCGGCGATTGTGTACTCGGGACCTGCGAGATACTCGGACTCGCCCAGGCGCCGATCGAGGACATCGAGCTGACGCTTCACTTCCATGGCAAAGCGATCGATGGCGTACTCGATCTTCGTCGGGGCGTAGGCGTAAAAGTGACCAAATCCGCCGCCTAAGTAGGGGGCGCTGCCCATCTGCCAGAACAGCCAGGACAAGCACTCCGCGCGGGTCGCGAGGTCAGTGGGCAAGAAGGCTCCAAACTTCTCGGCGAGGTATAACAGAATCGCGCCCGACTCAAATACGCGGATGGGTTTTGGACCGCTGCGGTCCATCAGCGCTGGGATCTTGGAGTTGGGATTGACGGCGACGAAGCCGCTCCCAAATTGGTCGCCCTCGGTGATCTTGATCAGCCAGGCGTCGTATTCGGCGCCGCTCTCTTTGAGGGCCAGCAATTCTTCCAGCATCACGGTGACTTTCACGCCGTTCGGCGTGGCGAGCGAATAGAGCTGCAGGGGATGGCGGCCGACAGGCAGATCCTTGTCATGCGTGGGACCTGCGATGGGGCGATTGATGCTCGCGAATCGGCCGCCGCTTTCCTTGTTCCACTGCCAAATCTGCGGCGGCGCGTAGGGGGGCGAGTCAGTCATAACTTAAGCTCCAGGAGTTCATTGAATTTGGGGTATTGGAAATCCAATCGGTCGCGGCCGCTACTATCCTTTTTCAAAATTTGTACCGGACCCCCATCGTGGGGTTGATGTTGGTCGAGGATAGGTAGCCGCTGGCCGCGCCATCGCGCACCGCGCTGTACATGGCGCCTGCGTAGAGATCGAAGTGCTGGTTGAACCGGTAGTCGGCATCGAAGGAAATGGCTTCGAAGCTGCCGCTGCAAGTGGCATGTGCAACGGTCCTGCAACCCGACTGCGTTCCGGTCCCATAGGCATTTTGACGATAGCCGTAGTAAGCCGCCGTCAGGTCGAGGTTCGGAATGACCGTGTAACGCGCTCCTGTCCAGTACACTTGCACTGTCTTTGAATTGTTGTACGCATTGTTGGTGACGAAAGCCAGAACGTAACCGCCGATGTCTTGGAAGCCAGCGCTCAGTGGAGTGTTTGGATTGGTGTAGACGATGTGCTCGTAGCCGGCAAACAATTTCAGGGGGTCCATCTTGTAGAGCGCCATGAGGGCGAACGCTTCGTTGTCCGAGATGGTCGCCGCCAGGGCAGTTGAAATCGAATACCCCAATGCCGGAAGCCCGGCGACCTGAGCGGCTGTCAAGGAGGTCGCCGTGATGGCGCTGTTTTCCTTTGAATAATATGCATCCACCGATACACCCGCAAAGTCGCCCCCAATATTGGCCTGGAAGGCCGTGTTCGCCGATCCGTTCGATCCGCTGAACTTGTAGAGCGCACCGAGGTGAACCAGATCGCGGAAGCTCGCATGGTATTTTGCCGTCGAGTCGAGGCGGTTGTCTTCCTGGGCGCCGCCCCCCGAATAAGTATTGGACGCGCCGAGCAGGCCGAACGCTGTCGCGTTGTAATTGGGATCGTACTTGATGGTGCCTTCCAACAACAGCGTCACCTGACGACCGAAGGTGAGGGTCCCGAATCGCTGTGACTTGATTCCGACCCAGGCGGTCTGGAAGGCCTGACCCGCCGAGCTGCCATCGACACCGATGGTCTGGGTGGCGAGCGATCGTCCGTTGTTTACGGTTAGCGACTTCAGGGAATCGGCGATTTCTCCGGACTGTGGATTGAAGAATGTCTCGATTTGGAACAGGGCCGACCAATCCTCGTTCAGAGTCTCCGTGCCCTGCAGACCGACTCTCGATTGGCCCATGTTGCTGGGGGTAAGGCCCGTCACCGACTCGCCGCCGTTCTGCCGCACGATGTTGCCGCTGGCCGACGGCCGGTAGGGAGTAAAGGGTGCGCTGTGAGTGTCATATTGCACTCCGATGTCGATGACGCCATAGAGCGTAATGCCATGCCAAGTCAGGCTGTCATCCCCGGTGATGCCGGGGCCGGTCTTCTGCTGCGCGCGTGCGGGAACGCCGGCTGCGAGAGCGCCCACCAACAAGACCCATGTGTAACGCATGACTTTCCTTCCGCATTTGCATGAATGGATAAACCACGTCAAATGCGGCAGGAATACTTATGAATTCTCCATTAGCCGTCCAATGCCCGAATTACATAACCATAGTCGTTGCCACCGATGGCAACGCGGTTATGGGCTAATGCAAAATTGAGCTAAGCGCTCGTGCGTGCTATTTGGAGTCGTCCGTGCTCGGTTTCGGAGACGGCGGCGGAACACTCGGATTGCTGTCCGGCGCGTTCGGCGGCGTGGGGTTCGATGACGGCGGCATTTCCGGCGAACTCGGTGGAATCGACGGCGAGGGGGGCGGCGTGTGCGGCGAGCAGCCCGCCGTAATGACGCTCAACGCGCAGGCGGCGAGAGTGGATCGGGTCAGATTCATATTGCACTCCTCCAAAAGGGGTTGTTAGTTGGCGCTGACTCCCGCGCTGGCCGCGATCGACTGAATCTTCTTCAAGTGGGCTTCCAGCGTGGGCAATGTGGCGAGAGCGAATGCTCTCGCGTCGGGGTCCTGGCCTGAGGTCGCCTCCTTCTTGAACTCGGCGATGTCCTCCTCGTGATCCTTGATCATTCCTTTGATGTAGGACTTGTCGAACGATTCCCCGGAAAGAACTTGAAGCTTGGCCTTCGCCGTTATTTCCTCGACGCTGGGGTTGGCAGGCAGCGTTATATTCTTCGACTGGGCGAGAGCCTGGAGTTTTTCATTCGCAGCCGAATGATCCTTGACCATCTGGGCGCCGAAATCCTTGACGCTTTGGCTGTGCGCTTTCTGCTGTGCCAGGGTCCCCATTGCGACCTCGGCCATGCCGCCCTCCGCCGCATCCCTATAGAATTTGACATCGGGGATATCCGCGGCAAATGCCGCGAACGGCAACACTAATATCAAAGACCCTGCAAAACCCTTCATAACGAGACTCCCAGATGCGAGCTCTTGGATAGCGCCAAAATGCACTTTTCGGACGGCATTTCGCATAGCCAAGATTCCCCGCCTCCTCGTAGGAAAATCGGAGCTTTTGCCCTAGGAAAGACGCCGATCGCGCATAATCAGGTGGCCGTAATCCTTTTCAGGAAAGACGCCATGCCGCCGAAGTTGTTATGGATATTCCAAGTCGGGCTCGTACTCGCCGCTTTCTTGCCGGGCGCCTCGTGGGGGGCGGACCTTGAGATCAGGCACGTCACGATCGTCTCTCCTGAGCGACACAGTCCGCTGCGCGATGCTCTGGTACGTGTGCACGATGGGCGCATCGTGGCAATCTCGAAAGCCGGTGACGCGAGCGCTCCTACAAAGGGCATCATTACGGTGGATGGCTCAGGCCTGTTCCTCGCTCCCGGCTTGATCGACAGCCACGTGCACTTGGGTCAGATCCCTGGCATGAGGCCCGATCAGGAAATCGAGCATCCGGATATCGCCGCCGCGGCGCGCAATCAGATACCGCGCAGTTACCTGCTGTACGGCTTCACCACACTCATTGACCTGATATCGACGCAGCAAGACATGGCGCGCTGGAAAAGCCACGAGGTGGTTCCTGACACGTACTTCTGTGGCGGCGCCGCAGTGATGGATGGATACCCGATGAACTACGCGCCGCAGCCGCAACGCTATCAGGATTGGCCCTACATGCTGATCGATTCCGGCAGACCCGCGCCGGCCGGCATCGATTCGGCACTGCACACCCCGCAGGCCGTGGTGTCAAGAATGAAGGCCGATGGCGCGATCTGCGTGAAGACGTTTTTTGAGCGCGGCTTCGGCGGCGTGCGGGACCTGCCGGTGCCGAAGCTCGAAACCATTCGCGAACTTGTAAAAGCCGCACACGCTGCCGGTTTGCCTGTGCTGATTCACGCCAATTCAGACGAGGCCCAGCGCTTCGGCCTCGATGCAGGCGTGGATATCATGGCGCACGGATTGTGGAATTGGTATCAGGAGCATTCCCCGGGCAGCGAGCTCACACCGGGCATCAAAAAGATCCTGGACGACGGGCTCGCGCAGAACGTCGGCTGGCAGCCGACGATCCAGGTGCTCTACGGCCTCACAGGTCTCTTCAGCACGTCGTTTCTTTCAGACCCGCGGCTGTTGCGCGTTATGCCGCCGAAGGTCATTGATTGGTATCGGTCCCCCGAGGGCCAGTGGTTTCGCATGGTGATGTCAGAGGACATGAAGCCGCCCGCCAACGCGAGTCCCAGTCAGCTCGAGCGTGCCGTCAACGAAGGATTTGCCACTACCCTAGATCGAGGCAAACATGCGGCGGCATACGTGGCCGCGCGAAACGGCCGTATGTTATTCGGCACCGATACGCCGAGTTCGCCGACCTATGCCAATCCAGCGGGTCTCAATGGCTGGCTGGAAATGCATCGGCTCGTCGATGCGGGTGAGAGTCCGGCGCAGATTTTCAAGTCCGCGACGTTGACGAATGCTCAGGCGCTGAACCTGGACCGGGACATCGGAACCGTCGAGGTTGGAAAACGCGCCAATTTGCTGCTCCTCAGGCAGGATCCGACGCAGACGATCGATGCCTACGCCGGGATCGTGAAGGTGATACTCAACGGCAAAGTATTGGATGCTACCGAATTGGCGGCGACGCGAGGGGTCGCACGCGTGAGTTCATCTCCTTGAGGAATTCGTCGGAGTGCGTGAATACGGCGAAGTGTCCACCGGCCGGGAGCATCACGAATTCCTTTTGGGGTGCGTTCAGCGTAGCAACGTAGGCTTTCGCGAGGTCAGGCGAGGTAATGTAGTCATCGGGCCCTTCGAAAACGAACATCGGGATCGCGAAATCAGGTCCCAAGGCATTGAGATCCACCTTCATCACGGGACCTGACATCGAGGGCCCGATGAACGTATCCAATGTAAATCGTATGCTTTGAATGGCGTGATAGAGATCCACGATGGAATAGCCCGGGGCGTAAAGGCTTGATGCCTGCCCGGCGGTCTCGTAAGAGTCTGCGTGTTCATAGGTCTGCGCCCAGATTCGTTGAGTGGTGAGGGCTTTCATCGCCGGATACGGCGGCGGCCCGGAAGCTTGAAGTTCTGCGACGGCTTTGGTGTCGCCCAAGGCCTTTGCTTTGTCGAGAACGCGCGCGTAGTTCAGCGCTTCGTTCTCTTGGGCATTCACGACCTGCCCTGCTCCGACGTAGGCGTAGAAAAGATCGCGGTGTGCCTTGGCCATGTGGATCCCCAGGATCGTGCCCCAGGAATGCCCGACGATGATGATTTTGTCCTTGTGCAGGTGCTCGCGAAGAAACCGGGTCAATTCGATTCCGTCTTGCGCCATGCGATCGATGGTCATGTCGGCGGCGGCCGTGCCGCCGCTGCCGAAGGTCTTGCCGGCGCCGCGTTGATCCCACTGGACAAGCGTGAAAGTCGGTGTCCAAGCTGTGACGAATGGGAAATCGAGCAGGTTGGTCGGTGTTCCTGGGCCGCCGTGCAGAAACAGCACCACCGGGTTGTCGCGATTCTGTCCACGGATGGTGATCCATTGATTGATGCCACCGATGGGTACATACATCGCTTCGTCGATGCCGTTCGGTGCGTGGATGGTCAGGGCCGCTGCGTTTTCGTGCTGGCGGATCGCGCGGTAAGAGAAACCGAAGACAATCAGGATGACGATCAGTCCGAGAACGCTTAGTAGCGAGATTTTGGCTATCCGCCAAAGCTTGCGTGCCATTGTGACTTCCTTGTTCGGATCTTGGGCGGCTTTGCAGACGCCTTATGGCGCCCCGCTTGACTGGTATCGCCGCTCCGAGCTAATTGACCGGCGCCTCCGTACCGATCACTGTTTTTTTCCAACGCTCTGCACCGCAGGCACTTCGGCAGTCTTTCCGGCCGCCTTCGCTTTCTGCGCGGCGGACTCGTCGGCACGCATGCCGGCGAGAATTCCCTCTAGCGCGTAATTGCCTTCGTGGCAGGCGTACTCGAAGATCCGCCCCTTAGACGGGCTGAATTCGTATTCGCCGCTCCACGGTCGATCCCAGACGCTCGGATCCTCGACCTTGAACTTATAAAGGATGCGGTGAGGTGCGACGCGGGTGAATCGCTCAGTGACTTTCAATTCCTTCCACGCTCCGTGCAGCGCGGTAGCTTGGGGGAAGTTGGTTGTCTCAACGACGAGTGTCGCGCCCTCGTACCAACCGATGGAATCACCCAGCCAAGGTCGCCCGCCGTCGTTGCGGTGCTTCCCGCCGATACGGATGATCCGTACGTCGTGAACCATTTCAACGACGATGGCTACCGTGTCCTTGCTCTGCGCTATTTCATAGTTATTGTTGTAAAGAAGCGGCAACATCACCGGACCCGCGCTGTAGCCGAACGAACTCAGGCATCGCTCCGCCAGCGTCTGATTCTCGGGGTTTTCGCCGTAGTGCAAATAGGGATTTTCAACCACCACGCCCGGTTTGGCCGGCGGCAGACGTCCATCGACGGGATCGGTGATGAACGAGGTCCGCGGTTCGCCGTTGACCCGCATGACATTGTTGCCTGGATCGATCCACGCAAAGTTATAGCCGCAGCCCGCGCCGCTGAATCCCTTGCCGCACTCATGCGGTAAATCGGTGGTCTTGAATTTGGGGTCCCTGGGCGCGGCATCCGCGGCATACATCTTTGCATCATCGCCTTCGACTTTCTTGACCTCCTCGGGGGTCATGACCAGGCGCGCGCCGTATTCCTTCGGGCGCTCGAGCACGGTCAAGGTCGCATTGGTCCAGGTTCCTTCCAGATCCGGCTGTCCGTAGGTGTTAAGCGGTGCCCTGTAGACGCCGGCCGTGGGATTCGCCGCGGCAAACACCGGTGACATGATCAGCGCGGACATCGCCGCGCCCATACCTAATGCGATTAACTGCTTCGTGCTCATTTTCCAAAAGCTCCTTGCGGATGTCGCCAGTTCTTCAGCGGACGAACTCGACGGTCACAGGCGCCAAGACAGAGCAGCGTCGCGCCTAGAACCAGTGCGGGTAACTTCGTAGCATGGTTACAACCCTTCGAATGGCCTACTTATACGCCCGTTACTCGATCGCAACCAGCGCCGCTTTACCGAACTTCCGAGAAAACCGGTCGCGCAGTGGCGGGTTGGATCATCTCGCGAATCGATGCCCGACCGGTCGGACTCATGTCGAGTGTCTCGCGCAGTTCAATGGGTGCCTAAAGGAATTTGGTGCCGGCTGTTACCGACGCGGCGTTTCCACTAGAGTTAAGAGGTCATTTGGGGGATAAGGACAGCCCATGTTGTGGCACGACCTGCGAATCGCCTTGCGAAGCATCCGGCAGAATCCGTTCATCGCAGCCCTGATTATTGCAGTGATTGCGGTCGGAATCGGCACGTCGGTCGTGGCAATCACCCTGTACCACGCAAAAGCTGGTAACCCCATTTGGTGGAAGAACGACGTCCTATTTCGAGCGCTGATCGACAGCCGTCCGGCGATGGACGAGACGGACAAAGACCGGCCACACCCGGAATATCCGCCATTCACTTTGATTTATCGAGACGCCTTGGCGATCTACCAGTCAAAGATTCCCGAACGTAGCGTGATGATGTCTTATTCCAGTGGCCTGGTTGACTCAATGCGACCCGGAAGCCCGCCAATCCACCGGAGCGTTCGCGTGACCACCCGGGAATTTTTCCCGATGTTCGATGTGCCATTTCTCTACGGCCGTGGATGGACGCAGGCCGAGGATCAGGGTCCCGCCCAGGTTGTCGTCATCAGTAGTTATCTCAACGATCGATTATTCGGCGGTGGAAATAACGTCGGCCGCAGCTTGACCTTGAACGGTCAGCATTTCACGGTTATCGGCATTCTGGCCAGGTGGCTGCCGTTGCCACGTTTCTATGACGAGGCGAAAGACTTCGGCCCCCCCGATGATCTGTTTATTCCCTTTCATTGGGTTGAATCCGTGCCCGGACTTTTTTACGAGGGGTTCTGCTACCAGACCAAGACCATACTCGACACATTTAAGGCACTGGCGCCGTCTGAATGCAATTCGACGGGCGTGTGGGCCGAGTTAACGACGAGGCGCCAATACCGTGAATACGCGCAGTTTCTGGAGAATTACCACGACGCTCAGCAGCAGGCCGGTCGATTTGCGAGGCCGCCGAACAATCGTCTGGCGAGTGTCTCGACCTGGCTCGAGATGAATGATGTAGTGGGAAATCAAAACAAGATTCAAGTGGTGCTTGCGCTGACGTTTCTCGGCATTTGCGTCTTGAATACGTTGGGTTTGCTGTTGGCGAAATTTATGAGTGCGGCCCCTTTGTCCGGGATTCGAAGAGCTTTGGGTGCGACGCGCGGTGATGTCGTTCGCCAGCACCTCATGGAAGTGGCGCTGTTGGGTGTCTTCGCTGGGTTCGTTGGTGTCGGTATTGCAGCCGTCGGACTGCGTTTGATCCGCATGTTTGTCCTCATGCGATCCGCTCAATTCCACGACAACCCCGACTTCACCACGATTGCGCAGTCGCTCTCGCACATGGACGGACAGATGATCCTCACCGCCGTGGCTCTATCGCTTCTTGCGGGCGTGCTCGCCGGGTTATACCCGGCATGGCGCATCGGGCGGCTGGCTCCGGCGACCTTTCTCAAGATTCAATAGCAGAATCAGCATGATGATCAGAACGATAGTAAGAGCGCTATGGCAAAGCCCGGCGGGTCCGTTGCTGCTCTCGGCTCAAGTAGCGTTGAGCTTGATGATCTTTGCAAATGTCGCATACGTCATCCACGCACGGCTGGAGGCCACGGAAAGCTCGACCGGAATGAATTTGGCCAATGTATTTTGGGTTAGGAGCCATGGCGAGGGAAAGGACTACGATCAGCAAAGTACAGTCAAGTTCGACCTCGAATATTTGAGATTGCTCCCCGGGGTCATCGCGGCCGATGTAAGCAATGCGATTCCGCAGACCCGTGCCGGACTTCGTTCTTTGGTCTCTCCAAATCAGGATCTTAAAGAAAATAAGCGAGAAGTGTTTGTGTACCAATCGACCGATGCGATTGTCGATGTGCTGGGTCTGCATCTCGTTCGGGGCAGGATGTTCAACGCCGACAGCGTCTTGCCGGCGCCGCCGCGCGCCGACGTTGCGCATGAGGCTTTCGGCAGCGAGGTGGTTATCACAGAAGATCTGGCCACTAAGCTTTTCGGCAATGGCGAACGAGCGTTGGGAAAGCCGATGTACTTCAGTCTTCTCAATGGGGGTTCAGCGACCGTGGTGGGTGTGGTGCTGCTGATGCAGGCAGCGCCGCCTCTTGCTCCCAGGGATATCGTCTATGATGTAGTGTTGACCCCAGCGGTTCCGCAGGGACCCAACGCAATTTACCTCGTGCGCACAAAGTCCGGGCTTCTTGACACCGTCATGGGCCAGGTATGGAAAGAGCTCGAATCAACACAGCGTGGCCGATCGATCGACAGCATGGATACGCTTGCTGCCACTGCGGCACACTCCCGCATCGCGGACCGCACGGACGCCGTCATTCTGGCCATCCTTTCCTCCTTAGTGCTGATCGTCACCATGTTCGGTCTGTTCGGGTTCGCTTCATTCGCGGTCGCCAGCCGCACCAAGGAGATTGGCACGCGACGTGCGATCGGTGCCCGACGCGCGGACATCGTGAAAATGTTTCTGCTGGAAAACTGGCTCATTACGACGGCGGGAATCGTCATCGGCTCGATCACTACGCTGGCTTTTGCCGTGCAGTTGCACACCCAGTTGGAATTGCCTCGCATGCCGATCGTCTTCCTCGTCGGCAGCATGGGCCTCATTTGGGTCGCTGGACTGCTTGCCGCATTGATGCCTGCGCTACGCGGTTCCACTGTTCCGCCGGCTGTCGCGACTCGTGTCGTCTGATCTCCGCCGCTTATACACGGGAATCCGCCCGTGAAGCCGGGAGCGCGTTGTCGGTTGCAATTGTTCCGTCCACCATCTGCACTTTACGCTGCGCGCGTTGTGCGAGCTCGTTGTTGTGCGTCACCATCAGAATCGTCGTACCCGAAGCATTGATCGAGTCGAGCAAATCCACAATCTGAGACGACATGGTCGAGTCGAGGTTCCCGGTGGGCTCGTCGGCCAGGATCACCCGCGGCTCACCGCCGATGGCCCGCGCGATGGCGGCACGCTGCTGCTGGCCGCCGGAAAGCTGCGCAGGGAAGTGCTTCAGACGCGAGGTAAGTCCCACCTTTTCAAGTGACTCCATGACTCGCTTGCGGCGCTCGGCTGCCGGCATGCGCCGGTAGTGCAAAGGTGCGTCCACGTTGTCATAGATATTCAGGTTGGGAATGAGATTGAATCCTTGAAAGACAAAGCCGATCTTGCGATTGCGAATGTGGGAGCGCTGATTGTCTGAGAGCGCTTTGACGTCCTCGCCTTCAAGTCGGTAGTCGCCTGCGTCGAATTCTTCGAGCAATCCGGCTACGTTCAAGAGTGTGGTCTTGCCAGAGCCGGAATGCCCGGTGATGGCGACGAACTCGCCGGCGGCGATACTCAAGTCGAAGTCGCGTAGCGCGTAGGTTTCCACGATATCAGTGCGAAATATCTTGCTCACCGACTTCAGTTCGATCATGCGCGCTCCATCGCCCCAGGGCCTATGGCTAAGCTAAACTTCAAATTTCCAATGCGCATACTCAAATTATGCCCCGAACCGCGAGTGCCGGCGGCACCTGCGACGCCGACGGCCACGGAGAGTGGCTCGTTGACGTCCAATCGTGAGAGTCGATCGAGTGCGAATTAGTTCCGGGACGGGCTGCGGGAACCAGTGCCGTCACGCTACTCGGGCCTTCGCGATTCCAGACGTTGAGCGTCAGTACGGCCAGCGATGAGGGTTTGCCGATCATGGCACTTAGGAGTGTGGGTTTGAAAGACCTGCTTCGTTCTCATCGAGCAAACGCCGGGCTTCACCAATAATCGAGTCGGAGAAACCGATTCTTTCCAGCAGCGCGATGGCATTTCTCGCGTGGCTGATGCCTGCGTGAAGCTTGTAATCGAACACTTCAGCCAAATCGGGATTTTCCGTGAAGTGATAGATGGAAAATTGCCGCTCCAGGTACGCTTGAAGCTCTACATCGTGGGTTGTGGCGAGCACCTGGGCGTGCCGAGCCATCTGTTCCAACACCGCCTTGGCCGCAGCGATCCGTTCCGGCGTGTTCGTGCCGCGAAAGAGCTCGTCGATCAAAAATACGCCACGCCCGGTTGCCTCGGCGGTCCTGAGAAACAGCAGAATGCGCTCGATCTCCGAGAAGAAATGACTCTTCCCCGATTCAATCGAGTGCTCCAGCCGGATCGAAGTCATGACGGGCGACCGCGGAATCACCGCCGCTGACGCGAAGCAGATGCCCAGGGTGCGTCCCAGAACAATATTGGTCCCGATCATCTTGATGAACGTCGTCTTTCCGGCCATGTTCGACCCGACGATGAGCGCCGATTGCCGCGCCAAGCAGATTGAGTTCGTTACCGCGCCCGATAGAATTGGATGATATCCGTCCTCGATTTCGATTCGCTGCTCACTTGAGATCTTTGGACAGCAATGCGCCGGAACTCGGCTTATCCACGCTGCCACGGATACGGTCGCGTCCAATGACCCTACGGCCTCGAAGATTGCCTGCAGCGGCACGCGTAATCTCTGCATCCGTGCGATAGCGATTGCTCCTGCCGCGAGGTCCACCAAAAATAGCAGTTGTAGATAGAAGGTCAGGGATCCCAGCATAGACTCGTGGCGGTTCAACAAAAACCAGCGAAACGCGCGTCTTATTTCAACGTTGTCGCTCAACAAATCCTTCAGCGCGTTGATTTGCGGGAAAGGCACGGAAGATTGGATTCGCGACAATCGAACTGCTACTCCGACCATATTGCCAATTCTGGCCGCGGTTGAATAAACTTCGTGAAATCGGTAATTGCCAAAGAACAAGAGAACAACGTTGCAGAGAACCAATGCCGCAAACGCCCACGCCACGGGATGCACAAAAATGGCGACGATGCAGGACAGAATCGACAGGCCTGAGAATAGAAATATCAACGGCGCCCATCGAGGCTGGCGAGGTTTCACGCCAAATAGCGCGTCGCAGATCAATGCGTTTGAATCGTTTTGCAGGAGCGAAGTCGCGAGTTGGATCTCTTCTCTGAGAGGCGCCTCGTTCACCAGTTTCAGATAAATTTCGTATTCGCCCTTGAGCGCCGATTCGTCTCGAACGTAAGTGCGCAGCCGTCGATACAGGCATTGGCTGCCCAGCGGGCTTCTGGTGCAATCGGCCAACGAAAATAGCCGGTCGAATTCCAAGTCGGACCAGGTGCGATCGTCCATGGTCAGATCATTCGCCGTTTCGCGGGTAAGCTCGAACAGGCGGCCCGCCAGCCAAGGCGTTTTAGGAATAGGAGAAGCCCAGTCGGCTCGAATTTTCTCTAACGGAGAATTCTCCCAGGAAAACGCACGCTTTAACGAGACAATCCATTGCGTGACCCACGGCGGCATGCCCAAGTATGGCAGATCGGCCGACGCTTTTTGCCTGCACTAATGCGCACGCATCCATGCGTACGACTTTTCTGCATCGTCGACACCCTGACGAGCGCATCAATGCTGCCGGGCATCGACGTCATTATTGAATAGTTGCCGAAAAGCGTCGCCTGTACCGATCACGACTGCATAAGTAATATGTCCAAAGCGTCTTGCAACTCGTTGCGCTGGTGCCCGCGACGTCGATGTCTACGATATTGGCATTAAGATCCGCGGCCGGACCGTTCTGATCGTTCCAATCGAAGAGCCGTTGGATGATCGCGTCTTTCCCGGTCACCACCCACCCTAGCGATGAAGCGGGCGTTGTGCAATATTCCGCTACGGGCCAACCGGCTTAGCGAACAAGGGGGCAAAACCATGCTAAGGACTTCTATCGTTGCCTTCTTGGTGATGACCGCGGGGTGTACCGACCTCAAACCCTTGGACGCGCGAATTGACGAGCTGCAGAGCCAAGTCAATAAATTGCAGGCCGACATCGCGAAATCGGCGAGCAATGCGGCGGCGGCTAACAAGGCGACTGCGGCATCTGCGTCTGCGGCCTCGAGCGATGCGAAACAGGCTTTGTCGATCGGCGAGGCAAATACCGCGGCCATCGACAAACTCAATGCAAAGATCGAGCAGATGTTCAGGAAGCGGCCTACGGAATAGGAAATGTACTTGGCCCGGCCCAGCTATTCGGGCCGCTTCGGGGGGCGTCTCTTGACCCGGAAATCGATTGTTCTCGCCGTCTTCCTGGTTGTTGGATTCGTGCTTCTGCAACCGGCACGTTCTGAACCCTCGCCTTGGCCGCTGCAACTTGAGATGCGTGTGCCTTTCGAGCCAACGGCATTTCCGAGCGCCGGACGCATCTATCTGGCGTACGAGCTGCATCTGACGAACTTCACCAGCGACCCGCTTACATTGCGGCGTGTTGAGGTGCTGGACGCGGATGCTCCGCTCCTTAAGCCGATTGCGGTGTTTGAGGGACAGCAACTCGATGCTGTAATGCGGGCCGTAGGCGTTCAAACGCCGCTGGAGCAAGGTTCGAACACTCACCCACTCGTGGCCGGTGGCGGCATGGTGGTGTTTATGTGGGTGGCCTTCGAAGCTGGAGCGCACGTGCCGAATAAACTACGCCATCGGGTGCTGACGGGCGACGCTGTGGCAGAAGGAGCCGTCATCGGCACTCATCACACCGAACTCAAGGTGCTTCGCAGCCCGGTGTTGGGCGCAGATTGGCTGGCGTCCGATGCCCCGAGCAATGACGCAGACAACCACCATCGGCGTGGGATATTCGTCTACGACGGACATGCATTGATTTCGAGGCGGTACGCGATCGATTGGGTGCAGGTGGAAAATGGCGCGCCATTCTCCGGTGATGCGCGCGACAAGCGCGCCTACTACTCCTATGGCAAGCCGGTGGTGGCTGTGGCGGATGCGACCGTGGTGACGGCAAGGGATGGCCTTCCAGATAATGTGCCTGGGCACAATACGCCTGGACACGAAGGATTCAGCCCTGCGGTGCCGATAACGCTGGACACGGTCGCGGGGAATACCATCACGCTGGATCTCGGAAGCGGTCAATTCGCCTATTACTGTCACCTGCAACCGGGTAGCGTGCGCGTGAAGGTTGGCGAGCGGGTGAAGCGTGGGCAGGTAATAGGGCTTATCGGAGATTCCGGAGATGCACGCGAGCCGCATCTGCACTTCGAGATCGCCAATTCGCCGAAGCTGATGGCGGGCGAAGGGCTGCCTTATCTCATAGATCATTTTCGCGTTAAATCAGCGAGTGGTTGGGAGAGTCGTACGCACGAGTTGCCTTTGAAGGACATGGTGATCGATTTCTCGCAGCCACGCCGCGCTTGCTGTCACGAGAAGCCCAATTCCAAGAAGAACGCGCTTGGCGTCAAATGAATGTTTACTCATGGCCGGCAGCAGGTGATCGCGCCACGCGAATAATTACATTGCGGCGATCGCGCTCGACTAAGATTTTGTTGGGCGAGTCATCCGTGGGTGTGTAGCCGTTTATGCCAACCATGAGCGAGTAGATACCGGGCGCCAAGGTCTGAAATTCGAAACTTCCATCGGACGCGATCGGGGTCACTCGATTCGTGACGGTCCATTGGGGGTTGATAGTCACATGCATGCCGGGCGGCGCCTCCTTCCCGTCTACAAGGACAATCTTTCCGCTCACCGAGAACCCGGGACGCAGTGTTATCTTGCCCTCATTGACAACCTGGCGGTCGGCGGGCGACTCGCTCCAATGGGGGGCGGCCGTTAAGTTTCGATTTCCTAAAGACTCGATGGCCGGATAGAGCCCCCAAACGCGGTGTGCGGGAACGTTGCTAAATGCGAAGGAACCGTCTTTATCTGTTCCCACTCGCATATCGCTGAAGCTTTCCTCGTTGGAATGGTCTAGCGGAATCATCACCACCTCGGCCTGCGCAATACCAGTGCCGCTGGGCGCCACTAGTCGGCCCATGCTCGTTGCGCCCTCTGTCAATACAATTGAATTGACCGCGGATCCGGGCGGCACGGACACGATTTTCTGTGCTAGACCCCGGGGACTGATTTTGAGCATGATCTTTTCGATGGGTCTAGTTGAATTGATCACAAACTCGCCCGATGCGTTCGTGACCGCGAGCGCGTCCATCCAGTCCATCGTGCCGAAGGAGCTAAGGTCGGCTGATTCAATGGCTCCGACCGGCTCGATGACCGCGCCGGCGACTGGATTTCCGCTCACGTTGGTCACGTGGCCGTGCACGATCTTGGATTCGCCTGTTGACGGCGCTCGAGGGCTGATCTTGATAGGCGGCAAAGGTCCTTGGGCTGGATCGACGCCGCCTTTGGCTGTCGCGGTAAAGCCGTCCTTGACCACGAGCAATCGGAACTTCAGAGCGGAATTTAGGCCAGTGATCGTGAATTGGCCTTGGGCGTCCGAGGCGGCATGCTTGCCGCAATCTACAAAGCAAGTCGGACATACGATGGCGTAACCTTGCTTAAGTCTCGCGGAATAGACAAACACAGTCGCGTCTTTGGCGGGTTGGCCGGAATTGTCCACGATAGTTCCGCTGATCGAAGCGGAAACGTCGGGTGTCGGTTTTGCGATCGACACTGCGACGCCAAAAAGAGGTAGAGCCAACAGAAAACCACGTACAGCGAGGCCGACTGTTGATTCAGCCAAAATCTGCCGATTCACCCTGAAAGGGCTCTGATGGCATCAGCGATGTAGGTAGCTTCGTTGGTTCTCGCACGGCTTTCTTCGCGCCCCAGCGGCGAGGATGCCGACGCCGTGTTGCTCCACAAGGCGGCTCGCCTTTTGCAGATGGCGACGCATCGTTCGCGTTCGCGGTAAAGCATTTCATTCACGGACTCTTCGAGGCGCGCTGTGATGCTTGCGGACAGGCCCACGGGAACGGGTGCGTTGATCTCATTCAGGATCTGTTGCGCCAGCATTTGAATTGCGGCCGCCGTGTCTGTGGAGGATGGATCGCGCATCGTTTCGTACCTCGCAAAAATCGACCCACAAATGGCTCACAACTACCATGAGTTATGGCTATATTAACTGTTCGCCCCACCGATGACGAAGAGCGCTTGCTCACCAAGCGATCGATTCCCCCTTCATCATCGATCTTTTGAATGATCAATCAACGGAGAAGATCATGTCGAAGCCTGCGAAGGAATTCCTGAGCCCGAAAACGCTGATTCCGCCTGGAGGCGCAGGCTATTCGCATATTGCGAAGGTCAACAAAGGGACGACCGTATACGTGTCCGGCCAAGTGTCCAGCGACGCTACGGGCAGGTTGATCGGCGAGGGCGATTTCGAAGCGCAGGTCGAGCAGGTCTTTCACAATCTCAAAACTGCAGTCGAAGCCGCCGGCGGCACCATGGCCGATATCGTCAAGCTTAATTATTACATCGTCGCCGAAGTGGATCAGGCCACCGTGCCAAAGCTGCGCCCGATTCGCGACCGCTACATCAATGTTGAGAATCCCCCGGCCAGCACGTTCCTCGTCGTGACGCGGCTGATGCGGCCGGGCTGGCTGATCGAGATCGAGGCGGTAGCTGCCATCGATGGATGATGCGTATCTGGCGGTTGCGTTCGACTCGCGCTCCCCGAGGAGCCCGGGGCATCACGCCCCGAATCCACTTCCTTGCCGCCTCCGTTATACTTCTTCATGACCCCATCATGAAGCGCCACGTCCTCATCTTCGGTCTCGTTGGCGGCCTCCTCATCGTCGCCCTTCAATACACCGAATACCGCTTCGTCGTCATCGAGCACTCCGTCGAGATCTACGGCGCGATGGTCGCCATCCTCTTCGCGGCCTTCGGGATCTGGCTTGGCCTGCGTATCACGCGCAGGCGGGAGACGATGGCGAGAGAAGTCCTTAGCACTGCTTCAGGCCTTGGCGCCAAGGCAGCTTCCCCTTTCGCTCCAAATACAGCCCAGCAGCAGAGCCTCGGCATCACCGACCGCGAGCTCGAAATCCTCACCCTCATCGCCCACGGTCTGAGCAATCGCGAGATCGCAACTCAGCTTTTCGTCTCGGAGAACACCGTAAAGACGCACTGCTCCCGCGCCTTCGACAAGCTCGGCGCCGCGCGCCGCACCCAGGCCGTGCAGCGCTGCAAGGAATTAGGCCTCCTGCCATAGCCCTTTTTCATACGAAAGCATGAATTTCGCTTATCCTCGCCAAAATCATCCGAAAGGATGACGACATCCGGCCCCGTTCCACCGCAACGTGACTGCATTCTCACTTGCACCAGGAGCCTCTCATGAAGAAAACCGTCCTCACCTTCGGCTTCATCGCCGGCCTCATCATCTCTGTGCTGATGGGTGGCTCGCTTCTGCTCGCCGACAAGATCGGTTCCGGGCACAGCATGTTGCTCGGCTACACCATCATGGTGGCGTCGTTCCTGCTGATTTACTTCGGCATTCGCAGCTACCGAGACAACGAACTCGCCGGCCAAATCTCCTTCGGCCGGGCATTCACCTGCGGCATCCTGATCACCCTCATCACCACAATCTGCTATGTCGCCATGTGGGAAGTCCTCTATTTGAACTTCATGCCCCACTTCATGGACGGCTATTTCGCCGCGCAGATTCACAAGGTCCAGTCCTCTGGTCTTGACCCGGCCACCATTGCGGCGCAAGTCGCTGCGATACAGCGCTCTGCCCTGCTCTACCAAAACCCGTTCGTCAACATGGCCTATACCTTCATCGAGCCCTTCCCCGTCGGCCTCATCATTACTCTCGTCTCCGCTGCCATCCTGCGCCGCAAGGCGCCGGTCGACTCCGCCAGCGCTCCGGCAGTCGCGACCCCATGAAAGGGGCCGGAGTGTTACCACCGAAGCAATGGTCCGAAGGGGCTATAGTTGCGATCCGGCGGTCGACATAGGAGCAGATGGCATGGCTAAGATCACTTATGAAATCGTTCGACACGATGGAGGTTGGGCGTACAAAGTCGATGAGACATTCTCGGAGGCCTTCAGGACCCATGACGAGGCGCGCAAAGCCGCGGAGCTGGCGGCTAGAGAACAGGCGGAGCCGGGCGAGGCGACTGTGATCTCTTATGAAGACAAAGCGGGTCACTGGCACAAGGAAAAATCCGCGGGTGATGATCGCCCGGAGGCGGATGTCGAAGGTTGAGGGCGCCCCGTTGCGTGGCGGTTACTTCAGTCCGAGCGCCTGACGCAACTGCGGCGCGGTCATGAGACGCGTGTACACCGGCGTACCAACGTCGAACTCGTGCGCGCGCGACAGGGGACCCACCACCACGGGCTCAAAGCCGGCGTCCCTCACCAGCTGCTGCGCCACGGCCAGCGCCTCCGGGTCGTCGCCGGCCAGCGGGATCGCGACTGGCTCTCCGGGGCGGTGCGCCTTGCTCGCCAGATCGTCGGAATTGATCGCGTTGAACGCGCGCACCAGCCGCACGCCGGGCAGGTAACGTGGCGAGGCCACGCCGGTCCCGACACGGCGCGCCTCGACCGCCATGTCGCCGTCGCGCTGCGGATAGGGGTTGCCGGTATCGAGCACTATTTTGCCTGCAAGCTCCGCCTTGAGGTCCCGGCCGATCTGCGGCAACGCACCGTAAGGCACCGACACCAACACCACATCGCCAAACAGTGCCGCTTCGCGCGGCGTGCCGACCCTGGCCTTCGGCCCCAGCGATTGGGCCAGCGGGCGCAACTCCTCGGGATGGCGCGAGGAGATCAGCACCTCGTGTCCCGCTGCGACCCACAATTTTGCGAGGGTACCGCCGATGTGACCTGCACCGATGATGCCGATCTTCACCGGCGCACCACCCGCCGGCGCCGCATCGGCCGTCCCCGCATGGGCCGCCAGCGCCACCGTCGCCACCGTCGCCACCGCCACCGTCGCGAGACCCTTCAGCAAGAATTCTCGTATCATTTCGGTGAACCTCCACCGCCAGTGCGGCGTCCCGGGTTTGTCGTATCGATGACCAGTCCGTGCGAGCGTTTCACACAAGGATAAACCCAGCATTCTGGGATAGCCATATCGCTTCGACGAGACACCCCGGCGTTTGATAGCCTTGTAGCAGCGTAATCGTGCATTCCCATGGGAGAATCCACCGATGCTTAATAATCGATTTGGACGAGAAGCGTATCGGCGGTTGAGTCCATTTTGCCTGGGGGCTGCGAAGGGTGGCTTTCAGCGATCGATTCCGGCTGCCGTTGCGCTGGTTGGTGTGCTTTTTTGCGCGCCAAGCGGCGCGGATCCCAGCGGCTATGCCTCGTTGGTGAGACGGGTTTCCCCGAGCGTGGTCACCATTCTGGTGGAAGAAGCGCCCGTCGGTGCGGGTCAACGGGCCGCTTCAAGGGCAAGAGCGCGTGACTATGAGTCGATGCAGTCCGCGATTCAGCGGCTGTTGTCCGGCGTCAACGGTGATCAATCGCGCGATGACGGGGCCACTGCCTCATTGGGATCAGGATTCATCGTGCGCGCGGATGGATTGATCGTCACGAATCGGCACGTGATTGTCGGTGCTCGCAAGGTTCATGTGCATCTACCGGATGGCCGAGACGTCACGGCGGACATCGTCGGCGCTGACGCGTTGACCGATATCGCACTGCTGCGAGTCCATGCGGGGAGCCTGCCGGCGCTGCGCTTGGGGTCTTCCGAGGATGTCTCCGTCGGCGATGCCGTGATCGCGATTGGCAATCCCTTCGGACTCGGTCAATCGGTCAGCGCGGGCATCGTATCGGCTCGCGCGCGCGCACTGGAAGACGATCCTTACATCAATTTTCTGCAGACGGATGCCGCAATTAATCGCGGCAACTCCGGCGGTCCGCTCCTATCGACCACGGGCGTTGTGGTTGGGGTGACCTCTGTCATTTTCTCCCCCAGCGGTGGCTCCGTTGGCTTGGGTTTCGCGATACCGGCGGAAACCGTATCGGCGGTGATCCGGCAACTCGAGGCGCACGGTCGGGTCGAGCGTGGCTATCTGGGAATCTCCGCACAAGAATTGACGCCCGAGGTGGCTACGGCATTGCATGTCAAGGCTTCCGGCCACGCCTTGATCACGGGGCTTGATCCGCAGGGCCCGTCGACGCAATCACTGGCCATCGGGGATGTACTGTTGAGCATCAACCTGGCCCCTGCCTCATTCAAGACGTTGAGCACCATCACGGCGCGATTGGTGCCCGATTCTCTGGCGACGATCAGGATCGCACGAGATGGCAAAGAACAGTCACTGGCCATCAAAGTGGCTCGTCTACCTGATCCGCCGGATGATTCAGCCGCCTCCGGAAGCCAGGATAGTTGGGTGCCCGCGTTGGGATTGGGCGTTGCAGATACGACCATCGACATCCGCAATGCCGTCAAAGCCAACAATGAGCCGAGTGGAATGATCGTGACGCAGCTTAGGCCCGCCGGCCCGGGTGCATTGGCGGGCTTAAGGGTAGGAGACTTGATTACACATGTCGGAACCAAGCAATTGATCGCCGTCTCGGACTTGGCGACGGTTCGCGTTCCAACCCGCCAGGCGCCGCTGCTTCTGCGTATCGTGCGCGAGGGATCCCCGGCGTTTGTCGCAATCACGGGGCAGACCGAGATCTCTCTGCCGAATGTCCCGCACTAGGGCTTGCCGCATGTTTGGTCGAGTACGACACACCTCGGGCACGCAGGGCGCTCACTGAGGCGAGCTGCATTGTGCGGCATCGGTGATTCCCCCTGTTTCGCCTCTAGATGCCGCTATTTGCCGTTATCCGGGCGACCCGTATTGGTGCGAAACTCTTGAAATGCGCGCGAAATCGACAACCGCGCGTCTTTCGCTGGCTGACTCGACACGGCAGTAGTAAAGACTTCGAGGGGGACTATATGACGAGGCAAATCACTCCGAAGGCGCTGTGCTGCGGACTGGTCGCGGCAACGCTGGCGGCGCTGCTCTTTTTTGGCCCGGATGAAAGCCTCCGGAGCGTGGTAGGTGAGGCTCGAGCCGCGTGCGTGGATGGAACGATCACGGCCTGTAGGATCGGTAACCAGGTGGGGTCCATGGAATGCCTGCACGGCCGCCTGTTGCCTTGCGATCTTTCCATGCCGCCGCCACCACCTCCAGGACCCCCGTTACCACCGGTGAAACAGATTCCAGGCCTGTTCGATCTGGTTCCATCCGAGGCGGCCAAACCGACGGATGACAACGGATTGATCCTCAATCCAGAGTGGAGATGGCAAACAATCAGTCCGAACCTCCTTCCCAGCCCCGGCGACGCCTCTACCTACTGCGGGAGCGCCGCCTGGAAGGCGCCATGCACGTCGTATCCGACGACCGACGACAACTGGAGCGCTGAGAAGGAGTCTGTCATTGTGACTCTGGAAGGCGCCATTGCGGTTGTCAGCCTTGGATTCTTAGGTGGCGATGCCACCGGGTATTGCGGTTCCGGTCACCAGAATTGGATGCCCGTCACCTATAGCGGAACAATTTTCTGGGAAGCGCACTCCTCGCCGAAAGGAGCGGATGACGATTACAACTTTCGCCTGGTTCCTCCGGCCGTCGGGAAAAACTCATTCGGAACCAACCTCGGAGGAGGACTCACCGATACGAGCGATGCGATTTACCCGACTACAGGGGAAGTGACGAGCCCGCCGGAAAACTCAGTTGAGATTTGGCCGCTAACGAAGACCCCAGTCAACTCGACAACGGCACTACCCAGCCTTGAAGTTGAATTTGATTCGGAAGAGACGGTAGATAACTTCAGCACGACGTGGTGGAGCTCTTTTCACGATGCCGTGGACAATGCCGGCGCTCAGGCTGTGCTGGGCGGCGGCGGCCCGTCCGCCGACTGTTTCAACGGGGACACGAGCACATGCGCAAAACTTACAACCCTCGAGAACATGATCAACGGTAAATTTGCCATCGTGACCGGACTGTTCGGCCTCGACTGTGCGCACGACTGCAAACCCGAACTGCATCCGGTCTTTGCGATGGCCATCCGAGTTCAGGACGACCCGTCCGACGAGGTGTGGGAGATTTTCGCCCGGCGATCGGGCGACGAAGGATTTTGTAGCAACCAAATACACGTGCTCAATGCTCTGCCAAACGACACGTACACGTTTCGCTTTCCGTCGCGAGGTACGTCGGTTGAGGTTACGCAGCAGACGTTCGCCTCGGCTGCCAGTTCCATCACATTATTTTTCCCGTTGTCCGATCCTAAGAGAGGAAAGCCCGTTTCGTTTCTTATTCCGCCGCCCACTCTGGTTAAGCCGCTAAACGTATTGTTGAGCGACATCATCCACGGGGAATTGCATTTGCGCTGGTCCGGAGTCGTCAAAAATCCCGCCCCTCCGTTCCTCCCGGGAGTCATCAAGTCAGCCCGAGTGACGCCTTCACACAGCGCGAAGGCGCAGGTGATCGCGCCAGGGCCATTCAAAGGGAAAGGAACCGCGCCCGAGCGACCGGAGAAACCCGAGGATCGGATTGATCAACTGGTGGCCACGATGACGCCAGCGCAGCGAGACATCTTTTTTACAAAGTTTCCTGCCAGAGTAGTCTCCAAGCATGTCTCGCCCGTGAGAGTCGTTGCGCCATCGGCCGCCAGGCTCAATTCACATCAAGCCATTGAAAGCGCCGTTATCAATACTGCGCAGCGCGTAAAGGACCAGCAGCTCATCGACGCCCTCCACGCTGTGTACGGTCCGAAGCTCGATCAAAACCTTCCGAAGGAATTCAAACCCAAGCCAGTTTGCCACCACACCGCCAAAGGTGTGTCATGCCCAGAGTAAGGTGCGCGGTCAAAGGAGCAACCTGCGCAGCTATCGCGGCAACGCGTACGCGACCAAGTAATCGCCGCGGGTGCTCGAGTCTTTGTAACCGCCGGCTGCGATGACCAGGTATTGCCGCCCCTCGATGGCATAGGTCATCGGCGTGGCCTGGCCGCCCGCCGGCAAGCTCGCCGTCCACAACAATTTTCCGTCATCGGTATTGAATGCTCGCAGCCGGTCGTCAAAGCTGGCCGCGATGAAGATCACCCCGCCCGCGGTGACGATGGGGCCGCCGATGCCGGGCATGCCTAAGTTCAGATGAATCATCGGCGTATCGCCCAGAGGAATCTGCCATTTGATGACGCCGCGTTGCATGTCGATCGCGGCCAGCGTGCCCCACGGCGGCTTGACGCAGGGAATGCCGAAATTGGACATGAATGATCTGCGCCGCATGCCGTAGGGGGTGCCCAGCTGTCGCGCAAATTCGAAGTCCTTGTACTCGTCCGCGTCGCGTTGCGCGGCCAGTTCGGCGCGCGGGATCAAGGCCACGATGAAGGGCAAATTCATGGTGTTGGCAACGGCGAGCTGACGCTGTGGATCGAACGCGATGCCGCCCCAATTCGAGCCGCCGGCATTGCCAGGCTGCATGAGTGAGTCCTGCAGCGCGGGCGGCTGGAAAATGCCCTCGGAGCGATATTGCTCGATGCGCTTCCGGCAGGCCCGGGTGTCAAACCAGGCGACGCCCCACGCGTCATCGGGTGTGACCTTCGTCTGGCGCACCAAGGCAGGCGGCGCCGTGGGAAACGGCTGGGTCGGTGAAGGATGTTCGCCCGGGACTGCGTCCTGCGGCACTGCTCTTTCTTCAATCGGAAACAGCGGCGTGCCGTTGTCGCGATCGAATGTGAACAGAAAGCCGGTCTTGGTGGCTTGAATCACGGCCGCCACGGCTTTGCCGTCGTGCATGATGTTCGCGAGCGTCGGCTGCGATCCGACATCGTAGTCCCACAGATCGTGATGCACGAGCTGCTGACCCCATTTGAGTTTGCCGGTGTCACCCTCGAGCGCCACGATGGAATTCGCCCAGCGATTATTCCCTGGCCGCGTGCCGCCGAAAAAATCCGGACTGGCGGAGCCGGTCGGCACGAACACCAGGTGGCGGGCGGTATCCACCGACAGCGGCGCCCAGGCATTGGCCGCGCTCGCGTTCCCGACCGTCTGTGAATCCCATTCCTTATAGACAGGGTTGCTGGGGTCCCGCGGGATGGGATCCCAGCTCCATACCAGCCGGCCGCTGCGCGCATCGAAGGCGCGTACCGTGCCGAGCTCTTCGAGCACCGCGCGATTGTCGCCGATCGAGGAACCCACGATCACTTTGCCGTCCAAGATAGCGGGCGGCGAGGTCACCAGGTAATTGCGCCACTCGTCGCCCTCCTGAAATTGCGAACGAATTTCCTTGAGCAAGTTGACCGCGCCCTGTTCCCCGAAATCGGCACAAGGCTTGCCCGTCGCGGCATCGAGCGCCAGCAGCCGCCCGTCCAGCGTGGGTGCGAAGATGCGCGCGCGGCATGGCGCATCTGGCGCGCTCTGCTCATCGACCCAGAGCGACACGCCTCTTGATACTCCATCGGAATAGTGCAGGTCCTTGCGGCTTTGGGAGTCATGCCGCCAGCGCAGCTCGCCGCTGGCGGCATTCACCGCGATCACATCGGTGCTGCTGGTGGTCAAATACAGCGTGCCGTCGTGGAGAATGGGCGTCGCTTCGAAAGCGGAGCGGCGCCAGTCCTTGACGCCTTGTCCGAGTTCGCCGGTGCGAAACGTCCAGGCGACCTTAAGCTCGCCCACATTTTTCGCCGTGATCTGCCTGAGTGAGGAATAGCGCGCACCGCCGGGATCGCCCCCATAAGCCGACCAGCCCTGCGACTGGTCAGGCGCGGATTGCTCGGGCGTCGCGTGCACGAAAGCGGGCACGGCTGCCAAAATCAAACACAGTATTCGGTGCATAAGGAATCCCGCTACGCCTTGGTAGCGAGGATCCTATCGGCTCGGCTTGTGGCTTACCACGCGCTTGTTACGGGCGGCGCGGCGCTGTGCCGAGCGGGACCTTGGGCAGGACGAGCGGCGTTTCGCGTGAGTGCATCCAGGCATGCAACGCGACGGAGCCGAGCACCACGGGCAAACCGACGAGAACGTTTTCGGAAAAGGTCTCCCCGCCCAGCAACCAACCCACCACCAGCGCCACGGGCGGATTCACGTAGGCATAGGTTGCGGCAAGCGACGGCGACACGCGCTCAACCACGAATCGATACGCCGAAAACGCGATGAGCGAACCAAACACCACGAGATACCCCCACGCCCACCATACGTGCGGTGCCTGCGGAATCGTCCAGTGCTCGCCCAGCACTGCGCTGACGGCCAACCCCATGAGGCCCGCGGTCAGCATCTCCGCGCCGAATCCGGTCGGGCCATGAGGAATGTCCACGCGGCGGGAGAGCACCGTGCCCAACGACCACGACGCCGTCGCGAATAGTATGAGCAGCGTGCCAAGCAGGCTGGCCTGCAGGTCGCGCCCCATCAGCATAATGGCGGCACCGGCGGCGCCGAGCGCAATGGCGATCCATTCGGTGCGTCGCGGCCATTCGCCGAAGGCGCCGGACCAAAGCGCAGTCGCCAGCGGCATGATGCTGATGAGCGCCACGGTTGCACCGGAGCTCACCCAATGTTCCGCGACCGACACGCCGCCGTTGCCGACCACGAGAAGCAAAAACCCCACCAGGCCTGCCCCGCGCCACTGCCTGGCCGTCGGCATGGGCTGGCCGCGCAGTAGTTGCCAGCCGAGCAGCACCACGCCGGCGGCGGCAAAGCGGGTTCCCACCAGAAAAAAGGGCGCGATGCCTGCTATCGCCACCTTGATCGCAAAGTACGTCGTGCCCCACACGATATAGACGATCAGCAGGCATGCGCCGATCAACCAAGCGGATGGCTTTACGGCAGAATGCTTGGGGAGGAGCGGCATACGGGGCTTCGATCGGTACAAAGAAAGGCGGCTGCTCAATGGTACCGGTCCTTGCGCAACCACGCTTTAGGTTATCTAAACGCTGTCTAAGATTTGCTAATGCGCGGGTGCGCGCCGCCGGACCTCGAGCTCGCGCAGATCCCTGCCGCGAGTCTCGCGGCCAAAGGTCCAAATCAACAGCATCGACAGCGCCGCCGGCAATGCCACCACGGCGGCGGCAAGACCCAGCGCAGGGACGAGTGCCAGTGCGCTCATTCCCTGCGCAATCAGTCCGCCGATCTTGCTCCAGCCGGCGACCCATCCGGTCGCGCGGCCGCGGATTCCGACCGGATAGCTCTCGGCCGCATACGGCAGCAGGGTCGAGATGACACCGCTTGACCCAACAATGAGAAGCGACAAGGAAACGATCGGGTTGGATAGCAGCGGAAAAGTTCCCATGCTGCGCAACATCAGCGCCAGCAGGCCCAGCGTCGTGATGGCGATGGCCGCGAGCACGGTCCACTTCGTGCTCCACGCGCTGTAAAGATAGGCCGCAACAACGACGGTCGGCGCCGCTATCAACGCGGACTTGGCAATGATCGTGCTCGCCACCCCGACGCTGCGCCCTTCCGCCACCAGCGCGCCGGGCAACCACAGGAGTACGCCGAAATTCACGAAACCCCAGGCGAGAGCTGCGAGCGTGAGGGCGATGCTCGCTCCCAGGAAACCTCGAATGGCAAATACGGGAAGGTGAGAATGATCGGCGGCCGGCTCCACGGTGCGTGTTGCGTTCGTGATGCCGAATCGCGCCAACGTGGCGCGCGCTTCGCCAATCCGACCCACATACTGCAGGAAGCGTGCGGACTCGGGAATCAACGGACTGAGCGCGATCAGCAAAAGACCGGTCGGAAGATTGAGAAACCACATGATTCGCCAACCGAAAAAGGGCTGCAGCAGCGCCGATAGTTGACTCGCCGCGAAATAGCCGCCGATGGTGCCCAGACCGCCAATGAGCACGAGGCACCAGCCGCGGTGCTTGGTCGGCATGATCTCAACCAGCAGCGCGTACGCGACCGGCAGCATCCCCCCCGCCGCCGCGCCCATGAGAAAACACATGCCGATATTCCACCACAGTGAGGGCATCGCACCGCAGATGGAGGTTCCCACAAACATCACGGACGAGAGCAGAATCGAAGCGCGTCGGCCGAAGAGGTCGGCGAGCGTTCCCCACACGAACGATCCCACGGCGGTGCCGATGAGCGCAGAGAATGGCAGCAGCGCAACCGTGGCGCGATCAATTCCGTATTCCGTGCGCATTCCCGGCGTCACGAATCCGAGGCTTGCCGGCTTCATGACGTCGATGACCAGCGCGACCGCCAGCACCGCCATCAATCTCCAGTGGGCGTGGGTCAAAGCAGCGTCTTCGGGCGGCGCGAGAAATTCATCCGCGGCGGGTGCCGAGGAGTTCTTGGGCAGCAGACCATAAGCAGTGGCCGCGATCCCGCCGACGATGAGCCCCATTCCGAGCAGCATGCCGGCATCCATCGGCATGCCCGCGAGAATGAAGCCGGAGTGGCGCGCCATCCAAAACATCGGCAGATGCAACACAACGCCGATGCTGACGACCGCCGAGCCTATCCAGAATGCGAGCGTGCTGCGCCGATCGGCGAACAAGAACACACCGGCACTCATGGTCCCCTGCTCTGCGCATTTTTCATTCGCTCCATACTGCCAGAACGGCGCCATCGGGCAGCGGTAATTTTGCACCCAATGAGCCGGTCTTCTTGGCATGACAAACCCACTTGCCATATGCGTGGCGATGACCGTAGCAAGCTTAAGTGCCGGCATCGTCCTGGCTGAGCCTCGGCCGGCCGTGCTGGAGTTGTATACCTCCGAGGGCTGCAGCTCCTGTCCGCCGGCCGAGGCCTTCATCGCGGAACTTGCGCAGCGGCCTGACGTGCTGCCGCTGTCATTTCATGTCGACTATTGGAACGACCAAGGCTGGCGCGACATATTCACGTTTGCCGATGCCACTCATCGGCAGCATGTCTACGCCGGCAGCTTGCGCCAGTCCTCTGTCTATACGCCGCAAGCGATCATCGACGGCCAGAAAGCCTTTGTGGGTTCCGATCGACGCTCGATTCTGTCGGCGCTGAGCGGGGCGCGCGACGGGGTCGCGACCCGCATCACCCGGAACGGCAGCCAGCTCAATGTCTCGCTGGGCGAGCAGCCCGGGGCCAAATCGGCCGACGTATTGCTGATTGGCTACTTGCGCGAGGCGACGTCGCACATCGGACGCGGCGAGAATTCCGGTCGAACGCTGCAAGAGTTCAACATTGTCCGGTCCCTCATCCGCTTGGGAACGTTCACCGGATCCGCGCGCGACTTCAGCGTCCCCATCAGTTCGCTGCCTCACGAGGCGACGAACGTGGCGGTGGTGGTTCAGACCCTGGGCCAGGGCGTGATCTCGGGCGCGGCTTCGCTGCCTTTGACGGCACCGCCGACCGAGGTTATAAAAGCCCCATGGGCAAAATGATTGACTTCAAGCGGCCTGACGGCCAAAGCGTCCGGGGCTATCTTGCCGAGCCGGCCCGTGCCAATGCGCCAGGGATCGTTGTGATCCAGGAGTGGTGGGGTCTTAACGATCAAATCAAAGGCGTCGCCGACAAGCTGGCGGCTGCGGGCTACCGCGCACTGGTTCCGGATTTGTATCGAGGCAAGGTTGCCTTGGAAGCTCACGAAGCCGAGCACCTGATGAACAGTCTCGATTTCGGGGACGCGGCTGGCCAGGACGTGGGCGGTGCCGTCAAATATCTCAAGGCGTCGGGAAGCCCGAAGGTGGCGGTAACGGGCTTTTGCATGGGCGGCGCGCTGGCGCTGCTGTCAGCCGTGAATCTCCCTGAACTCGATGCGGCGATTGTGTGGTACGGCGTCCCTCCTCTCGAGTACGTGGATGCATCCAAGATAAAAATTCCCTTGTTGGCGCACTGGGGCATCCATGACACGGTGTTTCCGATCGCAACCGTAGATGAACTCGAGAAGAAGCTGCGCGATGCCGGGGTCCAATTCGAATTCCATCGCTACATTACGAAACACGCCTTCGCGAATGAGACCGCGGACTCAAAGAATCTGCCCTACCTGAAGTACGACGCCAACGCCGCTGAACTGGCCTGGCGCCGTACCATGGATTTTCTCTCGAAACACTTACACTAGAACGTCGCGCAGCGCTTGATCACGGGCGCTGCTCCGCTTCCTTTGGCGGCGCCGTCATCGCGGTCTCAGTCGAGCGCTCAGCCTGCGCTGTCTGCGCTGTGTCGAACTGCTCTTTGCAGGCCTTGAATGCAGCGCGGTATGTCTCCGAATTGTTCGCCTTCAATCGCTTCATCATGCAATGCGCCATTTCTCTCGGCGTGGCGTGGAAATTACTGGAATCGCCGGCCATGGCCGGCGCCGAAATAGCGAGAGAAACTGCGACTGCCATCGAGGAGTGTCGTCGGTTCATGCAGCACCTCCGATGCGCGCTTGGTCAAAACCCCAGCGCGGGTCCTACGGCGGATTGACGCGACGGATCGACGCTACGGGCGTCGACCGGTCTCCTCTTGTCGCTCTTCTTCCTTGGCCTTTTCGTTCTTATAATTTTCCTTCAAGGTTTCTTTCGCATCGCCGAATTTTGCCTGCGCCTTGCCGGCGACCTGATTCGCCAGGCCTTTGGCTTGCTCCGACAGACTGCCGACGGCTTTGCCGGCCACTTCTTGCGCTTTGCCCACCGCCTCCTTGGCGCGGCCTTTGACTTGATCCTTGTTGATACCCATGATTTGCCCCCCTCGTGTGTTTGTAACTAGAACGAAGGATGGCACGCGAAGCAGAGGCCATGACGTAGGAGATCAGGCCAAATGAGTGTCGGAATGGCCACCGACCGTTTGAGAAACAGCGGTTTACGCCGGGACTCCTGTCCCCAGATCGCGACAGCTGCGTGCCGCAACAGGCAATTTCGAGGGGCGGCACGCCGTGGTACGCTCACCGCTTGCGCATCAGCCTGAGGCTCAATTGAAAGCACTCCTTGTTGTCTTGTTGGTCTGCGTCTCCGGCTGCAGCTGGTTTCACAGGAAGGCACTACCCGAGCCCACCGAACTGATTGTCACCGGCGCGCCGGTGGGTTCGATCGTGTTCGTCGATGGCGTGCAATTCGGCCAAGCGAAGGAAGTCCTCAACCGGCCTCAAAACCTTGAGGTCGCAGCCGGCACGCATACCATCGAAGTGAGAATGGGCGACACCGTCGCCTATCGAGAAAACACCTACGTGGCGCAAGGCGACAAGCACGTCATCGCCGTTTTGTCGGGCCGGAACTAGTCCGCTGAGCGGAGGCGCAAGTCGTCCCGCACTGTCTTGCCGCCTTTCATGACGAAAATGACTTTGCCCATCTCGTGCAAATCGACGCGCGGATCATGGGCAACGGCGATCACATCGGCGGTCTTGCCGGCCTCGATGCTGCCGAGGGTGTCGGCCATGCCCAACGCAGCGGCCGCGCTGACGGTCGCGCTTTTGAGCGCATCGGCGGCGCTGAGTCCGGCATCCTGCAACGCGAGAAACTCCTCCCACTCTCGTGCGATCGGCACGACGGGCAAATCCGTGCCGAACAGAATCGGTACGTGCGCGTTGTAGGCTTTGGAGACACTAGCTTTCGCCTGCAGGTAGTACTCGGCGGGTACACCGACCCTGGGATTTTCAGTTGCCAGTTTCGCGGTCAGCAAGGTCGGAACGTAGCCGGTGCCGCGTTTGGCCATGGTCGCGATGTTCAGGTCGCTCAAAGGACCGTGCTCGATGGTATCTGTTCCCGCCTCGATAGCGATCTGGTTGGCGGCCGCGGATCCCGCTGAATGGGTGGCTACGCGGCGATTCAAACGATGCGCGGTCGAGACGATGGCGGAAATCTCCGCCGGGGTTTCCATCGGTCCGCTCTTCGGATCGATCAGCGTCTGCGCGGCCAGCCGCAGCTTGATCACGCCCGCGCCGCGCCTGACTTCCTCGCGAACCACGCGCTCGCAATCGGCCACGCCGGAACAGCTACCGCGGCTCTTGAACAACGGCTCCAAGTCCTCGCGCTCGCCGAAATTGTGAGCATCGTAGTCGCCTCCCGGTACGCCGAACATCGCCTCGGAGGCAATGATGCGGGGGCCGTCGATGACACCGGCGTTGATGGCGTCGCGCAAGTCGTAGGTCACGCTGGCCGGATCGCCGAGATTGCGGATGGTGGTAAATCCATTGCGCATGATGCTATTGGCGCGGCCTGCGCTCGCCAGGACGCGCGCGGCGGGGCGCCCGAGAAAGGCGGGCATGAAGTCCGACCAAGGCACCTCAGAGTTCACATCCACCGTGACCGTTACGTGCGTGTGCATGTCGATGAGTCCCGGCATCACCCACGCCTGCGACAGATCGACTATTCGGCCGCCATCGACGAATCCCGCGACGACAGAAGTGATCTTGCCGTTCTCCACAATGATCGACTGCTTGTCGAGCGATGGCTTGCCGGGATCGGCAATGAGATGGCCGGCATGAATGATGATCTTGGCGGGAGCCGCGGACCGGCTTCCCTCAGCGAGCAGCAGACTGACGGCGAGCAAACAGCAACGAAGCGCGCGAATTTGCATGAGGGTTACTTACTTGCGCTGCCATCGCCGCCCAAATAACGATCGAACCAGGCGACCGTGCGCTCCAGCGAGTCAATTTGATTTTCGCGCTTGTAGAAACCGTGGCCTTCGCCCGGATACACCTTGCTATCCACCGTTTTGCCGGCCTTCGACAACACGGCCACGACTTGTTCTGCCTCGTATGGCGGCACGCGAATATCGTTGCCGCCCGCGAGCGCGAGCAAGGGTGCTTTGACCTTTCCCAAATAGGTGAGCGGACTCGACGCCTCGTATACGGCCTTGTCCTTCACGGGATCGCCGAGCAATCCCATTTGATACTGCCTAAGCACCGGCGAGCCGCGTTCATACATCGAGAACCAATTGGTGATGCCGCAGATCTCCACACCCGCCGCCCACACCTCCGGCGTCTTGGATACGGCCATCATCGTCATATAGCCGCCGTAGGAAATGCCGGTGATGCCGACTCGGCGCGCATCAACGTAGCCCGTGTCCACCAAAAACTTGACGCCCGCCACGTAATCGTTCAAATCGCCGCCTCCCAGATCGCGGTGATTGGCGGCCGTAAATGCGCGGCCATAGCCGGTCGAGCCGCGCGGATTCGCAGCGATCACGACGTAGCCGCGCGAGGCCAGCGCCACGGCGGTCGGATCGAAACGGTCCATGGTCTGCCCCGTCGGACCGCCATGCGGCAGCGCGACCGCGGGCGCGTGGCCGTTGCGGGACAGGTTGTAGGGCAGCCAAACGAATGCGCTGATGACGGTTCCGTCGGCACTGCGGTAGTGGACGATCTGTGTCTTCGGTAGCTTCTGTGGATCGATGCTGGCCAGTGCGAGCCGCGTAACCGGCGCCGAATTGCCGCTCGCCCGATCCAAAATCCAGTAATCGAGCGGCATGTTGCCGGCCTCATGCGGAAACAGGATGCGAGTGCCGTCGGGCGAGAATGCCGGCATCTTGCCGAAGTAGTCGGAATTGACGCCGGCCGGCAATGGCAGTGCCTCGGTACGGCCGCTTGCCGGGTCGTAGGAATAAATCATGTCGCGGCCATCGACATTGCTGACCATGAGCAGCGCATGTCCATCGGGGGCGAAGCGGCCCGACTTCTGTTCCCACTCGTCGGGCTTGATCAAGGTTAGCTTCTGCGTCGTTGTGTCATACACCGCCGCCTGCAGCGAGCCCGCCGCCGTCTCCGTGGTCAGCGCCAACCATCGGCCATCGGGCGAGATATCGCTGGCGGTATTCAAGCCCGCCTCGCCCGTGGCGAGCGCCGGCGTGGCCGCCCCGGTCGCAACCTCGACCCGCCAAACGGAACCGTGAGTTCTTTCGATATTCGAGCGATTGGCGATCAAGAAGCGGCCGTCGCGCGAGAATGCGACCACACTCCACTGCATCGTCGGCAGGGCCTCGTGGGTAAGCACGCGCACCGTGCGTGTGGCGAAGTCCATGACCGCCACATTGTTCGACGCGCCGGTTTTCAAGCGGTGATCGAATGCCAGCAAGCTGCCGTCGTGCGAGAACACCGCACCGGTTTCGGACGCATCGTCGGTGTGCGTGAGATTGACCACGGCGCCGCCGGTCGAGGGAACGGCATACAGATCGAAGATCTCGGCGCCGCCGCGATCGGATTCGTACACGACCCACTTGCCGTCCGGCGAAGTGGCGACTCCCATCTGCCGGTCGTCGGACTGCGTCAGCTGCGTCGGGAACGCCCCGCCCGCTGCCACGCTCCACAAATTGAAGCGCCCGGTGAGATTGGTCGAGACGATGAAGGCTTTGGAATCTTGCGTCCACGCGGCATCGAGACTGCTGCGGACGTAGAAGAGATCCGCGATCGGCACCGGACTTGCGCCCTCGAGCGCCGGCGAGCTCAAGCTTTTCGGATCGGTGAGCGCGCGCGTCGGCGGTCCCTTGAGCACCGGCGCTGCTTGCAGCGAACTTGCCAACACCAACAACGGCACGCAGCCGCACCACCCCAGCCGTGATTCGAACTTCATTCGCATCTCCCCTGTACTCGGAATTTTCCGTACTTAGAATTTTGCCCGCAGCGTTACACCCGCCGTTCGCGGTCGAATCCGGAACAACTCTTGGTTGTTGATGATGACCGGCCCCGCGGTTGCGGCATCCACCGCGCCGGTGGCGCCCTGTGAATTGCTCAAGTTATCAACGAACAGCACGGCCTCGTAGGATCCAAAGTTCACTCCGGCGCGCACGCTCTCCTGCGCAAAGCCGCCGAATTTTGTGCCGTTGTGCGCAAAGTCCGTCCACTCATCGCCCAGATAATTGGCTTGCGCACGCACGTAGCCATGGAAACCGGCCACCGGGAAATCGACCTCGGCGTACGTTGAAGCCTGGCCTTCGGGAGCGGCGGGAAGCAGATCGCCGTCTTTCACACCCGTGAGGCCCGTTGCAGGCCGGCTGATGGTCGGATCGTCTTTGGAGATCTGGTTCTTGCTCAACTGGAATGACGCGCCGACTTGCAGCCAGGAAATCGGCTTGGCATCGACTTGGAATTCAACGCCGTAGTTTCTCGCGGCGCTCGCGTTGCCGGTGTAATTGCCCAGTTGGTCCTGCAGCGCGACTTGGATGTTGGACCAGTCGATGTAGTAAAGGGCCGTGCTGTAGGTCAACCTGCCGTCGAACGCCCTGCCCTTGGCGCCGATCTCATAGTTCCACAAACTGTCGGGCGCGTAGCTCGGCGGAGTGGCGCGGCCGCCCACGTCGGACGTGAGGTTCACGCCGCCGACGCGGTAACCGCGCGCGACCTGCGTGTAAAGGGTCAGATCCGGATTCGCGCGATAGGCCAGCGAGACACGGGGATCCACCGGGGTTCCAAGGTCATGAAAATCGGTATGCGCGTACGCCGAGGGCAGGATGCTGAATACCGGAATATATCCACCGGTGTCGATCTGGGCAGAGACCATGTAGTGCGACACTCGAAGGCCACCGGTCAAGTCCCACTGATTGGCAAAGGTGTAAGTCGCCTCACCGAATGCCGCGATTTCCTGTTGACCGAAATGATAAATCAGGTCGACGATGTTATCGCTGCCGATGACCGGAATAACCGCAGCGGAATGGTCTTCTTGCGAACCTCCCGCACTCGCATGCAGATAAAAGGTACCAGCGGTCCACTTGAAGTTGCCGTCGCCGCGCGAGTTCAATCGCAGCTCCTGCGTGTAGATATTGCCGTCGATACCGAAAGTAATATTGTCGATTCCCTGGACGATGTTCGCGCCGCCGGTGGCGATCAAGGACGTCAAAGGAACGAAATACGTATCGACACCGTAGGTGTTGGATTTGCGATCGTGATAGGTGGAAACCGAGGTTAACGTGGCCCAATCGAAATCGTATTGCAGCGTCAAGGCCGCGATCGTGCTCTTCAGTTCCACGATGTAGTCATTGATGCCGTCCGTGACTTGACCGGAATCACCGGTACCTGGCGGCTTTTGCGCCAAGCTGCCGGCGAGACTACCGTTGTAGTCCTTCGAATCCTGGTAAGTCAGCGTGAGATTGGCATTGAACCGATCATTCGGCCTGGCTGCAATCGCCAGGCGCGCGCCGACGGTCTTGGTGGGATTGGCGTCCTTTTGGCCGGTGCGCAGATCGTCAATCCAGCCGCCATCGTCATAGTCGTATGCGACCAAGCGAACGCCGAGCTTATCCTGCACGATGGGTGCGTTGATCATCACGGTGCCCGAGTACGAAGCAGCGCCGGTTTCGGTGTCGGCGCCCGTGACCTCGGCCGATCCACTGAACTGCGAGAGGTCCGGCTTGTTGGTGATGTAACGCAGCGCGCCGGCGAGCGAACCCGAACCGAACAGGGTGCCTTGCGGACCGCGCAGCACCTCGACCCGCTCGATGTCGACGACGCGCAAGTTGCTGGCGCCGCCGCCCTGGCCGACCGGATCGATCGGCATATCGTCGTACAACAGCGCCACGGTCGACTGCTTGAGGCCCAAGTCCGTACCGGTTGTTACGCCGCGGATGGTGAGGTTGGTGGAATTCCCGCCGCCGGAACCCGGGTTATTGAGCCCGGGCGTGTTGTTGATGATGTCCTGCAGCTGCGTCGCGCCGCGGTGCTCGAGCTCGATCCCCGTCTCGGCCATGATGCTCACCGGCACGTCCTGCAGGCGCTCGTTGCGCTTGGTTGCAGTGACGACGATTTCCGCCAGTGCATCCGACGAGGCATTCGCACCCGCACTCTGCGCGAAGGAAGGTTGGACCAATAGGCAAGCAGCGGCCAATAGCGTCGCGCTGAGGGCAATTTTCATACGAGATCCCCAATTTTTTTGTGATGTGGCAATACGAGGCCCGGATCCGCAGGTAGATCCGTTACCTCCGCACAGTGGACGTCGTACTCCGTTGAGACTAAGCCTGCGGAGAGAATTGTCAATATAATTTTTCCGTATAGGACTATGTCATCCCGTGCATATCGTTTCTGCCCGTGCTGCGCGGTGGTGCAAGACCGAATCGCCCAAGGGAAAACCTTAAGGGTCGATTTTTAAGATCGCTTCTGCGGCTGCTTGGCGGTTTTGCTCGATTTTTTCTTCAAGGCAATCCCGGTTGCCGAGCGCGATTCCAACGCCTTGGGTGAATGCAACGCCTTCTCGGCCCGCTCGACCAGGCGAGGATCACCAAGCTTCGAGGCGATCGCGGCAAAATCCTGACGCGCACCCCGCCACTCAAGCGTGCCGACATCTGAGAACAGCGGAGCATCCTCTCGCAACGTCGCCAATCTCTTGAACAGAAGTGCCTGTGATTGACGCTCCCCCAAGATCTCCTCCGGAAAATCTTCAATTCGGCCGAATCGATCGATCAGGCCCGCGGCTCCTTTGGCGCCGATGCCGGAGATTCCGGGATACCCGTCCGACGCATCGCCGACCAGCGCCAGATAATCGGGAATTCTTTCCGGGATGACGCCGAATTTCGCGTGAACGCCGTCCGCATTTCGGATGGCATGACTTTTTCGATCGACCTGAACGATGCGATCGCCACGCACGCATTGCGCAAGATCTTTGTCCGGCGTCCAAATGCAAACCTTCAGAACACCGCGATCTTTTGCGGCCAACGCTGCCGCGGAAGCCAAGGCATCGTCCGCCTCAAGCTCAACCATCGGCCAGACAGTCACGCCCATGCCGACCAGCGCATCCTCGAGCGGCTGGAATTGCGCACGCAGCGCAGGCTCGATGCCTTCACCGGTTTTGTACCCATCCCACAGCTCGTTGCGGAAGGACTCGATCACATGATCGGTGGCGACACCTAAGTGGCTCGCCCCTTCCTCGATCATTTGCAGCACGCCGTTGAGCACGCCGGTAACCGCACCCAGCGGACGATCCTCGCCCTTCGTAAAGCGACGCAAGCCGTAAAAATGCCGAAACAGCTCGTACGTGCCGTCGATGAGATGGACGATCATGGCAAGCGGCTGAATAAGATCATGACTCAGCGCTCGTCCCTGTATACCTTGCCTTCCTTCATCACGAAAGAAACCTTGCCGGGCTCGCCCAATTGATCGATATGCGTCAGCGGATCCACTTTCATGGCAATCACATCGGCGGTTTTGCCGGGCGCGATGGAGCCTAGACCCTCGCCCAAGCCGCCGAGCGCAGCGGCGGCATTGACCGTCGCGCTGCGTAGCACCTGTGCCGGCGGCATGCCGGCCGAGGCGAGAAGCGCAAATTCCTCGTGACTGCGCTCCGGCCCGAATATCCCTAAATCCGTGCCGAAAATGATCGGCACGCCCGCACGATAGGCCTTGCCCACACCCTCGACGCCTTCTTGAAAGCGGTAATCAATGAGCTTGCCGGCCAGCAAAGTCGGTGTGTAGGCGGTCCCGCGCTTTTTCATCATGGCGATCGCGACATCGTCCAGCGGCCCGTGCTCGATGCTGTCGGCGCCGGCCTCAATCACGGTGTGCAGGTAGGCGGGCGTGCCGTCCACATGGGCGGCGACTTTCCGATTGAGTTGATGCGCCATGTCGATGATCGCCTTGATTTCCTCCGGCGATTCGACCATCGCGACTTTGGGGTCCTCCGCCGGCAAGCCGGCTTGCCGAAACTTGACGAGATCCGCGCCGCGGTGAACCTCCTCGCGAACCACCTTGATGCACTCAACCACGCCGGAGCAATTGCCGCGATTGGTGACAAATTTTTCCAAATCGCTGCGCACACCCCAACTCGAGGCATCGAAATCTCCGCCGGCGATTGAGATTTGAGCTTCCGCTACAAACATGCGCGGACCCGGCACGATGCCTTTATTGATCGCATCCCGCAGCGCGTACGTCGTATAAGTTGGGTCGCCGACATTTCTGATGGTGGTAAAGCCATTCATCAGGAGCGCATTGGCACGCGGCAATGTATTGAGAACCGCCTCCGCCGGGCGCGACATATAGAAGAGCGCAATTTGTCCGCCGACGGGCTCGTCGAGTTTCTCGATCCCGCTGACATGGGTATGCATGTCAATGAGACCGGGCATCACCCACGAATCTCTAAGGTCGATCGTCGTGTCGCCCGCGACGAATCCATCCTTGATCGCGATGATTTTCCCTTTTTCGATGATGATCGATTGATTCAAGGACGGGGGCTTGCCGGGCTCGGCGATCAAGTGCCCCGCATGGATCACGGTTGAGGCAGCCAGCAGCGGCGTTGCTGAAATGGCCGCGATCAACGCGGCCGCGATTAGTTTGGCGATCATCGGACAATTCACTCCCCCATTGTTATTTGGCGAGGCTTAGAACGGCGAGCACCGCCTGCGACACCTGCTCGTCGATTTCCGCCGCATTTTGCGAATGAACCGGATAGCCGATCTGCGCTTGCATGTGGCCGTCGACGATATGCATTTGTACCTGCGGCTGCGTCACGCTGCCGCCCGTCGATACCGACATTTCTTGGATCTCACGGCTCTGACGCTCGATTTCACTGCGATATTTTTCGGTAACCGCAGTGACTGCCGCCAATAGCCGGCCCTTCAATGCGGCATAGTCGCTGACCGCCGGCAACGGCAGCGAGATTACGCGCCAGGACAGATTGACACCCGGAATCTGTTTGAACAGGCCTCCGGTTGCCTGGAACACAATCAGATTGGGGAAAGCCACCACGCGGCCCGTCGGCCCCAAAGGCCCTTGATCGTGAAATTCCATGAGATGCATGCGCACCAGTCCCAAATCCAGCACCTCGCCGACAACATTGCCGATTTGCACCCGATCTCCGACGCGTATGCCGTATTTGCCGATGAGGAAAAAATAACCGACGATCGAAACGAGGACGCTCTGCATGGCGACCGCCACGCCGGCGGTGATGAGTCCCGCAAAGGTCGCGAAACTGCTGATTTCCGTGACGAAGCTCAGTCCGACGATGGCGACGATGACGACCCACATCAAAATTGTCCGCACCAACAGCAACTGGTAGCGGCGCCGCGGTTCGCGCACATAACGCACCACGGCGCGACGCCAGACTTCCGCGACGACCAAGACGGCCGCCAACAACCCCAGCACGATGCCGAGACGCACCGCCAACACTTTCCACGCGTCGAAGTACTGACTGCGCGTCGTGGCGCGCCAGCTGTCAAGATTGTGGCGGTACTGCTGCAGCAGCACCGCCTCTTTGCTCAAGGGCAGCAGGATCGACGAGGTTTGCTTGAAGAGCCATGCCAAGGTGTCGAATTGGCCGCGAAGTTGCTGCAAAGCGACGCCGTTGGCGCTGTCCGCCGCCGACGCCAGCGCTTCGCTGGCGGCGGAGTAGGATTGCAGGCGCGTGCGCGGCGCCTCGCTGTATTTGCGAAACAGGGCCTCCAAATCCTTGGATCGCGAGTTGATGACCTCGATCGCTTTGAATTTATTTCTGAGATCAAAGACGTTTTTCGCCAGGTCCCAGATGCCGTCGCGAACTTTTGACTTGTCGGCGCTTTGACTCAAGGGTACGGGCGTTGCGGCCGAACTCGCAGCGGCCGGCGTGGCGGTCGACGCAGTCGGCGCCGGCGCGCCGCCCGCCATGGGGGTGCTCGCGGCAATCGCGTCGATATGAGCTTTGAGCGCTTCAGCGTCGGCACTCTTTGGATCGCGTTGAATGATGAACTCACCCATGGTGTCCAAAAGATTCGCGCGCGCGGCATTCATCGCGAGCTCGCCCTGCAGTTCCGAAAGCTTGTCCCCCAACCCCTTGCTGTCCCGCCCCCCGGCGGAGAGCTTCTGTCTGTCCTCTGCGATTTCTTTTTGAATCGACTGATGCTGCGATTCCAACTGCGCGCGCTGTTGATTGAAGGCTGCCAGTGCGGACTTGTCGGCATTCGACTGCGCGGCGTTCGCCTCGCTGCTCAACAATTCCGCGTCCGCTCGGGCTAGTTCAATCGCCAGTTCCACGACTTTGTCCGCGATCTGGCGGTTGGCGTACAGGATCAACACGTCGCTCGGCTGACTGACATTTTGTTGCAGCATCCCAAGTGTTCGATACCACTCGCTGGTTTGGTCCAGAATCTCAACGACCTCGCTCGCTGTCAGGACAGAGACTTGCGTCGCGGCAACACTTGGGTGCGCGGCGACACTCGGGGGCGCGGCAACAGCCGGGGGCGCGGCAACAGCCGGTAGCGAGGGAACACCCGGTGACGCAGCGGGGGTGCTGACGGGTCCTGCGGCGGCAAGGGCGCCGGTACAGACGATGAGCGCTGGGAGGAATCGACGGAGCATGGGGAATGCTAGCGCAAATTGATCGCGCCATCACGCCAATACCGGCAGGTCGGTCAATGCCCCGCAGGTCGGTCAATGCCGGTAGGACAGATCGATCCCCACCGTTAGCGGCTGGTTGGTGATGATGCGATTGAACGACGCGCTGGGGAGCGTCTCCTGCCACAGGCTCTCGAGCTGCGCCTGCTTGTTGGTCACGTTGTTGATGAACAGAGCGGCGCTCCAACCCGAACTGGATTGCACGCCGGCGCGAATATTGGATAGGGTGTAGGACGGGAGCTGGATGTAGGTGCCGTTCAAAGAGAAGCCGTAGGGAAACGCGATGGAGTAGCGCGGACCCACGTAGGAGCTCTCGATCCGGGCGACGAAGCTGTACTGCGAATTCAGTTCCTTCGTGTAGGTGAGATTCAAGTCGCCGGTCAGCGGTGCAACATCGGAGAGCTTGTGCGTCGGTATGATTTGCCAGTGCGGACCTGGATCTACCCACGCGTTTACGTAGCCGGCGGAAGCACCCAGCGCGAACCCGTCACCCAACACGGCGCGGGTTTCGACCTCGGCGCCGTAGATCCGGGCCTTGTTGCCATTGATATTGACCGGCCAGTCCCCCGGCACCGACTCGAGCTGGATGTTGTTCCAATTCTCGTAGTACAGGCTGGTGTTCACCGTCAGCCGGCGATCGAAAAACCGCGCCTTCTCGCCGACTTCATAACTCCACACTGAGTCCGGTTGGTAGGTTGACGGCCATTTGTTTCCCGAATAATTGTAGGGCGCGAATACGGCGCTCCAATAGGGTCCCGTGGTCGGATATTGAGCATTGCCGCCGCCGGGCCTGAATCCCTTGGCGATGGTCGCGTAGGCCATCAGGTCCGGGTCGACGGTATACGCAAGGTTCACCTTCGGATTCAAACCGTCTTGCGATTGCTTGATGAGACCGGAGTTCGACGGTGTCGCCTCCCCCAGTGCCGACCCCCAACCGCTGATGATCGAGGAAAACCGGTAGTCGTAACTGTAGTAGCGCATGCCTGCCGTGACTTTCAGCCGACCGGTAAGCGCATAAGTCGCCTCACCGAATATGGCGTATTGCGAGAGTCTCGTCGGCGAATTCGCATCGAACCATTCGGTGGTGGTCGCCGGCGCGAAGGTGCCGAGATCCATGTACGCGGAAGGGTTCGCGCTGACGCCGGCGTAATTCCACGCGGACGAAAAGTTACTGTAGAAGGCGCCGGCGACCCACGCGAGCGCGCCGTTGCCCTTCGAGGCGAACCGCAATTCCTCGCTGAATTGCCGTGAAGGATCATCTTCCCGCCCGAACACTTCGCCGCTGCCGCCTGGTCCGTAATAGCCGGGATTCGGCAGACCGTTATTCGAGGCGAACGTCGTGCCGGTATTCGGATTGTTGAAATTCTCGCTGCCATCCTGGATCTGCGTCGATCGACGCGTCCATTGCGCCGTACTCGAGGTAATGTCAAAGGCGTGGAAATCGTAGGTAGCATTGATGCTGAAAATGGCGATTCGATCCGATTGAGGTTCGGCGATATCGAAGGGTTGATAGCGCTTTTCGGTACCCGGCGCACTGTCAAACGCGCTGATTCCGTCCTGTCTACTGGTCTGGTAGAAAATGGATGGCGTGATCGTCAATTGATCCGTCGGCTTCCAAAGCAAGGTCGCGCGGACACCGTAGAGCTGCTGCGCATTCGATCCGGGATATTCTTTTTCGATCGGAGCCGCCTGCACGCCGCCGCGCGTGGCGCCGTTCGGACTCACCAAGGGGAAGGGATTGGCGACAATGCGTGCGATCCAGCCGCTGGTGGAGTTCTCCGTCAGCACGACGCGCAACGCCAGGGTGTCTCGCACCAGCGGCAGATTCACCATCAGACTGTTGTTGTGATTGAATCCGCCTCCCTCGGTGCCGGAGAGGATGCTCTCTGCGCTCGCATGAAACTCGGTCGGATCAGGCTGATTGGTGATCAGTCTGACCGTGCCGCCCATGGATCCCGAGCCGTACAGCGTGCCCTGCGGTCCGCGCAGCACCTCGACGCGGTTCAGATCGTACAGCGCGGGATCGATGACCACCTTGCCGTTCTGCGCGCCGGCGGGCGCCGTCAAGGGAACATCATCGAGATAGAAACCGACGGTCGGCGAGTTGCCGCCGCTCGAGGTCATGCCGCGCAACTCGACTTCGGTCTGTCCCGGCCCTTCGCTCTTCAGCGAAACGCCAGGCGTCGACTGCGCCAACGCGGTGAAATCGGTGATGCCGCGATCGCGCAACTCATCGCCGCTGACCGCCGTGATGCTGATGGGCGTGGTCTGAACCGTCGAGGTCCGCTTTTGCGCCGTGACCGTAATCTCAACCAGTGTGCCCGCGCCGTCCTCCGCTGCGCCATTGGCAAACGTGCGCGAGAGTGGGCAGCCGAGAATCAAGATGCATGCGGAGATATAAACGGTTCGAGGCGCGAGAGTATTCATGACATCCCTTTGTTACTTCGCGCAAAACTAGCATCGGCGATATTAAGGCCCCGTAAAAATTGCGGCATGCGATTGGTGTGGTCTCGTATAGGCAGGACGATTTTGCTCGCGTCACGCACTACTTTGATTCTTCCTTGCTTCTTTCGCGCACCATTTCTGAGCGCTAGAATCTTGCGCTCTGCATTGAGGGAGATAGCGATGCTTGAAATGAGACCCAATTGCGAATGCTGCGATAAGGACCTGCCGCCGGGATCCGCGGACGCGCGAATCTGTTCGTTTGAATGTACGTTCTGCGCGACGTGCGCGGCGGGGACACTGCGGGGCAGTTGCCCCAATTGCGGCGGCGAGCTGGTCGCACGGCCGCTTCGCGCCGACAAGCTGCTCTCGCGCTACCCGGCCTCTACGCAGCGCATCCATTCCGAGGCGAGCGGGTGCACCCGTCTGGCATAGCGGCTAAGGTGCTTGAGATTCCTCGCCGGCGGGCGCGCCATCGCTGCGTCGCGCGCCCCATTATGTCGTGCGTCAATTTCGCGTGAAGTGTGACGGAATTCGTGATGGCGCGATGCCGCCGAGGACTTTGCGCCGGGACTGGGATCCACGCCCAAGTTCCTCCCGACCTCACTTCGCTACGGTAGCCACATCGTCTCAACGAGTGACTATGCGAGCATATGTCAACTTGCCGTTTACTGACGCCCTGCGTGATCTTGTTCGGGTTGGTTGCGTCGAGCGCCGCACCCGCGGCGCCGGCCATTCGCGCCGATACCATTCTCATCGTCAAACACGAACACAAACTCTACTTGCTGCGCGATAACTCGCCGCTGCGCAGCTATCGCGTCGCGTTGGGCTTGAGTCCCACCGGCGCCAAAGAGCGCGAATGGGACTTTCGCACGCCCGAAGGCAGCTACATCATCGATTTTCGCCAGGCACACAGCCATTATTTCAAGGCGCTGCACATTTCCTACCCGAGCGCCGCGGATCGGAAGCGATCCGCTGCGCAACACCTGCGCCTTGGCGGAGATATTTTCATTCACGGCGAACCGAATCTGCCGACCAAGCCGGACGAGTATTACAAGACGCGCGATTGGACCAACGGATGCATCGCGCTGTCCGATGAGGATTTGCAAGACGTCTGGGACCTCACCGCCGGCCAGACGCGGGTTGAGATCGTTCCGTAAGAACGAATCTGCGTCTGGCCGGTTGCGGTAAGGCGTCAGCGGTAGGGCGTCAGCCGTGCGTTCCCGGAATCGGCAGGACTTCCATGATCTCCACCGAGTCGCCGGGGAAAATGCTGAAATGCGGATGCTTCTCGAACAGCTTTGCCGCCGCGTCGTGGGAGTCGGCCTTGACGACCACGTAGCCTGACAGATTGTTCTTGGTGTCCGATACGCCCTGTGCGGATGCTCGTTTGGTTTTGCCCAACGGCCCTCCGGTCTCGACAATCACCGACTGATGCTTCTGCATCCAGTCTCCCCACGCCTTCATGCCCGACGCCTCGACCTTCTTGCGCTTGCTCTCTTCCATTGCCATGAATTCCGCGAATTTCGGTGAAGACTGCGTACCGAGGAAGATCGCCATGTAATTTTTCATAGTTTGCTCCAGTTCGTTAGTGTTGCAGAAGTCGTTGAGCGTGCTTTAAAAAAAATCAGCTCGCCACCGTTGCCAGGGCCTCTCGTTCCACGGGCCAGGGCTGCGCCCAGGCGGGAATGCGCATCAGACCGTCGAGCCAGCGAACGATGTTCGGATAGGTATCCAAAGGCATTTCCGACTCCCGCCAATAGGTCGCCATCGAGGCCGTCTGGAAGTCGGCAATGGTCAGCCGGCCGCACGCGATGTGATTGCGGCCCGCCAGATGGGACTCCAGCACCGCGGCATACTTGTGCAAGTCAGGCACCTTGGATTTCAACTCCTCGCGATCCGGCGGCCCGAGCTTGAAGGTCGATTTGACCACGTGCTCGAAGTAGAACGGTCCGACGGCCGGCGCCCAGTGGCAGTCGTTCCACGACAGCCAGCGCAGCACGTCGACTTGTTCGGCGGCATTCCGCGCGGGCCACATGTCGGATCCTGCCTTGTTGCAAAGATAGGTCATGATGGCAGAGGACTCCCACAGGACCTGCTCCCCATCCACCAGCACCGGCGCTTTCTTATTCGGATTGAGCGCGGCGAAGTCCGGCGATTTCAGTCCGCCGGCCATCAGATCGACTTCGATGAAGTCCGCCTCGATGCCGAGATGTTTCGCGAGCGCCAGGACCCGTCGGGGCGCCTGCGCCTTGATCCAATAGATTTTCATTTCAACTCTCCGGGCAATGCCTTGCCGAAATTTTATGGATGAGCCGCGCAGCCGCAATCCGCGGCATGATAGCGGCCTGTGCCCTCGACCATGCCGCCTCGGCCATACATGTCGTGCGGCCGGACCCAATCGGGGAGCGAGCGATAAGGACCGTTTTCGGCACGGCCCTTGGGGGTAACGTCGAGATAGGCGTAGATGCCCAAGAATTGCTCGCCGCCCCGGGCATACGCCGAGTACGTGTGATAGACCTGACCGTCCTCATCTTTGACAAAAACACTGTCGCCCGATAGATCGATCATGGCCGGATGCACGTCCACCTCTTGATAATTGTAGTAGCCGCGGCCCTGCGCGATTTCGGCATCCGAAAACGACACGTTGAAATCAAAATTGAAATCATTGCGATAGGACGACACCCAGGTGAAGTCCCAGCCCATTCTGCGCTTCAGCCGCTCGATCTCTTCGATCGGTGCGCGGGCCACCACCGCATAGGTGAGATCGTGGTTCTCGAGATGCACGCGGATCCCCTCAAGATGGTCGACTTCCAGTGAGCAGCCTACGCACAGGCGAGACCCCTGACCGGGGCCCATCATAAAATGTTTGATGAACAGCTGGCTTCGTCCCTCGAACAACTGCGACAGGGTCACGGGGCCGTTCGGTCCGTCAAACACATAGTCTTCCTCGACCCGTACCCACGGCAGCGCGCGTCGAGCGGCCGCCAGAGCGTCCTTCATCGCCGTCAATTCCTTTTCTGCCCCGAGCAACGGAATGCGCGCCGCACGCCATTCCTCTTTCGACACAATACGCGGCGCCCGCCGCGGTGATGGATCGGCACTCATCTTAAACTCCTCTTGCCCGGTTCGATCGTAGATTGCTGAGCAACCACTCCTTCAGCGAGTGCCAGCCCGCGACGAACAATCGAGTCAGGTCAACCCCCAGGGTCGCAACGGCAGTTGCGGTGGTGGTCGCGGCCGCCGCGGTCAGGGCGGCTGATGTTGGGCAAAGCGGGCACATCGGAGGTCTCCAATCCAGTTGCTCATAGGTAAGACGGATGGAGACGCGTCATTTCGACAGGCCGTGGGGGAATATTTGCGCGATTACCGCGTGAGTCATTGACCCCGCGGGCGGATATATATTAGATACAATAAGACGAAGGGCGCTCAAATCGTGCACCTTCCGGATGCCGCGCAGGGCAGATGCGCGCCGTTCCCGACCATAAGGTTAATCTAGCCACCGAGAACAAGAGTGGACGCGCCCCAATACCGCGCCTTTATCAGCTACAGCCACCAGGATTCGGCTTGGGCCTCCTGGCTGCACAGCTCACTCGAAAAATACCGGCCGCCGAAGACATTGATCGGCACGTCGACCGACCGGGGTGAGGTACCGAAGCGGCTGTCACCGATTTTCAAAGACCGCGACGAGCTGCCCAGCGCCACGGACCTCGGTTCGCTGATCAATGCGGCGCTGGCTGGATCAGCCGCCCAGATCGTCATCTGCTCGCCGCAAGCCGCGAAGTCGAAGTGGGTCAATGAAGAGATCCTCGCCTTCAAGCGGCTGGGGCGCGAGGACCGGATCCTCTGCATCATCGTCGGCGGCGAACCGAATGCCACCGACCTGCCGGGGCGCGAGGCGGACGAGTGTTTTCCCCCGGCCCTGCGCTTTCGTTTAGGGAACGATGGCAAGCTAAGTACCGCCCGCACCGAACCCATCGCGGCCGATGCGCGTCCGGGCAAAGACGGCAAGAACAACGCCAAGCTCAAGCTGATTTCCGGCTTGCTCGGGGTTGGATACGACACCTTGAGGCGCCGCGAGCAACAACGCCGCAATCAGCGCTTGTTCGCATTTTCCTGTGCGGCAGCGGCCGGCATGGTGCTCACCAGCGGCCTCGCCGCCTATGCCCTGTTCCAGCGTGACGCCGCGCAGCGCCAGACCCTGCGCGCCGAGGCACAGACCCGGACCGCCAAGGAGACCACTCGATTCCTGGTGGATCTCTTCAAGATCTCCGATCCCAGCGAAGCGCGCGGCAACACGGTCACGGCGCGCGAAATGTTGGACAAGGGTGCGGGCCGCATAGGCGAACTGGCGAAAGAACCGGGCATCCAAGCCACCCTGATGGATACGCTCGGCACGGTGTACATGGGTTTGGGTCTGTTCTCTCAAGCGCGGCCGCTGCTCGATCAGGCGGTGGCGACGCGGCGCCGGCTTGATGGCGTCGATCCTTTGGACTTGTCCGAATCCTTGAGTCATCAAGGCGACCTGATGGCGCTGCAGGCCAACTACGATGCCGGTGAAAAGGCCTACCGCGAAGCGATCCGCATCGCTTCGGTCCGGCCGAACGATCGGCAAAATCAGGAGAAACTCGCGAGTTCACTGTATGGCTTGGGCAATTTGCTCGCCAAAGAGGGGCACTATGCAGAGGCCGAGGAGAGCTTGCGCGAGGCCTTGGAGCGGCAGAAAATTCTGTACGGCAACTCGCATCCGGCGATCGCGCGTACGCTCAAAGATCTGGCCCGAACCGTGGCCGACCGCGGCGATCTCAACGCGGCGATCCCGCTGATGCAGCGCTCGGTGGCCATGCAGCGTGAGCTGCGCGGCAGTGAGCCTCATCCGGATCTCTCCGAAGCGCTCAACGACATGGGCATGCTTCTTTGGCGACAGGGTGATGGAGAGGGATGCGAGAAGTTCTTTAGGGAATCGCTGGCGATGAACCAGCGCCTGCTCGGCGACAAGCATCCGGAGATCGCCAATGGACTCGAGAATGTTGCCATGACGGTGCAGGACAGGGGCGATCTTGCGGGCGCCGAAGCGCTCTACCGGCAGTCGCTCGAGATGCGGCGCGAGTTGCTAGGCGCAGACCACCCGGAAGTTGGGCGAACGCTGCTCAATCTGGCCTCGCTGCAGTACGACCGCGGCGAGACCCGCGCGGCGCTCGAAAATCTGCGGGACGTTCTGGGGATTTACCGCAAGGCGTACCCAGAGGATCATCCCGAAACCGCTCGGGTCTTGAACGGAATCGGTTCGTGGTTGACGATGGCCGGCGAGTACCACCAAGCGGACGGCTATCTGCAAGAGGCACTCGTGATGCGGCGCCGGCTGTTCAATGCGCAGCATCCGGACGTCGCCTCCAGCCTGATTGCGCTCGCCATCTTGCGCATCGAGGAACGCAACTATCCGGTGGCGTTGGAATTGGCCCGCAATGCCAAGAGCATTTATACCGCCGCGCTATCGGCCGATCACTGGCGTACGGGCCTTGCCGAATGCGCCGAAGGCGCGGCGCTCACCGGGCTTGGCTGGTACAGCGAGGCCGAGGCGCCGCTCACGCACGGCCACGCAATCTTGAACAAGGAGGGTGGATTGCCGTTGATCTATCGTACGCTGGCGCAGCGCTACTTGGACACGCTGCATCGGCGCGAAAAGACGCAAGTTGCGCGCGCCGTGAAACAGAATGCGCCTGCGCCGTGACATAACACGAAAAACGCGGCGACATCGGTGACGATCATTGTGTTAGCGTACGCGCTCGCTTAAGGGATAGGGTGGCTCGGAAGCGAGGTAGATTCGCGGGATGGCAATCTGTCCAAACCCGCAATGCCGTATGGCACCCCAAATAAAGAAATAAAAACGAGGGGTAGCACCGATGGATTCTCAATCCGCGATCAGGTATTTGGCCGTGCAACCGTCGCCGCGTCAAACGGTAACGAAGCTTGCCATCGGCGCCGCCGCGCTGTTCGCCTTCGCGTCCCTCCACGCGCAAACCGTGCCGGTGCAGCAAGTCGGCGTGACCGCCGTCAACAGCACCAACAATGCGCTCTACAACGTGAGCGTGACGCCCAACGCGCCGGCGAACACCGGCGCGCTGATCACCGGAACGCAGGTCCTCAATACGGATGCAGCGGCGCATGGCAGTTACTTCGCTGTTACGCGAGTTTCGAACTCCGTCACCAGTGCCTTGGATTTGATCGTCGCCGATGCGGCTAAAAATCGGATCCTGCGCTATCCCGGCCCGGGCCCCGCCAGCTACGCGGTCTCGACTCCCATTTTCACTTGGTCGAAACAGGGCTCAGGTCCCAAGTACCCGATCGCTCTCGCGGCCGATGTCGCGGGCAACGTTTTTGCCGCAACGGCGGGCCCGCCTTTTGACAACGCCGGGTTGTGGGTGCTGCCCTTCAATGCGACCACCGGCGCCTACGGCGCGCCGATCTTGGTCGATGACACCTGCGGCCTCATTACCGAGGTCGTGGTGGCCACGGCCTCGGCAACTCCCGTCGGCGCGGCAGCGCCCGCCTGGAACGCGGGCGATGTGCTCATCTTGGTCAACGACTTTTCCAATCCTCGCGTGCTGGTGTATTCGCAAGCGTCGATCGCGGGCCTGCTGGCGAATCCGGGCCAGGAGCTTGGCAGCCCCACCTCGACGGCGGTCGCGTCCTCGCTCCTGCGCGGCACCTTACCGATCGGCATGGACATCTGGCCGGCCGACGCGACTCACGGGGTGAGCCTCCTGTTCTCAACGCTGGGCGGCCGAGTCACTCGCTTCGATTCGGGCAGCAATTCGATGAGTGCGGATTTCGCCAGCGGCTTAGGGGCCGGATTGCAGCGAATCAAAGTCGGCACTTACTCGACAGCAACTTATGCGTTCGTCTCGCAGTTCACACAGAAGAACGGCAAGATCCTGCAATTCGGTGCGCCGCCCACGAGCGGTGCCAACACGCCGCTCGCGACTCTAAGCACCGGCGCCAACGATCCGCTGGGACTCGCGGTGACCAGTTCAGGCTCCGTACCCGTCAGT
>Ga0210400_10000201_pt1 | contig 75663 bp, 79 predicted proteins | sample IncBWH26MmetaG_FD_155456 | JGI IMG/M metagenome (GOLD analysis project Ga0210400, IMG submission 155456) | Forest soil microbial communities from Barre Woods Harvard Forest LTER site, Petersham, Massachusetts, United States - Inc-BW-H-26-M | ecosystem: Environmental > Terrestrial > Soil >...
GGAACGATGAAGAACAGGCCCGGCCCCTTGATCCCCTGCAGCTTGCCCAGCCGCAGCACCACCGCGCGCTCCCACTGGTTGGCCATTTTCATCGACATGGGCGTCAGCACGCCCAGGATCAGCAGGCCCGCGCCCAGCCAGAAGGGGAGGTAGGACCCTCCGCGCGCGCCCTCCTCGAAGGCCAGGCCGGCGAAGCCCACGAACACCACGGCCAGGAGGGTCGCCAGCGGATTGCCCCCGCGCCGGCGGAAGCCGCTGGCCGGGAACGTCACGCCCGGAATGTAGGCGTTGCTCATCTTGAGGTCTCCTTTTGCGCGGCGAGCGCCGCGATGCGATCCGCCAGCGCCAGGGGGTCGACCCCGAGCGCTGCGGCGGCGGCCAGGGTCTGGCGCGCCAGGTTTTCGGTTTCCCGTTCGTGTTCGTGGCCCTGCATGGCCGGCGGCGGCGTCGCCACGAAGCTGCCGCGCCCGCGCACCAGCTCCAGGGCGCCCAGCCGCTCCAGCTCGTCGTAGGCGCGGCGCACCGTGTTGAGGTCGACCTTCAGGGCCACGGCCACCTGGCGCATGGTCGGCATCTGCTCGCCGGGGCTGAGCAGGCCGGCGCCGATCGCGCGCAGGAACTGCTCGCGCAGTTGCACATAGATCGGGACCCCGGTCTCCCCTAGCCGCAGGGCGGCCAATATTTGCGCCTGTGTATGCATACACTCATACAATACGCCGACGGTAAGGCTTGTCAAACGGCGTTCGAAGAACGGACGGGCGCGACGTCTCCTCTCCCCCGCGAAGCGAGAGGGAGAGGGTAGGGAGAGGGCGGCTGAGCGTCTCAGCTACGCCGAGTGAGGCGAGGGCCCTTGTCGACCTTTCGCGAGAGCCGCTCGCGCCGAGCCGCCCTCTCCCGGCCTCTCCCCCTCGCTTCGCGGGGGAGGGGAGGTCAACCCTGCGGGAAGCTCAGGCTGGGCTGGGCGGTCCAGGGGTCGACCCGGGTCCGTGGCGCGGCGATCACCATCCGCCCGCCCAGGCTGGAGCGGCCGATGCCGTCCACCTCGTAGAGCGCCTCGAAATTGTCCTTGGCCTTCACCGCGCGGCTCAGCGCCTTCAGCGCCTCGGGGTTGGCCATGGCCTCGGCGGCCTGCTGCAGGCCGTTGTCGCGGGCCCCGGCGATCACCACGATGTGGTTGCCCGAAGGGCCCTGGAAGGCGGCGACATAGCCATAGTCGCGCCGGCTCGTGTCGCCCTGGTTCGGCCCGCCTTCCTGGCTGCGGTAGACGTGGCGGGTCGACCCGTCGACCAGCTCGTCGTAGGTCTCGCCCACCGTGAACCGCGACCCTGCGAACACCGGATTGCGCAGTACGCCGAGGCCGCTCAGGTAGCCGAGGTAGACGATATTGTCCCGCTTCAGCATTTCCGGCGTCAGGTCCGAGGCCATCACCACGTGCAGGCTTTCGGCATGCGCCCCGCCCCGCGACAACAGCGGCACGACGCTGCGCAGGGCGAAGGCCGCGCCCACCGGCAGGTAGTAGAGGTCGAGGTCGCGGTAGCGGCCCATGGCCTTGGGGTTGTCCATCAGCCAGTCGTCGAGGTCGGAGGAGGAATTGATCGAGTACTGGCGGATCAGCCGGTCGATCCCCGCCGCCTCGTCGATCTCGCCGAAGATGTAGTAGTCGCCCAGCACCAGCAGGGTCGGCGGCTCGGATTTCAGGAGCGCGCTCCAGGGCGCGGCCCCCTGGGCGCGGGCCAGGGTCCGCTCCGCGCCGTGGGTCATCCAGAACCCCGCCCAGGCGCCCAGGTTGAGCAGCAGCAGCGCTGCGACGGCGGCGATGGCATAGGCCCGCCGCGGCCTCGCCGGCGCGGGCTCCGCGGGCGCCGCCTCGCCGGCCCGGGGCTCGGCGACCATGCGGTATTCGCCCTTGGGGACGGTCAGCCGCACCGGCTCGTCGCGGCCGGCGCCGGCGTAGAAGTCGTCCAGCTTGCGGCGCAGGCGGTGGACGGCGACCCGCACCGAGGCGTCCTGCGAGCCGTCGAAGGCCGACGAGCGGCCGAACACCGCGGCGGCCACCTCGAACTCCTTGGGCCGCGCCCCGGCCACGGCCTGGGCGGCCAGGTAGTCGAACAGCCGGTTCAGCCCGTCCGAACGGCCGAGCGCATGGCGCGCGCGCAGCCGCGCCGCCAGCTCGGCGATCCCGTCGCCCGCCTGCTCCGTGGCCGCGTCGGACAAAGCGACTGTAACCTTCTGTAACCCCCCGGAGACCGTATTTAACCGGACAGGCCCCTGAATGGCAAAGTATGGCTTGGATCAGGAAAATCCCGGGGGACTCCCTTGAAGCGCCTTGTCACCTTCGCGGCCTGCGCCGCCCTGCCGATCTCGCTGATGCTGGCCTGCTCGCCGCAGAAGCCGGCGGCCCCCGCCAGCCCGGCGAAGTACAACGTCGACGCCTTGGACATGAAGGAGTTCATGGGCCACGTGGTCGACCCGGCGTCCTTCGCCTACTGGAAGGGCTCGGGCACGGATGAGACGGCCCAGGGCACGAAGGACCTGACGCCCACCACCGACGAGGGCTGGGAGCAGATGGAGACCGCCGCCGCGGTGCTGATCGAAGCCGGCAACGCCCTGCAGCTGCCGGGCCGCCCGCGCGCGCCGGAAAGCGACTTCGACAAGTTCGCCCAGCAGCTTACCGCCGAGGCGATCCTTGCCAAGGCCGCCGCGGCCAAGCACGACAAGCAGGGCGTCTATGACGAGGGCGCCAAGCTCTATCTGATCTGCACGGCGTGCCATAAGGAGTACGTTATCGATCCGGGCATCAAGGCCAACGGCCCCGCCCAGGGCGCGCCGCTGCCGGACTGGCCGGCGGATGTGAAGGCCAAACAGGGAAAGTACGCGGCCAAGCCCGCCGGCTGACCGCGCCGACCAGGAGTTCGTCCATGCGCAAGACCGTCCTCGCCCTCGCCGCCGCCGTGACGGCCTTCGGCCTCGCCGGCCAGGCGGCGGCCCACGCGCGGCTGATCACCGGCTCGCCCAAGGCCGGCGCCACCGTGGCCGCGCCGAAGATGCTGACGCTGCAGTACAGCGAGAGCATCGTGCCGGCCGCCTCGCACGTCACCGTGACGGGCCCGGCCGGCGCGGCCGTCGCCACCGGCCCGCTGACCCTCGACCCCAAGAGCAAGCGCACGGTGATCGTGCCCTTCACCGCCCCGCCGGCCGCCGGCGCCTACAAGGCCGCCTGGCACATGAAGACCGAAGACGGCCACGAAACCGACGGCGACTTCGCCTTCCACGTGAAGTAGGTCTTCCAGGAGGGGGAGCCTCGCGGCCGGTCAGGCGTTCCGGCGAGGCTCGCTTGGGAGGCGACCCGAACATGACCGAACGCGCCGTGGATTCTGCCCGCCCGGATTCCGACGTCAAACAGCCTGAGCGGCCCAAGCTGCTGCAGGTCCTCGGCCCCGGCCTGATCACCGGCGCGTCGGACGACGACCCCAGCGGGATCGCCACCTATTCCCAGGCCGGCGCCCAGTTCGGCTTCGGCCTGAGCTGGGTCATGCTGTTCTCCTGGCCCCTGATGTGCGCCATCCAGGAGATCAGCGCCCGCATCGGCCGCGTCACCGGCCGCGGCATCGCCGGCAACCTGAAGAGGCACTATCCGGCCCCGGTGGTCTATTCGCTCGTCACCCTGGTGATCGTGGCCAATGTCATCAACCTGGGCGCGGACCTGGGCGCCATGGGCGCCGGGCTGAGGCTCCTGATCGGCGGGCCGCAGCTCGTCTATGTGGCGCTCTTCGGCCTGGTCACCGTGCTGCTGGAGGTGTTCTCCCGCTATTCCCGCTACGTCTCGATCCTGAAGTGGCTGACGCTGTCGCTGTTCGCCTATGTCGGCGTGGCCTTCGTCGTGAAGATGCCCTGGGGCGAGGTGGCCAGGAGCCTGGTGGTTCCGCAGATCACCTTCACGCCCGCCTACATGACCGTGGTGGTGGCGATCCTCGGCACGACCATCAGCCCCTACCTGTTCTTCTGGCAGGCCGAGGAGGAGGTCGAGGAGGTCAAGGAGCGCGACGACGCCAAGCCGCTGGAGCGGGCGCCTGAGCAGGCGCCGGCGGAGCTCGCCCGCATCCGCGTCGACACCTATGTCGGCATGGCCATCTCCAACGCCGTGGCCCTGTTCATCATCCTGACCACGGCGGCGACCCTGCACGCCCACGGGATCACCGACATCCAGACCTCGTCCCAGGCCGCCGAGGCCCTGCGCCCGATCGCCGGGCGCTTCGCCTTCACGGTCTTCGCCATCGGCATCATCGGCACCGGCCTGCTGGCCCTGCCGGTGCTGGCCGGGTCCTCGGCCTATGCGCTGGGCGAGACCCTCGGCTGGCATGTGGGCCTGGCCCGCAAGCCCAGTCGCGCCAAGGCCTTCTATGGCGCCATCGCGGTGGCCACCCTGCTGGGCGTGCTGCTCAACTACAGCCCCATCGACCCGATCAAGGCGCTGTTCTGGAGCGCGGTGATCAACGGCGTGGTCGCCGTGCCGGTGATGGGGATGATGATGCACCTCTCCAGCCACAAGGAAGCCATGGGCGACTTCAAGCTCGGCCGGGGGCTCAAGATCGTCGGCTGGCTCGCCACCGGCGTCATGGGCGTCGCGGCGATCGGCCTCTTCGCCACCTGGGGCAAGTAGGGCGGACCCTACCGCTCCAGGTGCAGCCGCAGGGAGACGACGTCCACCGGCCCGCGGTCGCGGTTGTAGGCGGGGTTCTGGATGAGCTGGTTGTCCAGGCTGAACGTCATGCCCTTGGCGAAGCCCAGGCTGTAGTAGGTCTCCAGGATGCGCTCCGCGCCGGGATGCGGCAGCCGCCCGTCGCCGATCAGGATGCCCAGGCCGCCGGCGTTCAGGTAGCGCTCGCCCGCCGACGACAGGTCGTTGACCACCACGGCCGCGGCGACCGTGTCGCCCTTGCGGCCCCAGCGCTCGCCCGACACCGAGACCCCGGCCTGCGCGGTCCGGTCGATGTCGGTGTATTCGTAGGCCTCATAGGTCCCGTCCGCCCAGCCCAGCCGGCCGAACAGGCCGACGCCGTCGGCCACCTCCTGCTCGACGTTGAGGTAGGCGCCGGGGCGCGAGCGGTAATGGCGCACCAGCGCGGCGTCGGCAGGCTTTCCGGTCGCCAGCGCGAGGGCGGTCGCGTCGTCGTAGCGGCCCATGCCCCCGCGGGTCACGAAGCCCGCCAGCCGCACGGCGCCCGGCCGTCCGCCCAGGGTGAACCGCCGCTCCGCCTCGCCGATCACCTGGAACTGACTGAAGTCTGAGGTCAGCACCGCGTTGTTGGGCACGATGGAAAGGTCGAACACGCCAGCCCGCCAGGCCCAGTCGCCGCGGTACCACTCGGCCGCCGCGCCATAGGTGTAGCCCCAGGCGTCGGCCGCGTAGTCGAAGCTGCCGGCGGTGATCAGGCTCCAGTTCAGGAAATCCTGCCGGGGGTCGTGGGCGTATTTGTTGGTGTCGAAGACGTCGGTGGCGTTCAGCTTGCCGGCGGTGAGCACGACCCGGTCCTTGGTGCGGCGCCGGCCGAGCGCGTTGAGGTCGGCCTCCTGGTCGTCGGCCTCGCCGCCCAGGTCGAAGGTCTGGCGGATGAACAACCGGGCGATCCGCGCATAGGGGTGCGAACGCCCTACCTTGGCCCCGTCGCCGTTCACATAGCCCGCCGCGCCCAGCGTGTTGTTGGGGGCGTAGCCCTGGTACATCTCCAGGTTCCCCCAGATCTCTCCGCCCGCCCAGGGCTTCACCCCTGCGTAGAGGGTGGCGTCCACCGTGTTGCCGGTGGTCGCCTGCGGCCGGAAGCTGTTGGGGCCCTGGAAGGCGGAGTGGAAGGCCGGATAGTGCTGCAGGATGTCGGTGACCTGGAGATGGACCGCCCAGGCCTCGGGCGTCACCGGCGTCTTGTCCTCGGCCGGGGCCTGCGACGGCGCCTGGGGCTGGGCGTCCTGGGCCAGGGCCGGGGCGGCGAAAGCGAGCGTCATTGTGGCCGCCAGCGCGAGCGGCTTGAGGATCGTCGTCATGGGTGGGCTCCAGCTCCGCGCTTCAAGCGCGATGGCGCAGGGCGAGTTCCACGATGCGGACCGCGACGAGGCCGCCGGCGATCACGAGATAGCCGCGCAACGCCAGCATCCAGAGCTTCTCGGGGCGGCTCAGCGCCGCCGGCGCCAGCAGGTCCAGGGGCGGCATGCGCCAGTCTTCCCGGCCCGTGCGGTCGATGCGCCCGCGCCGCTGCCGCGGCTGGAAAGCCCAGCCGGCCAGCGCCAGGGCCCCGCCGCCGGCCAGCGCGTCCACGATGAAGCGGTCGCCGATGTCCGGGTAGAACACCGAGGCCGTCAGGATCACCGAGAGCACCAGCAGGAGGGCGATGACCCCGCCGGTGAACAGGTTGAGCCAGGGGCCGTTGCGCCAGGGCCCGAGCACCGCCTTGTCGTTGCACAGCAGCAGCAGGAAGACCGTCGCGCTGGGCAGCAGCACGCCCGCCAGGGTCTGGACGGCGTTGGTCAGCAGGCCCAGCGGCGTGCCGGGGATCAGCACCAGGGCCGCGGCCGCCGCGATCAGGCCGGCGTAGATCAGGTAGAAGACCCCGGCCTCGCGCGGCTTGCGGTGCAGCGAATGGTTCAGCTTGAAGACGTCGCCGATGGCGTAGGCCGTGGAGAGCGACACCGCGCCCGCCCCGATGATCGAGGCGTCGATCAGGGCGATGGCGAACAGGACGCCCACGACGTGGCCGGAATGGCGGCCGAGCGCCGCGGCCACCGCGCCTGCGTCGGTGAAGTGGCCCTGGCCGGGCTGGCCCGAGAAGGCCGCCGCGGCGAAAGCCATCATCGCCACGCCGCCGGCCACCACGAACAGGATGCCGATCACCAGGTCGGCCTTCTCATAGGCCATGAAGCGCGGCGTGATGCGCTTGTCGATCACGTAGCTCTGCTGGAAGAATAGCTGCCAGGGCGCGACCGTCGTGCCGACGATCGCGATGATCAGCAGCATGACGTCGCTCAGCTTGCCGCCCCTGGGCAGGCCGGGGACCAGGAAGTCGTGGCTCAGTTGCGCCACCGGCGGGTGGGTTGTCAGGAACACCGGCAGCAGCGCCAGGCTGCCGGCCACCAGGACCATCATGAAGCGCTCGAAGCGGCGGAAGCTGCCCGTCGAGGCCGCCGCGATGGTGACGATCGCGGCGACCACCACGCCCCACGCCTTGGGGATGCCCAGATACTCCAGGCCGAGCTCGATCCCGATGAACTCGGTGACGATGGTCAGCGCATTGAGCAGGAAGAGGTCGATGACCGAGAACGCGCCCCAGAACTTGCCGAAGCGGTTGAAGATCAGGCGCGCATGGCCGACCCCGGTGACCACGCCGAGGCGCACCACCATCTCCTGGTTCACGTACAGCACCGGGACCAGCAGCAGCAGGGTCCAGAGCAGGCCCGTTCCATAGTTCTGGCCGGCCTGGGTGTAGGTGCCGAACGCGCCGGCGTCGTTGTCGCCGACCATCACGATCAGGCCCGGGCCGACGATGGCGGCCAGCGTCAGGAGCCGCCGTCGCCAGCCCGATCCGGGGGCGTGGCCATGTTCGGCGATCGAGCCGAAGGCGCCCTTGATGTCGCCCCGGTGGGCGGTGTCGAGGTGGGCGCCGGGCGGGGCGTTCCCGACGGCGGTGGTTTCCATGACGGACATGACGCAATTCCTGTACGCGGAGCTTGGGGGATCGGGACGGGGCGCCCGCTGCGGGGCTGCGGGCCGCTCAGCCGGGCGGGCGCGGCGATCCCCGTCTCCAGATCCGCGACGGACGGCCGTCCGCGTCGAGACGCCAGGCGGCGCTCAGCGCCTCGCGCGGCCGCGACGACGCGCCGAACGGGTTCAGCCCGCCGCGGACGACGTCGGCGGTCGGAAACGAGCTGCGGGGAATGAAGATGGCCATCTGGAGCCTCCTTCTGCCTAAGCGGTTTGCTCAAGCCCGGGAGGCGACGGCCGACAGATCAGGCCTCGGCCTGCATCCCTTCGACAATCACGAACGCCCGGGCGACGAACCGGCCAGCCGCGGGGTGTGCAGGCGACGCCAAGCGTCGACTGTCGCCCTCGGTGGTCGGGTTGCTAGATCGCGGGTTCATTTTGATCCGTGGTCCTGTTGCTCTCGGCCGACGCGAACGACGGCCACGCCGGGCGGGAAGGGGACAACCCTTCTCTCCCGGCGCAAGGGCGGATATACCCTAGGGGGCTATGGTTTCAAGAGGTCAGAGTCAAAAAAATGAGCCACGTCGCCAAGGAAAAGACCAAGCTGCTGAATCGGCTGCGTCGGCTTCGCGGCCAGATCGAGGCCATCGAGCGCGCCGTGGACAGCGACGAGGAGTGCGCACGGATCCTGCAACAGGCGACCTCCTGCCGCGGGGCCCTGGACGGCTTCATCGCCGAGGTGATCGAGGATCACATCCGCGAGCACATGGTCGACCCGTCGTCAGACGCCGCCGATCCTCGGCGCCAGGCCGCCGAGGAACTGGTCGACATCGTCCACGCCTATCTGACCTGACGGCGTCCGCCGCCCAAAGCGGGTCGGCGCCGCGGCGGTCAGGCCGCGCTCGCCCTGCGGAAGGTCTCGTTCGGATGGCGCCAGGAGAACGCCTTCATGAAGGCGTTCACATAGTCCCCGGCCTTGGCCCCGTAGTCCATGTGGTAGGCGTGCTCGTACATGTCGAGCGCCAGCAGCGGGGCGCCGTCGGCCAGGACCTGGGTGTGGTCGGACGCCCAGGTGTTCACCAACCGCCTGTCGTGCCGGCTGTAGGTCAGCAGCACCCAACCTGAACCGCCGCCCAGCGCCTTGCCCATGGCGGAGAATTCGGCCGCCCAGCGGTCGTGGCTGCCGAAGTCGCGTTCGATCGCGCCGGCCAGGCCCGGGCTCACCGGTTCGGGGGGCCGCAGTCCATTGAAATAGACCTCGTGCAGGATCATCGAGTTCCAGGCGATCAGCTCCTCGCGCTTCAGGCCGTTGACCGTGAACACCGGGGCGGTGGCCGGATCGAGCTTGCCGAACTCGGCGCGTATGGCGCCCAGCCGCTTCACCGCGCCCACGTAGTTGTTGTCGTGGTGGCTCACCAGCAGCTTCTCGGAGAGGCCCGGGACGGCCTTCGGGTCGAAGGGCAGGGGCTGTTGGGCGAACCCCCCTGCGGCGGGCGGCGCGGGCTGGGCCGCGGCGGTCGTGGCGACAGCGGCGGCCGCGCCGGCGAGGGCTGCGCCGCCCAGCAGCATGCGGCGGTCGAGGGTGGGTTCAGTCATGGGGTTTCTCCGTTGGACAAGGTCGGGGTTTCCAGGCGGCGCGGCCGCCTGGCCGCGGTAAGCCGCTTCCGTGTCGTTTCGGCCAGCGCCTGCGGCGCCTCATCCGGAATCGGAAAGACCGAACTGACATTGATCTCGCAAAGCACGTAGCTGTCATCGCCCTGCGGCGTCCGCGGCCCCAGCAGGAGGTCGGCGTCCCAGATCACCGGCAGGTCGTCAGGGGCGATCCCCAGCCGGCGCGCAAGGCCCGGGGTCCAGTCCCCCTCCATCAGCGCGCGCAGGCGCTGGAAGCGCGCGTCGTTCGGGCCGGAATAGAGCCTGGGCCCGGCCGGCCCCGCCTCAGGCGGCGCCAGCGCGCGGACCAGTTGGCGCCCGAAGCCCGCCACGCGTCCGCCGGACATGTAGCAGCGGACCATCCCTTCCAGATGGCGCGGCTGGAACGGCTGGTCGACCAGGCCGCCGCCCGCGGTGAAGTCCGCCGCGCGCTCAGCCATGAAGGCCTCCAGGGGAAGGGTTCGCGGTTCGCTCCCGCCCTTCGCCTCCTGGACCCTGACATCGCCGCCGGATTCGCGCTCTACCTTCCAGACCCCGATCCCGCCGTTGCCGCGGTTCTGCTTCAGCACCCGCGGGCCGGCGGAGAGCCGGCCCGGGAACGCCCGCTCGAAGGCGTCCCGGGTCTCATAGAAGGCGGTGTCCGTCCCCCAGCCCAGGTCGCGGGTGGCGTGCAACACGCTCTTGACCCCCATCTTCGAGGCCACGTCGGGATGGGCGCTGACGAACACCCCCGCGCTCGCCACCTCCCGCAAGATTTCGTCCAGCATCGCTCGTCGCGCGCCGTTGGCCGTCGAGATCGGGTCGACCCAGACGAGCACCCCGTCCATGCCCAGGAGCTGGGCGCGGACCTCGTCGGCCAGATCCTCCGACCAGACCGCGGGCTCGGCGGCGATGCCCTGACGCTCCAGCGCGGCGAAGACGGCGTTCAGCCGGCTTGTCTCGCCGCGCGCCTCGTCCCGGGCCTGGCGGTCGCCACGCCACACGACGGCGACCTTGAAGAGTTTGGTCTCAGACACCTCACGCTCCCTCGCGCCCGGCGTTGCGCCAGGCTGACAGGAGCGGGTCTTGGACGGCGCGCCGTCTGGCCGGGCGCCCGCGTCGGCCCGGAAGCCGGGCAGATTAGCCGGATCGCCGCGGGGTTCAACCCCGTCGGGATGCCGATCACGAGATCACCCGGACCGCAACGCAGTATCGCGGTCGAAGCGAAGCGGAAGGCTGGGCCAGGGGGATGGCTTTGCGGCCTGCCTGCTACTTCGGCGCCTTGCCGGCGTCCTTCAGGTCCTTGTCGATGTCGTGCTTGTAGAGGCTGTCTTTCGGCCGCTGGATGTAGCGGCCGTGGCACTGGAAGCAGGCGTCGTACATGGCGCTGCCCGCGTCGTTGGTCTTGTCGTGGTCGTGGGCGGCGGCCGCCGTCATGCCGGCGATCCCGGCGGCGTTCAGCGCGATGGCGTATTTCATCCACGGGCCGTTCGGGTCGCGGGCGCGGCCGTCCATCATCAGCAGGTTGCCGGCCTCGGCGATCTGGGCGGCGGTGTCGATGTTGATGTTCCACTCCGACTGCGCGGTCGGCACCCGGTCGTTGGCGCCCTTCTCGTCATCCACCTCGCCGGAGTGGGCCCAGTAGGTCTCGGCCGCCGGATTGATGATGTGGCGCATGACGTCCTTCACCGACAGCAGCACCCGGCCCTGGGCGGCGACCGGGGGCGCCGGCCTGGGCGCCGGGCTCTGGGCCAGGGCCGGAACAGAGCAGGCGAGCGCCAACCCGGTCAGAAGAAGTGGCAGACGCATCGAAGTTCCTCCCCGTTTGACGCCACCTTAGCGGCCGGGCCGGCCGGCGGAAGCCCCAACCTCCGCCGTCCGGCCGACCCGGGGCCGTTCAGCTTGGGTCGGGGACCCGTCGCGGCATGGGTGCGTCGCGGTCGACGGGTGGCGCGGGCCTGGCGGGGGCGGCGACGGCGGGTGGCGGCTCCGGCGCCGTCGCGAAGCTGGTCAACGGCTGCGGCGGCGGCAGTTCGAGCTGTCCGATCGAGGAGGCGGCCGCGGGCGCAGGGGCGGCGTCGGCAAGTCGCGCCGGCCGCGCCGCGACGGTCGGGGTCCTGGGCGCGGGCGGGGACGCCGCCGCCACCGGCGCCGGCGCGGCGGCGACCGCAGCGGGCGGGGGCAGGGCGGGCGCGGCCTTTCCTCCGACCAGATCGCCCACCGCCAGCGCCGTCCCCGCCGTCGGCGGCGCCGGCTCGCCGCGCGGCGGGGCGACGCCGATCAGCAGGAAGAGGGCCAGCAGCCCGCCTGCGCCCACGGCGGCCGCGGCGATCAGCGGGGTCAGGCGCAGCTCCCGGCGCCGGGGCCGGGCGCGCCGGACAGCCGCGACGCGCATCGGCGCGACGAAGGGCGGCGGGGCAAGGGGCGCAGGCTCGGGGTCGAGGGCGGGCGGCGCCGGCTGGGGGGCCACCGGCGCCGCCACGGCCGCCACGCGCGGCCGGGCGCGGATCGCCAGCGGCGCCTGCGGCAGGTGCGGCCAGATGCTCTCGCGGCTCCAGGGATTGGCCGCGTCGTTCCGGAAGGGCGTCATTCAGCCTGCCTCCACGGACGCCAGGCTGTGGGCGCAGTTCGGCGCTTCTGTGGCCCCGGGCGCATCGCGCGGCGGCTCAGTTCAGGGCTTGGGCGGGGCCGTATAGAGTTCCACGTTGTTGCCCTCCGGATCGCGGATGAAATAGGCGACGTTCGGGATCACCTCGCGGGTCTCGACCCCCTGGCCTTTCAGCCAGTCGGCCAGGCCCCTGGCGTTGGGCGTCGCCAGGATCACCCGCGAGAAGGCGTTCGGCCCCGCCGGCCGCGTCGTGCTCTTGGCCAGCGCCAGGATCGCCCCGTTCGGCCCGTCGCCGTAGCCCATGACGTACTCGTAGGCCGTCCCGCCCCGCTGGATGGTGTCGCGCACGGCCAGGCCTAGCTTGTCGGAATACCAGGCCCTCTGCGCCTCCAGGTCGGCGACATAGAGGCCGGGCCCGGCCACGTGCGCCGGCTTCAGCTCCGCCGGCGGCCCGGCGGCCAGCGCCGTCCCCGCCGCGCCCATCGCCGCCGCCGCGCCCAGCACGGCCATGGTCCACGTCTTCATCCGTACCCCCTCGTTTCCCGGGCCGCATCCTGGCGGGTTCTGAGGTCCTGGCAAGCGGCTCAGGCGCTCCGCCTAGCTGTCCAGCGCGCCCTGCCGGTCGCCCATGATGTGCTTGTAGACCGCGAGAGCCATGCCGCGGACGTTGCGCGAGGCGGTGGTCAGCGCCGCCTCGCCCACCAGCGTGGCGCCGCGCGCGGCCATGTCGTCCAGCTCGTCGGCCAGTTCCGTGAGCTTCTGGTAGACGGCGATGTCGGACGTCTCGACCATGGCGCCATCCTTTATCCCGCCCGGCAGGCCGCGCAAAGCCGCGGGCCGGGCCGGTTCAGCCCTCGCTAACCACGAAATTTCACCTTGAATTGAGGGGGCAGGGCCTAGAGCCGGCAGCAGCAATTCTAACGGGACCTTCCGCCTGTGCTTTCGATCGCCCCTTTCCGGATGATGCGGCTGGCCTGCGCCGTGATCGTGCTGGTCTGCGCGATCGTGCTGGTTTCGCCGCTGTCGATCCGCAACGTGGTGCTGCCCGAGGACCTGACGGTCGACGCGCTCACCTTCTACGGCGTGACCGCCGGCGCCTACGGCCTGCTGCCCTTCGTGCGCCGCGCCGACATCGCCATCGTGGCCATGTGGGTGGTGCTCGGCGTGGGCATCGCCCCCTGTTTCCTCGGCCAGGAGATCTCGGCTTCGCACATGTTCGCCGACATGGCGGGCGTGCTGCTGGCCGCCGCCCCGGTCTTCATCGCCCGCTTCCGCCAGGTGATGCAGGGCGACGTGCGCCTCTACCGCCGCCGCGAGGACGAGGCGGCCGGGTTCCTGCCCGCCCATCCCGGCGAAGCCCGGGACCCGGATGGAATGACTCCGGCCCAGGTCCTATAGGCTCGGAGCCGATCCAGGCCGCCGCCCGGCCTTGAGATCTGCGTCCCGGCCGTCGCCGGGCTCAGCGGCGCCTGGGATCACTTCAGCGCCTGCAGCCAGTTGACCACCGCCGCCTCGAGCGCGATGCGCTTGCCGCTCCAGCTATGATCGGTGGCCTGGTGGATCGCGGTCACGCGGACATCGCCGCGCTTTTTCAGGTCGGCCACCAGGGCGTCGCTCATCGGCGCCAGGCCGTCGTCCGAGGTCAGGACCAGCAGCGGCATCCTGGCCAGGCCCGGGGCGGCCTGGGCGAAGCCGGTGTCGCGGAAGGTCGCCATCTCCTGGGCCATGCTCTCCGGCGTGACCCCGGCCAGGGTCTCCATGTTGTCGCGCGCCATGGACAGCCGCGCCGCCGGCGGCGCTGCGGCCAGGCGGCCCATGTCGGCCGCCGAGATCATCACCGCGCCGGCCAGGCCGGGATCGCCGCCGGCGGTCATGGCGGTCACCCAGCCGCCCATGGAGTGGCCGGCGATCACCAGCTTGCCGGTGTCGACCTGCAGCTTGGCGGCGTTGGCGGGCGCACGAACATAGGCCAGCACCGCCTTGGCGTCGGCCAGGTTGCCGCGGAAGCTGTAGGTCCCCGGGCTGCCCCAGGAGCCGCGGTAGTTGAAGGTCACGCAGTTCCAGCCGGCCCGGCGGATCGCCTGGGCGAGGTCCAGGTTCTTCTCGTTGCCCGGCAGGCCGTGCAGTAGGACCACCGTCGGATGCGGCCCTGCGCCGCCGGCCAGGTAGGCGACGCCGTTGATCTCCACCCCGCCGCTCGGGATGTGCAGCACCTCCATGCGCGGGGGATTGGCCTTGTCGGCGGGCGGATCGGTGAAGATCGCCGCGGGGATGGCGGGATGCGCCGCCGCCTTGGCCTCGGCCCATTGCGGCGCGACGGCCAGCATCAACAGGCTCGCCGCCAACAGGATCCTACGCTTCATCTCGCCCTCCGATTTACGACGTACACAAAACCACGGCCCAGCCGCCTCGGGAACCCTCCGCCCCAATTCCGGCTGGCCCGCCGGTCCCTAGATCTCCAGCCGGTAGACCTTGGTCGCCGTGCCGGAGAACAGGGCGGCCTTCTCCTCGGCGCTCGCCCCCTTGGCGATGCGCTTGAAGGCGTTCCACAGGGTCGGGTAGTCGCAGGCGCCCATGTCGACGGGGAAGTTGCTCTCGAACATGCAGCGGTCCGCCCCGAAGGCCTCGATGCAGGTCTCCACATAGGGCGCCCATTCGGCGGCCAGTTGCGCCGACGGCGCCCGGGGCTCGGCCAGGAACGAGGGGAAGTTGCAAAAGGCCATGGCCAGGCCGCCCAGCTTCACCACGACCTTGGGCGACTTGGCGAGTTCGCGGATGTTGTCGCGCCAGATCCCGAACCGCTCCGGAAGGCGCCCCTCATAGGCGCCGCGCCCAAGCGGCGTGCCCACATGGTCGAGGACGATCGTGGTGTCGGGGAAGGCGCGCGCCAGGTCGATGACGTCCGGCAACTGCGGCTCCAGCAGCCAGGCGTCGAAGGACAGGCCCATGGGGGCCAGGCGCTTAAACCCCGCGCGGAATTGGTCCGACAGATAGAGCCCCGCCTCGACCCGGTTCAGCGGCCCCAGCACCGCCTTGTCCGCATCGAAGGACGCCGAGTTGCGGATGCCGCGGAAGCGGTCGCCGCCGGCCCGCACATGGGCCTCCAGCACCGGCGCCACCGCGTCGCCCAGCAACAGGTCCGCCTTGGAGACGATGCCGGCGCAGGCGCGGAAGTCGCCATAGGTCCCGCTGGCGCTCATCGCCGCCACGCCGTTGACGAACTCGGTCTCGCCGATCCCCCGCAGCTCGGCGGGGCCGTCGGCCTTGTACATGGCCCCGCACTCCACGAAGACCGTGGCGCGGACATTGTGCCCGGATTGGGTGTCGGCGATCAGCTCGTCCAGCAGGTAGCGGCGGGCCTCGGCGATGGCGGTGACGAAGGGATGCTCCGGCCCGGCCGGCGCCCCGGACGCCGCCGGCGGCGCGTAGTTGCGGCGGTCCCACAGGTGGTGGTGCGGATCCACGATCGGCAGATCGGGCTCCAGGATCTCTTCGGCCATGCAGTCGCTCCCGCCTCTGAGTTCAGAGTGCGGGCGGCACTAAGCCCATCGTCCCGCCGCTCCGCAAGACGGGTCTAGCTTTCGGCGGGCAGGGCGTAGGCCTTGAGGCTGCTGGGCAGGCGCATGGCGGCGCGGGTGGCGTCACGGAACGTCTGGAAGCGGGCCGCCGCCTGGGCGCTGAGCGCCCATTCGGCGCGTCCGGTGTCCCGGACAAGGTACTCCATGCCGTTCTGGCTGGTACGCGCGACAACTGCGGCAAGGGCCATCTCGTGTCTCCGGCGTTGATGGAGCCGACTGTTACGTTACGGCTCAACGCTGCGGAGAGTTTCAAAACCCGTGCCGGGCTTCAGTGCGAGGCGAACACCTTCAGCACCAGGCCCAGCACCGCCATGCCGATGAAGGCCCACATGGCGATGGAGAACCCCACGGCCGCCAGCAGGCCGAGGATTCGGCTCGACCGCTTCGCAGGCGGCCGGTCCTCGCTCTCGCCTTGAGGTGGTTCCATCCTCGCCCCGTCCACGCCACCTCACCCTGCCGGTTCTCGTCCGCGCTGACTCACGCCGCCGACAGTTCCGGCTAAGGGGCCACGTCCGCGCCTGCGGCGCAAGGGCTACGGTGGCGTAGCGTCCACGGAGGATTCGGCCCGTTCAGGGCGCCTTGGGCGGAGCGATCGCGGTCAGCTCGACGTCGAAGATCAGGGTGGCGTCGGGCGGGATGCCGCGCTTCTGGATCGCCTGGGCCTGCGGTCCGGAGGTCGCCTGCGCGAACGGCCGCCCCGGGCCATAGGCCAGATAGGGCGGCATGGTGATCCGCCAATGGTCGCCCACCCGCATCAGTTGCAAGGCCGCGCTCATGCCGGGGATCACCCCGTTCACCGCGAAGGTCGAGGTCCCGGCCCCCTCGCCGGGCGAAGTCGAGAACACCTCGCCGTTCTCCAGCCGGCCGACGTAGCGCATGATCACGCTGTCGGCCCGCGTCGGATGGGCGCCGCCGGCCGGGCCCGAGGCCAGCACCTGGTAGCTGAGGCCCGGCAGGGTCACCGTCCTGCCCGCGGCCGGGCCCTGGGCCGCGGCGGCGTGGGCGTGGGCGAGGCCGAGGCCGGCGGCCAGGGTCAGGGCGAGGGCGGAAAGGGGTCGGCGCATGGGCCGACTATAGGCGGTTCGCGGACCATCTCCACAGCCGCGCCGGACTGGACTACCGTCAGCCAGGTTGAGTCCGCGCCAGGACGGGCCCGGACGGCCAAAGGGAGGCTCGAAGGACATGAAACTCAAGACGCTCGGCCTGGCGTTCGTCGCCACGGCGTTCATGGCGGGCACGGCGCTGGCGCAGTCCGGCACCATGCAGCCCATTCCGAACCCGCCAGAAAAGCACAAGACCGTGCATCACAAGAAGAAGGCCAAGGCCGCGGCCTCGAACGACGCGGCGAAGCCCGCCGACGCCGCCAAGCCCGCGGACAAGCCGAAGAAGTAGCGCTGATCGCCCTCCTCCCCGGCTCGCGCGAGGAGGAGGGCGGCTCGGCGTCCGAGCTCTAGGCGAGACCCGCCGGCTGCAGCGCGCGGCGGCGCGAGCGCATCAGGCCGCCGGCTCCGCCGAAGCCCAGCATCATCAGGGCCCAGGAGGCCGGTTCCGGCACGGCCGCGGTCGGCAGGGCGAAGGACAGCGTGCCGGCGTAGGAGCCGTTGCCGCCGCTCGTGCCGCTGACCACGACCTGCTGCGGCCCGCTGGTCACCGGAACCCCGACCAGGGAGCGGAACTCGACCTGGCCCGTGGACCCGACGTTCAGGGCCTGGCCGTCGAAGGTCACCGAGGTGAAGTCGATATTGTTCATCTGGTCGGTGGTGAAGTTCGACGAAATGGTGATGCCGGCGACACCGGTCGGCATGCTGAAGTTGAAGGTGTCGGTGAACGCGCCACCCGCGATCGCCGTATTGCCGAACATGCCGGTGAACGAGCCGTCAGGCGCGGTCGCAGCGAAACTGATCGATTGGGCGGCGGAGGCGTGGGTGGCGGCGGCGGCAAGCAAGACAGCCGCGACTGCGGCGGCGAAGGGGGAGGATTTCATGCTGCATCCCTAGGGGGAAGGATTTCCCGCGCGCAAAACTGTCGGTTGCAGAGCGCGGTTCCAGCATTCGGTATGTTTCTTGTGGTCGAGCCGTTGTTTTTCGCGCGGCGGCTGCGGGAACGCCACAGCGCGCGCCCGCAGCCGGCTAGGCGGGCTCTTCCGGCGCCGGCGCCTCGTCCGCGGGGTCCAGTTGGCTTTCCTTCAGCGCCACCAGCTCCGCCTCGGGATCGGCGGGCTTGGCCAGGGCTTCGGCCTCGCCGTCGACGCGGTTGACCACATTGGGCATGTCGCGGCGCAGCTCCTCCAGAAGCTCGATCATCTTGGCAGCCTTCTGCTCGGACAGCAGGGCCAGCTCCAGGGTCAGTTGCTCGCGCAGTTCGCTGAGCTGGTCGCTCCGCCGCTGGGTGATCAGGATGAACACCGTCATGAACAGGGCCACGCCCGTCGCCAGGCCCTGCAAGGCGGAGAACGGCGGGGGATCGAACGTTCGGCCGCGGGTGACCAGCAGGGCGAGGTTCAGCGCCAGCCAGGCCGCCAGGAAGGCCACCAGCATGGCGGCGAACCGCGGACGGCCGAAGAACCGCGTCAGCCGATCGACGGTGCGCTGCCAGGGCGTGGCCCCGCGGTGATGCTCCAGATGGAGCCGCGCGATGGCCTGCAGCGTCTGTTCGATGTGCGCGGGCATCAGCGGGTCGTCGCCCGCGAAGGTCGCGTCGTTCAAGTTCGTCATGCGCCTACAACGCCCGAGCCGGGCGTTTCACCCCGCGAGATGCGCCGGGCTACTTCTGCTTGGCGGCCGCGTCGGCGGCGGCGTCGGCCTTGCGGCCGGCCTTGGCCGCGGCGGCGGAGGTTTCGGCGGCGGCGCTGTTCACGGCGGCGGAGGTGTTGACCGCGGCGTCATGCGCGGCCGAGGCGGTGGCGTCGCCGGCCCGGTCCGCGGCGACGGCGGCGTGGTCGCCCGCCGCGGCGGCGTCGTTTTGGGTCTTCTGCGAGCAGGCGCCCAGCGCCAGGCAGGTGAGGGCGGCAGTCGCGGCAAGGGTCAGGCGCATGGGAGTCTCCGTGCGGCGCCCCGGAGCGGGAAGCCTGGCTGACCCAACGCGACAACAGCGTTCTGGCTCCGCAAGGGGGCCCCGGGGGGCCTCTCGCCCCCCGGGGATCAGGACCCCGGCGCGACCTTCTCAACGACCGTGTTCAGGGCCTGGCGCTGCTCGGGCGTGCAGTGAGACTCCTCGCAGGTGCGTTCGACCGCTGTCTTCACCGCGCTGGACGTCATCCGCTTGATGAGCGGCGCCTGGCGCAGCAGCAGCTCTTCGGAAATGGCCGGCATCTTGGCGCGGATCGACTGGGCGCTCGGGCTCCGCGTATAGGCCAGCAGGTCTTGCAACTCCGGCACGGTCAGGTGTTCGGCATAGACCGTCGCGAGGTCGTCGATCATGGCGGAGGCGGCTTTCAGTTCCTCCTCCTCCATGTGGTTCATCAAGGCGTTCGCCATGGCCGCGCCCTGCGGCGAGGCGGCGGTGGCCGGCATCATGCTCTGGGTCAGCTTGGCGATCGAGCCGAACATGCTCTTCAAGCGCGCCTGCAACGCCTCGGCGCCGCCGTTGGCCTGCATGATCTCGCGGGCGAGCTGCAGGCGGTGCGGATCGGGGGCGGGCTGCGCCGGCGGCGGCTGGGCCATCGCCGTGGAAGCGGCGGCCAACAGGGCCACGGCCACAACCCCAATTCGCATGCGCTTCATGGTTCACCCCTTGGTCGCGGGCGCGAGGCTATGCGATTTCGAGCGTCGAGGCCATTCCCGCAAATCCCCCACCATCCCCAGAATCCAGGTGACGCCTGCCGTCGGCCATCCCTAGGCTGGGCCGATGGACGACGCTGAAAAGGCCGCCGCGGCCCTGGAGACCTTGCGCCGGGCCGAGGACGCCGTCCTCGCAGCGTCGCCCCTGCGCGGCATGGAGGCGTGGGTGACCTCCGGGCGCTTTCCGGACGCCGCGGCCATCCGCGGGTTCGGCTTCCGGGAGGACAGCCAGGATCGGCCGCAGGACATGCGCCGCGCCCGCGGCGCCTTCACCCGCCGCTGGGGGTTCTCGATCCCCTGCGCCGAGGCGGTGGCGGGCCTCGTGCGGCTGTCGCCCCTGGTCGAGGTGGGCGCGGGGACCGGCTACTGGTCCTGCGCCGTGAAGGCGGCCGGCGGGGACGTGGTGGCGACCGACCTGCATCCGGCCGGCGGGTCCCAGTACGCCTTCGGCCCCGCGCGGTGGACGCAGATCGAGCCCCTGGGCGCCGTCGAGGCGGTGCGCGCCTATCCGGACCGCAACGTCTTCTGCTCCTGGCCCTCGGAGAAGGAGGGCTGGATGGCCGAGGCCGCGCGCGCCATGCGGCCCGGCCGCTGCCTGGCCCTGATCGGCTACGACCGCGGCGGCGTCACCGGCGACGAGGCCCTGTTCGACCTGCTGGACGAGGGCTTCGAGCCCGCCGGCCAGTTCGCCATCCCCCAGTTCCCCGGCAAGCGCGACCGGCTGACGGTGCACCGCCGACGGTAGGGCGACGCGCCGCTGACTCTTGATCCATCGGCGGGATCGGCCAGTCCTTGGCAGGCGTGCGAGGCGGGGACGGCGGCATCCACGCCGGATAGCGTGTTGGACTTGAAGTCGGAACAAAAAGCGAACATCCTTCTCCCCTCGCGGGAGAAGGTGTCAGCGAAGCTGACGGATGAGGGGGACTCGGATGTCGGAACCACGGCCCCGCGACGCCACCACCAACCACGCCCGCGCCCTGCGCCGCCGCGCCACCCTCGCCGAACGCACCCTCTGGAAGCTGCTCCGCCACCGCCGCCTCACCGGCCTGAAGTTCCGCCGCCAGGTCCCGCTCGGCCCCTATGTCCTCGATTTCGTCTGCTTCCCGCATCGCCTGATAGTCGAGGCCGACGGCCCGTTCCACGATCCGGCCCACGACGCCCTCCGCGACCAGGGCTTGGCCCGCGCCGGCTTCCGCACCCTGCGCTTCAGCGTCCGCGAAATCCTCGGCCGCGACGAACGTGTCATCACCCGCATCCTGGCCGCCACCGAACCCCCTTCTCCCCTCGCGGGAGAAGGTGTCAGGCGAATGCCTGACGGATGAGGGGGACTTCGGGGAGGGCGCCAACCTCCCCCTCATCCGTCACCCTTCGGGCGACACCTTCTCCCGCGAGGGGAGAAGGGACGGGGAGGCCCGCTCCTCCCCTGCGAAGCGGGAGAGGTGTCAGCGTAGCTGACAGAGGGGGCGCGCGCCGCGCCGGGGCGAAGGCTTCGCCCTCGTCCTTGACGAAGCCCGGCGCCAGAGCGGCAATCTGGCGGAGGTTTTGAGGAGAGGTCTAGCTGCACAGAAAAAACCCCGCCAACGTCACCGCCGGCGGGGCTTCCCCTAACTCACAACCAGCTCAAGCCGCGCCAAGCGCGGCCCGGCCTCAGTACCCCTGGATCCGCGCGTACCGGTCCCGGTGGAACGCCTGGTTGCCGAACGCCGCTTCCGCCGCCCGGGCGCGCTTCAGGTAGAAGCCTGCGTCGTGGGCGTCGGTCATGCCGATGCCGCCGTGCATCTGGACCATCTCGTTGGAGACCAGGTGGAAGGTGTCGCCCATCTTGGCCTTGGCCAGGCTGACCAGCTCGGGCGTGTCGGGGCTGTCGGCGTCGATGGCGGCCAGCGCGGCTTCCACCGCCGAGCGCGACAGTTCCAGGTCGGTGAACATCTTGGCCGCGCGGTGCTGCAGGGCCTGGAAGGAGCCGATCACCTGGCCGAACTGCACGCGGACCTTCAGGTAGTCGAGGGTGGTCTCGAAGGCCTGGACGGCGCTTCCCAGCATCTCGGCGGCGATCCCGGCGCGGGCGCGGTCGAGGACCTTTTCCACCAGCGCGGCGCCGCCGGTCAGCGGCTCGGCCGGCGCGTCCTTGAACTCGATGTTGGCGGCCCCGCGGGAGTCGGCGAGCGCCAGGCGGTGGCGGCTGACGCCCGGGCCGGCGGCCTTGACGAGGTAGAGGCCGATGCCGTCGGCGCCCTTGGCCGAGACGATCAGCACGTCGGCGGCCATGCCCTCGAGCACGAAGGTCTTCTTGCCGGTGATCTTGCCGCCCTTGAATTCCGTGGCGACCTTTTCCGGGTTGTGGTGCGGGCCCTCGTCGATGGCGAGCGCGCCGACCGCCGCGCCCTCGGCGATCTTCGGCAGCCACTCCGACTTCTGCGCGTCCGACCCGCCCAGCACCAGGGCCGAGGCCGCGGCCAGGCCCGAGGCCAGCAGCGGCGAGGCGGTGAGCGTGCGGCCCAGCTCTTCCAGGATCAGGCCCAGGCTCAGGTAGCCGAAGTTCGAGCCGCCGTACTCCTCCGGGATGATCACCCCGGCCCAGCCCATCTCGGCCATCTCGTTCCAGGCGGCGACGTCATAGCCCAGCTCGGCGCCGGAATCGCGCATCTTGCGGAAGGCGGTGACGGGGCTCTTTTCCTGCACCCAGCTCTTGGCTGCGTCGCGCAGCATGCTCTGTTCTTCGCTCAGAACGGCCATGTTGTTGGTCCTCGTGAAATGCTTGTTGGTTTCGAAATTCCGTGCGCCGGCAGCGGCTCATCACTTGCTCTGCGTCAGGTCCGGCAGGCCCAGGATGCGCTTGCTGACGATGTTCGACTGCACCTCCTGGCTGCCGCCGAAGATCGTGAAGGCCTTGCCGAACAGCCAGCCGCGCACGGCGCCCAGCTCCTCGGCGGTGAAGTCCTCGCCCTCCCAGCCCAGGCCCTGGTGCCCCATGATCTCCAGCGTCATCTCGTGACGCTCCTGGATCAGCTGGGTGCCGGCGTTCTTCATGATCGAGGTGGCGCTGGAGGGCCCGGCGTTGCCCTTGGCCTCCATCATCGCCCGGACCGCCGTCTGCTGGAAGGCGCGGAAGTTGATGGCGTTGGCCACGAGGCGGGTGCGCAGGTCCGCGTCGGCGATGCGGCCCTGCTCGTCCACGCCGACATATTCCTTGGCCAGGTCCTCCAGCGACCGGCCGCCCGAGCCCAGGCCGCCGCCGGCGCCGGTGAGGCCCGAGCGCTCATGCTGCAGCAGGCGCTTGGCGATGGTCCAGCCGCCGTTCAGCGGCCCGACCAGGTCCTTCTTCTCGGCCCGCGCATCGGTGAAGAAGGTCTCGCAGAACGGCGAGGAGCCGGCGATCAGCGGGATCGGCCGCACCTCGACCCCCGGCTGGTGCATGGTGAAGAGCACGAAGGAGATGCCCTCGTGCTTCTTGGTGCTGTCCGTGCGCACCAGGCAGAAGCACCAGTCGGCGTATTGCGCGCCGCTGGTCCAGATTTTTTGGCCATTGATTTCAAAGTGATCGCCCTTGTCGACCGCCTTGGTCTGCAGGGACGCGAGGTCCGATCCGGCGCCCGGCTCGGAGAAGCCCTGGCACCAGGCGATCTCGCCCCTGACGATGGGCGGGATGTGCTCCTGCTTCTGCGCCTCCGTGCCGTACTCCAGCAGGGTCGGGCCGAACATCATCACGCCCATGCCGCCGATCGGGTTATAGGCCCCGGCGCGGTTCAATTCCTGTTGGACAACCCGCGCTTCCGCCGGCGAAAGACCCCCGCCGCCGTAGGCCGCCGGCCAGGTGGGAACGCCCCAGCCCTTGTCGCCCATCGCCTTGCGCCAGGCCTCCTGGTCCGCCGAGGGCGTCGCGCGCTCCTCGCGGATCATCGGGTTCGGCTTGCCCTTCAGCGAGGCGGGGAAATTGGCCTCGATCCAGGCCCGCGCCTCCGCGCGAAAGGCCTCAAGGTCCGTACCGCCAAAATCAGCCATTCAAATTCGCTCCATCCCTTATCCGCGGGTAACTTATCAACGATCTCTACGCGCTCACCACCGCCGCGTGGAGTCCCTCCAAAACCTCACCCGCAACGCGGGGGAGGGGGACCACGAAGTGGTGGAGGGGGCGCTGCCGACGCGCGGCCCCAACGCCCCCTCCGTCACCTTCGGCGACACCTCCCCCGCACGCTGCCGCTACGGGGGAGGAACCGAGGGTTCGGCTCGCCTCTCTTTCAGCCGTTCTGCGTCGTGTCCGGCAAACCCAAGATGCGCTTGGAGACGATGTTCGACTGGATCTCCTGGCTGCCGCCGAAGATCGTGGTGGCCTTGCCGGACAGCCAGCCGCGCACTGCCTGGATCTCGTCGTCGGAGAAGTCGTCGCCGCTCCAGCCCAGGCCCTGGTGGCCGAGGATCTCCAGCGTCAGCTCGGCCTTCTCCTGGCCGATCCAGGTGCCCGAATTCTTCATCACCGAGGTGGTGGCCGACGGGTTGACGTTGCCCTTCGCCTCGGCCGCGGCGCGGGCCATGGTGAGCGCGTGGGCCTTGGCGTCGATCTGGTGCTTGGCGATGCGGGTGCGCAGGTCCGGGTCGGCGATGCGGCCCCTGTCGTCGACGCCGACGTATTTCTTGGCCAACTCGTCCACCGGCAGGCCGGCCATCATCCGGCTGCCGCCCTGGCCGGAGCGCTCGTGCTGCAGCAGGCGCTTGCCCACCGTCCAGCCGCCGTTCAGCGGCCCGACCATGTCGTCCTTCTCGGCGCGGGCATCGGTGAAGAAGGTCTCGCAGAAGGGCGAGTTGCCGGCGATCAGCTTGATCGGGCGCGTTTCCACGCCGGGCTGATGCATATTGATCAGCACGAAGGAGATGCCCTCGTGCTTCTTCGAGGTGTCGGTGCGGACCAGGCAGAAGCACCAGTCGGCCCATTGCGCGCCGCTGGTCCAGATCTTCTGGCCGTTGATTTTCCAGTGGTCCCCGGCGTCTTCGCACTTGGTCTGAAGACTGGCGAGGTCGGACCCGGCGCCCGGCTCGGAATAGCCCTGGCACCAGCGCAGCTCGCCGCGCACGATCGGCGGGATGTGGCGGCGCTTCTGGGCCTCGGTGCCGTATTCCAGCAGCGTCGGGCCGAACATCGAGGTGCCCATCCCGGCCACCGGGTTCTCCGCCCCGATCCGCGCCATCTCCTGCAAAAGGACGCGCGCCTGGGCGCCGGTGAGCCCGCCGCCGCCGTACTCGGTCGGCCAGGTCGGCGCGCCCCAGCCCTTGTCGGCCATCCGCTGCTTCCAGAGGAGCGCGTCGCCGGTCGGCTTTTCGCCGCCGGGGATCATCGCGGTCTGGGCGTGGGCGAGCGACTTGGGGAAGTTGGCTTCGAGCCATTCACGCGCTTCGGCGCGGAAGGCGTCCAGTTCGGAACCGCCGAAATCGGCCATCTGCAATTCTCCCTAAATATCTAGTCTTTTCATTATCTTAAGGTTTAGCCTAACACGAAAATGCAACGGGTTGGAGTCTCCCCTTACTTGGGGTCGGGCAGGCCCAGCACGCGCTTGGACACGACGTTCAGATTGATCTCCGAGGTGCCGCCCTCGATGGAGTTGGCCTTGGACCGCAGCATGGTGCGGACCGCCGCCAGCTCGGCCTGGGAATAGGCCTCGCCGGACCAGCCGAGACCCTGGCTGCCCATGGCCTCGCACAGCAGCTCGTTGCGGTCCTGGGCGATCTTGGCGCCGGCGTATTTCATGATCGAGGTGGCCGCGCTCGGCCCCTGGTTCGACTTCGCCTCGTCCGCCGCCCGGCGCACGGTGAGCTGGAAGCTGCGGGTCTCCATCAGGTGCTCGGTGATCCGCCGGCGCAGGTCGCCGTCGGCGATCCGGCCGTCCTCGTCCAGGCCCACATAGTCCCGCGCCGCCTCGACCACGGTCGGCAGCGGGACCGCCTGGCCGATGTTGCCGCCGCCCAGTCCTGCCGAGATGTTGTCCCGCTCGTGCTGCAGCAGGCGCTTGGCGATCGTCCAGCCGCCGTTCAGCGGCCCCCAGAGTTGGTCCTTCGGGACCTTCACGTCGGTGAAGAAGGTTTCGCAGAACGGCGAGGTCCCGTTGATCAGCAGGATCGGCCGCGTCTCCACGCCCGGCGCCTTCATGTCGATCAAGAGGAACGAGATGCCCTCGTGCTTCTTGGCGGTGTCGGTCCGCACCAGGCAGAAGCAGCGGTCGGCGAAATTGGCGCCGCTCGTCCAGATCTTGGACCCGTTCACCAGCCAGTGGTCGCCCTTGTCCTCGGCGCGGGTCTGCAGGCCCGCCAGGTCGGAGCCAGCGCCCGGCTCCGAATACCCCTGGCACCAGCGCACCTCGCCCTTGATGATGCCGGGCAGGTGCTGGGCCTTCAGCTCGGGCGAGCCGTACTCGATCAGGGTCGGGCCGAACATCATCACGCCCATGCCGCCGATCGGGTTGCGGGCGCCGATGCGGGCCATCTCCTCCTGCAGCACGCGGGCCTCCTGGCGCGAGAGGCCGCCGCCGCCGTACTCCGCCGGCCAGGTGGGGGTGCCCCAGCCCTTGTCGCCCATGGCCTTGCGCCAGGCCTTGGCGTCGGCGCTCTCGTCGTCGGCCAGGCCCGCGGCCAGGGCCAGTTGCCGCGAGGGGTCGCGCCTGAAGCTCTCGGGAAAATTCGCGTCGAGCCACGCCCGGGCTTCGGCCCGGAAGGCCTCGGTGTCGCCGCCAACATCCGCCCCAAAATCGGCCATCGGGAAATCTCGCCTTGGAAAAACGTCAGAACTCGTCGGGGACCACGGCCGAAATAGGCCGCGCTCCGTATTCTCTATTTGGGGTCCGGCAGCCCGAGAACCCGCTTCGACACCACGTTCAGGTTGACCTCGGACGTGCCGCCCTCGATCGAATTGGCCTTGGCGCGCAGCCAGCCACGCACCGCCAGCCGCTCGGCCTCGCTGAAGCCGTCGCCGGTCCAGCCCAGGCCCTGGCCGCCCATGGCCTCGACCATCAGCTCCGAGCGCTCCTTGGCGAACTCGGCCGCCGCATATTTGATGATCGAGGTCGCCGCGCTCGGACCGTTCGCCGTGCGGCTTTCCGCCGCCGTGCGGCCGATGGTTTGCCGCAAGGCCTGGAAGTTCATCTTGTTGAGCGTGATCCGCTGGCGCAGGTCGGCGTCGGCCAGCCTGCCGTCCTCCAGGCCCACGTACCGCTTGGCCACCTCGCCCAGGTCGCCGGATGAGCCGCCGGCGCCGATGCCGCCCTCGCCGAAGCCGGCGGAGATGTTCTGGCGCTCGTACTGCAACAGCCGCTTGGCGATCTCCCAGCCGCCGTTCAGCTTGCCCACCAGGTTGCCCTTGGGGATCTTCACCCCGGTGAAGAAGGTCTCGCAGAACGGGCTCTCGCCGCTGATCAGCTTGATCGGCCGCGTCTCGACGCCGGGCAGGCGCATGTCGATCAGCACGAAGGAGATGCCCTCGTGCTTTTTCGTGGCGTCCGTGCGGACCAGGCAGAAGCACCAGTCGGCCTTGTCGGCGTAGCTCGTCCACACCTTCTGGCCGTCGATCTGCCAGTGGTCGCCCTTGTCCTCGCACTTCGTGGCCAGGCTCGCGAGGTCGGAGCCCGCGCCCGGCTCGGAGTAGCCCTGGCACCAGCGGATCTCGCCCTTGACGATCTTCGGCAGGTGCTCGGCCTTCTGGGCCTCGCTGGCGTATTCCAGCAGCACCGGCCCCAGCATCCAGACGCCGAAGGACAGCAGCGGCGGCCGATAGTGGCCGGCGGCCAGCTCCTGGTCGATCACCCGGGCCTGCTGGGCGGTGAGGCCCGCGCCGCCGAAGTCCTTGGGCCAGGTCGGCGTGGTCCAGCCCTGGGCGGCCACCCGGCGCATCCAGACGGACTGCGGGTCGTCGGAGCCTTCAAAGGCGCGGCCGCCCCAGACGGCTTCGGGATCGGTCTTGGCGTCGGGGTCGCGCAGCTCGGCCGGATAATTGTCGGCCAGCCAGGCGCGGACCTCCGCGCGGAAGGTGTCGAGGTCGGCGGCGCCGAAGTCAGCCATGGCGGGTTCGAACCCCTTGGGAAGCTGGAGACGGCCGCCACCTTAGCGCCGGGCCTTGTGCAACGAAACAGTCGTTTGACCGCTCAAGCCCCGACAACCGCCTGCCAAATCGGCTATAGAGCCTCTCCCTGAAACGGACCCCATGGGGCTGGATGCGCTTCCTCAGAGACCTTCGGCCCGCGGCCTTCGCCTTCGCGCCCTGGACGGCGGCGATCCTGACCCTGGCCGCGGGCGTGATGCTGCTGGCTTCGGGCGCGACGCCGTCGGAGCCGGTGCGCTTCATGCGGCTGATCCAGATCACTCCGGTCTATCTGATCGAGGCCAGCCACTTCCTGTCGTCGATCCTGGGCCTGGCCCTCGTGCTGCTGTCGTTCGGCCTGAGGGCGCGGATGAACGCCGCCTGGGGCGCGGCCCTGGGCGCGCTGCTGCTGGGCGCGACCCTCGCCCTTCTGAAGGGGTTCAACTGGGAGGAGACCGCCGCCCTGGTCGCCCTGGCGGTCCTGCTGCTGCCGTTCCACGGCGCGTTTCCGCGCAGGTCCCGCCTGACGCGGATGGAGATCACCCCCGGCTGGCTCTTCTCGGCGGCCTGTGCGGTGGTGGGCGCCGGCGCGCTCGGCCTGTGGTCGTTCCAGCATTCGGACTACGCCGACCGGCCCTGGTGGCGGGTGATGGCCGACGCGGACGCCGAGCGCGCGGTGCGCGCCTGGGCCGCGGCGGCGCTGCTGCTGTTCGCCTTCGGGCTCTGGCGGCTGGTGGTGTCGGCCGCGACCCCGCCGGTGGTGGGCGAGAGCGACCCGGACTACGAGCGGGTGCGCGCCATCCTGGCCAAGGCCGAGGTGGCGGAGCCCGGCTCCAACCTGGCGCTGCTGGGCGACAAGCGGTTCCTGTTCTCGGCCTCCGGCGAGAGTTTCCTGATGTTCGGGGTGCGCGGCCGGGCCTGGGTGGCGCTGGGCGCGCCGGTCGGCAAGCGCGAGGAGCGCTCGGAGCTGCTCTGGCGTTTCCGCGAACTGGCCGACAGCCATGCGGCGCGGCCGGGCATCCACGGCCTCAACGCCGACGACCTGCCGGAGATCGTCGACCTGGGCTTCGCCATCCAGAAGGTGGGCGAAACCGCCGCCGTGCCGCTCGAAACCTTCTCCATGGAAGGCCGCAAGCGCGGCGCCGCGCGCCGCAACTGGCGCAAGCTGGGCGAGGCCGGCGTGACCTTCGAGGTGGTGTCGGGCGAGGCGGTGACGGCCCTGCTGCCCACCCTGCAGGCGATTTCCGACGAGTGGCTGTCGCACCACGCCGGCGGCGAGAAGGGCTTCTCCATGGGCGGCTTCTGGCCGGGCTATGTGCAGGAGTTCCCGGTGGCGGTGGTGCGGGCGGAGGGCCGGATCATGGCCTTCGCCACGCTCTGGACCACCGCCAGCCGCTCGGCCTTCTCCATGGACCTGATGCGCTACGCCGACGAGGCGCCCAGCAACATCATGGACTACCTGTTCGTCGAGCTGATCGAGTGGGGCCGGCGCGAGGGCTATGAGGCTTTCGAGTTCGGCATCGCGCCGCTGGCCGGCCTCGACGACCGGCCGCTGGCCCCGATCATGTCGCGCGTTGGCCGGCTGCTCTTCGAGCGCGGGGAGGATATCTACAACTTCCGCGGCGTGCGCCGGTACAAGGACAAGTACGACCCGCTCTGGCAGCCCCGCTACTGCGCCGCCCCGTACAAGTGGTCGATCCCCTGGCTGATGGCCGACGTGGGCCTGCTCTCCTCCGGTGGGGTCGCCGGCCTCTCCAAGCGGCCGAAGAAGGCCGAGGAGCCGAAGGAAGCGTCGAGAGAGACGGGCGTCGCGGCGGCTTAGGTGTCCTGGACGCCCGCGCTCAGCATGTGGACCGCGTGGCCGAGCAGGAAGATCAGCGCCGCGGCCGCCAGCAGCATGATGAAGCGCCAGGGCGCCAGGCGCGGCCCGCGGTGCGGGTCCGGCGGCCGCGCGCCGCGCCAGGCGGCGAAGGCGGCGAGGGCGAAAAAGCCTGCCGAAAGGCCCAATGTCAGGGGCATGTCCATGTGCGACGCCGTATCGCAGGGCGGGCCCCGAAACGGAAGCCGTCCCCGCCTCCGCGGAAATTCCATCCACAGATCAAAGGCCTCAACCACCACATGTTGCGTTAGGCCTTCATTTACACCCCAATCCACGGTGGTAGCGTTGGTTGGGCCAGGAGGGCGATTCGATGACGGCGGCGGCGCCCTGGAGCGTCAAGGGGATAGATCCCAAGGCCCGCGAGGTCGCCAAGGAGCTTGCCCGTCGTTCCGGCATGACTCTGGGGGAATGGCTTAACCGAATTATCCTAGAAGACGACATGCCGGAGGACGTCACCTCCGAGGAGCATTTCAGCGCGCGGCCGATCCGGAGCGCGATCGAGGCGCCGAAGTCGTACATGCCGTCCCCGACCTACAGCGCCCCGGGCTACAGCGCCAAGCCTGACGAACTGGGGCGCATCGCGTTCGCCCTCGACCGCCTGACCGACCGCATCGAGGCCTCGGAGACCCGCACCGGCCTGGCCATTTCCGGCGTCGAACATTCCGTGCGCCACGCCATGGCGCGCATCGAGACCGCCGAGCGCGAGCACATGGCCGTGGCCACCCGCTTCGACGCCGCCGCCGAGCAACTGGCCGCCGAGCAGGCCCGCGCCGCCGATCGCATGCGCCGCATGGAGACCGAGCTCAGCGGCCCCCGCTCGACCGAGGCGATCAAGATCCTCGAGGAGTCCGTGGGCCTGATGGCCGGGCAGGTCTCCGCCGGCGAGGAGCGCACGCGCGCCACCCTGGCCGACCTCGAGGCGAAGCTGGCCAGCGCCCCGGCGGGCGTCGATCCGGCGGTGGTGATCGAGGAGGCCGTGTCGCGGCTGGCGCAGCGGCTGGCCGACGCCGAGGGCCGCACCGGCGAGGCCCTGGACGCCCTGCGCGACAGCCTCGTGCAACTGGATCAGCGGATGTACGCCGCCGACGGCAGCGTGCGCGGCGACATGGACCAGCGGCTGGCGTCGCTCGCCGACGATCTTTCCCGCCGGGTCGAGGACGTGCGCGCCGAACTCGCCGAGCGGCTGACCACCGCGGGGCCCGGCCAGGTGGAGGCGCGGCTGGGCCAGATGGCCGAGCAGATGGCCGCCGCCGAGGCCCGCTCGGCCCACGCCATCGAGACCATGGGCCGCGAGGTCCTGACCATGGCCGAGACCCTCAATCGCCGCGTGCAGAGCGCCGAGCAGCGCAGCGCCGAGGCCATCGAACAGGTGGGCGGCGAGATCGCCCGCATCGCCGGCGCCGTGGAGAACCGGCTCGGGCGCACCGACCAGCTTCACGCCGAGGCGCTGGAGCGGCTGGGCGCGGAGATCGGCAAGATCACCGAACGGCTCACCGACCGCATCATCCAGTCCGAGCGGCGCGCGGCCCAGGCCATCGACGACGTCGGCGAGCAGGTGGCCAAGGTCACCGAGCGGATCGAACAGCGCCACGAACGCGCCGCCGGCGACCTGGCCGAGCGGATCCGCCAGAGCGAGGAGCGCACCGCGCGGCTGCTGGAAACCGCCGGGGCCCGCCTGGGCGAGGCCGCGCCGATCGCCGCGGCCGCGCCTTTCGAGGCGGCTGCGCTCGGACCGCGCCTGGACGAGGCCGAGGGCGACCTGCCGGCCGCGCCGCAGGTGTTCGGGGCGGAGCTCTTCTCCCGCGCCGAGCCGGTCAGCCAGCCGGCGCTCGATCCCAGCAACCCGGCCTTCGGCGAGGAGGATTTCGCCCACGTCGACGCCTTCGCCCCGGCCGACGACTTTGCGCCCATCGCCGAGACGGAGATCGAGGCGGACGCCGAGGAAGACATCCCGCCGGCGCTGCACGACGCCGCGGCCGAGGAAGACGAGCCGGCGCCTTTCGAAGCTGCGCCGCAACTCTCCACGCGCGAGGTGATCGAGCAGGCGCGCGCCGCCGCCCGCGCCGCCGCCGCGCCGCGCCCCAAGGTGCTGCGCGGCGAGCGCCGGCCACGGCCGATGCGGGCCGGCGGCCTGTTCCGGGCGCTGAAGGCGCGGCCGGCGTCCACCTGGCAGACCGCCCTGATGGTGGCCGGCGGCGCGGCCTTCCTGAGCGTCGGGGCGGCCGGCGTCGTGCTGATGGAAGGCCCCGCGGCCACCCACGCCGCGCGCGATGGGCTGCCGTTCGTCGAGGCGCCCCGCGCCGCGGTGGCGCTGACGCCCGACCCTGCGCCGCCGCTGCCGATCACCGCCGCCGAGACCCGCGCCTTGCCGACCGCGCCGCCGGCCGCTGCCGCCGCCCCGGCGCAGCCCGACGGAGCCGGGGCCGACTATGTCAAGGTCGCCGCCGCGGTGGAGCAGAAGCAGCCCGGCGCCCTCGCCAGGCTGAAGACCCTCGCCGAGGGCGGCCACCCGCCGTCGCAGATGTTCCTGGCGCGCCTCTACGAGACCGGCCAGGCGGGCGTGACCCAGAACCTCGGCGAGGCCCGCCGCTGGACCCAGCGCGCGGCGGAGGCCGGCGACCCCACCGCCATGCACAACCTGGCGCTCTACTATTTCCGCGGCGAAGGCGGCCCGCAGGACACCGCCGCGGCGGCCCAATGGTTCACCAAGGCCGCCCAGCACGGGGTGGTGGATTCGCAGTACAACCTGGGCCTGCTCTACCAGTCCGGGTCCGGCGTGCCGCGCGACCTGGCCCAGGCCTACAAGTGGTTCACCATCGCCGCCAATTCCGGGGACAGCCAGGCCCGCGCCAGCGCGCTCGACCTGGAAGCCAAGCTGCCCTCGGCCCAGTTGACCCAGGCCGAGGGCCAGGCCGGCGCCTTCGAAACGGCGGGCGCGGCGTCCACCCCGGCGAACGTCGCCAACGGCGCCTCGGTCGTCGCGGCCCAGAAGATCCTCGGCCGCCTCGGCTACTACAAGGGCAGGCCCGACGGCGCGAATTCGCGTGACCTGAAGCTGGCCGTGAGCGCCTATCAGCGCGACCAGGGCCTGGCGGCCACGGGCGCGCTCGACCCCACCACCGTTTCCCGGCTCTCCGTCTTCTCGCGTTGAGCCGCCAAGAGGGACAGGGCGTGGCGGCCGGTCTCGGCTGAAGAGGCGACGTTTGGACCTCTACCTGCCCATCGCCGAGGTGTCCGTGAACGCCCCGCTGCTGGTGGCGCTGGGCGCCCTGGTGGGCTTCATCTCCGGCCTGTTCGGCATCGGCGGCGGCTTCCTGATGACCCCGGTGCTGGTGTTCCTCGGCATTCCGCCGGCGGTGGCCGTAGCCAGCATGTCGAACCACGTGGCCGCCTCGTCCATGTCGAGCGTGCTGTCCTATGGCCGCAAGCGGGCCGTGGACTTCCGCATGGGCGGGGTGCTGGCGGCGGGCGGGGCGGCGGGCTCGGTGCTGGGGGTGGAGCTATTCCGCTGGCTGCGCCTGCTGGGCCAGGCCGACCTTGTGGTGGCCCTGTCCTACCTGATCTTCCTCGGCGTCATCGGCGGGCTGATGTTCTGGGAGTCGGTGGGGGCGATCCTGCGCCGGCGCCGCAACGCTCCGCCGGAGCCGAGGCGCGACCGCCGGCCGCCCTGGCTCTACGGCCTGCCCCTGAAGATGCGCTTCCCGCGCTCGCGGCTCTACATCAGCGTGATCCCGCCGATCCTGCTGGGCGCCTTCGTGGGCGTGCTTTCGGCGATCATGGGGGTCGGCGGCGGCTTCATCCTGGTGCCGGCCATGGTCTATCTCCTACGGATGCCGGCCAATGTCGTGGTCGGCACCAGCCTCTTCCAGATCATCATCACCACGGCCCTGACCGGCGTGCTGCAGGCCGGGCGCAACCAGACCGTCGACATCCTGCTGGCGACGCTCCTGCTGGCGGGCGGCGTGCTCGGCGCCCAGCTCGGCGCGCGGGCCTCGTCGCGATTCCGCGCCGAGGAGCTGCGCGCGCTGCTGGCGCTGATCGTCCTCGTGGTCGGCCTGCGCATGGGCCTGGGCCTGTTCTTCACCCCGCACGAGCCCTTCGTGCTGATGTCGGGGAACGGCTGATGGCCGCCCTGCCGCCGCCTCCGGCGCATGGAGGGCCCGTGGTCTCCGCGGCCCTGACCGAGACCAATGTGCGGGTCAATTCCGACTTCCGGGGCGACCAGATCGTGCTCTACGGCGCGGTCTTCGACCCCGCGTCGCGGCCAAGCGACGTGGTGGTGATCGTGCGCGGCCCCGACCAGCCGGTGCGCATCGCCAGGAAGAGCCGCATCGCCGGCGTCTGGATCAACAGCCGCCCGGTCGTCTTCCAGGGCGCGCCGGGCTTCTACATCGCAGCATCGACCCGCCCGCTCGACGACATCGCCCACTTCGCCGTGCTGCGCCGCCTGCAGGCGGGCGTCGACCATCTGGCGATGAACGCGCCGGCCGAGCAGACGACCGAGACCCGCTACGGCGTGCGCGACGTGGTGGTCTCGAGCCTGGGCGCCGACTACCTCGACTGGCGCAACGCCGTCGTGCGGCTGAAGACGGCGGACCACCTCTACGACGTGGACGAGCACGGCGTGCGCTTCGTCGACAAAGGCCTGTTCCGCGCCGAAATCCCCCTGCCGGCGGAGGCGCCGATCGGCCTGTACCAGGTGCGGATCCTGTTGTTCCAGGGGGGGCAGCCGGTGGCGGAGAAGGACCGGACGCTGACGGTCGAGAAGGTCGGCGTCGAGCGCGGTCTTTACCTTTGGGCCCATCGCAGGCCATGGTCCTACGGCTTGGCGGCGATGGCTTTCGCCCTGGCGGCCGGCTGGGCGGCGTCTTCGGCGTTTCGGAGAGACTGAATGGCGACGGACGAGCCGCACGTTTCAGCCCCCTATGACGCTATTCCGCCGGCGCTCTGGCTCATCGCGCTCTGCTCGCTCGCGCCCTTCCCGCTGGCCGCCGTCGCCTACGGCTGGGGTTCGCCCGAGGTGGCGCGTCCGGCGCTCACGGTGATCCTCAACTGGTCGGGCTGCGTCCTGGCCTTCCTGGGCGGGGTGCGCTGGGGCCTGGAGAGCGGGCGGCCGAAGCCGCGCCCTGCGCGCCTCTTGATCTCGGTCCTGTCGCCGGTGGTCGCCTGGGCGATCCTGTTCTCGCGGCACCGCATCCCCGACGGCTGGATCATCGGCGGCTGCATCGGCGCTTTCCTGGTCCAGTGGCTGTTCGACCATCAGGCGCCGGATGTGCCCGCCCGCTATCCGCGCCTGTCGACCGCGCTTACCGCCGGCGCCTGCATCTCGCTGGCCGTCTGCCTCGACCAGGCGCTGAAGACCGGCCACGTCTGAGGCGGGCGCCTAGAGCCCTTCCGACTCAGGTTGGATCGGCTTGAGTGGAAGAGAAGGGCTCCAGATATAGCCGGGACAGGGTCTAGTCCGGCCCGAGCGAACGCCAGCCCACCGCGTGTACTCGGTCGCGGCCGAGCGCGCCGGCCAGCGGCGGCCTCGCGAAAAGCCCGGCGAAGGCAGCGTCACGCACATTGAGGCCGCCGGCATAGGCGCCGAAGGCCGGCAGGATCAGCCGCTCGCCATCGGTGACGAAGCAGCGGCGGCGCACGCTGCCGCGCGTGGCCCTGACCCGCGCTGCCGGATGCAGGTGGCCCGCCACCTCGCCGGGTTGCAGCCCGGCCTGGGGCTCATGGCGCAGAGCGAGGCCGCAAAGTTCGAGTTCGTCGGCGGTTTCGCCGGGGAGGGCGCGGGGCCCGTCGGCGTCATGATTGCCGACCACCCAGACCAGCGTCCGTCCCCGCGCCAGGCCGCGCAGGCGCTCGGCGTCGTCGGCGGCCAGCCGGCTCTCCGACTTGCGGTCGTGGAAGGTGTCGCCCAGCAGGATCACCGTGGCCGGCTCCAGGGCCTCCACCTCGGCCATCAGCCTGCGCAGGGTCTCGCGGGTGTCGTAGGGCGGCAGCATCTGGCCGCGGGCGGCGTACGAACTGCCCTTCTCCAGGTGCAGGTCGGCGACCACCAGGGCGCGCTCGGCGGCCAGCCACAGGGCGCCGGAGGCCCGCAGCATCGCCTGCGCCGCGCCGATCGCCATGCGCAGCGACCCGCACTCGGCGACCGCGTAGTCGTAGGTGAATGCTCTGGACGCCAGGGCGCTCATTGCAACGCCTCGGCGATCAGATCTTCCTCGGCTTCCCGCAGGATCATGGTCTCGCCCGAATGGCCGGGGCTGCGCTCCTTGCCGATCTCCAGCAGGATCGGCACCGAGAAGGGCGACAGGTGCTCCAGGGCCGCGTGCCGGATGCGCCCCTTGATGCGCGCCAGCATCTGCCCCAGGCGCGCCACGTCCACGAGACCTGTCGCCGCATCCTCGCGCGCGCAGCGCAGCAGCAGGTGGTCCGGCTGGTGGCGGCGAAGCGTGTCGTAGATCAGGTCGGTGGAGAAGGTGATCTGGCGCCCCGTCTTCTGCTGGTCGCCCGGGAAGCGCCGCTCGATCAGGCCCGCGATGATCGCGCAGCCCTTGAAGGCGCGCTTCATCATGAAGCTTTCGGCGAGCCAGGCTTCCAGGTCGTCGCCCAGCATGTCCTCGTCGAAGAGCTCGGCGAAGTCCACCGCCTCCAGCGGCTTGATGGCCCAGACCGCCAGCGCATAGTCGTTGCAGACGAAGCCCAGCGGCCCGCGGCCCATCCGCTCCAGCCGGCGCGTCAGCAGCATGGCCAACGTGGTGTGCGCCAGGCGCCCCTCGAACGGGTAGCAGACCATGAATTGCCGGTGGCCCCGGGCGAAGGTCTCCAGCAGCATCTCGTCTTCTTCGGGGATCAGGGATCGGTCCCGCTGCGCCTCCAGCCATTCGCGCACGTCATTGGGCAGCACCGCCCAATGCGCCTGGTCGTACATCAACTGGCGCACCCGCTTGGCCAGGTAGGTGGAAAGGGCGAACTTCGAGCCGCCCCACGACGGCATCTTCGGGTCCGCGCCCGGCGCGGGCTGCACCAGGACGTCGAGGTTGGTCACCGCCGCCAGCCGCCAGACCTGGCCGGCGAAGACGAAGGTCTCGCCGGGCTCCAGCATCTCGACCATGCCTTCCTCGATCTCGCCGATCTTGCGCCCGCCGCGTCCCCCGCGCATGGCGATGCGGACGGCCAGCATGGCGGGGCTGACGATGGCCCCGACGTTCAGCCGGTGGCGCTGGGCGGTCTCCAGGTTGCGCACCCGCCAGAGGCCGTCCTGGCCCTTCACGATCCGGCGGAACCGGTCGTAGGTCTTCAGCGCATAGCCGCCGGTGGAGACGAAATCGACCACCTGCTCGAAGTCCTCGTAAGGAAGGTCGCGATAGGGGCCGGATGCGGTGACCTCGTCGTACAGCGCCAGCATGTCGAAGGGCTCCGAACAGGCGCAGCCCATGACGTGCTGCGCCAGCACGTCCAGCGCGCCCACCCGCGGCGGGTCGCCGTCGAGCTTGTTCTCGGCGATGGCCTCGCGCGCCGCCTGGCACTCCAGCATCTCGAAGCGGTTGGCCGGCACGAAGAGGGCGCGGCTGGGCTCGTCCAGGCGGTGGTTGGCCCGGCCGATCCGCTGCACCATCCGCGAGGCGCCCTTCGGCGAGGCGAGCTGGATCACCAGGTCGACGTCGCCCCAGTCGATGCCCAGGTCGAGGGTCGAGGTGCAGACGACCGCGCGCAGCTCTCCCCGGGCCATGGCCGCCTCAACCTTGCGCCGCTGTTCGGCCGCGAGACTGCCGTGGTGCAGCGCGATCGGCAGCGCATCCTCGTTCAGCCGCCAGAGCTCCTGGAAGGCGAACTCGGCCTGGAAGCGGGTGTTGACGAACACCAGGGCCGTCTTCGAGCCCTTGATGACGTCATAGACCTCCTGCATGGCGTGCTGGGCCGTATGGCCCGCCCAGGGCACCTTGCCCTCCGAAAGCAGCACCTCGACGATCGGCGCGGCGCCCGCAGGCCCCCGCACCAGGTCGACGTCGACCGACGCCCCTTCCGTCTCGCCGCTGCGCGTCGATCCACCTCCCCCGCCGCGCTGCGCTTGCAGGGGAGGAGCCTGGCCGTCCCGCTCCTCCCCTGTCGCGGAGACGACGGGGGAGGTGTCAGCGAAGCTGACGGAGGGGGCGCGCCGGTGGCGCCCCATCCAGGCCTTGATCACCTCCGGATCGTCGACCGTGGCCGAGAGGCCGACGCGGCGCATCCTCGGCGCGAACTGGGCGATGCGGGCGAGGTCCAGCGCCAGCAGGTCGCCGCGTTTCGAGGCGTGCAGGGTGTGGATCTCGTCGAGGATCACGCACTCCAGGTTCTCGAAATAGAGCCGCGCGCCCTCCCAGGCGCAGAGCAGGGCGAGCTGCTCGGGCGTGGTCAAAAGGATCTCCGGCGGCTTCACCCGCTGGCGCTGGCGGCGCGAGAGCCCGGTGTCGCCGGTGCGGCTTTCGGCGGTGATCGGAAGGCCCATCTGCGTGATCGGCGTGTTGAGGTTGCGCTCCACGTCCACCGCCAGCGCCTTCAGCGGCGAGATGTAGAGCGTGTGCAGGTTCGCCGGCCCATTGGGGGGCGGCCGGCCGGCCAAGTCGATCAGGCTGGGCAGGAAGCCCGCCAGGGTCTTGCCGCCGCCGGTCGGCGCGATCAGCAGGGCGTCGCGGCCGGCCCGCGCCCGCTCGATCATCGCCAACTGATGCGCGCGCGGGCTCCAGCCCCGGCTGGCGAACCAGTCGGCGAACCTTGGCGGCAGGAGATCGGCGGGCGCGCCCGCGCTGTCGGCCATCCTCGCCCTATAGCATGTTCCCGTTACGTTTCACGCAAAGCGGAGGATTTACTTACAACGTAAATTATAGGCAAGGTGCCGCCGCCGATTTCCAGGAGTACGCGCGCCATGAACCCCAACGCCGAGTTCGATCTCATCGTCTATGGCGCCACCGGCTACACCGGCCGCCTGGTGGCGGAGTACCTGGGCCAGCGCTACGGCGTGGGCGGCGACGTCGGCTGGGCGATGGCCGGGCGCAGCCGCGCCAAGCTGGAAGCGGTGCGCGACGAACTCGCCCTGCCGCCCGAGACGCCTCTGGTGGTCGCCGACGCCGACGATCCGGCGCAGCTCGAGGCCATGGTCCGCCGCGCCAAGGCCGTGGTCACCACGGTCGGGCCCTATCAGCTCTATGGCGAGAAGCTGGTCGCGGCCTGCGCGAAGGCGGGGACCGACTGCCTGGATCTCTGCGGCGAGCCCAACTGGATGGCCCATGTGATCGGCGCCTACGACGCAGCGGCCAAGGCGTCGGGCGCGCGGATCGTCCACTCCTGCGGCTTCGATTCCATTCCCTTCGAGCTCGGCGTGTTCTTCGCCGAGGAGACCGCCAAGGCCAAGCTTGGGGCCTATGTCCCGCGGGTGAAGGGCCGCATCCGGGCGATGCGGGGCGGGCTCTCCGGCGGCACGGCGGCCAGCGGCGCGGCCACCATGGCGGCGATCCAGAAGGACCCGTCGCTGGGGATGCTGATGATGAACCCGTTTGCGCTGACGCCCGGGTTTCAAGGGCCCGATCAGCCGCCCGGCAATGCGGTCGAGCACGACGACGACATCGGGGCCGACGTCGGGCCCTTCATGATGGCGATGATCAACACCAAGAACGTCCACCGCTCGAACGCCCTGCTGGGCCATCGCTGGGGGACGGACTTCAAATATGACGAGATGTCGGTGGTGGTCCCGGGCGCGCCGACCGAGTTCACCGGCATGGGCCCCGACGCCCCGAAGCCGGGCGAGGGGCCGTCCAAGGCCGAGCGCGAGGCCGGCTTCTACGACATCGTCTTCGTCGGCGTGGCCGGCGACGGGCGCAAGGTGAAGGTCTCGGTCAAGGGCGACCGCGACCCGGGCTATGGCTCGACCTCGAAGATGCTGGCCGAGGCGGCGATCTGCCTGGTGCGCGACGCGAAGGAAGCGCCCGGCGGCGTCTGGACGCCGGGCGCTCTGATGGGGTCGAAGCTGGTGGAGCGGCTTCAGGCGAACGCCGGGCTCACCTTCGCGGCGGAGGGCTGATCGCTCGACCCTCCCGAAATCCTACGCCTCAGCAGGCGAAGGCTTCGCGCATCGGGACGCGGCGGCCGATGTAGGGGTCCCAGACCCAACGGGTCGTGTAGCAGGTGCCGTAGTAACTCGGACCATAATAGGCGGGGGGCCCGTAATAGGGGCCGCCATAGTAGCTGCGGTAGTAGTGCGGGTGGTCGGACGCGAGGGCCGCGCCGATGGCCAGGCCCGCGATGCCGGCCGCGACGGCCGCACCGCCATTGCCGTGGCCGTAGTAGCCGCCGCCATGGTGACCTTCCCAACGCTCCGCGGACGCCGGCGTGGCCGCTGCGCTCACCGCGCCGCCCAGAGTAATCGCCGCGAGCGCGGCCGTCAGAATCTTCTTCATCTTGGCCTCCTTGTGAGCGTTCAACGGCTGAAACGCCGATCTGTTCATTAGATAAGCCTATGAATCATAAGCTGAACGGTGGCTGAACAGGCCGGTTAGGAAGCCGCAGGCTGGCTCAGGCCTTCGTGCTCAAGGGCCAGGCGAACGGCCGGCCGGGCCTGCATCCGCTTCACGAAAGCGGGCAGCGGATCGGGCAGGGGCAGCCCGTTCATCTGGGCCCACAGGCACATCACGAAGAGATAGCCGTCCGCCACCCCGGCCTGGCGGCCGAACAGGTAATCGTCCTTCAGCCGCGCGGCGAGATAGGCGAAGCGTTTGCCCAGGCGTTCGCCCGCCGCCGCCTTGTCCGCGGACGTGGCGCCCGGCTTGAAGAAGGGTGCGAAGCCCTTGTGGATCTCGCCGTTGATATAGGCCAGGGCCTCCAAGAGGCGGTAGCGGCCCATCGGTCCGGACGGCGCCAGCGCCGGATCCTGGTCGGCCACCCAGCTCAGGATCGCGACGTTCTCGGTCAGCACCTGGCCGTCGTCGAACTGCAGGGCCGGGACATAGCCCTTGGGATTGATCTGGCTGTAGTCGCGGCCGTCCTCCGTGGTCTTGGTCTTGAGGTCGACGGTGACCCGGTCGAAGTCGAAGCCGGCTTCGTGAAGGGCGATGTGGTCGGCGAGGCTGCAGGCCCCGGGGGCGAGATAGAGCTTCATGACGGGCGTCCCTTCCAAATTCGCTTGTTATCCGTCTCGCAAACCCGCCGCCGCTGGCTCCCGTTCCCCAGCGTGACGGTGGACGCGCGGCGCGCCGGCGGCCTAACTGGCGGCCGGCCCGGGGAACGCCGGCGCAAGGCGACGGGGAGGGACGACCATGCAGGACCTGGCAGGCAAGTTCGCCGTGGTCACCGGCGGCGGCACGGGCATGGGCCGCGAGCTGGTCCGTCAACTGATCGCCGAGGGCTGCAGCGTGGCCATGTGCGACGTCTCGGCCAAGACCATGGCCGAGACCGTCGCGCTCTGCGAGGCCGACGGCGTGCCGCAGGGCGCGCGGGTCACCGCCCACGTCGCCGACGTCTCCGACGAGGCCCAGCTGATCGCCTTCCGCGACGCAGCGGCCGCCCAGCACGACACCGACCGGCTGCACCTGCTGTTCAACAACGCCGGCATCGGCGGCGGGGGCTCGATGATCGCCGACGCCCGCGCGGAGTGGGAGCGGACCTTCAACGTCTGCTGGGGCGGCGTCTATCTGGGGGTGCGCACCTTCCTGCCCATGCTGCAGGCGGCCGACGAGGCGCACATCGTCAACACCTCCAGCGTCAACGGCTTCTGGGCGAGCCTCGGCCCCAATGTCAGCCACACCGCCTACGCGGCGGCCAAGTTCGCGGTGAAGGGCTTCTCCGAGGCGCTGATCACCGACCTGGCGCTGAACGCCCCGCACATCAAGGTCTCGGTGGTGATGCCCGGCCACATCGGCACCTCGATCGTCGCCAACTCCCGCAAGGTGATGACCGGCCGTGACGAGGACGCGCTGAGCGAGGCGGACCTGGAACGCGCCCGCGCCCGGATCGCGCGGATGGGCGTGGACGTGAGCCAGCTCCCGGACGCCGCGTTGCAGGCCATGGTCGACGAGCAGGCGCGCCGCTTCCTTGAGGAGGCGCCGATGACCGCCGCGGCGGCCGCGACCGTGATCCTCGACGGCGTGAAGGCCGACCGCTGGCGGATCCTGGTGGGCGAGGACGCGCAGAAGATGGACCTCGCCGTGCGCCAGGACCCGGAGGCGGCCTACACGCCGGAGTTCTTCGAGGTGCTGGTCAAGGAGATGGGCTGGCGCCTCGGGCGCTGAGCGCGGACGTCTCCGTCTCAGGCGCGATCTGCGAGAGGCCGGGCGAGGCGCGACTCGGCCAGGGCTTCGGTCTTAACGATCGTCGTTAGGATTTCAGGGTACGACAAGTCGGCGCGAAGCCGCAGATCGCAAGTAAATCCTCCCAAAATTCATGAACGCGGTCCGCGAATTGCGGGTGATCGGCTGAAGGCCTGACCGCGTGTGCCAATTCGGGACCGGGCGCAGCTTCAGATCTTCGAGGATTAACCTTCGCCTTGACTTGGTTGAGGCGACGCATCGAATTGAGGTGTCCGATGAGCATCCGCCATATCGTCCTCGCGGCCGGCGCCGCCCTCGCTCTTTGCGGCCTTGCCACCAGCGCCTTCGCCTCGGGCACGGCCAACGCCACGGCCAACGCCAGCGTGACCGTCCTGTCGCCGACCACGATCACCAAGACCCAGGACCTGGTGTTCGGCACGGTGATCCGGCCGACCACCACCAACACCACCATCGCCATGGACGCCAACGGCAATGTCACCGCCACCGGCGGCAACGGCTCCATCGTCAGCTCCACCACCAGCGCGGCGAAGTTCAACATCACCGTGCAGGCCGCGACGACCTACACCCTCGCCTCGACGCTGACCTTCGCCCAGTCGGGCCTGATCAATGTCGCGCCCGGGGCCCCGGTGGCCACCACCGGCGCGGTCGGCACGATCGCCGCGGCGGGCACCCAGGAGATCCGTTACGGCGGCCAGTTCGACGTGACCCCGGCGACCACCGCCCAGGCCTACACCGGCACGCTCAGCGTCACCGTCACCTACAACTAGGGCTGAGTTCGCCCTCGGGGCCGGTGGCGTTCGCCCCGGCCCTGGCCTAGCTTCGCGGCATGGCGACCATCCTGGCGGTCCACGCCCATCCCGACGACATCGAGCATCTTGCGGCGGGCGCCCTGGCGATCCTGGCGGCCAGGGGCCACGCGATCCGCATCGCCACCCTGACCGCCGGCGAGTGCGGCTCCGCGCAGACCGACCTTTCCGAGACGGCCCGCATCCGCAAAGCCGAGGCCGCCGCCGCGGCCGCCCTGATCGGTGCGGACTATCGCTGCGCCGACCTGGCCGACCTGGGCGTCTTCAACGACGACGCCTCGCGCCGCGCGGTGACCGAGCTGATCCGCTGGGCGGCGCCCGACATCGTGCTGGCCGCCTCGCCCGCCGACTACCACCCCGACCACGAGGCCGCGAGCCAGCTCACCCGCGACGCCTGCTTCGCCGCCTCCGTCCCCAACTACCGCACCGGCGCCGCCGCGGCCCTGGCGGCGATCCCGCACCTCTATTTCATGGACCCGATCGGCGGGCGCGACCGTGAGGGCCGCCGGATCGTCCCCGACTTCGGCGCGGACATCGAGGCGGGCTTCGCCATGAAGCAGGCGATGCTGTCGGCCCATGTCAGCCAGGCGGACTGGGTCGCACGCCAGCACGGCGTCGCCGACCACCTGGGCTCGATGGAGGCCTGGTCGCGCCGTCGCGGCCGCGACTTCGGCCGCCCCTTGGCGGAGGGCTTCCGCCAGTACAGCCACGAGCCCTATCCGAAGACGCCCGCGCTCCAGGACCTGCTGGGCGAGGCGCTGCTCACCGCCGCGTCGTAGGTTGGTGGCCCAAAGTCTGAAGCGAGGCCGTCGCTCGGAGATCCTCCTCCCACAAGGGGAGGAGGACACCGCGGGACGGCTTCCCGCGTCTCAGTGCGGGACGCTTCCGAAACCGAGGCTTAACCAAGCCTGGAAATAGACTGTTTATAACAACGCCCGACGTTAAGAGCTTAGAAATACTGCCATCCAGGGCGTGTATCAAAATCGAACACGAAAAGTCTACTTGCCGCAACTGCTTTGAAAGACTCGCCGGCTATTCTTTGCGGCATGAAACCGCAGACTTTGGTTCTTGCGGCCTCTCTGGCCACCGCCTTGATCCTGTCCGCCGCGGCCGCGCGCGCCGGCGGCAGCGTGACGGCCACGGCCAGCGTCAGCGTCACCATCCTGGCGCCCGTGACCCTGCAGGCCACCCAGGGCCTTGACTTCGGGGCGGTGACCAGGCCGGGCAATGCGGCCGCCAACACCATCACCCTCGACCCGGCCAGCAGCAACGTCACGCTCAGCGGGGCGGGCGACGGCGCGCGGGCCGCGGGCGCGGTCAGCCCGGCCAAGTTCAGCCTCGTGGGCGAGGCGGGCGTCACCTATTCGACCACCCAGAGCCTGACCTTCGCCCAGCCCGGCCTGACCCGGGTCTCGGTGTCGGCGCCGGTGGCCGGCAACGGCTCGCTGGGCGTCATCCCGGCGGCCGGCGTGCAGGAGCTGCGCTTCGGCGGCGCCTTCGACCTCAACGCCGCGACCCCGGCCCAGGCCTACGCCGGTTCGCTCACGGTGACCGTCAACTACAACTGAAGCTTCCCGACCCTCCGCTCATCCCGGCGAAGGCCGGGACCCAGATCGCCAAGCGCCCACGCGGGGTTGGTTTGCCGCTGAGCTGTTCGAGCCCACGTCTGAGACATTCCATCTGGATCCCGGCCTTCGCCGGGATGAGCGGATGATGAAAGGGGGGCAACCCCTAACCCGCCGGCGCAGTCGGCGTCGGCGTCGGCTGAGGCGCGGCCTCGCCCGGCGCGGGGGCGTCCACCGGGGTCGGGACGACGGGCAGGGGCGGCGGCGGCCCGGGCGGGATCGGGCCGTTGGGCAGGTGTTTCAGGGCGACGGTCATGTAGCTGCGCCAGATCTCGGAGGGGGCGCTCGCCCCCATGATCTTCTGCATGGGCTTGGCGTCGTCGCGGCCGGTCCAGACCACGGTGGTGATCCCGCCTGTGAAGCCGCAGAACCAGGCGTCCTTGTAGTCCGTGGTCGTGCCGGTCTTCCCGGCCAGGTCATAGCCCTTGATGTTGGCGTGGCTGCCGGTGCCCACGGCCATCACCGTGCGCATCATCTGCTGCATTTCGCCGAGCGGAGGGTTGGCGACCGCCTGCGTGGCGAACTGGGTCTTGTGCTGGAACAACACCTGGCCGCCCGCGGTGCGGATCCGCTCGATGCCGTAGGGCGCGATCCGGTAGCCGCCGTTGCCGAAGGTGTCGTAGGCCGTGGCCATCTCCAGCGGCGTCACGAGAGAGGTGCCCAGCGCCATCGCCGGGTCGGTATTGATCTGGGAGACGATGCCCATGCGATGGGCCACGGCGGCGACGTTGTCGCGCCCGACCTCGTCGGCCAGCCGGGCGGCCACGGTGTTCACCGAGTGGGCCAGCGCCGTCTCCAGGGTTATCTGGCCCATGAATTCCGGCTCGGCGTTGCGCGGCGACCAGCCGTTGATGGTCACCGGCTCGTCGACCACGATGAGGTCGGGCGTGCGGCCGGCCTCCATGGCGGCGGTGTAGACGAAGGGCTTCCAGGCCGACCCGGCCTGGCGGTGGGCGTCGACGGCGCGGTTGAAGGGCGCCTTGGCGTAGTCGTCGCCGCCGACCAGGACGCGCACCCGGCCCGAGCCGTCCAGCGAGACCACGGCGGCCTGCTTGACGCCCTGCTTGGCGAACTTGGTCGTGGTCGCCTTGATCGCCTCGCCGGCGGCGATCTCGCCGGGCAGGTCGAGCGTCGTCTCCACCACCAGGTCCTGCTTGGTGGTCGGGCCGATCGCCGCGCGGGTCTGGCTGTCCAGCCAGTCGATGAAGTACTGGGCCGGCGCGGTGGGCGCGGTCTTCCAGACCTTCGGCGTCTGGTCGAGCGCCCTGTCCCGCTCGGCGGCGGTGATGGCGCCGGTCTCCACCATGGCGTCAAGCACCAGCCGGGTCCGCTCGGCCGACTTCTCCGGCTGGTCGGCGGGATCGTAGTTGGTCGGCGACTTCAGGATGCCGGCCAGCGTGGCGGCCTCACGCACCGTCAGCCGGGCGGCGGGCTTGTTGAAATAGCGCTGCGAGGCCGCCTCCAGCCCATAGGCGCCGGAGCCGAAATAGACCCGGCTGAGATAGAGGGCGAGGATCTGCTTCTTGGAATAGGCCTGCTCCAGCTTCACCGCGATGACCAGCTCGTCGGCCTTGCGCTCCAGCGTCTGGTCGGCGCTCAGGAACAGGTTGCGCGCCAGTTGCTGGGTGATCGTCGAGGCTCCCTCGCGCGCCTTGCCCTTGGCCAGGTCGGCGACCACCGCGCGGGCCATGCCCACCGGATCGAACCCCGAGTGCTCGTAGAACCGCCGGTCCTCGATGGAGACGAAGGCCGCGGGCACGTAAGCCGGCAGCCGCGCCAGGTCCACCGGCGGGGCGTACTTGCCCCCGCGCACCCCGATCACCGCGCCCGAGCGGTCGACATAGGTGATCTGCGCCTCACGGGTGATCGGCGGCAGGCGCGACAGGTCCGGCGGGGAGAGCGCCATAGAGGCGGCGGCGAAAAGGGCGATCAAGCGTCAAGCTCCAGCACGACGGGCGGCCCCTCAGCGCGAATCCGTCTCCGCCGCCCTTTTCCCCCCAACCCTGCCCCGACAAAAGATAATTCGCGGTAATGCGGGGGATTGTCGCGTGAGGGTGCCAAAGACCACGCCGCCGCCAGCGGATACGGCGGCCCGCGTCATCGCAAGCGGTGACGCGAGATGTGGGCGGGGGTTCTGGCGGTGCCGGCAGTCTTAGGTCACGGCCCGGAACGCGGCTCGGTGTCCAATCATTGCGACCATGCCCTCTTCATCGGGCTCCGCAGTATGCGTGTAAAACGCAAACTCAGTTTCGAATGTTTGGGCGAAAATATCTTGGTATTGGACCCTTCCAAACACATTGATGTTGTTTTCAAACGAGATGCTTTCCTTAGAGACGCCCGATCTGTTGGCCGTGTAGACTTGGTTTTTCCTCGTGGCGGAGGCACCGATAAATTGTATTCTTCCCATGGATATATTTTCAGGCATAGGCGGAATGTCTGCCGGTCCGCAGAATACTATTTCTGCACCCGCTCTAAGGTTGATGGCGGGCGTCGCTCCGCTATTCCGGAATACAACGTTAAATACGGGTCCGTCATCGAGCCATAGCATGTCCATGCGCTCGACGTAAACGTACGCCCGAAGCTGTTTCTTAGCTGTGTCGTCCGCGATTTCTACTTGCCTGTTCGCGACGGCCAATTGCTGAGAAAACCTATCCGCTTGAGCGGCGGCGTCAGCTCTGGTGTGGTCCAGCGCCTCGGTGGCGGCCTTAGCGCTCCTCTCAGCCTCGCGCCAAGCGCGGCGCGCATACAGGACAGTCGCGCCCAAGCCAAGCAGTCCGGCAACGTTGAGCCAGATTTGCCAGACGGCGGCGTCAACGGCGTCTTGCTCTGCCCGCGCCTGCATCGCGGCAGACTTAGTCGCCTCGCAGGCCTCGTGGTTGAGCTGTTGGCAGTAGGCGGCGCTCTCGCGCTGGGCCACTTCGCGGCGGACGCGGATGGCCTCAGTGTGCTCCCAAAGAAACGCGATCCATCCGACAGCGACCATCGCAATGATCGCAGTCAGACCCTGGGTGACTAGTCTTCCAAATGCAGCGCGTTCACGCCCATTGCTGTCATACATTGGATCAAGAACGCCCCGGTGAATCCGCCCGGCTAATCTTGTTACCCAAGCTGGCTTCTGTCTCACGAATTCCGAGTGCGCCCTTTGAGGCTCCCGTTGAGCGGAGGCTCCGTCTTTTCAACCACGGAAAACACGAACAGAGCACGAAAAGCGCCGGCTCTCTTTCGTGTCTCTCCGTGTTTTTCGTGGTTCGAATCCGGAAGGCGCCCGCTGCGCGGGCCTCGCAGGGCGGGGCGCGTTCGTGTGGTTCATGTGGTTCGTGGACAAACCTCAAGCCGCCGCCCGCCCACAAAGCCCACTCAAAATTTGACTCCCCCGAATTTCCATGTTCCCCATTTGTTCATGTCCGACGCCACGGAACAGCCGGAAACCCACAGCGCGAAGCGCGCGCGCATCCTGGGGGAGCTCTCGGAGCTCGGCCTGACGCTGGCGCGCGACCTGCACGCCCGCGCCCTGGCCGCCGAGACGCCGGCCGAGGCCGAGGGGCTGGCGCTGGCCTTCCAGCGGGTGTCGCGCTCGGTGCGCCAGACCTTCGCCCTGGAGCTGAAGATCGAGCGCGAGCGCAGGCTGGCGGACCGCGAGGACGCGGCCCGCGCCGAGGACGCCGCCATCGCCCGCCACCGCCGCCACAAGGACGCCGTGCGCGCCGGTGTGGAGCGGCTGATCTGGACGGAGACCGAGGATGAGGACGAGGCGCAGGACCTCGTCGAGGAGCTGGAGCACCACCTCGGCGAGGCGGCCGTCACCGAGGGCTTCGAGGACACTCCCGTCGAAGCCCTGATCGCCCGCATCCAGTCCGACATGGGCCTGGGGCGCGACCGTTCCGCCGAGCCCGATGTGCAAGGGCCGGACGCGCCCGAGCCGCAATCGCCGCCCTTCGCCCCGCCCCTGCTCAGCGACGCCTGGGCCACCGGCTGCGCCGACCCGCCGAATTCGAGCTGAGGCCTCTCCCAATATTCCGCTCATCCCCGCGCAAGCGGAGACCCAGGTGTTTTGGGTTTCCGAGCTGGCTGCGCGCTGGGCCTTCGCCGTCCGATCCGCTGCCACGAAAAAAAGCCCGGGTCCCCGCTTGCGCGGGGATGAGCGGAGGTGTGGGGCGTATCGCCCCTACCAGCCGCGCCCGGTCGCGTTGATCACCAGGTGCGGCGCGGTCACCGGGTCGGCGCCCCCGCGGGGCAGGATGCGCAGGACGGCGGCCGTCGCGCCCAGGTCTCGCAACTTGTCGGCGACGGCCTTGGCGCGGCCCTGGGCGAGGCTGTTCAGGTGGGCCGCGTCGCCGTGGTTGTCGGCGTCCCGCCGGATGACCACCTCGACGCCGGGGTTGCAGTTCAGCCAGCGGGCGGCGGCGGTGAGGCGCTTCAGGCCGAGCGGGCTCACCTCGGTGTCGTCGTAGCCGAAGTCGGCGTCCAGCGGCGAGACCTGCTCCAGGCCGCCGGGCGCGCAGGCGGCGGGCTTGGCCTGGGCGGAGGCGCGGGCCTGGAGGACGGCGGCGCTGGGCGGCGGCTTGACGTGCGGCGTCAGGCAGGCCGACAGGCCGGCGGCGCAGAGGAGGGCCGAGGCCAGGCCGGACAGGAGGGCGCGGTGTTGCATGGGCCGCCAGCTACCACCGACCCCGCGGGGCGCCTAGGCCGGTGAGGCGCGCGCCCTCGCTCTCCATCGTCGTGGCCCGGCTTGTCCGGGCCACCCACGATCTCCGCCTCGAAGGATACGGCCCGGCGGCGCGGCGGGTCCTTCTGGCGGATCGGTGTCCATGGGTCGCCCGGACAAGCCGGGCGATGACGGCCGAGAGGGCGCGCGATTGCGTCACCGTTCTCGCCACCACCCACCGCCCGTCGAACTGATTCAGTACCCGTCCGGGCCAGGACATGCTGAACTCCCTTGCGTCGAACGGAAAGCGGGTCGGGCATGACGGCGATCTACGTCCAGATGGCGCTGGGACTGGCGGGCGCCTGGGTGGCCGGCGGGCTGATCGGGGCGGAGCGGAGCTATCACGGCCGCGCCGCGGGGTTCCGGACCCACGCCCTGGTGGCGATCGCCGCGGCGGCGACCATGATGGTCTCGTTCGCGCCGAGCTTCGCCCCGGGGGCGAGCTTCCTCAGCATCGACCGGCTCGACCCGACCCACCTGGCGCAGGGGGTGATGACCGGGGTCGGCTTCCTGGGCGCCGGAGTGATCTTCAAGGAGGGCGTCAACGTCCAGGGCCTGACCACGGCGGCCTCGGTCTGGGCGACGGCGGCGATCGGCCTGCTGTTCGGGGCGGGCGAGTACGGCGTGGGCGCGCTCGCCGTCGCCGGGGTGCTGTTCACCCTGCTGGTGCTGCGCTGGGTCGAGGACGCCGCGCCCAGCCGGGTCTACGCCTGGTCGGTCTTCCGCTTCCGCAGCGTGTCCGCGCCCGATACCGAAGGGCTGCACGCCCTGCTGGACCAGCATGGCCTGTCCCTGCGCGACGTGAGCTATGCGCTCAGCCACGACGGGGCGATCATGGAGTTCAGCGGCAATCTGGTGGCCCGCCGCACCGGGAGCCTCGCCGACCTCGCCGCGCACCTGCGAACCCTGGAAAACGTCGCCGAGTTCGAACTTGCGCGGATCAGCAAATAGGCGCCACGCCGATGAAGATCGACCTCCTGTCGCCGGACAGCTTCGCCGCCGGCCAGCCGCACGACCAGTACCGCTGGCTGCGTGAGCACGCGCCGGTGCGCTGGCATGACGAGCCGGGCGGCGGGGCGGGGTTCTGGGCGGTGACGCGCCACGCCGACGTCTGGGCGGTGGACCGCGACTTCCAGGGCTTCTCGTCGGGCCCCACCATCCTGATCCCCGACCCGCCGGAGGGGCAGGGCCAGGGGTTCGGACCCTACAAGATGATGCTGATGATGGACCCGCCGGAGCATACCGCTTTCCGCAAGCTGATCCGCTCGGAGTTCACCCTGCCGGCCGCGCGGCTGCGGTCCGACCGGATCGCCGCCCTGGCCCGCCAGATCGTCGATGCAGTGATCGCCCGTTCTTCTGCATCCGGGGGCGAGTGCGACTTCGTGGCCGAGGTGGCCGGGGAGATGCCCTCCTTCGTGATCGCCGAGCTGATGGGGCTGCCGCTGGAGGACGGGCGCGAGCTCTACAAGCTGACCGAGATCATCCACACCGCGCCGGAGGCCCTGCCGCCCGGCGCGGGCGGCGCGGCGGTGGCCAAGATGTTCGAGTACGGCACGGGCGTGATCGCCGAGAAGCGGGCGCGGCCGGGCGACGACCTGGCCTCCAAGCTGCTCGCCTGCGAGGTGGAGGGCCGCCGGCTGGAGGACATGGAGTTCCTGCTGTTCTTCCTGTTGCTGGTGGACGCGGGCGGCGACACCACCCGCAACCTGCTCTCCGGCGGCCTGCTGGCGCTGATGGAGCATCCGGACCAGATGGCCTGGCTGATGGCCGACCTGCCCGGGCGGCTGCCTTCGGCGCGGGAGGAGCTGCTGCGCTGGACGAGCCCGGTGATCTACATGCGCCGCACCGCGCGCCGCGACCTGGAGCTGGCCGGCCAGCAGGTCCGCGAGGGCGACAAGGTGGTCATGTACTTCGGCGCCGCCAACCGCGATCCGGCCGTCTTCGAGAACCCCGAGACCCTGGACCTGGCGCGCGACCCCAACCCGCACATCGCCTTCGGGACCGGGCCGCACGGGTGCCTGGGCCAGCACATCGCCCGCATCGAGATCGACGCCATGCTGGCCGAGGTGCTGGGCCGCATGACCGGCTTCGAGCTCGCCGCCCCGCCGGAGTGGCTGCCGTCCAACTTCATCTCCGGCCCGAAGACCATGCCGCTGCGCCTTCGGCCGCGCGAGGCCTGACCTGGCGCGGGTGTGGCGTTGACAACTCCGGGTTGCTTCTCGCCAATGACGGGCGTGCTGGGGGGCCGAGTATGCCGTTGAGTGGTGAGACCGTGACCCTGGCGGGTAGCGGCGTGGTGTTCAACAACACCTACGACGCGGGCGTCACCGACGCGGTCAGGACCTCGATCATCGGGGCCGAGAACTACCTGCAGGCCCATTTCACCGACAATGTGACGCTCAACGTCGCCTTCAACTTCGATCCGGGGAAGCCGGGCGACGTGGCCAGCAACGTCTTCAACACCTACGCGGTCAGCTATTGCCAGCTCGTCGGCGCCCTGACCGCGCACGCGACCACCGCCGACGACCGGCTGGCGGTGGCCGGCCTGCCGGCGACGGACCCGTCGAACGGCGTGGGGTTCGAGATCGTCAGCGGCGAGGCCCAGGCGCTCGGGATCCTGCCGCCGTCCGGGCTGACCGACGTCACGGTGACGATCAACAGCCTGCAGCCCTGGACCTTCGGCTCGGACCTCGTCGGCGCAGTCGAGCATGAGCTGAGCGAGGGCGGCTTCGGGCGCTTCGAGACGCTGGGCCTGGGCCCCAGCGGCCGCTTCGCGCCGTTCGACCTCTTCCGTTTCGACAGCACGGGCGCGCGCGACTACACCGGCGGCTCCGACAACTTCCTGGCCTTCTTCGGCGTCGACGGCGCGCATCTGGCGGGAATCCTGCACAATTCGATCGGCGCGAGCGGCGTCAACGACGGCCGGGACCTCGGAGACTTCGACCTCACCTTCGAGGATGCGTTCGGGTACGGCGGCGGGGGTTACAACACCAGCATCTCGGCGGTCGACCTGCAGGTGCTGGATGTGCTGGGCTTCACGCCCAGCGGCGCGCCGCCCGGCAGCGGCCCCGACGACTATGCCGACAGCTTCACCGACACGAGCCATCCGTTCGGGCAGGTGATCGTGGGCGCGCCGATCGCGGGGATGCTGCAGTCGATCGGGGACCGCGACTGGTTCAAGGTGCAACTCAACGCCGGGACCGACTACGTCATCAACCTGACCGGCCAGGACGGTGGCGGCGGGACGCTCGGCGACCCGGTCCTGCGGCTGCACGACGCCAGCGGCGCCCAGATCGCCTTCAACGACGACGCCGATTCCCGGATCTTCGACTCCCGGCTGGTCGTCCATCCGACCGCCAGCGGGACCTTCTATGTGGAGGCGGGCTCGCTGGGCGATTTCAACTCGGGCTCCTTCACGCTGAGCGTCCAGGCCGGCGTGACGGTCTCGACGCCCGGGAACGACGTGATGGTCGCGCCGGCCGGCGGCGGGACCCTGATGGCCGGCGCCGGCGACGACACCATCACCGCGGACACCGCCCTGACCGCCCAGACCTATCTGCGCGGCGAGGACGGCGACGACGTCATCAATGGCGGGGGCGGCTTCGACGACATCAACGGCAACCAGGGCAACGACACGCTCCACGGAAATGGCGGCGACGACTGGGTGGTCGGCGGCAAGGGCGACGACAGCCAGACCGGCGATGCGGGCAACGACATCGTCTGGGGCAACCTCGGCAACGACACCCTCGACGGCGGCCCTGGGAACGACCAGATCCGCGGCGGCCAGGGCGACGACAGCCTCTCGGGCGGCGCGGGGAACGACTTCATCTCCGGCGACCGCGGCAACGACACCGAAAGCGGCGGCCCGGGCGCCGACATCTTCCACGGCTCCCAGGACGCCGGCATCGATAAGGTGCTCGACTTCAACTACGCCGAGGGCGACCGGGTGATGCTGGACCCCGGCACCACCTACACCGTCAGCCAGGTGGGCGCCGACACGGTTATCGACATGGGCGGCGCGAACCAGATGATCCTGGTGGGCGTCACCCTGGCCAGCCTGCCGTCGGACTGGATCTTCTCCGGCTAGACCCTGTCAGGCTGACTTGAATCAAGTCAGCCGGGGATCAAACAGGGCCGTCGGCTATATCTGGAGCCCGCACGGCGAGGTTGCCGGCCTGCGATCTTGCAATCGGCCGAGGTTCGCCTAACGCTGTGGTGGTCAGCCGGCGCGAAGGCGACGGCGCCCGGGGGAGGCTCCGATGGAAGACGCGGATTTCGGCGGACTGCGCCTGATCGCGGCGGTCGTGGCGGTGATCGCGTTCAACCTGCCGATCCTGCTGGCGGCGCTGGGCCTGCGGCGGGTCACGGGCTTCAGCGGCGCGGTGCAGGAGAAGACCCCCGCCGGCGTTTCCACCGGCGACGTCAGCTACAGCCGCGTGACCGGCCTCATCGGGGCGGTCGTCGTGGCCTCGCTGTTCTGGATCCTCAGCAACATCGTGATCGCCACGGCGATCTTGTCGCCGAAGGACCTGACCCCGATCCTCGCCAACGTCGGGACGCTGTTCTACGTCGGGGCGGTCCTGTTCCTGCCGTACGCTTTCAACCAGTTGAAGACCCTCCTGCAATAGGCGGTGCGCCATGGCCAGACCGCCCTCCGGGACCCCGCCCGCCGATCCGCCGCGACGCGCAACTCGGCCGGCGCCGGCCCATGCGCCCAAGACGCGCAGCCATGTGGGGAAAATCGCCGGCGCGCTGATCGCCACCGCGGCCGCCTCGGGCGTCGGCACGGGCCTGAATGTGGCTGGCCATCATCCGGCGCCCCCGCCGCCGCCGGCCCAGGCCGGCGCGGCCTGCGGCGGGACCGAGCGCTGGAACGTCAAGGTCGCGAACGACCCCGATGCGACGACCATCGACGCCAATCCAAAGGCCGCCTCAATTGTCCAGATGAACGCCCTCACGCCGGGCCCCGTGGACGCGGGGGGCCGCATGGGCGTCGAAAAAGCTCAATATACGGTCCGCGGCTATCTCTCGTTCTTCAAGCACGAGGCGGACGGCGACTATCACGTGGTCATCACCGACGACACGGGCGTCTTCTCGACGGGCAAGACCGCGCCCAATGGCCATAGCATGGTGGTGGAGCTGCCGGACCCCTCGTGCTTCGCCGGCAAGTCGGGCGCGGGGCCGACCACCTCCCGCCTCGGCCAGGCCATCGCCGAGGCCCGCGCGGCTTTCGAAAGCCAGGCGTCGCACATCAACGGCGCCGGCATCCCGCCGAAGACCATCCCCGTCACGGTCACAGGCGTGGCCTTCTTCGATTTCGATCACGGCCAGACCGGGCGGGCGAGCCCTCACCCCGGCGTCGACGGCCAGGGCAAGGTGATCGAACTGCATCCTGTGACCGCGATCTCGTTCGACAAGCTGGGCGAGCCGGACTGAGCGGGTCCGCCTACCAGTCCAGGTCGGCGATCAGGCCGGCGTAGACCTCGATGCCGTCCCACAGGTTGCCCAGGCGCAGGTTCTCGTTCTGGGCGTGCTGGTTGTCGTCATAGTTGGCGATGGAGACGCCGACCATCGGGGCCTTCAACTGGTTGACGATCTCGGCCATGCCGGAGCTGCCGCCCGAATAGGGAAGGCGCAGCACCGGATAGCCCACCGTGCGCCCGATGGAGGCGGCGACCGCCTTGGCTGGCGGGCTCTCCATGGGCGACTCCGTGGCGATGGAGGCGCCGTCGTCCCAGTTGATCCGCACGATCTTCGGATGCGCCAGCCGCGTGGCGAGGTCCGGCGTGTCGCGCACGATGAACCAGCCGAGCCTGGTCAGGTAGGCTTCGGTCATCTGCTGCACGCGCGCCGGGGTCTCGCCGGGCGCCAGGCGGAAGTCGAGGGAGGCGTCGCCCTGGATGGCGATGGCGTTGGCGGCGCTGGGGCCGTCGTCGCCGGCGTGGATGGCGCGCACGTTGAGCGTCGGGCCCATGTAGCCGTCGGCCAGGCGCGGCGGGCCGATGTTGCGGCCCAGGCCCATGGCCTTCTTCAGGTCGGTCTCGACGTCGGGCAGGGCCGCCAGCGCCGCCTTGTCGGCGGCCGACACCGGCGCCACGTCGTCATAGAAGCCGGGGATCAGGATATGGCCGCCCTCGTCGCGCAGGCTCATCACCAGGCTCGCGATCATCACGGTGGGCGAGGGGGCCCAGGAGCCGTAGTGGCCGTCGTGCAGGGGCTTCAGGGGGCCATAGACCGTCGCCTTGAAGCCGGTGATGCCGCGGTTGCCGAAGTTGATCTCCTGCTTGCCCGACGGGTGCATGGGCCCGTCGCCCATGATCAGCAGGTCGCCCCGGACCTTCTCCAGGTTCTTGGCCACCAGGGCGCCGAAGTGCGGCGAGCCCTGCTCCTCTTCGCCTTCGTACAGCAGCTTGATGTTCACCGAGGGTTTGACGCCCGCGGCCTTCAGGGCGTCGAAGGCCGAGAGGAAGGCCTGGATGGTGCCCTTGTCGTCGCCGGCCGCGCGGCCGAACAGCCGCCAGTCGGGGTTGAGCGGGCCGCTGGCCGCTTGCCAGTCCACGGGCCTGGCTTCCGGGAGCGCGGTGCGCATCGAGGGCGTGAAGGGCGTCGAGATCCAGCCCTTCTGGCCGATCGGCTGGCCGTCGTAGTGGGCGTAGAAGACCACGGTGCGCCTGGCGCCCGGCGTCTTCAACTCGGCGAGGATGGAGGCGGGCGTGCCGGGTTGGGCCCGCAACAGTTCGGTCGAGAACCCCCGCTTCTGCAGGAGGCCCGAGATATAGGCCGCGTTGGCGTCGACGTCGGCCAGGTTGGTGGCGATGTTGGGCATGGCCAGCAGGGTGGAGAAGTCGGCGACGATCTCCTTTTCGTGGGCCTGGCGCCAGGCGCGGACCTGGTCCTTGGGCGAGGCCGCCACGGCGCTCCCGGCCCACGCCACGGCCAGCGCCGCCGCCGTCACAGCCATCCCGCGTCGCATCATCGCCTTTTCCCCCAAATCGGCGCGACGCTAGTGGGAGATTCCCACCCGCGCCACTGGGTATTTCCTTCGCGCGGCGATCTCACGGGCCGTGCGCCGCGGGCGCCGGCGAGGCGGCGGCGGCGGGCTTGATCTGCTCAAGTTCGCGGCGCGCCTCGGCGTCACCCTGGGCGGCGGCCTTCTGCAGCCAGGTCGCGGCCATGGCCAGGTCCATGCGCACGCCCTCGCCGCGCAGGTAGGCCTCGCCCAGCCGGCGCTGGCCGAGGGAAGCGCCGTGGTCGGCGGCGCTGCGGACCAGGGCCAGCGCCTTGCCGGTGTCGGCCGGGACGCCGCGGCCGTAGGTGTAGGCCTCGGCCAGGGCCACCTCGGCGTCGGCGTTGCCGGCCGCGGCGGCCTTCTGCAGCCAGGCCATGGCCTCGGCGGGGTTCATCTCCATGCCGTCGCCGTGCGCCAGCCGCTGGCTGAGCCGGTACTGTGCGGCGGCGTCGCCCTTGGCCGCTCCGGCCTTGTCGGCGGCCACGCCGAGGGCGGTCTCGGCCAGGGCCGCGACCTTGGCCGGATCGGAAACCGGGGCCGGCGCCCGAGCCGGAGCCCGGCCCGAGACCGGCGCGGGCGTCCGCGACAGGGGCTTGGCGGTGATGGTCGGCACGTTGGTCGCCAGGGCGGGCGCCGTGGTGGCGGGCGGAATGCCTATGTAGACGTCGCTCCGGCCCAGGTCGCGCCAGGTCTGGGCCGCGGCGTCCGCCTCCGAGGCCGGGTATTCAGGCGCCACGGACCGCAAGGAGAGGTCGATCGAAACCACCCCGGCGTCGATGCGCGCGGTGCGTTTCAGGGCGAGGCCGGCCACCGTGCGATCGACGGTCGGGCCGCCCACCGTGTAGCGCGGGCCGGATGGCAGCACGATGCGCCAGTTGTAGTGGTCGTAAGTCGGGAAATTCACCGCATAGGGGGCGTCCGAATTCGGGTCTGGCTGGCCGCGCGCCACCTGGCCGCCGAAGGCCGTTCCGGGCACGTGATAGAAGGTCCCGTCGGAGAACTGGGTCCAGTCGAGCTTGCCCTTGCCCTCGAACGTGATCCGCACGGCGTCGCTGGTCGTCTCCTCCCGGATGTCGACGGTGTCCACGTCGAACCAGGAGTTCCTCTTGCTCATCGACTCGCGCAGCGCGCGCTCGTAGTCGGCGCGGGGCGTGCTGGCGAGCGTGGCGCGGATGGCCACCGCCGTCTCGCCCCGGTAGACGCCGCTCATCCGCGTTTTGGCCGGAAGGGTGACGCCCGCGCTGGCGTCGATGGTCACGAAGTTTTCGTCGTTGGGCTCGGCCAGCGGCGCCGGCGCCAGCTTTTCGAGGGCGACCCCGCCCGCAGCCAGCGGAAGGCCCCAGCTCCAGGCCGGCACGATCAGGCTGTCGAGGTTGCGGTCGCCGCTGCGGGTGCCGTCCAGCCAGTAGGTCTTGCCCGCGATGCGCGCGCGCACGATGGCGTGGTCGAACCAGCCCGCCGCGGGCAGGTGGGCGTCCATGCCGTCGCCGCCGGAGGTGCTCACCAGGGCCGGCTCGGCGTCGATGCCGAGCTCGCGCAGCAGCGCCACCAGCAGCACGGTCTTGCCCTTGCAGTCGCCGAAGCGGCGCGACCAGGTGAGGTCGGCGTCTGCGGGGACCAATCCCCCGTCATTCATCCCCAGGAAGACATATCGCACCTGGTCCTGGGTCAGGCGCAGGGCGGCGAGGGCGCGGGCCTTGGGGTCGTGGCTGGCCGCCGCGATCTTCGCGGCCTCGGCCTTCAGCGGCGAGCCGGCCTTCAGGACGGCGGCCTTGTCGTAGAGCGGGGCGAACAGGCCTGAGAACTCCGCCCAGTCGCGGTACTGGCTGAACGCGATGGAGCCCAGGTCGGAGAACCGCGCGGGCGCGCCCACCGGCGCCTTGGGCGTCTCGACGTCATGCTCGTCGACCGTCACCTCGGTCATGCCCCCGGAGGTCGCGGTCACCGGCGGTTTCAGGCCCTCGGTCACCTTCCAATGGACCGGCAGCGCGCTGGGCCAGAGGGTGCGGAAGTAGACGCGGCCGGCCACGCCGGCGTGCCGCAGGCTCGCGTAGTGCGTGGAATAGCCCTTCAGCGCCGGGTCCCGTTGCTGGAGGGTGTAGGCCAGGTCGAGAACATCGCCGACCTGCAGGCCTTCAGGCTGGAAGGTGGCCGTCAGCCGCCCGTCGAGCATGGCCTGGTCGAGGTTGGTCTCGCGCTGGATAACCGCGAACTTGCGACCCCCCGCCAGCAGGTCGATCGATTGGCCGCCGCGCAGGATCCGCAGGTGATGGATGACCAGGGTCTCGGTCGCCGGATCCCAGGTGAGCTGCAGGTTGCCCAGGTTGGCCAGCCCCTGCGGCGACAGCGCCTGGGTGGCCACCTCGTAGGCGTATTCGTCGACCTCGGCGCTGAGGCGCGTCTGATCGGAGAACAGCAGGGTCTTGGTCGGCCCAGCCTCGGCGGCGGTCACCGCCTTGGGAATGGGCAGGGGCTTCACCCAGGCCGCCGGGGGCGCGTAGATCGGCTGGTCGGCGGCGCGCGCGGCCTGCGCGGCCGCGGCCACGCCCGCAGTGACCCCAAGGGCGGCCAGCACCCGGAACGAGACTCTGAACATCGGCCCCCGCCGCTACAGCGGCGCATGATAGCGGGCCTTTTGCCGCCGGGACAACCGGCGCGCGCCTGGACCTTCCGGGTCGGCCCCTTCGGACGGGGTGGGCCGGCTACCGCTTCGCCCTGGCGCGCCCTAGTCGAGGTTCTCCGGGATCACCCGCTCTACGATAACGCAGTCGCGCCAGACGCCGTCGAGCTTGCCGTGCTTCTCATGCACGCCGATCTCCTTGAAGCCCATGTAGGCCATGAGGCTGAGGCTCGCGCGGTTCTCCGGGAAGACCCGTGACAGGAGCTTCCAGAGCCCGGCCTCGCGGGCGGCTGACAGCAGGGCCGCCATGGCCGCGCGGCCCACCCCGGCGCCGCGCGCATCGCGCCGCACATAGACCGAGAACTCCCCGATGCCGCGGTAGCAGCAACGGTCCGCGTAGGGGTGCGCGACCGCGTAGCCGACGACCTCGCCGCCAGCGTCCTCCACCGCGACGAAAGCATAGGCCTCGTCGAACCAGGCCTCGATCTGATCGACCGTCCGCGGCTCGGTCTCGAAGGTCCCGATGCGATCCTCGATGCCCTGGTTGTAGATCGCGGTGATCGCCGGGGCGTCCTGGCGGCTCGCGGCGCGTGCCTTCATCTCGGTGCGGCTCATGTCCAGCCTTGACGATTCGAGAATTCTGGAAATATAGAAATAACACGCTATCCCGCCTCGAGGAACCTCGCAATGAAGCGCCTTCACCTGCACGTGAACGTACCGGATCTCGCACAGTCCATCGCCTTCTACGAGACCCTGTTCGGCGCGCCGGCGAGCGTGGTGCGGGACGACTATGCCAAGTGGATGCTGGACGATCCGAGGGTCAATTTCGCCATCTCGACGCGCGGGCGCGACGCCGGGCTGGATCATGTGGGCGTCCAGGTGGAGTCCGCCGCCGAGCTTGGCGAGCTGTCGGACCGGCTGAAGGCGGCGGGCGCCAGGACCTTCGATCAGTCGGCCACGACCTGCTGCTACGCCACATCCGACAAGAGCTGGGTCAACGACCCCGCGGGCCTGCGGTGGGAGACCTTCTTCACCTTCGGCGAGGCCACGACCTACGGCGAGGAGGACCCGGTCGCGGAAATCCGGGCGACCGCCGGCGCCTGCGGCGGCGGCGCGCCCAAGGCTTCGGCCGGCTGCTGAGCCATGGAAACCGCGAACGCCCTTTCGGCCCTTTCCGCGCTCGCCCACGAGAGCCGGTTGGAAATTTTTCGGCTGCTGGTGCGGGCCGGATCCGAGGGCATGGCCGCCGGCGAGATCGCCCGGGCCACCGGCGTGCGGCCCAACACCCTGTCGTCGAACCTGAACATCCTGGGGGCCGCCGGGCTGGTGGCCTCGCGGCGCGACGGCCGCTCGATCATCTACGCCGCGGCCTACGACCGGATGCGGGACCTGCTGGCCTTCCTGATGGAGGACTGCTGCGCCGGCAAGCCGGAGATCTGCGCCCCTCTGGCGGCGCTCGCGAGCCGGCCGTGCGCCGCCGAAGGAGGGACCTGCTGATGGACCGCCCGCTCAACATCCTCTTCCTCTGCACCGGCAACTCGGCCCGCTCGATCCTGGCGGAGGCGCTGATGAACCGCCTGGGCCGCGGCCGCTTCCGGGCCTATTCGGCGGGGTCGATGCCGAAGGGCGCGGTCAATCTGCACGCCTTTCCGGTGGTCCGCGCCCTCGGCTTCGAGGACGGCGATTTCCGCTCCAAGCCCTGGGACGAGTTCGCCCAAGCCGGCGCCCCGCCGCTCGATTTCGTGATCACCGTCTGTGACAACGCCGCGGGCGAAGTCTGCCCGGTCTGGCCCGGCCAGCCGATCACCGCCCATTGGGGCGTGCCCGACCCGGCGGCCGTCGCCGGCAGCGAGGCGGAGATCGCCGTCGCCTTCCGCGAGACGGCGCGTCTGCTGCGCAACCGCATCGAACTGCTGCTGAACCTCCCGGTGGCCGCGCTCGACCGCATGTCGCTGCAGGCGAAGGTCCGCGCCATCGGCGAGACGACCGACAGCCAGCCGGCATGACGCCGGACGCAGCGCGGCGCCTGGCCGCCGAAGCCCTCGGAACCGGCCTGCTGCTGGCGGTGGTCGTCGGCTCCGGGATCATGGGCGAGCGGCTTTCGGCGGGGAACGCGGCGGTCGCCCTGCTGGCCAACAGCGTGGCCACCGGCGCGGCCCTGATCGTGCTGATCACCGTCTTCGCGCCGATCTCGGGGGCGCACTTCAACCCCGTGGTGACCCTGGTCGGCTGGCTTCGGCGCGAGCTGTCGTGGCGCGCGGCCCTGGCCTATGCGGCGGTGCAGACCGTAGGCGCGATCCTCGGCGTGTTCGCCGCCCACGCCATGTTCGCCGAGCCGATCCTGCAGGTCTCGACCAAGCTCAGGGACGGGCCGGCCCAGGCCTTCTCGGAGTTCGTGGCGACCTTCGGCCTGCTGGCGACGATCCTGGGCGCGCAGCGCGCGCGGCCGGAGTTCACGCCGATCGCCGTGGGCCTCTATATCGCCGCAGCCTACTGGTTCACGGCCTCGACCTCGTTCGCCAATCCGGCGGTGACGGCCGCGCGGGCGCTTTCCAACACCTTCGCCGGCATCGCGCCGAACTCCGCGCCCCTGTTCGTGGCCGCCCAGGTGGCCGGGGCGCTGGCGGCGGCCGCTGTGTTCGGCTGGTTCGCCGGTCCGCGCGGACGCGCCTGAGGCCGGAGCCGCCGGCCCGGCCAGGGTGCGACGAGATCCAGGCCGAACCCGCCGGCCCTCTCGCGGGCCGCTGAAAACCGAACGCTACGGTCGTTGCCGACATCATGTGTCGAGTGTCGGGATATCAATGTCGGACGACGAAAATTGGCGTCGAGAACCGAAAGTAAACGTCACCATAATACAGTAAATTGATCACTTATGGCGAAAATGACTGGAGGCGAACTGAAATAGAACGCTAAATGAGGTCAGCGGGATTCTGAGCCACCGCTGGGATGAGAGCTTATGGAGTTCCGCAATTTTCTTCTCTCGGCCTTGAGCGCTGATGACGAAGCCGCGCTTGTACCTCACCTTAAAGAGGTCAGCCTGTCCCGAGGCCAGATGCTGTACGAACCTGGCGACCAGGTGGACCTGATCTATTTCCCCTCCAGCGCCTGCATTTCCGTGGCCACGATCATGCAGGATGGCCGGACGTTCGAGACCGGAACTATCGGCCGGGAGAGCGCCGGGGGGCTGGTCGACGCCATCGCCGGCGCCACGGTCGCCAACCGGGTCTTCGTCCAGCTCGCGGGCGGTGCGATGAGCATCTCCACCGCCGCCTTCCGGGCCCGCCTTGCCGCGAGCCCCAGCCTGATGCGCCTGGCGTTGCAGCACCTGCGCGCGATCATCCGCCAGGCGGAGACCACGGCGGCCTGCAACATCGCCCACCCCGCCGACCAGCGGTTGGCTCGTTGGCTGCTGATGACCGAGGACCGGGTCGGCGGCGCCTCGTTCCCGCTTACGCAGGAATACATGTCGGTGATGACAGGGGTGCAGCGAACGACCGTCAGCATGATGGCCGCCGCCCTGAAGAAGGACGGGATCATCGACTATTCCCGCGGCAACATCGTCGTCCTGGACCAGGGGGCGCTGAAGGCCAAGGCTTGCGAGTGCTACGGCGAGGCCGAGCGCCAGTTCCTCCAGCTCAGGGCGGAGAAGACGTAGATCGCCTCTCCCGGCGTGCGCGGAGGTGCGACGAGGCGTCTGTCGCCAAGGCGCAGCTTCGCTTGACACGCGAAGTCACCGGCGACACCGATACAGGCTTGAGTATGGGCGTGAGTACGGGGTCGGCGATGGCGGACGGGGAGCAGAATCTGGAAGCGGCGCTGGCCGTTGCGCCCGCGCCGCGAACCTATTCGCCCGATGCGGTGCAACTGCTGCGCAACACCCAGCAGATCCAGTATCAGCTCAGCCAGATGGCCGACCAGAAGGCCTCCATGCTGCTGGCCATCACCTTCGTGATCTTCTCGCTGACGTTGGGCCAGGCGCGCGGCGCCGTCGCGCCCAGCCTGCCGTTGTTGATCCTGGGCGGCTTCGCCTTCCTGGCCGCTGTGCTGGCGGTGCTGGCCGTCCTGCCCTCGGTGAAGACGCCGGCCCTGCCGGGCGGGTCGGCCAACATCCTGTTCTTCGGGGCGTTCCACCGGATGGAAGAGCAGGCCTACATCGACGCCCTGATCGACCGGCTCGCCGACAACCAGGCGGTCTACGAGACCTTCGCGCGCGACATCTACCAGAACGGCCAGGTGCTGGCCGGGAAGAAGTACCGGCTGCTGGGCTATGCCTACCGCGTGCTGCTGGTCGGGCTCTTCGGCAGCGCGTCGGCGTTCGCGGCGCCCTTGGTCGCCCACTGGGTGGGCGCGCTCTAACCCACCGCCCGGGCCGCCTTGGCGCCGGGCACCTTCGCCGCCCTGCCGTCCGCCCAGCCGAGGAAGTGGGCGATGCTGAGCGTGCGCACCGGCGCGGCTTCGCGCAGGGCCCTGGTCTCCGCGCTCAGCGCCTTCATGGCCGTCCAGTGGGTCTTGGGCTGGTAGTGGTGCTCGGCGTGGAAGCCGTTGTTCAGGAAGGCCCAGTTGTAGACCGGCTCATAGGTGGAGACGCCGGTGGCGATGGGCTGGTCGGGGTCGGCGCCGGCGTGCTCGTACCAGGCGATCAGGAACGAGAAGCAGTGGCCCAGATAGTAGAAGGGCGCCATCACCAGGATGAACTTCCAGTTCAGCGCGAGCAGGACGCCATAGACCGCGACGATGGCCCAGAACTCCTGCAGAGCCTGGCGCGCCTCCTTCGGCCGCTTGGCGCGGATGGCGCGGGCCACGGCGAAGGGCCCGTCGTCGCGCCAGAACTGCTTCAGGACATAGGCGGCTGGGGGCTCGACCTTGCCGTCGCCGCCGTACTGGTAGAGCGAGATCGGGTCCACCGTCTTGCCGTCCGGGCCGATCCGGTCGGAGTTGCCGGCGTGGTGGCGCATGTGGACGTACTTGTACATCGTCTGCGGCGTGCCGAGCTCGAGCGTCAGCACCAGGCTCGTCAGGCGGTTCAGCGGCTCCCAGGCGAAGAACGGGTTGTGGATGAAGTTGTGGCTGACCGAGTCCAGGCTCCAGCCGATCGCAAGCCCGTAGGCCACCGCGCCGGCCAGCCGCTCCGGCCAGTTGAGCTGCGGCCAGGCCAGGAACAGCGCCAGCAGTAGGCCCAGGTGGATGTAGGCGAGCGCCGCGGGGACCGCGTCCCAGGCCGAGTAGCGGAACAGCAGCGCGTGCGCCTTGGGCTTCGCGCGGCGGGGCTTGGCGGGGGACCGGCTCATGACGCCGCCCTCGGCCGCCGGGCCGTCTCGATGCGCCAGGTCCGCGGATCCAGGAAGCCCAGGAAGTGGGCGCGGCGGATGACGGTCACGCCCTCGCGGGCCTGCTCGGCGGCGATCTGGCGATGGAAGGCGACCATCTTCGTCCAGTGCACCTTGGGCCGGTAGTGATGCTCGGCGTGGTAGCCGTTGTAGAGGAAGACCCAGTTATAGATGCGCCCATAGGTCGAGACACCCCAGGCGATGGGCTTGTCGGGGTCGCCGCCCAGGTGCTCGTAGTAGCCGTTGAGGTTGGACAGGCACTGGCCGAGGTAGCTGCCCACCACCACCGCCGGGACGAAAGCCCAGCGGCCGGTGAAGAGGCCGAAGGCCAGGGCCGCGCCGTAGGCCGCGATCACCGCCCAGAACTCGATGAGCGCCTGGCGCGCTTCCCGGGGCCGCTTCTCGCCGATCCGGCGGGCGAGCTCGAAGGGGCTATCGCCGCGGAAGAACTCCAGGAAGACGTAGCTCAGCATCGGCTCCGGCTTGCCGTCCCAGCCGTGCTGGTAGATCGACAGAGGGTCGATGGTGGCCCCGCTGCCATCGGGCCGATCGGCGTTGCCCGCATGATGTTTCAGGTGGACGTAGCGGTACATGGTCTGGGGCGACAGCAGCGCCAGGCTGATCACCAGGCTCATCGCCCGGTTCGCCCGCTCGGAGCTGAAGAACGGGTTGTGGATGAAGTTGTGGGCGATCGAGTTGAGGTTCCAGCCGACGCTGAAGGCGTAGACGGCGAGGAAGCCCAGGCGGGCGCCCCAGGCGAGGCCCGGCCAGGCGGCGTAGAGGGTCCAGACCAGGACGAGCTGGACCACCGCCAGGGCGGCCGGAAGCGCGTCCCAGTTGCTGACCTTGAAGAATTTGGCGTGGCGGCGGGTCATCGGGGTGGGGACATAGTCTCAGGCGAGTCTGGCGGCAATGCGGGCGGCTGTCAGCAGGACATGGCGGCGCGGGGCCTAGTCCGGCGTCGGGCCGGGCGAGGGCTTCGCGCCGGTGTCCGAGGCGAGCAGGGCGACGCCCGCGGCGATCACCAGGACGCCCGCGATCCGCATCGGATTGAGCATCTCGTGGAACAGGATCACCGCGCTGGCCAGGGTGGTGACGTAGATGATGGCGGTCATCGGGAAGGCGCGACCGAGGTCGATGTCCTTCAGGATGGTCATCCAGATCAGGAATCCCAGGAAGTAGAGGCCGAAGCCCAGGAGGACGACCGGCGTGGAGAGCGCCTGGGCGACCAGGTGGCCCAGGCCCGCGCGGTCGTCCAGCGTCGCGCCGGCGTATTTGAAGACGATCTGGGTCGCGGTCTCGACAGCGATGAACAGCAGCCAGCCCGCGACGGCGGCGGCCAGCGCGCGGGGCCTGGCGGATCCGGCGGCGGGGAGGGTCTCAGCCAAGGCTCGCCCCCACAAGACCCGCGCCGAGGGTGACCAGGCCCGCGCCCAGCCAGCGCCGCGCCCGCGGCCGCTCGCCCAGGACCAAGCGCCCGGTCACCACCGCGCCCACATAGGAAAGCGCCGCCATGGGCCCGACGATGGACAGCGGCGCGTGGCCCAGGACGTACATCCACGAGGCCGCCTCGACGCAGTAGCCCGCGAAGCCCGCCAGCACCCAGGGGCTGGCGGCCACGCCGCGCCAGAAGGCCGCGCCCGTCGCCTCGCCGATCGCGTCCAGCCCAAGCTTGAACGCCGTCTGGCCGAAGACATCGAGCGCCACGGTGAGGGCGAACAGGAACCAGGAGACGCCGCTCATGCGTGGCTTTCGTTACAGGCTGCGCGCCCCGACCCAGTGACGCCGCCGCGCAGGATGGGCCGCAGGGGGGCGATTTGGCCAGCCGCGGATTCACCCATCTGAACGGCGGCTAAACGGGCGGCTCAGCTTGTCCTCAGCGGCCGGGGCGCAGGCTTGCCCACGATCCGCCCCGCCGGCGGCAAGCAAGGTGCAAGACGATGCCGAACATCCCCGCCATGGACTGGGCCCTTCTGGATCACGCCGCCAACGAGCCGGTGCGGGTAGGCGACATGGTCTCCGCCGACGCCGGCGGCATGCCGATCTATCGCGTCCTGGCCTTCGAGGAGGGCCGCGCCTGGGTCGCGAGCCGCCAGGGCGCCCCGGCCCGCGCCATGCCGCTGGACGGTTTCCACTGGCGCGCCCGGGACGCTTAAGCGCGCAGCACAAAATTCGCCGAACAAGGGTTTACGGACGTGCGCCCTGAGGTCATGCTCCCTTTGCTGGGACCATGCGGGGAGTGACGGCGTGACTGAAGCTGTGATGGGCGCGCGGCCGAGCGCCGTGGCGCCGCGCCAATTCTACGTCTGGATGGCCGGGACCTGCTTCCTGATCGCGGTCCTCGGCTTCCTGCCGACCTACTGGATGCCTTTGGCCAAGGGCAGCTTCAAGGCCGAGCCCATGGTGCATGTCCACGGCATCGTCATGTTCGCCTGGGTGACCTTCTTCTTCACCCAGACGCGGCTGGTGGCGCAGGGCAAGATTCTCGCTCACCGCACCTGGGGGATGCTGGGGATCTCCATCATCACGGCCATGGCGTTCATCGTCACCGCCGTGACCTCGCTGAGGCTGGCCCAGGCCGCCCTGCCGGGTCAGCCCGCCGCGATCGTCCGGGAGGTGCGCGCCTTCACCTGGGTGACCATGGGGGCGCTGGCCTTCATCGTGCCGGTCTTCACCCTGGCGATCGTCAAGCTGAAGGACTCGGAGACCCACAAGCGGCTGATCCTCCTGATGACCATCTCCATGCTCGGCGCCCCGATCGCCCGCTGGTTCCTGTTCGCCGCTCCGCCGCCCGACCCGAACGCCCCGCCGTGGCCCGCCGGCCTGCCGGTCATCGGCGCACCCCCGATGCTCATCGCCATCTCCGCGGCCCTGATCGGCGACATCCTGCTGTTCGTGGCCATGGCCTACGACTGGCGCACGCGGGGCAAGGTCCATCCGGTCTATCTGATCGGCGGCGCGATCATGCTGCTCATGCACGTCACCATGGCCCAGGTGGGCGACTCCGCGGCCTGGCAGAGCGTGGCCGTCGCGATCGGTCGGCTGGCGGTGGCGGGGTAGAAGATTTCGCGCGTTCGGGGAACCACGATCCCCGAGCGCTCGTTGGCAGCCATGAACCACGAGGGCTGCGGGTGATGTACGACTATTTCTTGCGGGCCGCCTCGCCCTCGGGGCGAATGCGCGACGTCGCGTCGTTTCTCGCCGAGGATGACGCCGCGGCGATCGTTGACGCCCGGCGGTTAAGCGAGGGGCGCCGCTTCGCCCTGACCCGGCGGGGCCGCACGATCAGGTGTCCGGCCGAGGCCGACCTGCAGCCGCCGCAGCACCTGGCGGCGGAATAGCCGCAAGACGCGGATCCCCTGGATCGCCGTGCGCCGCCGTGACATGCAGGGCGGTGAACGGCGATATGTCGGGCGGTGGGGCTATGGATCTTCGACTTTCGAGAGCGGTGAGCGCCCTGGCGCTGGTCCTGGCCCTGTCGCCGGGCGCGGGCGCCTGGTCACAGCCGGCCGCGCCGCCGGCGGCGATCCCTGCCTTCCCGCCCGGTCCGGACTACGCCGGTGTCGCGGGCTCGGCGGCGGAGAACGCCCGGATCACCGCCCTTTGCGGCGCCAACCGCAACGCCAAGGACGGCTATGTCCCGACGCCGTTCTCCCCTGACCAAACCCGCGCGCCCAGGCCCGCCCGGACCCAGGCCTTCAGAATCGAGATCGTGGCCAAGCTCGACCGCTCGGTGGGCCTGGCCTTCCTGCCCGACGGGAAGCTCCTGGTCTCCCAGCGCGCCGGCGGGCTGCGGATCGTCGACGCCAAGGGCCAGGTCTCCGAGCCCCTGAAGGGGACGCCGGAGATCGCCGGCGTCATGGGAACCAGCAACACCGGCCCCGTGCTCGACCGCGACTTCGCGAAGACCCGCATTTTCTACTACGGCTACACCGCCGCCCCGCCGGCCAAGGGCGAGGCGTTCATGGGCCGCATCCTCAAGGCCCGCCTGTCAGCCGACGAGAAGAGCCTCGAAGACGTGGCCACCCTCTACGAGGCCCCCAACCTCACGCCGCGCCGGATCGTCCAGGCCCGCGACGGGACCCTGCTGATCGCCTCGGGCGAGGTCGCGTCGGGCGGGCCCAACCCGCAGTCGATGACCGACCCGCGCGGCAAGGTCCTGCGCATCAAGAGCGACGGGACGATCCCCAAGGACAACCCGTTTCTGATGACCGCCGGGGCCAATCCGGCGCTCTACGCCCTGGGCTTCCGCGACATCCAGGCCGCCGATCTTGACCCGCGGACCGGCGAGCTGTGGGTCGGCGAGAACGAGCCCATGGGCGGCGACGAGCTGAACCGCATCAAGGCCGGCGGCAACTACGGCTTCCCGCTGATCAGCTATGGCCGCCAGAACTCCGGAGCCCTGATCAACGGCGGCAAGACTGCGCAGGAGGGGCTGCAACAGCCGGTCTACTACTGGACGCCGTCCATCGCGCCGTCGGGCATGGCCTTCTACACCGGCAAGGCCCTGCCGGCCTGGACCGGCAGCGTCTTCGTGGGCGCCATGTCCGGCCAGCAGCTTGTCCGCCTGGAGATGAGGAACGGCCGCGTGGTGGGCGAGGAGAAGCTGCTGCTCGACCAGTGCAAGCGGATGAAGGACGTGCGCCAGGGCCCGGACGGCCTGATCTACCTGCTCACCGACATGAGCCCAAGCGAGATCCTGCGGCTGGCGCCGGCCGGGCGTTAGGCCGGGGTGCGTCAATCGCGCGCACCGGGCCCTATCTTATCGTAACGCTGTTGTCGTACGATTCAGGGGTAATCCTTCGTAGCTTGGCCGTTCAGGCGGGGTTCACGTTCGGGGCGACAAATCAAGAGAACGCTGTTCGCAGCGATCAGGTCTAGGATGCCGGCCAGGCCGCGGGGGGTGCGCGATGGCGACTGAGGGCTCTAACGCGGGCAAGCTGGTCCTGGGCGTCGCCGCCGCCGGCGCCGCGGCCGTCGCGGTTTCCAAGCTGGCTTCGTCGTTCGGCAACCTGACGACGGGGGCGATCTCCGGCGACAGCAAGCTGGCTGCCGCCTTCCTCAACCGAGCCACCTTCGGGGCCGGCGACGCCTCGGTCGCCGCGCTGGCGACCAGCGGGACCGACGCCTGGTTCAAGGCCCAGGCGACGGCCGCGCCGACGGCGGGCGGGGCGCCGGGCTACTGGAGCGCGACACCGAGCTTCCACCTGAACTGGATCATCCGCCGCACGGCGGACTTCCAGGCCGACTACAAGGCCGCCATCGCGGCCGCCGCGGCCGCCGCCGCGCCCGGGACGACGCCGGCCAAGGTGAACCTGCGCAAGGTCACCAACCTGCAGTTCCAGGAGAGCTTCTGGGCCCGCGCGGTGACCGGCGACGACCAGCTTCGCCATCGCATGACCCTGGCGCTGTCGGAGATCATGGTCGTCTCGTTCGCCGGCTCGACCATCACGCCGCGGATCGGGGCGTCCTGGTACGACATGCTGAGCGCGCACGCCTTCGGCAACTACCTCGACCTTATGAAGGCCATCACCCTGCACCCGGCGATGGGCATCTACCTCAACATCATCGGCAACCAGCAGGCCGACAACGATCCGTCGCGCGAACCGGACGAGAACTACGCCCGGGAAATCATGCAGCTCATGTCGATCGGGCTCTATCGGCTGAACCCCGACGGCACGGCCAAGACCGACGCCTCGGGCGCGCCGGTGCCGACCTATGCCCATGCCGACATCGCGGGCCTGGCGGCGACGTTCACCGGCTGGGGCTGGTACAACGCCAAGCCCACGGCCGCGACCTTCGCCAAGCAGCCCGGCGACGGGACCGACGCCAGCTCGCCCGACGTCCAGCCGCTGATCGGCTATCCCGTCTACCATTCGCAGCTCTCGAAAACCTTCCTGGGGATGACCATCCCCGCCTACGCCGGCGCCTCGCCCACGACCGCGGCCGGGGCGAGCGCGCTGGCGGCCTACCAGCTCCAGGGCTTGAACACGGCCCTCAACACCATCTTCAACCACCCCAACGTGGGTCCGTTCATCGGCTATCGGCTGATCCAGCGGCTCGTGACCAGCAACCCGAGCCCTGCCTACGTCGGCCGGGTGGCGGCGGCGTTCAACGGCGTGGCGACAGGCGTGCGGGGCGACCTCCTCGCCACCCTGAAGGCCGTGCTCACCGACGCCGAGGCGCTGAACCTGACGCCGTCCGCCTCGCCGACGGCCGGCAAGCTGAAGGAGCCGGTGATCCGCATGAGCCACTGGCTGCGGGCCAGCAACGCGACGTCGACCATGGCGGCCTCCACGCCGGGCGGCAACTTCAACCAATACCAGGACTTCGTCGCGCCCACCGCGCTCGCCCAGGCGCCCCTGGAGGCGCCCTCGGTCTTCAACTTCTGGGCGCCGGACTACACGCCGCAGGGCTCGTCGATCGCCAAAGCCGGCCTGGTGGTCCCGGAATTCCAGGCGGTCGATGTGCTGACCGTCGCCGGCTACGCCAACACCATGATCCAGGTGATCCAGAACAAGGGCTGGCCTGGAAACGATGTGGTCACGACCTACGCCCAGGAGATCGCAGCCCTGACGCCGGCGAACGCCTCGGACCCCGACACCAACCAGACCCTGATCGACCGGCTGAACCTGCTCTACTTCGGCGGCCAGATGAGCTCGACGATGTCGGCCCGGCTCTCCCGGGTGCTGACCGGCACGGTCTCGACGGCCAAGGCGCCCACGGCCGCACAACGCGCGCAGGTGCGGCTCGACAAGGTGAGGAACGCCCTGATCCTGGTGCTCACCTCGCCTGAATACCTGGTGCAAGGTTAGGGGGCGGCCATGGCGACCAAGACCCACGGACCCTCGCGGCGCAACCTCCTGGCGGGGATCGCCGCCTACGGCGCGGCCGCGCCGCTGGCGATGAACCTGTCGGCCATCGGCAAGGCGGCCGCCCAGGCGGTCGGCCCGAGCGCGCCCTACCGCGCCCTGGTCTGCATCTTCCTGCAGGGCGGCAACGACTCCAACAACCTGCTCTTGGCCACCGACCAGGGAAGCTGGTCCCAGTACTGGGCGGCGCGGATCTCGGGCAGCGATCCGATCGCGCTGATGCCGCTGGGCGCGGCGCCGGTGGCGATCGGGGCGACCTCAAGCGTCACCGGCCGCACGGTCAAGACCGCCGACCAGCCCGAGCACTGGGGCGGCGTCCTGCCGATCACCCCGGCCACCGCGCAGCTCGTCCCGCCCGCCAACAAGGTGGGGCCCGCCGACCAGACGCGGACCTTCGCCCTGCACCCGATGATGAAGGCGACCCAGGGGCTGTTCGCGGCCGGCAGGGCCGCGGCGATCGCCAACGTCGGCACCCTGTTGGCCCCGCTCACCAAGGCCGACTACCAGCACCCCACGGCGACAACCCAGATCCCGCAGCGGCTGTTCTCCCACGCCGACCAGCAGGCGGCTTGGCAGTCCGGCCAGCTCGACGGGGCGGCGACCGGCTGGGGCGGCCTGATGGCCGACACCTTCCAGCCCGCGGCCAGCGGCGGCGGGGACTTCTCGTCGATCACCACGGCGGGCAACACCCCGTTCCCGCAAGGCGCCGGAACCAAGTCCTTCCGCGTCTCCTACGCCGCCAACAAGGCCAGCGCCCAGACGATCACCCTGGCCGCCGCCAAGGGGACCTACAACGAATCCGCCACCTTCCTGGACGAGCTGCGCGCCAGCCTGCAGGACGGCTCCTCACAGAACCAGCTCGTCCAGACCTACGCCGCCGCGGTGGCCCACTCGCTGCAGACCTCGGTGATCTACGACGGCGCCCTGGCCGCGGCCGGCGGGCCCTATGCGACCGTGCCCGCGCCGCCGGCCTTTACCGACCCGATCGCCGGCAAGACGGCCGACAATCCGCTGGCCGACCAGCTCGAGGCGGTGGTGCAGACCGCCGCCGCCCACGCCGCGCTCGGCGTCCAGCGCCAGGTGTTCTTTGTCCAGTACGGCAGCTTCGACACCCACGACGGGGAAAACCCGCGCCAGGGCCTGCTGCTGGCCCAACTCGACCACGCGCTCGCCTATCTCGACAGCGCGCTCACCCAGGCGGGGCTGTCGCCGGCGGTCACCGCGTTCACGGCCTCAGACTTCAACCGCACCTTCACCACCAACGGCGACGGCACCGACCACGCCTGGGGCGGCCACCACCTGGTGGTCGGAGGCGCGGTGAAGGGCGGCGACATCTACGGCGCCTATCCGACACTCGGCGTGGACCGGGCGGCCACCGTCACGACGCCGGCTTTCGCCAACCCCGACGGCGTCGGCACGGCGCTCGTGCCGACGACCTCGGTGGAGACCTACATGGCCACCATGGCGGCGTGGATGGGGGTCACCCCGGCGCAGATGACCGCCATCTTCCCGAGGCTCGCCAACTTCCCGAAGCAGAACCTGGGCTTCATGAAGCCATAGGGGCGGCGACTGCGCGACGCCGGCGCAGGGCCGCGCCCGCCAGGCCGATGCCGGTGATCATCAGCGTCCAACCCATCGGTTCCGGGACGGCGGCCCTGCCGATGGCGCTGAATTCGTCGTCGGGGTTGCCGGCGTTGATCGCCTCGGTGCTCGCGCCGAACGCGTACACCGAATAGGCGTTTGCGAAGGTGAAATCGGCGATGTAGGCGACCGGCCCACCGTCGCTGAGGACGTTGTTGACCCGCGTCGGCGCCGTGCCGGCGAAGCTGCCCAGAGTGAAGGGCTCGCCGGCGCCTGCCACGGTCAGGGCGTTGAACAGGAAGTCCCAACCGCCGGCCGCGTTCCGGCCATAGATCTGATATTGATAGCCGTCGTAAGCGTCGCCGTAATGGTCTTCATTTTCGAAGACGCGGATCGAGGCTGTCGGGCCGCCAAAGGTGGCCAGGATCCAGTTGTTGGTCGGGTCGAGTCCGGCGACGGCGCCGCCCTGATACACCCGCTCGTTCAGGGTCGCGTTCGTCGGGGTGTAGGTCCCGGGCGGTGCGTCACCGTTGAAGTAGTTGGTGAAGGTCGCGTAGGTCTCCCCCGCGGTGAAGTGGCTGAGCACCGGGTCGCTTGTGTAGGTGGTAGCCTCCGCCGCGCCGACCAATCCAAGGCCAAAGGTCGCCGAGATCGCGAACATCCTGAGTTGCATCACCCCACCTCCGCAATTGGGGGCGCAACTCTTTGGGTCGACGCCCCGTGGAATTGATCGGATAATGACGTTACGCGAAAAAGCCAAAAACGCTAAACTGATTCTTCTCTCGGTGGGGGTGCGAGCTCGTGCGAAATGGCCGCGACGGTGATGCACGGCCTTGGCGGACAGGCGGTCGCGCAATGGCCGGGCCGCGATGTCGCGAACCCAGGCTTCGCATGTTCACCTGGTGAAGATGGGAGTTCGACCCATGCCCAAGATGACTGTCGCCGACCTGTTGGCCCAGACCTTGGCGAAGGCGGGTGTGAAGCGGGTCTGGGGCGTGACCGGCGACAGCCTGAACGGGTTCAACGACAGTCTGCGAAGGCTGGGCGACATCGACTGGCTGCACGTGCGTCACGAGGAAGTGGCCGCCTTCGCCGCCGGCGCCGAGGCCGCCGTCACCGGCGAACTGGCGGTCTGCGCCGGGAGCTGCGGTCCCGGCAACCTGCACCTGATCAACGGCCTGTTCGACTGCCATCGCAGCCACGTTCCCGTCCTCGCCATCGCCGCGCAGATCCCATCCTCGGAGGTGGGTCTCGGCTATTTCCAGGAGACCCACCCGCAGGAGCTGTTCCGGGAGTGCAGCCACTTCGTCGAGCTGGTGTCCAACCCCGCCCAGACGCCCGAGGTGCTGCATCGCGCCATGCGCTCGGCGATCGGCCGGCGCGGGGTGGCCGTGCTGGTGATCCCAGGCGATGTCGCGTTGGCCCAGGCGCCCGCGGGCGCCGTCGCCGCCTGGCCTGCCCTCAACATGCCGCGCGTCGTCCCGGCGGATGACGACCTGGACCGCCTCGCCGCCCTGCTGGACGCCGCCAAGGCCGTGACCCTGCTCTGCGGAAGCGGGTGCGCGGGGGCGCATGACGAGGTGATTGGGCTCGCCCGCGCGCTCGGCGCGCCGGTGGTGCACGCCCTGCGCGGCAAGGAGCATGTGGAGTGGGACAATCCGTTCGACGTCGGCATGACCGGCCTGATCGGCTTTTCTTCCGGCTACCACGCCATGCTGAGCTGCGACCTGCTGCTGATGCTCGGCACGGACTTTCCCTATCGCCCGTTCTATCCGACGGGGGCGAAGGTCGCGCAGGTCGACCGCGATCCCGAGGCCCTGGGCAAGCGGGTCGTCCTGGACCTCGGGGTGGTAGGCGATGTCGGCGAGACCATCCACGCCCTGTCGCCGCGCCTGAAGCCGAAGACCGACCAAGGTTTCCTGCAATCGGCCCGCAAACACTACGCCAAGGCCCGCGAAGGCCTCGACGATCTGGCGGCGCCGTCCGCCCCCGGCCGGCCGATCCATCCCCAGTACCTGACCCGCCTGGTGAGCGAACTGGCCGACGACGATGCGATCTTCACCGCCGACGTCGGCACACCCACGGTCTGGGCGGCCCGTTACCTGGCGATGAATGGCCGGCGGCGGCTGATCGGGTCGTTCAATCACGGCTCCATGGCCAACGCCCTGCCGCAGGCGATCGGCGCCCAGGCGGCCTTTCCGGGGCGCCAGGTCGTCTCACTCTGCGGCGACGGCGGCTTCACCATGCTCATGGGCGACTTCATTTCGCTGACCCAGCTCAGGTTGCCGGTGAAGGTCATCGTCTATGACAACGGCTCGCTGGGGTTCGTCGCCATGGAGATGAAGGCCGCGGGCTTCCTCGACACGGGCACGGAGCTCAAGAACCCGGACTTCGCGGCCATGGCCAATGCGATGGGCGTTCGCGGTGTCAGGGTCGAGCAGTCGGCGGACCTGGCGGCGGCCTTGAAGGACGCGCTCGCCCATCCGGGGCCGGTGCTCGTCGACGTTGTCACGGCCAGGCAGGAACTGGCCTTGCCGCCGAAGATCCAGCTCGAACAAGCCAAGGGCTTCGGCCTCTTCATGTTGAAGGCGATCATCAACGGCCGGGGCGACGAGGTGGTCGAGCTTGCGGAAACCAATCTCCTCCGCTGAACGCCGGTGCGCGTCGCGGGCGAGGTGGAGCGGGATCGCCTATTCGTCGCGATGCGCCCGGTCGAACTGGCTGTCCGACGCCGGAAGCGGCTTCAGGTCAGGGACCACGACGCACGACCCATAGAGCTGGCGGGCGTCGGCCGTGACGGCCTTGCGGTCGGAGGCCGGGGGCGCGGCCTTGATCGGGACCGTCCCGAACAGGACGACGCGGGACCAGAGGTCGAGGTTGGCGTTGGCGCGCCGGAGCCCCTGCACGATGCGGGTCATCCGGTCCGCCTCCGCGTCGGAAATCCGGCGGTCGAACGGCAGGCCGTCCGAGAGCGAATTGAGCAGCTCCTGTTCCTTCTCCGTGACCTGGCCGAGATAGGGGATGTTGGCATAGACGCCCGACCATTCGGCCAGCTCGTGCGCCGCCATGTGGCTCGACACATCGGAGGCGACGGCGCTTCTGAAGGCGTCCGACTCCCAGGTGCGATAGGGGGGACGGTAGGCCTTCGCGAGGGCCACTACCTGGGCGACGGACAGGCGGGAGTCGATGCCGCGCTGAATGGCGTCGAGCCGCACGGCGAGGCATCGCGTGATGGACGCGCGCGCGTAGGCCTGAAGGCCGTCGTCCTGCGACAATTCCACCCGCATCGCCTGCCGGGCCTGTTCGACCCGCTGGCGCCAGCGGAACGCCTCGGCGGTCTGTTCCGCGGCCAGCGCGATCAGCACGCCGAGGACGATGATGCCGACTTCCTTGGCGAATTCGCGCCACCCGTGGAACGGCTTGGGCTGGTGGATTTCCACGCCGTCCCCCCGGGATCAGCTTCTGCGGCGTTATCCGTAACCGGGTTCTTCGAGAGTCTGCAACCGGTGGACTACCGGGCGGCGGCCGCCTGCTTCTTCGCCTTGGTCTTCGCCATGTGATGCCCAACGGCGCCGCCGACGACGGCGCCCGCCACGCGATGGT
>Ga0210400_10000202_pt1 | contig 75436 bp, 68 predicted proteins | sample IncBWH26MmetaG_FD_155456 | JGI IMG/M metagenome (GOLD analysis project Ga0210400, IMG submission 155456) | Forest soil microbial communities from Barre Woods Harvard Forest LTER site, Petersham, Massachusetts, United States - Inc-BW-H-26-M | ecosystem: Environmental > Terrestrial > Soil >...
AGTCAACCCGGCGCCTGGTCGAGCTCAAGGGCGAGATTCCCTCGCCCATCAACCCGCCCTCCGGCTGTCGCTTCCACCCACGCTGCCCCATCGCCGAGGTTCCCGGTATCTGCGCCGATGTCGACCCGCCGTTGGAAGAGAAGCTTCCGGGCCACGTCGCGGCATGCCACTTCGCCGACAAGGTGGCCGTCGCGGTCTAAAGCCGTTGCTCTTTGAGTCGCGGCGGGCGGCCGGGTGAGACAGAACCTCCTGGTGGTGCTCGGTCTGGTGCTGGCCTTGGGCCTGGTCCAGGCGCTGAACCAAGCCCGCACCAGGGCGCGCCTTGGCGGCCCCGCGCGAGACTGGCTCCGCTCCCGCATGGCTCGACGCTGGGCGAGCGGCAAGCGCCCAGCCCGGGTCACGCGCACGTACTGGTCGGCCGGCGAATACCACGCCGACAGCTCACGCCTGGCACCCCTCGGCTATCGGGAGGCCGACCATCGCGATTTCGAGGCGGACAGGGAGCTGATGCTTCGGCTGCAGCGAAACCTGCCCGGTAGCTTCAAGGCCGGAAGGGCGCTGGCGGACCCTCCCGTTCCTTACTGCGTCGTGGTGTGGGAGATGGCCGAGGAGTGAAAAGGCGGAGCACGATGGTGTTGCTGCTCAGCTCGGTGGTCCTGGCCGGCTGTGGCGACAACAGCGGCGCCGGGGCGGTCAACCTGGCCCCCGACCAGAACGTCACGGTCGCGATCGCTCGCGAGTTCGGCAGTCTCGACCCCGCCCGCCTCACCAGCCAGGCCGACGCCGACGTGGCCGGTAACTTGTTCAACGGCGTCGTCCGGGTCAGCAGCGTCGGCGGAGCGGTGGTCCCCGACCTGGCGGTCGCGCTGCCGGATCTTTCCAGCGACGGCCGCACCTACACCTTTCACCTCCGCCGCGGGGTGAATTTCAGCAACGGCGACCCGCTGACCGCCGGTGACTTCGTCTACTCGTGGTCCAGGGTGGCGGCCCTGCAGGGTCCGGATGCGGCGATCTTCAGCGATGTGGTCGGATACTCCGCAACCGTCAGCGGCGGCGCTGCCGGGCTAGCCATGAGCGGGCTCGTCGCCAAAGGCGACCTCACCCTGGAGGTTCATCTGGCGGCGCCCCAGGGCTACCTTCTCGACCGACTGGCATCGGTCGCCGCGGCGGTGGTGGATCGCAAGGTGATCGCGTCGGCGGGCGATCCGTTGGGTCGCGGCGCCAACCAGAACTGGGCCAACCAACCGTCCACCGAGGTCGGCACCGGGCCGTATCGGCTGGCGGCGAGGGCGGCCAACTCGGCCGACTTCAGCCCCGTGGCGGGGTGGTGGGGGGACCCCAAGCCGGTGGTTCGGCGCCTGCGCCTGGTGGTCACTCCCGCCTCGTCCGACCCCATCACCGCCTTCATCGCCGACTCCTACGACCTGGTCGGCTACGCGGGCATGGAGCACCTGTCGGTCGATGCTCTGACCCGCGTCCGTCAGGGCCCATCCCAGGAGCTGACGACGGTGGCCCGGGGCGCCTTCACCTGGGTCGGCTTCAATCACAAACAGGGCCCCTTTGCCGGGCTGGACCCGCCCGCCACCAAGCTCCGCCACGCTTTCGCTCTCGCCCTTGATCGCACCAAGATCGGGTCTGCACTGTGCCACGACTCGGGCACCTGCCTGCCCGCCACCGGGGGGCCGGTCCCGCCGGGGATGCGCGGATACACAGGCGACGAGTCAGACCCTCTGGCAACCTTCGACCCGGGGCAAGCCCGGAGCCTTCTGAAGCAGGCCGACCCCGATGGCAGCGCGACCAAGAAGCTCGCTATCGCCTTCGCCGACACGCCCGAGAACGGTGCCATCTTCCAGTTCCTGCAGGACCAATGGCAGAAGAACCTCGGCGTCAGGGTCGAGCCACTGGTCCCCCATTCCGCATCGTCGGCGGGACCGGGCACGGCGGCGCTGGTCATCCAACGCTGGCAGGCCCGATACGACGACCCGCAACAGCTCCTCGACGGCTACTTCGCAACCTCCGCTGGACCGACGGGTGGCGGTTTCAGCGACCCGCAGTTCGACAAGCTCGCCGCCAAAGGCGACGGGGAGCCGGCCGCAAGCAGCCTCGGCACCTACGCCACGGCCATCAGCCGGCTCCAGACCGACGCCGCCTACGTGCCGCTGTACTACGACAGCGGCAATCTGCTGGTCGGCGCCCACGTCGTCGGCGCGGCGATGGGGACCCTGGCCGATGGGCCATGGAGCTCGCTGGAGGTACTCCAGTAGAAGTACCGTGGAGCTGCTCCGGTAGCGGGCGGAGCGAACCGCCCGACGCTACAGGCCCAGGCTCTTGCTGATCAGGTAGCGCTGCACCTCCGAGGTGCCCTCGACGACGCGGAGGATGCGCACGAAACGGTAGATGCGCTCCAGTCCCAACTCGCGCGTCAAACCCATCCCGCCGTGAACCTGGATCGCGGTGTCGGCGGCGCGGCCCACCATCTCGGTGGCGTAGAGCTTGGAGAACGCCGCTGCCTGGATCAGAGGCTCGCCTTGGTCAGCCAGCCAGGCCAGCTTGTAGGTGGCCAGCCGAGCCAGCTCCACCTCCAGTGCCATGTCGGCGATCTGGAACGCGACCCCCTGCATCTTGCCGATCGGCTTGCCGAACTGGACTCGGTTCTTGGCGTATTCGACCGATGTGCGCATCAGATAGTCGCCGATGCCAACGCACATCGCGCCGATGTTCGCTCGACCGCCGGTGAGGAACTGCATCGCCGCGTAGAAGCCCATGCCAACCTCGCCGATGACGTTCTCGTCGGGGACGCGGCAGTCGTCGAAGACAAGCTCGCACGGACCCTCGCCGCCGCTGATCACGGCCTGGTTCTTGCCCACTGAAAACCCAGGCGTGCCTTTCTCGACGACGAAGCACGTCACTCCCCCGGCCGCCTTCTTCTCGGGGTCGGTGACGGCGAAGAGCTGGACGAAATCGGCGTGCCGGCCGTTGGTGATGAAGTGCTTGCTGCCGTTGATGATCCAGCCTTCGGCGTCCCTGGTCGCGCGCGTCTTCATCGATTGGTTGTCGCTGCCGGCATCGGGCTCGGTGAGCGCGAACGCCGCCGAGATCTCGGCGCGCAGGAAAGACGGCACCAGGCGCTCTCGCAAGGCCGGCTTCATCCCCTGGATCAGCCCCGTCGGCCCTTCCGGGCCGCTGAGACAGGCGATCGCGAGGAAGCTGCCGCTGGAGCCGGCCACCTCGCGCAGCAGCGCCTGGCCGACGTAGCTCAATCCGCCCCCGCCGAACTCGGTTGGGATGTCCACGGAGTAGAAGCCCAGCTCCGCGCTGCGACGCCGGATCTTGAGCAGTTCATCGCGGAGCTCGGGAGGATCGTCCGACTCGACCAGCAGCGGACGGAGCTGTTCCTCAACCGGCTTCACCTCGCGCTTGATGAAGTCGCGGAAGGCGTCCGCCAGGGCCTTCTCCTCGTCGCCAAACGAAAAATCCATCTGCGGCGCAAAGCTTAACTGACGTGGCGGTCAGTTCCTGTCGTCAGGTGCGCCGGTGAGTTCGCGGTCAGGCGGCGGCGTAGAATTCGAACACGGTGACGAATACAAACGGCAAGCAAAACGGCGTAGCCCACGAGACCGGCACCCTGCGAGTCAAGACCGGGCTGGCGGAGATGCTGAAGGGCGGCGTGATTATGGACGTCGTCAACGCCGAGCAGGCCAAAATCGCCGAAGAGGCGGGCGCCTGCGCGGTGATGGCGCTGGAACGTGTCCCCGCCGACATCCGCAAGGACGGCGGGGTGGCGCGGATGAGCGACCCGCAGCTGATCGCGGAGATCCAGGCCGCGGTGACCATCCCGGTGATGGCCAAGTGCAGGATCGGCCATTTCGTCGAGGCTCAGGTGCTCGAGGAGATGGGGATCGACTTCATCGACGAATCGGAGGTGCTGACACCCGCCGATGAGGAGAACCACGTCGACAAGTGGCAGTTCAAGGTTCCCTTCGTGTGCGGCTGCCGCAACCTCGGCGAGGCGCTCCGGCGGATCAACGAAGGCGCCGCCATGATCCGCACCAAGGGCGAGGCCGGTACCGGCAACGTGGTCGAGGCGGTTCGCCACATGCGCACCGTCAGCGCTGAGATCCGGCGCCTGTCGGGGATGGCCAAAGAGGAGCTGTACACCGCCGCGAAAGGGCTGCAGGCGCCCTACGAGCTGGTCGCGGAAACAGCTCGGCTGGGCAAGCTCCCGGTGGTCAACTTCTCCGCCGGCGGCATCGCCACCCCGGCCGACGCCGCGCTGATGATGCAGCTCGGATGTGAGGGCAACTTCGTCGGCTCGGGCATCTTCAAGTCGGAGGAGCCGCTGAAGATGGCCAAGGCGATCGTTGCCGCCACCACGTACTTCGACCAGCCCGAGAGGATCCTCGAGGCCAGCAAGGGATTGGGCGCGGCCATGAAAGGGCTCGAGATCGGGGCGATTCCCCAGGAGGAGCTGCTCGCCTCGCGCGGTTGGTGATTCCTTGCGGGGGTCCACGGCCGTGAGCGCACCGAGGATCGGTGTCCTCGCTTTGCAGGGCGCCTTCAGGGAGCACATCCTGGCGCTGCGTCGGCTCGGCGCCGACGCTGTACCTCTCCGCAGTCCCGAGGAGCTCGACGACCTCGACGGTGTGGTCCTGCCCGGCGGCGAGAGCACGACGATGGACAAGCTGCTGCGCAAGTTCGGGCTTCAGGAGCCACTGCGCCGCGAGATCGGGGATGGCCTGCCGGTGCTGGCGACATGCGCCGGCCTGATCCTTGTGGCGGACGCCGTCCTCGACGGCCTACCCGACCAGGAGAGCCTGCACGTCTTACCGATCTCGGTTCGGCGCAACGCCTACGGCCCCCAGTCGGAGAGCTTCGAGGCCGACGTCGACGTCGACTTCCTGGAGCAGCCTTTCCGGGGCGTCTTCATTCGCTCGCCGGCGATTGAGCACGCCGACGACTCGGTCGTGGTCCACGCGTCGGTGGGCGGCAAGGTCGTGATGCTTGGTGACGGCCAGGTCCTGGGCCTGACATTTCACCCGGAGCTCTCGGGGGACGACCGGATCCACGAGTTCTGGGTCACCAACTACCTGCGCCGCTGGCAGTCGGAGCGAGGTACCACCGATGCTGAGGGCGTGAGCTGATGGAGATCCGCAGCGCCCAGGTAACCGACCTGGCCAGCATCGACCAGATCTACACCGAAGGCCTGGCCACGGCCCTGGCGGGGGAGGGGGCGACCCACCCCATCCGGCTGTGGCAGATGGTCACCCGCACCCTCAGCTCCCTGCTCCCCTTATCGATCCCCACCGACATGCTCTACGTGCTCGAAGAGAAGGGCAAGGTGATGGGGTTCATCCAGGCCGAGAGCCTCAGCTCCAGCGACAACCCGGTGGCCCGCAACGCCGTCGAGGCGATTCGCGTCCTCAACCTCTCGCTGTCGTCCGAGCTCTCTGGCGCCGGTGGCGGCGCCCTCATCGATCATCTCTGCGGCGAGGCGCTGGCCCGTGGCGCCTCCCGGATCTACGTTCGCATCCCCGACGGCCACGCCGTGGCCGAGAGCTTCAAGGCCCACGGCTTCGTTCGCTACGCCAACGACCGCGTTTTCTTCCGCCACACCGCCGAACCGGCTCCCGCCGCTGAGCAGGTTCCTGGTCTGCGGCCCGCTCGCAGAAAGGATGCGCTGGGGCTGTTCACGCTTTACCTGGCCACCACCCCCAAGGTGGTCTCGCAGATGGAAGCGCCCGACTTTGAGCAATGGCGAGCGCTCCATCTCAGCGAGCGCATGAGCGAGCGCGTCAGTGAGCGCGTGCCCCGGCTCGGGCGGCGGTCGTCGCGGAGCCTGGTGGTCGAGCGTGGAGGCGAGATCGTCGGCTGGCTCGGGGTTGAGCCCGGTCCGCCCAGCCGTCCCCACACCATATCGATGATGGCGAAGGCGGATGCCAGTCCCAAAGGGGAGCTCCAGGAGTTGTTGCTGGCTCGGGCTCTGGCGGACCTCGGGGCCCACCCCGGAGCCGTCTGGTGCAACGTCCGCAACTACGACACCGTCACCACCCGGGTGCTGCAGGACGCCGGCTTCGAGGCCCTCGCCGGCCAGGACCTGCTGGTACGCGAGCTGCGCGTCAAGGTCGCGGCGGCGGTTCGCCAGACCAATAAGGAGAAGGCGATGGCGCCCGTTTTCGGCAGCGTGATCTTCCCGTAGATGTCCGAGCACAAGGACTGGATCGCCGAGCTCGATCTCCTCTTTGGCGCACTGCCGCCACCGATACGGGACGCGGCGCGCGCCGCCATGGAGGGGCGCGACGAGCTGCTGGAGGTGGTGATGGACCTGGGCCGCCAGCCGGAGGCGCGGTTCACTGACACCGAGGTCATCCTCGGTCCCGAGATCGTCACCACCGCCGACCTCGAGTACGTGGCCCAGCGGGTCGGCTCCTTCGGCGATGACAATCGCGCCGGGATCGCCCGAACCCTCCACCGGATCTCCGCGATCCGCAACCGGCAGGGCGACATCGTTGGCCTCACCTGCCGCGTCGGGCGTGCCGTTACCGGCACCATCAACCTGATCAAGGACCTGGTCATCAGCGGCCGGTCGATCCTGCTGCTGGGGCGGCCGGGCGTCGGTAAGACGACGATGCTGCGGGAGTGCGCCCGGGTCCTCGCCGACGACCAGGCCAAGCGCGTGGTCATCGTCGACACCAGCAACGAGATCGGGGGCGATGGCGACATCCCTCACCCCGGCATCGGCCGCTCCCGGCGGATGCAGGTCAGCACTCCGACACTGCAGCACGCGGTGATGATCGAGGCCGTCGAGAACCACATGCCTGAGGTCATCGTGATCGACGAAATCGGCACCGAGCTGGAGGCGCAGGCCGCCCGCACCATCGCCGAGAGGGGTGTCCAGCTGATCGCCACGGCCCACGGCCGAAGCCTCGACAACCTGCTCGTCAACCCGACCCTGAACGACCTCCTCGGTGGCATCCAGACCGTCACCCTGGGCGACGAGGAGGCGCGCCGCCGGGGCAGCCAGAAGTCGGTCCAGGAGCGCAAGGCCCCACCCACGTTCGACGTCCTTGTGGAGATCCAGGAGCGCCAGCAACTGGTGGTGCACACCCCGCTCGACGAGGTCGTCGACCTGGCCCTGAGGGGCCAGTTCAAGGCGCCTCAGCTGCGGATCAGGCGATCCGATGGCTCGGTGGTGACCCAGATCGATCCCAACCCGACCAACGGCAAGGCGGGCGGGCGCAGACAGGCGGCCAGCATCCGGTCGGCGACTCGGCGCCGCGGCTCGGCCTACGAGCCGATGGCGATCTTCCCGTACGGGGTCAGCCGCAGCCACCTCGAGCAGACCGTGCGCGACCTGGGGCTTCCGGTCAAGATCCTGCATCACCCCGAAGACGCCGACCTCGTCCTCACGCTCAAGAACTACTACCGCCGCAAGGATTCGCCGATTCAGCAGGCCGAGGCCCACGGCACCCCGGTCGAAGTGCTGCGCACCAACAGCGCGGAGCAGGTTCGCAGCGCGCTGGAGCGGATCTACCAGGTCGAGCAGTAGATACCCGACGCCGGTGGGCTAGCTAAGATTCCCGCGATGCGCGGGATGCTGGTCACTTTCGAGGGCGTCGAGGGATCCGGAAAGACCACCCAGGCGGCGCGGCTGGCGGAGGCGCTCAGAGCCGAGGGCTTGCCCGTCACCAGCGTCCGCGAGCCCGGTGGGACGGTGCTGGGCGAGAAGGTCCGCGAAATCCTCCTCAGCGTGGAGCACCACGACATGGCGGCCTGGGCCGAGGCGTCCCTCTACACCGCGGCGAGGGCCCAGCTCCTCAAGGAGGTGATCCTGCCACGGATGGCGAAGGGCGACATCGTTGTCGCCGATCGCTTCGTCGATTCGACCTTCGCCTACCAGGGCGCCGGCCGGGGCTTGGAGATGAACGTCCTGATGGCAATGCAGATGGTGCTCAAGCTCAAGCCCGACCTGACGCTTCTGCTCGACCTGCCGGCCGAGGCGGGGCTGCGCCGCCAGGCAGAGCAGGCCGGCCATCAGCCGGACCGCCTGGAGCAGGAGGACATCTCCTTCCATACTCGCGTCCGCGACGGGTACCTCGACTTCGCGGGCCGCGACCCCGAGCGATACCACGTCATAGACGCCGAGCAGGACCCCGACGCCGTCGCCGCGGAGGCGCTGTCCGTTACCCTTGTCCGGGCATCCGCAAAGGGAGTTAGGAAAGCGTCATGAAAATGGTGGTGGCGATCATGCACGGCGACGACGCCGGCACGGCGATAGAGTCGCTCGCCGACAAGGGGATTCCGACCACCAGGCTGGACTCGCGAGGCGGCTTTTTGCAGAAGGGAAACGCGACCCTGCTGTGCGGCTGCTCGGAAGCCCAGGTCGACGTCGTGCTGGAGGTGCTGCGCAACCGCAGCAAGAGCCGGACCGAGTTTCTCAACCCGCTGCCGCCGGTGGTCGAGCCGGGCGAGATGTTCGTCCCCTACCCGGTCGAGGTGGAGGTCGGCGGCGCCATCGTCTTCGTCCTCGACGTGGAGCGCTTCGAGAAGCTGTAGCGGACTGTTACAGTCCGCTAGCCCTCCAGTCATCGTTCGCAGAGGCCACGCCAACCCGGGGCGGCTATCCTAGCGAGATGAGTCAGCCGACCGCCCGGCGAAGCGCCAGGGTGGGTACCGACGCCAGGCGCATCGAGATCAAAGGTGATCCGGCGTTCTTCCGGCGCATCAACTACCCCGCGGTGGCGGCCGGCCTGGTGGTGGCGATGGCCGTGTACCTCCTGCTTGGGGCTCTGGTGCGCGCCCCCGGTGGCGCCCTGGCGTCCCAGTCGGTCGCCTACTTCGGCATCAGCGTTCTGGCGATGTACGCCGGAGGGCTTTGCGCCGGAATCGTCGAGCCCAAGTACGGCGTCCTCAACGGGCCGCTGGTGGCGGTCCTCTACATCGTGATCAGCTTCCTGGTCGGCTTCTTCCCCGGGTTGCACCTGGCGGCCGTCGCCGGCCCCCTGGGGCTGGGTCCGATGCGCATCGACCGAGTCTTTGCCGCCGACATTCCCCAGCTCCTCTTCTCGACCCTGGGCGGTTACACCGCCGGGTGGATCGAGCAGAAAGTCCGCGCTCCCCGGCGGATGGCCAATCGTGGCCAAGGCTAGCGCCGCCGAGCCCGGTCGCGGAGCCGCGACCACGCCTGCCCGGAGCGCCGAGGCGCTCGAGCGCGCCAGTGCGCTCGGCGAAGCACTGATCGCCAACATCAACAAGGTCCTGGTGGGCAAGGATGAGCAGGTGGGCCTGGCCGTCATCTGCCTGCTGGCGCGCGGCCACGCACTGATCGAGGACGTCCCCGGCGTCGGTAAGACCACGCTCGCCAAGGCCGTCGCCAGGAGTATCGGCGGCCGCTTCGAGCGGATTCAGTTCACCCCCGACCTGCTGCCCTCCGACGTGGTCGGCATCAACATGTATGACCCCGAGAACAGAGGGTTCCAGTTCCGTCCCGGGCCGGTCTTCGCCAACGTGCTGCTGGCTGACGAGATCAACCGTGCCACGCCGAAAACGCAGTCGGCGCTGCTGGAGTCGATGGAGGAGCGGCAGGTCACTCTCGACGGCGTCACCCACCCGCTGCATGCGCCCTTCATGGTTCTGGCCACGCAAAACCCGGTCGAGTTCGCCGGCACGTTTCCTTTGCCGGAGGCTCAGCTCGATCGTTTCAGCCTGCGGATCAGCCTTGGCTATCTGACCCCCAGCGCCGAGGTCGAGATGCTCGACCGCTTCGAGGACTCCAATCCACTGGACGATCTTGACGAGGTCGCCGGCGAGGATGAGATCCGGGAGGCGCAGAATGCCGTCGCCGCGGTCGAGGTTGCCGGCGAGGTGAAGCAGTACATCGTCCGCCTGGTTGCAGGCAGCCGCGACCATCCCGACCTCACCCTGGGCGCCAGCCCGCGGGCATCTATCGCGCTGCTCCGCCTTTCCCAGGCCCGTGCGGCGATCGACGGCCGCGACTATGCCACCCCGGACGACGTCAAAGCCCTGGCGGCGCCGGTTCTGGGTCATCGTTTGGTCTTCAAGCCCAGCGCCGAGATGAGAGGCGCCGGCCCGGACGACCTGCTTCGTAAGCTGATCGACTCCGAGCCCGTACCCCAGACCCGGCCCGCCGCGCTGGGCTAGCGGTGCCAACCTGGCTCCGGCGCGGCATCTTTGCCGTCAGCCTGGGCGCTCTTTTCGTCTTCGCTTTTCTGACCGCCATCAAGCTGGTCTTCGTAATGTTCTATTTCGCCCTGCTCCTGGCTGTGGTGAGCTGGCTGTGGACCAGGCTCGGCGCCGCCGGTCTCAGCCTCCGGCGCGACGCACCGCACGGAGCCTACGAGGTCGGGGAAGACTTCGTGGAGCTCATCGAGGTGACCAACCCGGCGCCGATTGCGCTGCCATGGGTGGAGGTGATCGATGGCGCCGGCATCCCCGGGTATAACGCCGGGCGGGCGGTTACGGTGGGCCGGCGGCGAACCAGGAGATGGCGCACGCACGGACGCTTCATCAGCCGCGGTCGCTACCGGATGGGACCCACGCGGCTGGTCACCGGGGACCCGTTCGGCCTCTTCCAGCGAACCCGGGAGGTCGGGGCCGGCGCCTCGGTGACGGTCTACCCGCGGTTGGTGGATGTCTCGCGGTTCCTGCCGGGAGCCACCCATACTCTCGGCGAGACCATCGCCATGGGGCACTACATCGACGCCCCGCCCGACGCTTTCGGGATCCGCGAGTACGATCCGTCGCACGGCTTCAACCGGATCCACTGGCCGTCGACGGCGAGGCTGGGGCGGCCAATGAGCCGATCCTTCGAGAAATACGAGGGCTCCGACCTGATCGTTGTCCTCGACCTCAGCGCCAGTGTCCACAGCGGGACAGCTCCGTTGTCGACCCTGGAGTACGCGGTCAGCCTGGCCGCGTCCCTGGCGGTGACGTCATTGAGTCGCAGCCAGTCGGTCGGGCTCGCCTGCAATGACGCCCGCCAGACCATCATCCCGCCGGGCCGAGGCGGCCGCCAGCTTCGCCAGATCCTGGATTTCCTGGCCGAGGCTGTCGCCGACGGCAGCATCCACCTGGCCACGCTGCTGCAAGGGTTGGCGGTCAGCCGTGGTCAGCAAAGCCTGGTGGTGGTCACCCCCAGCGGCGCCGGTGCGTGGGTGGACTGGCTGGCCCGAGTCGGCCGAGCGGGCGGAGGATCCAATGTCGTGCTCCACCTCGACGCGGCGTCCTTCGGCGGACTCGCGGATGGCGAGCACGGGCTGCGCTCGCTGGGCGAAGGCACCACCTGGTGGAGCCTGAGCGCCAACGACGAGATCTTTCTGCGGCGGCCGGTTGCGGGCCAGTCCGCCGCCAGGGAGCCGAGGGCGGTCGCGATATGAGCGGAGCGGCGGCGTCGCGGCTGGCCAGAGTGCGCTTCATGGGGCAGGGCGAAGGTCTGGTCGCCGACGTGCTGGTGGTGCTGCTGGCGTGGGTCACGGCCGTGGTCGTGGCGGGCTCGAACTGGATCCCAGGGTCGCAGGCCCTGGTCCCGGTGGCGGTCTTTGGCGCCATCTTCGTTGCCATCCTGGCCAGGGTCGTGCCCAGGGGGCTCACCTACTGGCTGGCGATAGAGACCGTCTTGGTGCTGGTGCTGTTTGTGGCCGCTTCGCCCCACGCGGGCGGTGACGTCGCCTCCGAGTTCCGGAGCTGGGTCATCCGCGTGACCAAAGATCCGAACACGGGCCTGCTGGTGGCGATGGTCGCCGCAGCCTGGCTGGTGGTGGCCTGGGCCGGCTACTGGACGTTGCGTCGGGGAAGGGTGGTGCTGGGTCTCGCCCCGATGGCGCTGGTGCTGCCGATCGAAGTCGTCAACGACCCCACGGAGCCGGCCAACTCGTTCCTGGTGGTGGTCTGGATCATCTTCGCGGTTCTCCTCATGCTGCGGCACACCGTGGTCCGGGTCGGCTACCGCTGGGGAGAGGAGGCAACTGCGGAGGTGTCCTCCAGCGTCGGCCTTCACGGCAGCCGCGCCCTGATCCTGATGCTGGTTGCGGCGACCCTCCTGCCCAGGCTCAACACCACCGACTTGACCGTGCGCCTGTTCTCGAGTGCGACCCCCGCGGGGGGCGGTGGCGCCGCGCAACTTGTACGGCAGCTCCCGGGCGGAGCATTCGCGCAGACCGGGTACAGCGAGCGGGTGCAGCCCGGTGGCACCTTGAATCGCAGCCAGGCGCCGGTTATGGAGGTCAGCACCGACTTCCCGCGCACCACCTATCTGCGCGGAATCGACCTCTACGCCGACAGCAACGGCGCCTGGGAGCCGGGTGGCTGGGTCAGCACCGTCGCCAACGTCGGCGCCGGGCGCCCGATGGCGGTCGACCCGTACCTGGCGCGCCACACCGTAAACGCCACCATCAACGTGCTGGCGTCGCGGCAGAGCACCATCTTCTGGCCGGGCGACCCGCTGCTGGCCAGCATTGCCGCGCAGGCAAGAGGGGCGACGGGCAGCGAGTTCGCCGCCGGTGGCCTACCCCTGGGGTCGGTCGACGGCGCCTACAGCGCCCGGGGGTTGGTTCCGTCCGGCACCACCTACGCGGTCGTGGCCAGCGTTTCGGTTGCGACCGAGGCCCAGCTTCGGGGCGCCGGGACAGACTACCCACCGGATGTGCAGGGTGTGACGCCCGGGATGGGGAAGCCCGGCGGTGTGCGGAGCCCTGAACAGGCCGCCATCGACCCGAGGATAGTCGCCCTCGCAGCCCAGGTTGCGGCCCGCCAGCCAACGCCGTACGACCAGGTCAAGTCGATTGAGACCTACCTTCGGACCCAGCTGAAATACAACCTCCAGGTATCGCCGCCGCCCCGAGGCGAGGACCCTGTCCTCTACTTCCTCTTCAACAGCCGGGTCGGGTACTGCGAGTACTTCGCGTCGGCGATGGGCGAGATGGTGCGGGGCCTGGGCATCCCGGTGCGGCTGGTCAGCGGCTATGGCCCGGGCACCGCCCAGACCCCTCGCGAAGAATCCCTCGCCGGCAACGCGGCGATCCGGGTGACGCCGAGCCTGATTCGAGCCTCGGATGCCCATACCTGGGTCGAAGTCTTCTTCCCCAGCTACGGGTGGATTCCCTTCGAGCCCACGCCGGACCCCGCCTATCCGACGCTCTCGCGACACGCTTTCGACCCAGCAGTCGACACTTTTCCCGCCGTCGTCGGCGCCGCGCCGGCGCCGGTGACGCAGCCGGGCGTCCAGCCTGTCCACCAGGCGCCCGCTGCGCCCGACTACGGCAGGCTGATCCCGGGGCTCGCCGGCGCCGCCGCCACTGCCCTGGCGTTGCTGGCGCTGGTCGCCCTGCTCCTGGCGCGCGGCCCGGCGCGGCTGACCAACCCGGAGGCGGCCTGGCGACGGCTCGGCTGGCTGGCGGCGCGGCGAGGCCGGCCTCGACTCAGAAGTCAGACCCCGATCGAGTTCACCGGCCAACTGGCCGCCGCCGTGCCCGACCTCGGCGGCGCCATCGAGGATCTCGGCCGGGCCTACAGTCAGTGGTGTTACCGGCGCGACGGGTTGGTTGAGGGAGATCGCGCCAGCCTCGATCGTGCCTGGCGGGAGCTGCGCCGCGGACTGCCTCGCGAGCTTGTCTGGCCCCGCCGGCCGACGCCCGCCGGCTAGCCAGGAGGTAGCAGCTCTACCGTCTCTAGGTCGGGCGCCAGGATCGCGCCGGGAACCGGCTCGGCCCCCCAGCGCCGGTTCAGGTGGGTCAGGTAGAAGCGCTTGCCTGGGTTGGCGGCGACGACCGCCTCCACTGCGGCCCGCGACATGTGGCTCTTGTCGTCCTCGTCAACACCTGTCATCTCGAGGATCACGTGGTCGGCCGCCTCGATCAGCGCATCCAGCCCGGCGCACACCGTTGTGTCGCCGGAGTAGGCCAGCCTGACGCCGTCCTTCTCGAAGCTGTACCCGAGGCAGGGGATGTCGTGGACGTGGAGCATCTCTTCCCCATGGACCGTGAAGCCCGCGACATCAACTGTTTCGCCTGGCTTGACGTCGATGAACTTCGGCTTCAGCGCGTGCCACACGATCTCGTGGAGGCGGTCGCCCCAGGCCAGCTGGAAAAGGTCGCTGATGTAACGCTCGAACCCCGGAGGCCCAACAATCGTGAACGGCGGCGCGTCGGGAGCCTCGATCGCGCGGGTCGCCATCACATATGGCAACCCGAAGGTGTGGTCGGCGTGCTGATGGGTGATCACGGCGGCCTCCAGTGACCCGATCTGGTGGCCGGTGCGGTGGATCAGGACGTGGACCGGCGCGCCGGCGTCGATGAGGACCCGGCGATCGAGGATGTAGCCGGAGTTGAAGGAATCGCCGGCGAACGCGGCTCCGGTCCCCAGGAACGTCAGCTCCATCAGGTGCGCAGGGTTTTGGGGTTCATCACGCCGGCGGGATCGAAGACGCGCTGCACCCGGGCCAGGTAGGGCGCGAAGCCGTCCAGCTCGCGGGCCAGCCATGGGGCCTTGAGCTGGCCCACCCCGTGGTGGTGGCTGATGGTGCCGCCGGCGTCGACGGCGGCATCGAGGGCGCTGGCCCAGGTCTGCAGCAGCGCGCCTTCGCGGTCCTCCGCCCGTACCAGGAAGGTGAAGTAGAGGGCGCAGCCGGTCTCGTACACGTGCGAGCAGTGGCATCCGACCAGCTCCGAGGTCTTCGCCAGGGCGCCGCCGACGGCCGCGTACAGCGCCTCGACTCGGGACCAGATGGCGGCCACCTCGATGGTGTCGGCGGCGACGTCATCGCCGAGGAGCTTCCCGGAGAGCACCTCCTTGTAGGTGTGAACGGCGTCGTTGCGGTGCTCCCACCAGTGCGCCGCCAGGTCCTGGTCGGGGGTCGCGGCCTGGGCCAGCTCCAGCGCCCGCCGCATCCGGGGAGCGACCAGGCCACCGTCTCCCTCGACCACCATCAGGCCGGTGACGCCGGCGGGCGCAGGGTCCAGCGCCCGAAACACGATGCCGGTGTCGCTGTCGTCGTAGATCCGGATGGCGTCGGGCAGAGCGCCCGCCTGCGCCATCCGGCGCGCCGCCGCCAGACCATCGGAAAAGCTGGCGAAAGCCAGCGAGGCCATCTCCCTGGCCTCTGGCTGCGGCCTCACCCGCAGCCAGGCGTCGGTGACGACACCGAGAGTGCCCTCGCTGCCGAGGAACAGCTGGTAAAGCTGGGGGCCCGCCGCCGTACGGGGAGCCAGCAAAGACGTTGCCAGGGTGCCGTCGGGAAGGGCGGCGGTCAAGGCGACCAGAAAATCCTCGATCGCGCCGTAGCCACTGGAGAGCTGGCCGGCGCTGCGGGCGGCGATCCAGCCGCCGACTGTCGACAAGCCCACCGATTGAGGGAAATGGCCGAGGGTGTGGCCGTGGTCGTTCAACCACGCCTCCAGGTCGGTACCGAGGGCCCCCGCCTGGACGTGAACGATGCCGCTGAGCTGGTCCAGGTCGAGGACCTGGTCGAGAGCTCGCATGTCGATGAGCAGCTCGCCTCCTCCGGTGACCGTCCCGCCCGAGACCCCTGAGCGGCCACCCGATGCGACCACCGCAACGCCCTCGGCGGACGCCCAACCGAGGGCGGTCGCGACATCGGCTGCACTGGCCGGCCAGAGCACCGCCGCCGGCGGCGTGAGTGCCCCACGCATGCCGCGCAGGATGGCGTTCGACGACCAATCAGAGCCGTAATCGGCGGTCACATCAGAGCCAGTCGCCAGTCTCGCGTCGGGCACCAGGGCGGCCAGCGAATCGAAAGCCATAGTGCGCAGTGTACAAACCGGCCGCCACCGCCCCCTTTGGCGGACTCAAAACCGTAACCGTCGCTTCGGCCAGCCGTCACAGAAATGCGTCGGGCTGGTAGCGGCTGGTTGTCTATGGTGCATGTGGGCCTGCCAGCCACAGAGGAGAGAGCAGATGGTCAGCGGCATGGGGAGGATGCACAACGACCCGGTCAGCCGGGTGATCATCGTTGGCGCCGTGTTCGCCGGCTACGTCCTGCTGATGAACCCGCTGTCCCAGGCGATCGGTGGCGGCGCCCTGGCGCTGGCGATCGTGCCGGTGCTGGTCGCCGGTTGGTTCGCCGGCATGTGGATGGGGCTCGCGGTGGGCCTGCTGGCGGCGCCGATCGGTGGCCTGATCCTGGCCGCCCACGACGCCGTCGGGGGTGACGGGTCGCTTGCCAACATGGTCGTCCCGTCGATGCTGGCGCTGGCGCTGGTCGGCGTGGTCGTCGGCCGGCTGCGGGACGTCTCTCGCCGGGCGGGGATCCAGGCCGTGATGCTGATGGCCGAGAGTCGCCGGCGCCAGGAGGCCGAGGCCGAGACCCGGGCGGCCCAGGAGGACGAGCGCCGCCGGATCGCGGAGGACGTGCACGACGACGTGGTCCAGGTGATGACCGCGGTGGCCTTCCGCCTCGGCATCCTCAGGCGCCGCCTCCACGAGCCGGCTCACCTGGCCGGCGCCGAGAGCGCGCTGGCGACCGTGGAGCAGGCGATCATCAGGCTGCGGGCGCTGATCTTCGATCTCAGCCCGCCGGCGCTGGATCGCTACGGGCTGGCGGCCGCGGTGCGCATGAAGTTGGAGCAATTCGAGACCGAGGGCGGGTTCGAATGCCGCCTCATTGCCGACATCGACACCGAACCCGAGCCGGCTGTGCGGGTGCTGATGTACCGGATAGTCCAGGAGGCGCTGGCAAACGTTCGCAAGCACGCCCACGCCAGCAGGGTGGTGGTGACCCTTGGCGAGGACGATGCCGGTATCGTCGCCCGGGTACGCGACGACGGCGTCGGATTCTCCCCCGATGAGACGACCGGGAACCTGCCAGGGCACCTCGGCTTTCGCACCATGAGGGAACGCGCCGAGGCTGCCGGCGGCTGGCTCCGGGTGGAGTCGTCGCCAGGCCAGGGCGCCATGGTCAGCCTGTGGCTACCCAACCGTCCCCAGGGCCCTCGATCGATGGAGCCCGTCAAAGCAATGGAGCCCGTCAAAGCAAAGGAGGTGGCATTGAGATGAGCGGTGTGAAGGTTCTGGTGGCCGAGGATTCGGCCGTGCTCAGGGACGCGCTGGCCGACCTGATCCGGGAGGAGCCGCGCCTGGAGCTGGTCGGAGTGGCGTATGACGCCGAAGAGGCGGTGGTGATGGCCGGCGTCTTCCGCCCCGAGGTGGCGGTGCTCGACGTAAAGATGCCCGGAGGGGGAGGACCCCACGCCGCCAGCGGCATCACGCGGGTCAGCCCCGACACCCGGATCCTGGCGTTTTCTGCCTACGACGACCGGCGCAGCGTCGACGACATGCTCGCCGCCGGCGCGCTTGGCTACCTGGTCAAGGGGGCCCGCATGGACGAGGTCATCGGCGAGATCCTTCGAGCCGTCGAATAGGAAGGGTCTCTGCCTCAGTTAAAAAGAGAGAGGCGGCCCTTACGGGCCGCCTCTCCGCGGGGTGGGAGGTGTGCTAGCTCGCCTTCGCGGCGGGAGTCTGCAGGGTCAGCGTGGTCTGCCGGACCTTGCGGCCACCGGTGGTCCGGCGGCGGCGCGAGACCCGCGCCTTGGGGGTGCTGCGGCGAACGGTCGCCTTGACTTTGGCCTCAGCCTTCTCGGCGCGGCGCTCGGCAAGGCCAAGCGCGCTCAAGGATGTGACGCGAAGCTCTTCAATAGCGGACTCGACCTGCTTGGTCACCGGACGAACCTGGGCCTGGCTGGTCTTGGCGAGCCGGCTCCCGCGGCGCTCGGCCTTCTTGAGCCAGTTGATCTGCTTCTGGGGGCTGGTCACGAAATCAACCGCCAGCGCAGCCGCCCCGATGGACGTGTAAAGGGTCTCTCTGATCATGGGGGGCCTCCTAACCTTTCGACCGTACCGATCGACAATGCGACTTTGGTGTCACCCCATTTATAACACACTGCGTCATAACTTTCAACACAGTGCGTCATGAAGTGACGCGGTGCGCTAGGAGGGTGGCTTTTAGCTCTCCCGGAAGTTAGCCAGGATCTTGGCCACCAGGGTTGACGGTGCCTTTTCCGGGCAGCCCTTGTTGTGGACCAATATCTTCACCTGCGAGTTGAACTCGAAATGCTTCTCGCATGGCGGGCAGTCGTCAAGGTGCTTCTTGACCTCGCCCATCTCGAACGCGTTGAGCTCGCGATCAACGTACGAGTGCAATCGCTCCATGGTTTCGTTGCAGTTGAAACAGCTCTCGCTTGTCATTCCACCACCCCGCTCTCCTTAGCGTAGTCATAGAGGCTCTCCTGCAGGCGCTGCCGGCCACGGTGCAGCCTCGACATCACGGTCCCAACGGGCACCTCCAGGATCTCCGCCGTCTCCTTGTAGCTGAAGCCTTCGACGTCGGTCAACAGCACCGTTTCGCGGTACGCCGGGGGGAGGTCTTCGATGGCCTTGCGCACCTCTTCGACCCCCAGCTTGTCGAGCACGTCGGCGGCGGGGTCGTCGCCCTGGGGCACGTCGGCGCCGAGGTGCTGGTAGAGGTAGAACTCCTCGGTGTTGTCCAGGCTCTGGGGCGAGTTGTACTGCTTGCGGTAGCGCGAACGGAACAGGTTGGTCTGGATCTTGAAGAGCCAGGCTTTGAAGTTGGTGCCCGGCTGGAACTGGTGCTGGAACCGGTAAGCGCGCAGGAATGTCTCCTGCACCAGGTCCTCGGCCTCCTCGGGCTTCCGGGTCATTCGCAGGGCGCCGCGATAGAGGGCGTCGATGTTCTCCGCGACCGCGGCTTCGAAGTCGAAGTCGGCGGCCGCAGCTGGGGCCGGCTGCTGGCTCATTGATGCCAACGCTAGGCTCTTTGGCTGCACCGGCGCAACTGGGGGCGCCAGCATCGTCTCCATAGAATTCCTAAACGTGGAACAGCGGCGGTTTAGTCCCGGCGGCGAGGCCGGGCCGGCATCATCGTCGCCGCCACTGCAGCCGGACGAGGTGGTGGTGGCCCAGGCCGATGGCGTTGTGCTCGGCTGGCAGGCCCGGACCATCCTGATCTGGTGGCTGCCCGGCGTCCTTTTTGTGGGGCTGGCGTGGCTGGAGACCCGGTCCCTGGTGGTTACCGCCGGCCTGGCCGCCTTCTGCGTGGGCCTCTTCCTCTTCTACTCGTTCGACCGTGAGGTCCGACCGCGGAGCCGGCGGCGGCGATACGTCCTCACCCAGCGGCGCCTGCTGATCGCGTCCGCGGGGGAGCCGTCCGACTGGCGGCCGCTGGAGCTGGCCGAGGTCGCCGCCACGCGCATGGAGGAGGGGCTGGCCGACCGCGCGGTTCGCCGGCTCTCGGGGGCGGCGACGATTGTGCTTCAGCTTCGCCTGCCCGGTCCCAAGGGCGAACCGCGGACGCTTCGAATCGGCCCGATGCGCCACCCGGAGGGTTTCCGCAGCTCGATCGACGCCCGGCTGGCGTAGCGCCGGCACGTGCTCGGGCTCAGCTCACCGGGTAGAGCAGGGTGATCTCGACCAGCTTTCCGCCCGCCAGGAACACCCGGCCGATCACCGAGTAGCTGCCCGCCACCGGCGGCCCGGTCATCGCCCCGGCGGTCCATTCAACCGTCAGGTCGAGCTCTTCGCCGGGCTTGAGGGTGCGGCTGGTGCCCTCCGACCCGGCCAGGCGAAGCTGGTTCTGCCCCTGGGCGGCGAAGATCTCCATCCCCGGGGGCGCGAGGTTGGTGCCCTTGGGCCCGCCAACCACGCGCAGCAGCAGCTGCACCGCGTGACCAGTGGTTCCCCTCGGGGGGGTCGCCAGCATCGTGACGATCGTGCCGTCGGATGCGACGGCGGTGCGCTGGACGGAACTGCCCGACACCGGAGCCACAGCGCTGCCCGCGGCTGGTGCGACCAGGTCGTTCAGGCTGCTGTCGCCGGCCGACGGGCTGACCTTGCCGGTGGCGGTCGTCCTCAGCGCCTGGCGGCTCGAGCTGCCCGCGGTAGAGGCGGGAGCGCTCGGAACAAGCCGCGGCGCCCAGGTGATGGCCAGCGCCAGCACCGCCGCCGCGGCTACCGCCGTCGGCGCCCAGGTGGAGACGCGACCGTGAATGACGCGCGCCACAAAGCGGCGTCGCGCCTCGCCCAGCGGCACCGCCGGCGCCGGCCCCTGGTGCAGGAAAGCCAGGTCCAGGGGTCGCGGCGGCTCCGTGTCGGGCAGGCTGGCCACCGCCTGGCTGGTGGCTCGGAGCAGCTGCAGCCGTTGGGCGCAAGCCTGGCACTCCTCGAGGTGGAGGTGGGCCTCCGCATCGGCGGTGCCATCGGCGTCGCCGTCGAGGTAGGCGGAGAGCTGCTCGTCGCTCAGATGTGCGATCGACATCACGCGTAAGCCTCGAGGATCCCAGGATCCTGGCGCAGCAGCTCGGCCTGGAGCCCGGTGCGGGCCCGCGCGATCCGCGATCGCACCGTGCCGATCGGCAGGCTGAGGCTCTCCGCGATCTCCTCGTAGCTGAGGCCGCTGAGGTCGCGCATCAGGATCACGGCCCTGTGCTCGGGGCTGAGGCGCCCCAGCGCGGTCTCGATCGAGCGGATGCGATCCCGGCTGAGCGCGGCCAGCTCCGGACCTGGGCTGGGGTCGGGCAGCGCGATGACCCGGTCATCATACTCCAGCGCCGTGGTGGGCCGCCGGCTCCGGATATGGTCCACGCAGGTGCGCGCCACGATGCTGTTCATCCAGCTCCGGAAGGCGCCACCGCGCTGATTGGCGATCCCACGCCAGGCCTTGACGCAGGCGTCCTGGAGCGCATCCATGGCCTCGTCGTGATCGCCGAGGATGCGCACGGCGAGGCCGTAGAAGGCCGCCTGGTGCCGCAGCAACAGCGCCTCGAAAGCGTCACCATCGCCGTCCCGGCATCGCGCCAGCAGCTGATCATCATCCATGTCACCTGCAGCGTATGACGGATCTGGTCCCCAATTGGTTCCAGGGCGGCCCTGACACCGATATCGCTCTGGGCTAGGCTCCCTTGATGGCGCGATCAGAACGGCGGCCGCTGGATGCGGAATTCGTGGCCAGGTACACGCGCGTGAACCTGGTCGCCGATCCCATCTACGGGTACGTCGAGATCACCAAGACCCCGCGCGGCCAGCGCGACAGCGGGTCCGCGACGGCCGAGCAGGACATTCTCGACAGCCGCTGGCTGCAGCGCGCCCGGCGCATCCACCAGCTGCAGAGCGCCTGGTGGGTGTTCCCCGCCGCCGAGCACTCGCGCTTCCAGCACGCGATCGGCGCGATGCACCTGGCGGGCATCTGGACGCAGCACCTGTATCCGTCGCTGAAGCTCGCCGCCGACGCACCCAGTGAGTTCCTAGTGGAGGAGACGATGCGGCTTGGCGGGCTGCTCCACGACATCGGCCACGGTCCCTTCGGGCATTTCTTCGATGACCATTACCTGGCCCAGTTCGGGATCACCCACGAGACCATCTCCCAGCGCCTCATCACCGGGGACCTGGCGCCTCTGATTCGCGGGTTGGAGGCCAGCCCCCACGGCGCGTTCGCCGACGGCGAGTCAGTCGACCCCGCCTGGGTCGCCTACGTCATCTCCAAGGAGGAGCTCCCCGGCTTCACCGCGCCCCGCTGGCTGGAGCTGCTCAAGCCGGTCCTCTGCGGCAGCTTCGCGGCCGACAACATGGACTATGTGCCGCGCGACGCCTACGCCTGCGGCGTCAGCATCGGGCCGGTGGACGTGCGCCGGATCATCCACTACACCTTCGTGTCGCCGTCGGGGATGGCGTTGCACCAGCACGGCGCGGAGGCCATGCTGCTGTTCCTCAACTCGCGTATGTACCTCTACACCAACCTCTATAACCACCGCACCGTGCGCCGGATCGACCTCCATATGCGCGAGATATTCCACGACACCATCAGCGAGCTGCTCGGTGGCGCCAACCCCCTGGACGACCTCGAGGCGTACGCGCAGCTCAACGACTGGCACCTTCTCAACGAGGTCGACCGGTGGCTGACCCAGGAGCCGGCGGACAGCGCTCGCCACCGGCTGGCCGATGAGTGGGCTCAGATCACCGGCCGGGGCCGGCTCAAGTGGCGGCTCGCTTTCGAGGCGGTCTTCGAGCAGCGCGAGCGGGCCGCCGGCATGTTCAGCCTGACGTCTAACGAGCTGCACCGGCGGATCCAGGAACGCCTCCCCGAGGACATCCGAGAGATCCCCTTCGAGGTCGACGTGGCCACCCTCGACGCCCGGCCCCACGATCCAGCCGCCGACCGCTATGCGGTGCTGCTGTTCGACCCCCTGGACGGCAGCCTGCGCCCCGACGCCGGGGCCGAGATCCTGGCGCGGCTGCCGATGCGCAACTCGCTGGTGCGCGTCTTCACCCTGGACGAGGGCCACGCCGGCGCTCTCCGCGACGCGGCGGAGGCGATCATGAGCGGCCAGCTGGAGCCGGCCATCGCAACCAACACCTAGGCGGGCTCGGCCCCCGATCAACATTTCTTTACAAGGATTTGCCGCACCTTGTGCGCCCCTCTCCGGCCTCGCTCTAACGTTGTCGATGACGGCCGGTGACCCACCAAGCTGGGCCGCCTCCAGCGGGACACCGGCCCTCCACTAACAAACCAGCCTCGAGAGGCTGGGGACGGATTCTAAAGAACCAGCCTCAGGAGGCTGGGGGACAAATTCCGTGAGCCGCCCGCCAGTCGAGCGGGCGGCGCCGGACTTCCCTGAGGATCATTGCAGCGCCTGACTCTGGCGCCGGCCTCGAAAGCTCTTGACCTTGCGTCAAGCCTCGGCCAGCAGCCGCAGCATCTCACCGGGTCGGTTGCTGTAGACGGCGTCCACTCCAAGGTTGCGGCTGCGCTCGAGGATGTCGGCGTCGTCTACGGTCCAGACGCCGATGACGGCGCCGCAGCCGTGCACCTCGGCCACGGTCTCGCTGTCGACGAAGCTCCAGTGCGGCGAGTAGACCTGCGCGTCGGCCCAGCGCAGCATCTCCGCGAGCATCAGCGGGCGGCCCGCCACCAGCACCCCGCCGACCACATCCTGGTCCAGCTCGCGCACCCGCTTGACCGAGCGGTGGTCAAAGCTGATCGCCGCGCACTCCCGCGACATTCCGGCGTTCCGTAACGCCTCCACCAGCTTTGCCTCGATTCCGGGGTACGTCACCGGGAGATTCTTGATCTCTACCGCGACCCCGACCTTGCCTCGGGCGAGCTCGAGGACCTCGATCAGCTCCGGAATACGCTCCCCACCGCCGGCGTCGAGTTGCTTCAGCTCGGCCAGCGTCCTGCGGCCGACCAGGCCGGTGCCGCTGGTGGTCCGCTCCAGGGTGTGGTCGTGGATCACCGCCAGGCGTCCGTCGGCGGTGAGATGGACGTCGCACTCGATGACCTCAACCCCGAGCTCGATCGCGGAGGCGAACGAAGCCAGGGTGTTTTCCGGGTGATCGGCGGGGTTGCCGCGATGGCCGCCGAGCAGCAGCCGTCCGGGAGTGAAGCGATCGCGCACGCGCGGCGTAGGAGGCGGCTTAGCCCGGCTCCGGGATGGCGGCGTCGGCGGCTGCGTCAGGCTTCTCTTCCGCCGGCGCGGGGAACTGAACCGTGACCTCGAGGTCCTCGCCGGCGCGCCATGCCCGCAGGTCGATGCTGTCCCCCGGTCTCTTCGCCGCCACCACTCCCTGGAGCTGAGCCAGGTTCTGCAGCGTGTAGCTGCCGATGCCCACCAGGACGTCTCCCTCCTGCAGGCCTGCGCCGTCCGCCGGGCCGCCCGGACGCACCGGTCCCACCACCACCCCAAAGGCCGACGGCAAACCCAGCTCGTCGGCCTTCTCCTGGGTCAGCGACTGGGCCGCCATGCCCAGCGACAGCTTCTCCGCGGAGGTTCCGCCGGCGCCGTTGCCGTTGCCCGCGTCGGGCAGCAGCTTGGCCAGCTGCAGGGGGTCGAAGCCGATCATCACCTGGCCGCCGATGCGGATCACCGGCACCGATCCCTGGCCCGTGAGGCGGTACATCTCGGTTGCCTTGACCGGGTCCCGGCTCACGTCGTGTTCGGTGTACGTCACGCCGTGGTCCTTGAACCAGCGTTTGGCGGCGGCGCAGTAGCTGCATGTCGGGGTGGTGTAGATGACGACTTCGGGCTGCATGGCTCGATTCTAGGATTACCCAGCCTGGGCCGATCTCCAACCGCCCCGGTATCTTTCAGGTGCGATGGGGATAGTGCTGGCTGTTGCTGCTTTTGTTCTCGTCCTGCTTGCGCTGGTGGCGGCGTCGTACCACCTGATCTTCCGCCGGCCGCTGCCCAGGACCAGGGGCACGATAGCAATCGACGGCCCGCGGGCACCCCTGGAGATCCGCCGCGACCACTGGGGGGTGCCGCACATCGTTGCCGCCGACCGTCGTGACGGCGCCTTCGCGGTGGGGTTCGTGCATGCCCAGGACCGGCTCTGGCAGATGGAGCTCCACCGCCGCATCGCAGCCGGGCGGCTCAGCGAGATCATCGGCGACCGCGGTCTTGCCAACGATCGGCTGATGCGCCGGCTTGGATTGCGCCGGGTCTCCGAGGCGGAGTGGCATGTCACCCACGCCGCCAGCGAGCTGCGCCCCCTGGTGCAGGCTTATGCCGACGGCGTCAACGCGGCTATGCGCGATCGCCCGCTGGCGGCCGAGTTCACCATCCTGCGGCACCGTCCCGAGCCCTGGCAGCCCGAGGACACGATCGCGGTCGCCAGGCTGCTCAGCTTCATCCAGGCGGGCAACTGGGAGGCCCAGCTGATCCGGATCCGGATGCTCAAGGAGCTCGGCCCCGAGTTGACTTCAGCTCTCGACCCGGCGTATCCGGCAGGTCATCCGCGGATCGCCGAGGCCGGCGCCGGTGAAGCCGCCGGTGACGAGCTGCTGGAACAGCTGGCGGAGGCGCGCGAGCTGCTGCAGCTGAGTGCCTGGGGCGCCGGCAGCAACACATGGGTGCTGGCCGGCTCGCGCACCAGCACCGGGCGACCGATCCTGGCCAACGATCCCCACGGCGCGTTGACCACCCCTAGCTCGTGGTACCAGGTTCGGGTCGAGACTCCCGACGACGAGATCGCGGGTCTCTCCTTCCTGGGCACGCCCTTTCTGGCCTTCGGTCACAACCGGCGGGTGGCGTTTGGCCTCACCAACGCCCAGGTTTCGATCCAGGACCTCTTCGTGGAGCGCTTCAATCCCGACAACCCGCTCCAGTTCGAGGAGGAGGGGGCCTGGCACGACGCCGTCCGCTTCCGCGAGACCATCCACGTCAGGGGCAAGCCGGCGGTGGTCGAAGACGTGCTGGTCACCAGGCGCGGCCCGGTGATCAGCGGCGCGCTTCCCGGCGATCAGCCGCCGATCTCGCTGCGCTGGGTGGGGTTCGACTCCGAGGTCGACAGCATCAGCTGGGCGATGCGCCTGAACCAGTGCCAGGACTGGAAGGGCTTCCGCTTCGCCATGGGGTCGTGCGCCAGCCCGGCGCTGTCGGCCAGCTACGCCGATGTCGACGGCAACATCGGGTTCCGGCTCTCCGGGTTCATTCCGCTGCGAAAGGCGGGCGGAGGGCGGCTGCCGGCGCCCGGATGGGATCGCTCCTGGGAATGGCGCGGATACATCCCGTTCGAGGAGATGCCCGAGGCGTTCAACCCGCCATCGGGACTGATCGTCGCCGCCAACAACCCCATCGCCTACTCGCGGTACCCCCTGGTAACAGAGCCCAGCACCGGTTATCGCGCGCAGCGGATCCTGGATCGGATCGGGGCGGCCACGTCGATAACCGTCGAGGACTGCGTCGCGTTGCAGTCGGACGTGCTCAGCCTGCCTGGACTTCGGCTGGCGCGCCTGCTACTAGACCGGCTGGGCCACCCGGCCGACGCCGACGTGGCGGAGGCGCTCGCCGAGCTGCGCCACTGGGACGGCCGGGCGTCGACGGAGAGCGCCGGCGCCGCCATCTACGAGACCGTCCTGCAACGCCTCGTCGAAAACTGCATCGGCTCTCAGCTGAGCCCGGCGCTGCGGCTGCAGCTTCTGGGCCGGTCGGTGCATCCGTTCTTCCCTGTCGGCCCATTCTCGGGCCGGCTTCACCCAGCCTTGATCGAGGCTCTGGAGTCCGGGCGCACCGCGCCGGCGGCGCCGGTCGACCCAGCGGGCCGCGATCGCGTACTCCGCCAGGCCCTGACAGAGACCGTCGCCGAGCTGGGCCGCCGCCAGGGCGGATCCGCATCGACGTGGAGATGGGGGCGCGAGGCCCGGATTCTCTTCGAACACCCGCTGGCAGCGGCGGTCGGCCTGCTGTCTCCGATCCTCAATCGCGGCCCGTACCAGGGCCGGGGCGACACCGACACCGTCCGCCTGACCGGGCGCGGCTACGGCGACGGCGTGGTCAGCCCCACGACCTCGGCGTTCTGCCGGGCGGTCTACGACGTCGGCGACTGGGGCCGTTCCGTCTTCAGCCACGCCCCCGGTCAGTCGGGCCACCCGGCCAGTCCGAACTACGGCGACATGGTGCCCGGCTGGCTTGACGGCCGGCCCCTGCCGATGGCGTTCGGCGATGGCGCCGGGAGCGTCAATGACTCGCCTCGAGTCCTGCGCCTGGTTCCGGCCAGCTCAGGGCCGTCGATCTAGGTCCGGCTAGTAGACCTAGACGTCGGCGGCGCCGGCCCGCATCGCGTCGACGAGATCCTTTGCCTCGCGCGCGAAACCCTTCAGCTTCTCGCGCACCACGGCTCCCGGCCACGGGGTGTAGAGGATCGCGATCCCCGCCCCGATCAGAAGTCCGTGACGCAGTCCTCTGCCGTATCGCACTGTGGGTTGAATTATCTCCTCGCCGATGGTCTCGATCAGCTCACCCACGGCCTCCCCGGCTGACTCGGCAGCGACGCCGGCCGCCGAACCCGCGGCTTCGACCGCCTGACCGGCGGCCTCACCGACAGCGGCTGCAGCGCCTGGCGCCCGGGTGGCGAGGTCGGCGGCCAATCGTCTGCCCACCTGGCCCAGCACGCTGGCGTTCTCCTCTATGAAATCGATCAGGCGAACGACCTTCTCGCCGATCTCGGCTTCCCGCAACGTCTCCGCGATCGCGTCGCCCGCGTCGCGGGCCGCCGTGCCGGCGCTCTTGCCACCCTCCTGGCTGCGCGCCTTGAGCTCCTCCATCACGGCGTCGACGACCGACTCCACCTGCTTGCCCATGCCGTTCTCTTTCACCTCAGCCACCTCCAGGTCATCGCCGCGATATGTGGCAACTTACCACTCGCGACCCCACCCTCATTGACTCGCCATCGAGGTTCGGCGCATACTCGCGCCAATTCAGGCCTTACCTCTGCGTACGTCTTTTAGGAGGCCTCATGATGGACGACAAGTCCCCAAGCCGGCAGCGCGCCGAGAGCCGCGCCGCGATGCGCCGGCTGCAGCAGGCGCTGCGCATGGAGATCAAACGCAAGGGCGTCGATTGCCGCTATGTCGCGCGCTGTCCCGTCGCCAAGGCCAACGCCTGTCCAGGGATCTGCTAGGCGCCGGTTGCTTTCGCTCTAGCTAGATCTTGATCGAGGGGCGCCGGGGGATCTTGAATCCGCGCGCCGTCAGCCCATCCTCGATCTCCTTGCAGACGGTTTCAAGGACCTTGACCCGCGCGTAGCGTTTGTCCTCCGCCTCGACCAGCCACCATCGACCGAGTGGATGGTCGGTGCGGTCGATCATCTCCTCGACGGCGCGCTCGTACTGCCGTCGCTTGCGGCGATTGCGCCAGTCCTCATCGGTCAGCTTCCATTGGCGTAGGGGGTCCTTGCCCCGCGACTCGAACCGCCGGAGCTGCTCCTGGTCGGAGACGTGCATCCAGAACTTGATCAGCACCATGCCCTCTTCAGCCAGCGTTCTCTCGAATTCGACGATCTCGTTGTAGGCGCGCCGCCATTGTTCGGGGGTCGCGTACCTCTCGACCCGCTCCACCAGGACCCGGCCGTACCAGCTCCGATCCAGCACCGCCATCCCGCCCCAGCCCGGAAGCACGGGCCAGAAGCGGCGCAGGAAGTGGTGCCGTTTCTCGTCCGCGGTCGGCGCGGCAAACTGGGCGACCCGGACATGGCGCGGGTCCATCGGCGCCACCAGCCGTTTTATCGCACCGCCCTTGCCCGAGGCATCCCAACCTTCGAAGAGGACGCATATCGGAGGCCCCAGTCGCTTGTCGCCGATCAGCCCCCCCGACAGCAGCCGGAGGTGGAGCAGGTGGCGCTGCGCAGCGTCCAGGCGGGCCGCCTCCTTCTTGGTCGACAGCCGGAGGCTGAGGTCGAGCTCGTCAAGCCATGCCATGAGGTCTGCATCGTACGCGCTGCCTGCTTCGTGCGGCCGCCGCGATTTGCAAATCCGGGGCGCTCAGCCTAGACTCATAAACAATCCTTTATTCAAGGATTCTTTATGAGTGCTCTGACCAGCTCCCGCGACCTGAAGGCCCACTTCGTCGGCCTCGCCAACCCCACCCGGTTGGCTATCATCGCGCTCCTCGTTTCCGGCGAGAAGACCGCGTCGGAGATCGCGCGCAAGCTCAAGCTCAGCCAGCCGCTGATGTCCTGGCACCTCCGGGTGATGCGCCGGGCGGGGCTGGTGGACACCCGCCGTTCCGGTCGCGAGGTGCTCTGCTCACTGGATCGCAAGTCGATCCGTGAGTTCCAGGAGCGCTTCAACCAGCTCATCCGCGAGCCCCAGCCCGGCTCGCAGCCATCCCTGTCGGTGGCCCCCCCGATAACAGATAAGGAGATAGTCAATGCCATCTAAGAACGGAAAGGCCACCGGCGCCCCCAAATCGTCGGCCGGCCGCAAGAAGGTCCGGGTCGCCATCGTCGGCGTCGGCAACTGCGCCAGCTCGCTGATCCAGGGCGTGCAGTACTACAAGAACGCCAAGGAGACGGACAGGATCCCCGGTTTGATGCACGTCAACCTGGGCGGCTACCACGTCCGCGACATCGAGTTCGTGGCCGCCTTCGACATCGACAAGGAGAAGGTGGGTCGCGACCTCAGTGAGGCAATCTTCCGGGGCCAGAACAACACCGTGAAGTTCGCCAAGGTTCCCAAGCTCGGCGTCAAGGTCAATCGCGGCATGACCCACGACGGTCTTGGCAAGTACCTCAAGGAGGTCATCCAGAAGGCCCCCGGCCACACCGACGACATCGTCAAGGTGCTCAAGGACAGCAAGGCCGACGTGCTCATCAACTACCTTCCCGTCGGATCTGAGGCGGCCACCCGCTGGTACATGGAGCAGGCGCTCACGGCCGGGGTTGCGGTGGTCAACTGCATGCCCGTGTTCATCGCCCGCGAGGAGTACTGGCAGAAACGCTTCGAGGAGAAGGGCCTGCCCATCATCGGCGACGACATCAAGTCCCAGGTCGGCGCGACAATCGTCCACCGCGTCCTCACCCGGCTTTTCGAGGACCGTGGCGTCGAGCTGCAGAACACCTACCAGCTCAACTTCGGTGGCAACACCGACTTCCTCAACATGCTGGAGCGCGAGCGACTGGAGTCGAAGAAGATCTCCAAGACCAACGCCGTCACCAGCCAGCTGGACGAGCCCATCGATGCCAAGCACGTCCACGTCGGACCGTCGGACTATGTGCCCTGGCTGAGCGATCGCAAGTGGGCTTTCATCCGGCTCGAGGGCAAGTCCTTCGGCGACGTGCCGCTCAACGTGGAGCTCAAGCTGGAGGTCCACGACAGCCCCAACAGCGCCGGTATCGTCATCGACGCGCTGCGGTTCTGCAAGCTTGCCCTGGACCACAAGATCGCGGGCTCGCTCTTCGGCCCCAGCTCCTGGCTGATGAAGTCGCCGCCGGCGCAGTACCACGACGACGTGGCGCATCGCCTGGCGGAGGAGTTCATCGCCAAGCCAATCGCCAATCCGCTGGCACCGGCCGCTCGGCGGCGCCCCGCCTCGAAGGCGTCCAAGGCGGCAAGGGCGTCCAGGACCCCCAGGGTCGCCAAGGCGGCCGCCGCCGGCAAAACGGTCGCAGTGGCCAAGCCAGCCACCGTGAGCAAGCCGGTCGTCGTGAGCAAGCCGGTCGCCGCGGCCAAGACGGCCACCGCGGCCAAGCCGGCACCCAAGCGCGGCGACGCGGCCGCACGCAAGAGGCCGGCCACGGCGGTACCCGTCAGCGCGACCAAGGCCCGCTTTACGGCGGCGGCCGCCGAGCCCGCCTCGACACCCGCCCCAATCGCGGCGCCGGTGTCCAACGGCAACGGCAACGGCAAAGGCAAGAGCAAGAAGGCAGCGCTCTCGGCCAAGACCGTGGCGCTCGTGGCGCCGGCAACCACCGGCGCGGCTGCTCCCAAGGCCAGGCCATCGAGAGTCGTCGCCCGCTCGCGCGCCAAGGCGGCCAAGAGCTGAAGCCGTCGAGTCGGCTGCGAGGACGCCCGTAGGCGGCGGGCGGTGAGCACGGAATGAGCGACATCGGCGGCGCCGTCTTCGTCACCGGTGGCGCCCTCAGCCGGTCGCTGCCTTCCGCCGTGCGCTACGGCATCGCCCGCGCCGGCGGGCTGGCCGGCTATCAGCTGCTCGGCCGGATGCGGCGCCAGGCGCTGGAGAACTACGCCGGCGTCCTCCATCAACCCGAGTCGTCGCCCGAGGTGCACAGGGTCGCCCGCGAGGCGATCGTCGGCTACACCAAGCTGCTGGCCGATTTCGTGCTCCTGCCCGGTCTGACGCCGGACCGGGTCCGGCGGATGGTCGACTGGGAAGGCATCGAGCACATCCACCGGGCCCGCGATCAGGGCCGTGGGGTGATCGTGGTCACGCCCCACTTCGGCAACTGGGACATCGCCGCCGCGGCCACCACAGCGGTGGGCCTGCCGCTGACCGCCGTAACCGAGCACTACGGCACCTCCGACCTCAACCGCCGTGTGGTCGAGGCGCGCGAGAGGATCGGGATGAAGGTGGTCCCGGTTGGCATCTCGGCGGGCAAGGCGGTGATCACGGCGCTGCGCCGCAACGAGCTTGTGGCTCTGGTTTGCGACCTGCCGCCCAGGGAAGGCCGCTCGGTCAAGGTCACGATCTGCGGCCAGGAGGCGCTGGTTCCTGCCGGGCCGGCGGTACTGGCGCTCCGATCCGGCGCGCCGGTGCTGCCCTTCGTCTGCCGCCGGCTGCCCGACGATCGCTACCGCGTCGAGGTGCAGCCTCCGGTGCGACTCGAGACCAGCCAGGGCAAGGACCGCGACGTTGAGCTGCTGGCGCAGGCGATCATGGACCGTTTTGACCCCATCCTCCGCGCCGCGCCCGAACAGTGGTACCTCTTCTCGCCGATGTGGCACCGGACGGCTGAGCCGTCGGCCGAGTCGCAGCTGGCGGCGGTGGGATGAAAGCCCGGGTCGAGCGGGCGCGCCGGGTGCTGGCCTTTGAGCTCGCCGATTTCTTCTTCGGCCTGCTGCCTCGGCGTTTCTCGTACGTCCTGATGACCACCGTCGGCTGGATCGTGGCCACCCTCTTCAAGGGACGGGTGGCGGGGTTGGTGGACAACCTCCGCACCGTGTTCCCCGACTACGACGAGACCCAGATCACCGACCTGATGCAGCGCAACGCCAAGAACTACGGCAAGTTCTGGGTCGACCTGTTCAAGATGCCCCACCTCGACATCGAGTACCGTCGCTCGCTGGCAGTGATCGACGGCAAGGAGTACCTCGACCGGGTCCTGGCCGAGGGCAATGGCTGCCTGGTGGTCTCAATCCACATGGGCGGCTGGGAGGGATGCGCCGCACTCTGGGGAGCCACCCAGGACTACGAATCGGCGCTGATCGCCGAGGTCCTCGAGCCGCCGGCGCTCTGGCGCCGCGTTCTCGAGCTACGCCAATCCAGCGGGGTGACGATGATCCCGCTGGGCCGCGCCGCGCCTCGCGAGATGCTCCGACGCCTCAAGCGCAACGGCCTGGTCGCGGGCGCGTTTGACCGCGACATCCTGGGGACCGGCAAGCCCTACCAATTCTTCGGCAAGACGGCACGGATCCCCAACGGGATGCTGGCGGTGGCCCAGCACGTCGGCTGCGGCGTGATCCCTGTCATCTGCCTGCGCGAGCCAGACGACACCTACCGGCTGGTTGGTTTCGAGCCTGTCTATGTGGGCCCCGGCGACCGCGGCATCGATGAGGCCACAGAGCACCTGCTGCGGGTCTTCGAGGGCTGCATCCGCAAATACCCCGACCAGTGGCACGTCATGGAACCGATCTGGTCCGAGCCGGGTGTCGCTGCCGCGGCGGCGCCGGCGATGGCGCCCATCGACACCCGCGCGGAGGAGGCCAACGTTGGGTAAGGCCGACATGCACGTCCACACCTCCTGCAACGACGGCACCGCCAACGTCCGGGAGGTCCTCGACTTCGTGCGTGACAACACCGACCTGGACGTAGTCGCGATCACCGACCACGACCGACTGCGTGGGGCCCAGGAGGCAGTCCAGCTCCAGGACGAGTATCCCTTTGAGATCGTCCCAGGCGTAGAGATGACCACGCTCGAGGGCCACTGCCTCTGTCTTTTCGTCGAGAAGCCGATCAAGATGTGGCGCTCCCTGGAGTGGACAATCGGCCAGGCCCACGAGCAGGGCGCGATCGTGGTCGCGCCTCACCCGATGTCGATGCTGACCCGCAGCATCGGCCGCTGGTCATTCGAACGAGTGATGAAGAACAAGAGCCCCGAGATCTACTTCGACGCGGTGGAGACGCTCAACCCCAGCTACGCCGGCCGCATCGCCGAGCCCAAGGTCCGAGCCCTCAACCGAGAGAGGTGGAACCTGGCCGAGGTTGGCAACTCCGATGCCCACCACCGCGAAGGGGTCGGCAGCGCTTACACGGTGTTCGAGGGAACCACCGCCGCCGACTACCGCCGGGCCCTGGGGGTGCACGCCACCCAGGCCGCCGGGGAGCACTGGGACCTGGGCACCCACATGCTGGTGGCGCGACGCAAGTTCAATTCGTTTCGAGGCAACGTCAGGCAGGGCCCCGCCCACATGCTGCGCAGGCTTCGGACCGAGGCCCGATGATGGGAGAGATGAAGGTCGGCCTGGTGTCGCCGTACGACTTCTCCCACCCGGGCGGAGTTACCGAGCACATCAGCCACCTGGCCCGCGAACTACGTGTCCGCGGAGCCACGGTCAAGCTGATGGCGCCGGCGTCGAAGGACCTGCCGGCCGAGTACGAGGACCTGGAAGGCGGTGACTTTTACCGCATCGGCAAGGCCTTCCCGATCCCGGCCAACGGCTCCATCGCGCGCATCACGATGAGTTTCCACCTGGCTCGCTGGATCAATCGAATCCTGGAGGCGGAGCGGTTCGACATCATCCACTTCCACGAGCCGCTGATGCCGGCGCTGCCGATCACCACGCTGCGCGCCTCCAAGACCTGCAATGTCGGCACCTTCCACGCCTACGCCAAGTCGAGCACCGCCTACTACTACAGCCGCCGCCTGGTGCGGCGCTACTTCCGCAAGCTCCACGGCCTGATCGCGGTCTCCGACCCGGCGCGCGATTTCGTCAGCCATTACTTCCCGGGCGACTACAGCGTGGTTCCCAACGGCGTCGACCTGAGCCGCTTTGCCGACGGGGTGCCGGCATTCCCGCAATACCGGGACGGCAAACTTAACCTCCTCTTCGTCGGCCGGCTGGAGAAGCGCAAGGGCCTGGGGATCCTGCTCCGCGCCTACGTCCAGCTGAAGCAGCGGCGGCCGGAGCTGCGCCTGATCGTCGTCGGCGACGGCCGGATGCGAAAGGGCTACGAGAGCTACATCCAGGCGCACCGAATCCCCGACATCGTGATGGCCGGCTATGTCAGCCCCGAGGACCTACCGCGCTACCACGCCAGCGCCGACATCTTCTGCGCCCCCAACACCGGCAAGGAGAGCTTTGGCATCGTCCTGCTGGAGGCGATGGCGGCCGGCCTGCCCGTGGTGGCCACCGACATTCCCGGCTTCACCCAGGTGGTCAGCCCTGGGCGCCACGGCATCCTGGTTCGCCGCGATGATCCCGTGAGCCTGGCCTCGGCCATCAACCTGCTGGCCGACGACGCCGGGCTTCGAGCTCGCCTCGGGAGCGAAGGTCGCGCCACCGCCGCGGCGTACTCCTGGGACCGTGTCGTGGACCAGGTTGTCCAGGTCTACGAGACCTCGCTTTCTAAGTTCAACCCCAACCGCAACAACAGGGAGGAAGAGCGTGTTCACTACGCGATTCCAGGCCTGGGTTAGGCGCCTCGCGATGCGGGCGATGGCTCGCGCGCAGAGGCTGCCGATCACGCCCAACCAGCTGACCATCACCGGGCTCGCGATCACCTGCCTGGCGGCGGCGCTGGTGGCGCTCGATCATCCCTTCACCGGCGGACTGGTGCTGCTCTTCGCCGGTGTATTCGACATCTTCGACGGCGCCCTGGCGAGGGCATCCAACCGCTCGTATCCCTACGGCGCCTTCCTCGACTCGACAACCGACCGGATGTCCGAGGGCGTGATCATGATCTCCCTGGCGGTGTACTTCGAGAGGCGGGGTATCGCCGTCGGGCCCGTGCTGGTGGTGCTGGCCACCGCCGGCTCCTACCTGGTCAGCTACGTCCGTGCCCGGGCCCAGAGCCTTGGCTTCACCTGCGAGGGCGGCCTCCTGGCCCGCCCCGAGCGGGTCCTGCTGACGGTGCTCGGGCTGCTCCTGACACCGATCCATCCGGGTGGTCTGTTGGCGGTGGTCGCGATCCTGGCGGTGTTCACAAACTTCACCGCGATCCAGCGGGTCTGGATTGTCTGGCGCCAGTCACGGGCTGGGATCGAACCGCAGCGGCCGCAGACGCAGCCCGAGCGCACGCCGCCGCCGGAACCGGTGCGGTCCAAGGGCGAAGAGATCGAGGTTCGACCCGGTCCCGAGCCCGCGGGTGGCTGAGCCGGCGGAACCGGTTGCGGCGAGCCGGTCCTGGTGGGGCCGGCTGCGAGAGGACCTGGGGCGGCGGATCGAGCAGCGCGGGTTCGTCATCTGGTACCTGATCGTCGAGCGCGGTCTTCGCGGGGTGGCGGTCTTCGTTCTGGGGTTCTACCTGTTCACTGTCCACGCCGGTCAGATCCCGTCGGCGGTGGATGCCTTTGAAGCCCAGTTCGGCCTGACGGAGGGTGGAGGCGGGTGGATCGACCAGCTGGTGCACGACCTGCTGGGTTGGATCGAGGGGTTGTCAGCCAACGGCGTCACCCTGATCGCCATCGGCAGCGTCCTCTACGGCATGCTTGAGATGTTCGAGGCTGCCGGGCTGATCCTGCGCCGTCGCTGGGCGGAATACGTGGTCGTGATCGCGACCGGCTTTGGCATCCCGATAGAGATCAGGGAGGTGCTGATGCGGCTCACCTGGTTGCGCCTGGCGCTGCTGGTCATCAATATCGCGATCGTGATCTACCTGGTGGCGCGTAAGCGGCTCTTCATCTTCGACGAGGGCGCCAACGCGTGAGTGACGCCCAGCTGCCCCTGGATCACGCGTCGTCGAAGCCGCGCCGGGTTGCCGAATCGCAGATGGTCCTGAGCCAGCAGATGAACCCGGAGGACGCCAATCCCTCAGGCGACGTCCACGGTGGCACGATCATGAAGCTGGTCGACACCGCCGCGGGGATCTGCGCCATGCGCCACTGCCGCACCCGGGTTGTCACCGCGACCGTGGATTCGATGAGCTTCCTCCACCCGGTCTACGTCGGCAACGTCGTCACCTTGTCGGCGTCGGTCAACGATGTTGGCAACACCTCGTTGGAGGTCGGCGTGAGAGTCGAGGCCGAGAACATCCGCACCGGCGAGGTCGTTCACACCAGCAGCGCCTACCTCGTCTTCGTGGCCCTGGATGACGCCGGCAAGCCGACCCGGGTGCCACCGCTGCTAGTCGAGAGCGACGACGAGCTGCGCCGCCAGGCTCATGCCAAGATCAGGCGCGAGAGTCGCAAGGCACGCCAGGAAGCCATCAAGAAGACCATGGACCCGGGCTACATCGCCTGACGAGCCAACCGCCGGCCTGACCTGGCCGGGCTAGAGAGCCTCTGCCGTCACCCCTTCGGCGGCCTCGGGCTCCTCTACCATCGCTGCCACCTGTCCCGCGATCGCCTCCAGTTGCGCGATCTCCGCATCGGTGAAATGGTGTGTCTGCTCGGTTTGCACGTTGACCACCCCCACCAGGCGAGAGCCGGCCAGGACTGGCACCGAGAGCATCGAGATGAAGCGCTCCTGGTCGAGGCCCGGTATCCAGTGGAATCGCGGCTCCTCGCGGGTGTTGGGCACCGCGAGGGATCGCCGGTTGTCGGCGACCCAACCGGTCACGCCCTTGCCCAGCCGCATGCTCACGATGCCGACCCCCTCGGTGGCGAGGCCGTTGGTGGCCGCCAGTACCAGGCGCCGGCTCGTTTCGTCCCAGAGATATACCGAGCAGACCTGGGTGCCGGTGACCTCACGGGTATTGTCGACGAATCTCTTGAGCACCGCATCACGATCCACCGTCCTGGGGGTGCCTGCGAGCATGATCGACCCAGGTTGACCTGGATACGAGATATTCTCGCCGGTCGTTGGTGCTGAATTAGGACGGCGCCTTTGGTGAAGGCGTCACAAACTCGAGCTAGTCGCGGCCGGCGATCTTGAGTCCGGTGATCGAGGGGAGCATCTTGGAGTACCGGCGGGTGAGGCCTTCCTCACGCCGATGCTGTGCCCTGTAAAGCGCCCCGGCCAGGATCATCGAGATCAACGGAGCGACGACCAAAAGGATCTGCAGTCGAAGCTGAAGGCCAACCAGGGCGCTCTGTGCCAGGACTGCCAGGAGCAGACCGACGGACGAGGCCACCGACGCCACCTGCGAGGAATCTTCGCGAAGCGTCGTCCAGGCCGCCAGCAACGCACTGCCGCCGATGAGAAGCATTGCCACACTGGAGAGGATGATCGTCCGCGGTACCGCAACACGCACCGCGTGAGGGGCGAAGTCCGGCGCAAGAAGCATCGTGACAGCGGTGGCGATGGCGCCTATGCCGACCAGGAAGTGCAGTTCGGCGAGGGAGAGACGAAGCTTCATGTGGGACATTGGGTCTCCTACTCAGTGCGGTTCAATAAGTTTGACTCACCCATCTTTGCGCGATGCACCGTCCGGCGCAACCGGGCAGTGAGATGGTCCCAAGCCCCTATATATACGGGGTGACCCTGGCGATGACGGTCTGGTGGCTCAGGGGCTGAGCAGCACTCCTGGGTTGAGCACGCCCGCCGGGTCGAGGGCCGACTTGGCGGCACGGAGGGCGGCCGCGAACACATCTGGTCGCTGACGGTCATACCAGGGGCGGTGGTCGCGGCCGGTGGCGTGGTGGTGGGTGATGGTGCCGCCCGCGCCGGCGACGACCTCGGAGACAGCCGCCTTGATCTCGTCCCATTGGGCCACCTGGTCGCCCCAGCGTCCCGGGGCGATCACGCTGAAGTAGGGCGCCGGGCCGTCGGGGTAGACATGGGTGAAGCGACAAGTAACGATGCCTCCGCCGCAGACCTCGTCGACCACGCGCCGAGCTTCGGCCATCACACCGCGGTGCAGCTCGTCGAAGCGGTCCCAGGTGACCGCGGTTTCGAAGGTGTCGACCACCAGGCCCATGCGGATCAAAGCGTCGCGCGTGTACGGCGCTCGGACGAAGCTGCTGCGCCAGGTGCCCGCAGCGCCCTCGCGGCTGGACTTGCCCTCAATCTCGCTGTCGGAGACGCGCGCGCCCTCGCCGGCGTCGCCGGCGTGGTCGCGGCAGACCTCGAGCGCGCGGTCCATCCAGGCCGATACCGGGTGGTCGGCCGACTCGAAGCCGAGCACGAGCAGAGCGCCAACCCCGCCGGTGCCGGCGGAGATCATGGCCTCGCCGCCGTCCAGCAGCCGGCAGTTCGAGGGGAATAGTCCCGACTGGCTGAGCGCGCGTGTCGCCGCCACCCCGGACTCGAAGCCGGCGAACCGCACCGAAGCCGTCGCGCGCCAGCGAGGCCGTCGCTGCAGTCTCATCCAGGCCTCGGTGATGATGCCCAGCGTTCCCTCGGAGCCGAGCAACATGCGGTCGGGCGAAGGGCCCGCGCCTGACCCTGGCAGCCTGCGCGATTCGGTTATCCCGATCGGAGTGACGGCGCGGATCGACTCGGTGAGGTCGTCGATGTGCGTGTACACGGTGGCGAAATGGCCCCCGGCGCGGGTCGCCAACCAGCCGCCCAGGCTGGAGAACTCGAATGACTGCGGGAAATGCCGAAGCGTCAGGCCGTGCGGCTTGAGCTGCTCCTCGATTGCCGGGCCCAGCCCGCCGCCCTGGATCCGCGCGGAGAGGCTGATCGGGTCGACCTCCAGGACGCGGTCCATGGCGGTGAGATCGATGGATACCGCGCCGGGGTACTGGTCGCCCAGGCGCGCCTCGATGCCACCGACCACTGACGACCCGCCTCCAAGGGGATCGCGGCCACGCCGGCGTCGGTGCACCAGTCGAGTAGCTCGACGACCTCGGCTTCGGTGCCCGGCCGGGCGACGACGTCGGGGGGATTGTCGATCTGACCCAGCAGGTTGCGGGCGATGTCCCGGAAGGCTTTGCCGTGGGCGTGCGCGACCCGCTCGGGCGGATCGCTGGAACAGATTCGCTCCAGCGATCGAGGCGCCTTGACCCGAGGTTGGCGGAGCGTGAGCGACCCGATCTCCGGAGGGGCATGGTCTTGCAGGCTCTCCAGCCCCAGCAGGGCCGCGACGGCCGAGCCCAGCTCGGCCCGCTCGGTGTCCGCGAGCGCCGACTCCTCCCAGCCCCAACCCCACCAGGACCGGGTCGGCCCGCTCGGCATGGCCGCCGGACTAGGCCTTGGTGTAGACCCAGTCGGCGATCCGGCGGCGGTGCCAGTCGGAGTCGCCGTATTGCGCCTCCAGGGCGCGTCCGCGCTTGAGCCAGAGGTGGAGGTCGTGCTCCCAGGTGAAGCCGATGCCGCCGAACGTCTGCAGCGACTCGTAGTTGGCGCGTCGCTCGGCATCGCCGGCGTAGGCCTTGGCCACCGACACGTGGATGGGGGCATCCTCGAGCCCCTTGGCCAGCGCGTAGGCAGCGTAGTAGACAGCGCTCTTGGCCGACTCCACCAGCAGGAAGGTCTCGGCGAGCTTGTGCTGGATCGCCTGGAAGGAGCCGATCTTGTGGCCGAACTGCTCGCGCTCCTTGGCGTAGGCGATGGCACTCTGGAGCATGGCGTCGGCGACGCCCACGAGCTGGGCCGCGGTCGCCGCGGCGGCGTGGTCGAAGGCCCAGGCGGCGTCGCCGTTGGCGTCGCCCATGCGGGTCTCCGCGTCGAGCTCGGCGGTGACCTTGAAGAGTCGCCGGGCGCCGTCAACCGACTGCACCGGCGTCAGCGTGAGCCGGTCCTGGGTGGCGGCGTGGAGCTCGCCGTTCTCCTCGAGAATGACGACGTCGGCGGTGGCGTCCTGGACGTAGGGCGCTCCCGCCAGCCCGATGCTGATGGTGGCGTCGCCGTGGGCCGCCTTGGTCAGCCACTCCGACTTCTGCGCCTCAGTGCCGGCCTTGGCCAGCAGCGGCGCCCCGACAGCGGTGTGCTCGAGCAGCGGCTCAGGGAGGAGGTTGCGTCCCGCCTCCTCGAGCACCAGCACCAGGTCGATCTCGTCCATGCCCGCGCCGCCGTACGTCTCGGGCAGGGTCAGTCCCAGTACGCCCATCTCGCCGAGCTTCTTCCAGCGCTGCGGGGAGCGACCGGTGGGGTCCTCCCAGATCCGCCTGATCTCGGCGGGGGTGCAGTCCTTCGTAAGGAAGTCCCGCACCGAGTCGCGGAGCATGTACTGCTCGTCAGAGAAATCGAAATCCATCTGCCTTTGGCCTCCTAACCCCGCTTCCCGCTATTCCTTGGGGAGGCCAAGGACGCGCTGGGCGATGATGTTCTTCTGGATCTCGCTGGTGCCGGCGTAGATCATGCTGGCGCGAGCGTAGAGGTACTCGGAGAACCACTCGCCGCCATCGGGCGAACCGGTGGCGAGCTCGCCGCGGGGGCCGAGGGTGTCGATCTGCAGCTCCTCGAGCCGCGCCTCCATCTCCGACCAGAACAGCTTGGACAGCGACGCCTCCGGTCCCAGCTGCTTGCCCTTGCTGAGCTGGCTGAGGACGCGCTTGTTGGTGAGCTCGAAGACGCGGGTCTCGATGAAGCCCTGGGCGATCCGCTTGCGAATGTCGGGGTCCTCGGACGCCTTGTGGTCGTAGCGCTGGGTCTCCTTGGTCAGCTCCACCAGCTCCTTCCACTGCCGGTTGAAGACCATCGGGCTGCCCAGCCCGGTTCCGCGCTCGAAGCCTAACGTGGTCATCGCCACCTTCCAGCCGTTGTTGGGCTTGTCGATGACGTTGGCGGCGGGGACGCGAACGTCGGTGAAGAAGGTCTCGGCGAAGCCGGACTTGCCGTTGATCTGCTTCATCGGGCGCACCTCGATCCCCGGCGTCTTCATGTCCGCGATGATGAAGGTGATGCCCTTGTGCTTGGGCGCCTCGGTGTCGGTGCGGACGAGCACGAAGATCCAGTCGGCATAGCTGGCCTGCGATGTCCACACCTTCTGCCCGTTGATGACATAGTCGTCGCCATCGAGCACGGCTCGGGTGCGCAGCGAGGCCAGGTCGCTGCCGGCGCCGGGCTCGGAGAAGCCCTGGCACCAGATCTCGTCGCAGCTGAGGATCTTGGCCAGGTGCTCCTTCTTCTGCTCCTCGGTGCCGTAGACCATCAGGGTCGGGCCGATCAGGCCCAGGCCCAGGCGGTTGATGCGTTCGGGGGCGCGGGCACGGACGTACTCCTCGGTGAAGAGCGCCTGCTGGAACAGGCTGGCGTCCCGGCCGCCGTGCTCCTTGGGCCAGGCGACGCCGGCCCAGCCGCCGTTGTAGAGCTCCTTCTCCCAGACGCGGTGCAGCTCCAGCGCCTTCTCTCCGCCATACTCGGCGGTCTGCGCGCGGGTCTTCTCGATCAGCTCCCGCCGCTCCTCCAGCCAGGTTCGGATCTCGTCGCGAAACGCCGCGTCTTCCGCTGAAAGCTCAAAGTCCATTGGCGCACCCCTATGTGCCTTGTGCCCCCATCACGACAAATGTGACGGGTCGTTCAGGTTTTAGGACTAGAAGGATACGCCGTGGGGCCGGGCTCCTGCTGACCCGGAGGCGCCTAATCGGCGGTGGCTATCCCCGGCGCCGGGAAGGCGCGGCAGAACTCCGCGATCTCGGCTGCCGTCTGTACCGCCAGTGCCTCGTCGCCGGGCGCCGAGATCAGGCGATCCATCCAATCGGCGATCCTGACCATGTCGGGCTCACGCATGCCCCTCGAGGTCACCGCCGGCGTGCCCAGCCGGATCCCGGAGGGATCGAACGGTTTGCGGGGATCGAACGGCACGGTGTTGTAGTTGAGCTCGACGCCGCCGCGATCCAGAGCCTGGGCCGCGATCTTGCCGGTGACGTCTTTGCTGGTGAGATCGACCAGGATCAGGTGGTTGTCGGTTCCGCCCGAGACCAGGTCGTAGCCCCGCTCCAGCAGCGCGGCCGCCAGCGCTCTGGCGTTGGCCACGACCTGGGCGGCGTAGAGCTTGAACTCGGGCTGGGCCGCCTCCTTGAGGGCGACGGCGATGGCCGCGGTGGTGTGGTTGTGGGGGCCGCCCTGGAGGCCCGGGAAGACAGCCTTGTCGAGCACGGCCGCGTGCTCCTGCTTGGAGACGAACATCGCGCCGCGCGGCCCGCGCAGGGTCTTGTGGGTGGTGGTGGTGACCACGTCCGCCAGCGGTACCGGGCTTGGGTGCGCCTCCCCCACGATCAGCCCGGCGATGTGGGCGACGTCGGCGGCGAAGATGGCGCCGACCTCATGAGCGATCTCGGCGAAGGCGGTGAAGTCGATGATCCGGGGAATCGCGGTGCCGCCGGCCCAGATCAGCTTCGGCTTCTCGGTACGGGCGATCTCGCGTACCTGGTCGTAGTCGATGGTGCCGGTGTCGTGGCGGACACCGTATTGGACCGACCGGAAGAACTTGCCGGTGATGGAGACGTTCCAGCCGTGGGTGAGGTGCCCGCCGGCCGGCAGCGCCATCCCCATCACGGTGTCGCCGGGCTGCAGGAAGGCGAGATAGACCGCGAGGTTGCACGGCGAGCCGGAATAGGGCTGGACGTTGGCGTGCTCGGCGCCGAATAGCGAGGTGGCGCGCTGGATCGCGATCTCCTCGATCGGGTCGACGTTCTGCTGGCCCTCGTAGTAGCGCCGTCCCGGGTATCCCTCCGAGTACTTGTTGGTCAGCACCGACCCGGTAGCCTCCAGAACGGCGCGAGATACGTAGTTCTCCGATGGGATCAGGCGGATCTTGTCGGCCTGGCGCCGCTCCTCGGCCTCGATCAGCCGCGCGATCTCCGGATCCTGGGTGCTGAGATCGGGCTCGGCGGTGCGAAGCGTCGGCGTTTGGGATTGCATGCGAGGATTATCAGCCATGCAGTTGGATGGGATAGCCGGCAACCAGAGGGCCCGGGCGTTTCTCAAACACGCCGTCGATACCGGCCTGCCGTCGCACGCTTACCTGTTCACCGGCCCCGCCGGGGTGGGGAAGACGGCCACCGCGCTGGCGTTCGCCGCGGACCTGCTGGCGGCCGCCGGAGCGCCGATCGGGACCGGGCTCCATCCCGATCTCTGGGTCGAGGACAGTGACGCCGAGCAAGTCAGCATCGAGACCATCCGCCGCGACGGCAAGACCGGGCGCGCCGCGGGCGACGGGTCGGAGATTGCCGGCGCCCCGGCGCAGCCGCTGCAGGCCTTCCTCAGCCTCAAGGGGATGCTCTCGGACCGGCGCGTCGCGATATTGGCTCGCGCCGAGCGCCTTCGCGAGACCGCGGCCGCGCCTCTCCTTAAGACCATCGAGGAGCCGCCCCCGGGCGCCGTCCTGGTCCTCTGCAGCGAGGCCGCCGAGCTGCTGCCGCCAACGATCCGTTCCCGCTGCCAGGAGGTCGAGTTCCAGCGCCTCAGCGACGCCGACATCGCGGACTTGTTGGCGGCCAGGGGCATGGCGTTAGAGCCGGCCCTGTTGCACCTCGCCGGCGGCTGCCCAGGCCGTGCCTTGCGACTCGCGGAGGATCCCGACGAGGCCGCCCGGCGCCTGGAGTGGGCGGGCGCCCTCGCCGGCCTGCTCGGCGGTTCGTGGCTCGACGTCGTAAGACTGGGCGCGCGCTTCGGCACCCCCGACACCGCCCGCAACCGCCTGCTGGCGCGCGAGGCGCTCGACGTCTGGGAGACCCAGGTGCGAGACCTGTCTCTGGCATCCGCGGGCGCGCCCGAGTTGACCGGTGGAGCGCCGGGCGCCTGGCCGTCGATGTCGCTATCCCATCTTCTCGATGTTTGGGCCAGCCTCCGGGAGGCGGCCGACCGGGTCGAGAACAACGTCAATCCGCGGCTCGCGATCGAGGTCTTCCTGGCCGACGTCCGCCGGGCGCCCGCGGCTTAGCCCCGGTCATGTCGCGCTACCGCAAGCCGTCGCTCCAGGGGTTCGAGCCCTACGTTCCCGGGATCCAGCCGGCCGATGGCGAATCCTGGGTCAAGCTCAACACCAACGAGAGTCCCTTCTCCCCGGCGCCCGGGGTCGCCGCTGCCGTCGCCGAACAGGTGGAGCGCCTGCCCCTCTACCCCGACCCGGCGCAAACCGCGCTGCGGCAGGCAGTGAGCGAGCTCTACGACGTCACCCCCGACCAGGTTGTCGGCGGCAACGGCGCCGACGAGGTGCTGGCGATGGCGGTCCGTGCTTTCGTCCCGCGCACCGGTCGGGCGGCCTACCTCGAGCCCTCGTACACCCTGCTGCCGAAGCTGCTGGAGATCAACGACGTCGAGGGCGAGGAGCACGCTTTTGCCGAGGGCTATCGACTGCCGGAGGCGTTCATCGACTCCACCGCGACTCTCAAGTTCGTGGTCAACCCGAACTCGCCCACCGGCACCCTGTTGCCCCTGGAGGACATCGCGGAGCTTTGCGACCGCTCTGCCGGGGTGATCCTGCTCGACGAGGCGTACGTCGATTTCTCGCCACGAAGCGGGCTGGAGATCCTCAACCGTCACCCCAACCTCCTGCTGGTGCGGTCGATGTCCAAGTCGTATGGGCTGGCCGGCTTGCGCGTCGGCTTCGCCATCGGCGCCCCCGACCTGGTGGCCGACCTGTGGGCGGTGAAGGACGTCTGCAACCTGGGACGGCTGCCGCTGGCGGCGGCCACAGCGGCGCTGCAGGACCCGGAGCACTGGCGCCACAACGTGGAGAGGGTGGTGGAGAACCGTGATCGGCTGGGCGCCGCCCTGGCCGCCCGCAACTGGACTGTGTTGCCGTCGGGGGCCAACTTCATATTCGCCACCCCGCGGCAGCCGGCCGCCGAGGTCTACAAGCACCTGCTGGCGCGGCATGTCCTGGTCCGCCATTTCCCCAAACCCTCGGTTTCCAACGGCCTCCGAATCTCGATCGGCACCTGGGATCAGTGCCAGGCGATGCTCGACGCCCTGGACGGCTCCGACTGACCGAATCCGTCTTCGTCACCTATCCGATCCCGGGCCCGGGCATCGACATTCTTCGCGCCAGCTTCGAAACCCGCGTTCGCGAGACCGAGATGGCACCAAGCGCGGATGAGATCGCCGAGGGAGCCGGCGGCTGCGCCGGAATCGTCACCCTTATTCGCGACGCCATGGACGCGCCGCTGCTGGACCGCCTGCCGGGACTTAGGGCGATCGCCAATTTCGGAGTCGGCTTCGACAACATCGACGTCGCCGCCGCCACGGCGCGGAAGGTGATGGTGACCAACACGCCCGACGTCCTCACCGAGGCCACCGCCGATATCGCGTTCGCGCTGCTGCTGGCCAGCGCCCGCCGGCTGGGCGAGGGGGAGCGGATGGTGCGGGCGGGGCTGTTCCACGGCTGGACGCCAAAGATGCTGATCGGCGCCGACATCGCCGGAGCCACCCTGGGGCTGGTCGGATTCGGCCGCATCGCGGCAGCGGTGGCCCGCCGCGCCGGCGGGTTCGACATGCGGCTGCTACACACCGCCAGGGGGGAGCACCCCGAGGCGGCGAGTCTCGGCTCGCGCAGAGTCGACCTCGACCATCTGCTGTCGGAGAGCGACTTCGTCAGCATCCACGTCCCTCTGAGCGACACCACCCGGCACCTGATCGACGGCAAGGCGCTCCGCAAGATGAAGCCGACCGCCCACCTGATCAACACCGCCCGCGGCCCCATCGTTGACGAGGCGGCGCTAGTGGACGCGCTTAATAAGGGGATCATCGCCGGCGCCGGCCTGGACGTGTACGAGCGCGAGCCGCAGCTGCATCCCGGCCTGCTGGCCCGAGAGAACGTGGTCCTGCTGCCGCACCTGGGCAGCGCCAGCGCCGGCGCCCGCGCGGGGATGTCCCGGCTGGCCGCTGAGAACATGGTCGAGGCGCTCAGCGGCGGGCGGCCGCCCAACCTGCTCAACCCAGAGGTCCTCGATGGCTGAACCGCCGGTGGAGCGGACCGCCTCACCCGGGCCGTTCAAAGCGCTGGTGCTCGACATCGACGGCACCCTGGTCGACCGTAGCCTGGAGATCACGCCCGCCAACCTGGCCGCGCTGAGGACCGCCATGGAACGCGGCTACCGGCTGATCCTGGCCACCGGGCGGATGTACTACTCGGCGCTGAAATACGCCGAGCAGATCGGCACCGACGAGCCGGTGATCTGCTACCAGGGCGCCGTGGTCAGGTCTCGCTCCGGCGAGCTGCTGCGCGAGTGGCCGGTGTCGCCCCACGACTCGATCGCCGCGGTCGAGATGGCCCGCGAGCAGGGGTTGCACATCAACCTCTATCGGGATGACGTGTTCTACGTCGAGTCGATGGAGTGGGGCGCCCAGCGCTACGCCGAGGTGGCGCAGATGAAGCCCCGGCTGGTCCCCGACCTGATGGACCTGGCGAAGCTGGGCTCGACCAAGGTGGTGCTGGTTGACCGCCCGGAGCGGCTGCGGGAGCTCGAGCCCCTGGTCCGCGCGACGGTGACGCCGACCTCGCGCGTCACGTTCTCGCTGCCGGAGTTCCTGGAGATCGTCGACGTCGGCGTGAGCAAGGGCGCGGCGCTGGCCTTTGTCTGCGAGCTCGAAGGTCTGAGCCTCTCCGAGGTGATCGCCGCCGGCGACGCGCCCAACGACATCGAGATGTTCGCCGTGGCGGGCCTGGCGCTGGCGCCCAGCAACGCTTTTCCCGAGGCCCTGGCGGCGGCCGACGCGGTGATCCCGCCACCCCAGGAGGACGGCATCGCCGCCCTGGTCGAGAGGTACCTCGGCCAACCGGCTGCCGATATAATTCGACGGCCGGGTTAGTCCGGAATCATCGCGCGGCCCCGTAGCGCAGCTGGTTAGCGCGCCGCCCTGTCAAGGCGGAGGTCGCCGGTTCAAGTCCGGTCGGGGTCGCCATCTCGTTCACCGCGCCGGACGAGGGTGAGAATAGACAGCGTTTTGGGCCCGCTGGAAGGCGTTGACGCCACCGACATCAACCAGGTCATGCTCGCGGCATACGTAGCCGACTCCCCGTCGACCCTATTTCGTACCTGGGAGGAAGCCCACCAGCGGTTCCTGGATCTCGGCGACGTCGCTGCCGCCGTGCGCTGCGCCATCTGGGTGAGCATGGCCTACTTCGACCGTGGAGACCTGGCTCGGGGCGGAGGCTGGATTGGCCGGGCTCAGCGGTTCCTGGACAGCTGCGGCGAGTGCGTCGAGCAGGGTTACATGTTGATGCCTGCTGCCCTGCGGGCATTCGCGGAAGGGCGGTTCGACGACAGCATTGCCCTGGCGGAGCGGGCGATCGAGATCGGGAGCCGGTTCGAGGACCGGGACCTTGTCATCCTGGCCCGCCACGGAATGGGGCGGGCGATGGTTCGTGCCAAAGACGTCGACAGAGGCCTGGCGCTATTCGACGAGGTCATGACAGCGGTCATCGCCGGCGACACGTCGCCGTACGTTGCCGGGATTGTCTACTGCAGCGTCATCGACGCGTGCAACGAGATTTTCGACTGTCGCCGCGCCCAGGTGTGGACAGACGCGCTCGAGACCTGGCTGGAGTCGCAGCCTGACCGAATGCCATTCCGGGGGCGTTGTCTACTGAACCGCGTCGGGATCATGCAGCTGCATGGCCAGTGGCCTGACGCGCTCGATGAGACACGGCGTGCCCGCGAGCAGCTCGCGGTGCCGCCGCCGCACCCGCTGATCGGCGAGGCTATGTACCAGGCAGGCGAGCTCCACCGCGTGCGCGGTGAGCTCGGGGAGGCTGCGCGGGCGTACGCCGAGGCCAGCGTCGCCGGTCGCGATCCACAACCAGGGATGGCACTGCTGCGGCTGGCGGAAGGGCAGGTCGACAGCGCGGCGGCGACAATTCGTAATGTTGTCGAGCAGACGCCGGACCCGTTCGGCCGTGCCAAGATCCTCGGCGCCTTCGTCGACATCATGCTCGCGGCCGACGACATCCCCGCGGCGCGCGCCGGCGCCGAGGAGCTGACCGTGATCGCCTCGGACCTCGACTCGGAGTACCTTGCGGCTGCGGCCGGACTAGCACTGGGAGCTACGCTCCTGGCCGAGGGCGAGACTCAAGCAGCTCTGGGACAGCTGCACCGGGCCCGCTCCGGCTGGAGCAAGCTCGACGTGCCGTTTGAGCTGGCGCGGGTCCGTCTCCTAATGGGCGTGATCTATCGGGAACTCCGCGACGACGACAGCGCCACGATGGAGATCGAGGCTGCACGGCAGGCGTTCGAGAAGCTGGGCGCCGCCACCGAGCTTGGCCGGGTGGCCCGGCTGACTCACACAGGAGCGCCCGCCTCGGTCGGGGGGCTGTCGGGCCGTGAGGTCGAGGTCCTGGCACTCGTTGCCACGGGCAAGACCAACCGCGAGATCGCCGATGCCCTGGTCATCAGCGAGAAGACGGTCGCCCGCCACATGAGCAACATCTTCACCAAGCTTGATGTCTCGACTCGGTCGGCCGCCACGGCGTACGCCATCAAGCACGACCTGGCGTAGTACATAGAAATACCCATCGCGGTGCGTTCCGCGATTTGGCGATTTCGCCCGATGCCGGGTCGCAGGGTCACCTCCTACGGTGGTCATCGACGTGATCAGCCCTACAAGGGAGCGACGACGATGACCGAGAGGATCGAGACCGTAGTGATCGGCGGAGGCCAGGCAGGGCTGTCGGTGGGCTACCACCTGCAGCAGCGCGGCCGCCCGTTCGTGATCCTGGACGGCAACCCGCGTGTTGGCGACTCGTGGCGCAACCGCTGGGATTCGCTGCGCCTCTTCACGCCGGCCCGCGCCAACGGACTGGATGGCATGCGCTTTCCAGCCAAGGGGGACGCGTTCATCGCCAAGGACCAGATGGCCGACTACCTCGAGGCTTACGCCAGGCGATTCAACCTGCCGGTGCGGAACGGGGTGCGGGTGCGCCGGCTGTCGCAGCAGGGTGACGGCTTCGCCATCGAGGCTGGCGACACGACTTACGAAGCGAGCAATGTCGTCGTCGCGATGTCCTCCTACCAGGAGTCGTGGCGCCCGGCATTTGCCGCAAATCTGCATCCGGGAATACTCCAGCTCGACGCCGCCAGCTACAAGAACCCTTCGCAGCTTCAAAAGGGTCCGGTGCTCGTGGTGGGGGTCGGCAACTCGGGCGCGGACATCGCGCTGGACGTCGCCCGGAGCCACAAGACAATCCTCGCGGGCACGGAGAGCGGTGTGATCCCCGGCGATATCGAGGGATTCTTCGGGCGGCAGATCATGTTCCGCCTGGTCCGGTTCTTCGGTCATCACATACTCAGCCTGAAGACACCGATAGGCCGAAAGATGCGGCCGAAGATGATGCACCGCACGGTACCGCTGATCAGGGTGAAGCCAGCTCAGCTCGTTGACGCTGGGGTCGAGCGGGTGGAGCGGATGGCGGGGGTCAAGGACGGCCTGCCACTGACGCAGGACGGCCAGACCCTGGATGTCGCCAATGTGATCTGGTGCACCGGCTTCCGTCCGGGCTTCATCTGGATCGACATCCCAGTACTAGGCGATGGTCAGGAGCCGATGCACCACGCCGGCATCGTCGGCAACGTGCCCGGCTTGTACTTCGTCGGCCTGCAATTCCTCTACGCCATGACGTCAGCAACGGTAACCGGTGTCGGACGCGATGCGAGGAGGGTCGTCAAGCACCTGGTCGCTACGCGGTCCGACGGCGCCCGCCAGCGCCGGAGCCAAACTTGGCTCGAGATGTTGACGGCGGTCGGCGCGCCCTACGCTCACTCCCTCGCAGCAGAGCCAGACGGGCAGGGTCTGGATTGAATACGACGGGCCTGAGCGGACCGCTAGTTGACCCGGTGCGCCTCGTACTTATGCCCGGCCGCCCGTAGGCGCTGCACCAGCGGCAGCCCCATGGCGGTCGCCGGCGTGAGGACGCCGGCGCGCTTGGGCAGGCTCGCCTGGTCCAGCGCCAGGCAGAGCGCGGCCTCGCCCAGCATCACCGACGTCGCCGCGTAACCCGGGTCGCCGGGCGCGGCGATCTCGGCGACATAGCGTGCGCCGGTCGACGTCCGGGTGTGGATCTCGATCTTGAAGCGGCCCTCGCGCTGCACCTTCTCGCTCGGCCCCTCGCCGGGCTTGGGCAGCGCCCGGTCGAGCAGAGGCCGCATCGGCGCAAACCCCAGGGCCGCCGCCATCGTGCCCAGCCCTGCCGTCATCGCGCCGGCCTTGACCGCGCCCATCGGGCCATCGCCGAAGCCCGTCACCTCGCGATAGCGGAAACGGCGGCCGTACTCCCAGCTCTGCAGCGCGTTGCTGCGCCGCACGGCCCTGGTGTTGATCGTCGCCATGATGAAGGGGCCCACCCAGGTCCGAAGCTCGGAGTCGTACTGAGCCGTAACGAACGGCTTCTCGGGCCCGAGGCTTGGCTCCTCGGCGCGGTCGGGGCTGAGGGCGTAGGGGTCGGCGATCACCCGGCGGTGCTCGCGGCTGCTCTTTGCCAGGTCGGCCTCCAGCTTGCCGGTCGCAATCGTGCCCCCGCTCAGACTGCCGCGGAGCGACTTGACGACGAGGGTGGTGTCCTCCATGTCGCCGGCGCCGTCGGCGCTCACCGCCTGGTGGAGCAGGAGCACGCCGAGGTCGGACGGTATGGAGTCGAAACCGCAGGAATGCACGATCCGCACGCCCGCCTGCCGGGCGGCGTCGTCGAAGCGGTCGATGCTGGCGCGCTCGAAGAGGACTTCGCCCGTTAGGTCGGCGTAGTGGGTGCCGGCCTCGACGCAGGCCCCCACCAGGTTGAGGCCGTTGGTCCAGAAGGGCCCGACTGTCGTGGCGACCACGTGCGTGGACTGCGCCATTGCGAGGAGCGCGCCGCTGTCCGCGGAGTCGGCTTCGATTAAGGCAATGTCGGCAGCCTTCGGTCCAAGACCCCTGCGGACCTCGGCGAGCTTGGCCGCGGATCGCCCGGCCAGGCCAACGCGCACGTCCTTCGGTGCGTGCTCGACAAGGTATTTGGCGACCAGCCGGCCGGCAAAGCCGCTGGCGCCATAGACCACTATGTCGAGGTCACGCTTCCCTTCTCGCGCCACCCATGAAGGCTACCTGACACCTGCTGGTGGGCCGCCCTCCCAGACGCTCTGTTAGTCCTCCGTGTCTGGCGTTTACCGCCGCGACACCATGCCTGGCCAAGATGGCTCGCAGGCGCGTCGGATCAACGGCCGAAGGCGGATGTGAGGAGAAATGAAGGGTTCGATATTGGTCACCGGCGGCGCCGGGTTCATCGGGTCGCATACATGCCTCGCCCTTGTGGAGGCGGGCTACGAGGTCAGCGTGGTCGACAACCTGCGCAACTCCCACCCGGGCGCGGTGGAGCGCGTCGAGCAGCTGTCGGGGCAGCCCGTCCGGCTCCACGTGCTGGACCTCCTCGACGTGGAGGCGCTGGAAGGTCTATTCCGCGGATCGCACTTCGACGGTGTCATCCATTTCGCGGGGCTGAAGTGCGTCTCGGAGTCGATCGATCAGCCGCTCGACTACTGGTACACCAACGTCGGTGCGACCACCAACCTGCTGCGCGCGATGGAGCGGCATGGGGTGGGGAGGCTGGTGTTTTCGTCATCGGCCACTGTCTATGACCCAACGTCCGCTCTGCCCTTCCGCGAAGACAATCCACTGAGTCCGATCAACCCCTACGGCCGCTCCAAACTGACGGTGGAGCGGATACTGGGCGACCTGGCGACGGCCGGGTCGCCGACCCGATCGATCAGCCTGCGTTACTTCAACCCGGTGGGCGCGCATGAGAGCGGGACGCTGGGAGAGGATCCGCTCGGGACACCCAACAACCTGATGCCGATAGTGATGCGGGTGGCTGTCGGCAGGCTGCCGTACGTGACCGTTTTCGGGGACGACTATCCCACCGCCGACGGCACCTGCGTCCGCGACTACATTCACGTGATGGACGTGGCTGACGCCCACGTCAGGGCGCTCGGGTTCCTGGAATCCGCCGAGGGCCACACCGCGGTCAACCTGGGCACCGGCCAGGGCTCGTCGGTCTTCGAGGTCCTCGACGCCTGCGCGGCGGCCGTTGGCCGGCCGATCGCCCACCGCGTCGGTCCCCGGCGTCCCGGCGACGCGCCGGTCAGCTTCGCGGACCCATCGCTAGCGCTGAAACTCCTGGGCTGGCGGGCGGAGCGCGACCTGTCTGACATGTGCGCCGACAGCTACCGGTGGCAGGCCGCCAACCCGGCTGGCTTCGGCAGCCCGTTCCCCGAGCTCAGCTCCAGGTCGAACTCCTAGGTCGACCCAGCTCGGGCGGGCTCGGATTGTTCACGGGCTTACTCGGAGTCGTAAAGACTGAGCTTGGCGACGGTTGCCTGGAGCGTCCCGGTTGTCGGCAGCCTCACGCCGATGTCGACAAACCAGGGCAACCTCGGCTGGGTCAGCGGCGTCGCCGCCAAGGCATCGGAGAGACCGGGTGCGGCGACCGCGGCGAACTGGTATCCGTTGGCGTTGAATGCCAGCGTCGTGTTGGCGCCCGGCTGCCCGCCCTGGCATTTGAAGTCGACAGTGTTCAAAGCGTCGAGCTTGAGGTGCGGCCGCATCGCCTCCACCTGTGCCGCGGGGACCAGCGGCTTGGGTTTGTGGACGTCGCTGGCGTCATCGATGTTCCAGTGCCCGTCGCCGGATATCCAGAACCAGTAGACCGCTCGCGGGTCGAGCCGGCAGGCCACCAGCACCCTGGAATAGGGAGCGCCCTTGAGCCCCATCTGGGCCTCACCCACGACTTTTGAGACCGAGTAGTGGCTGTTGTCGGTGGCAAACAGGTCCTGCGGCTGGTTCAGCGAGAACTGGCAGCCGTTGGCCACCGGCAGCACGCCCTCCCCGGTACCGATGGCCTGTAGGCTGGGGCAGTAGGTTCCCAGGTGCAGGATGCTCCCGCCTCGGGTCAGCGGCAGCGCCGTGGGGGCGCCGCCGGCGTCGCTCGACGAGCATCCCACCAGGCAGCACATCAGCAAAAAGGTCGCGCCGACCTGCCGGGCGATCACGCGGGCGAGTGTATCCGGGCAGCCTCCTCGCGGCAGCCCCGAAAGGGTCCAAATCGCCTAAAACCATCAACCGTTAATCGGGCTATCGCATCTCGTTCAACTGGCGTTCACCGCCGCTGTCAATACTCGGTTCTGGTCGGGACCCAATCTCTGGAGCGGGAGGAGTAAGTGATGAGGGCTGGTTCCCCTGCCTCCGCCAACCGGGTGAGGGTGGATGGGAAGTTTTTCTCCCTGGACGGCCGGCGGTTCAATATCCGCGGCGTCACCTACGGCACGTTTCGCCCGCGATCCGACGGCGCTCGTCTACCCGAACTCGACCAGGTGCGGCTTGATTTCGCGGCGATAAGGGACGCCGGCTTCAACACTGTCCGCACCTACACCTCACCGCCGGACGACGTGCTAGATATCGCCGCGGAGCATGACCTGCGTGTCCTGGCGGGGCTCTTCTACGAGGATTGGCGCTACCTCGTGGGGCACTCGCGCCGCCAGCAGCGCCATCTCGCGGTCGAGGCCAGACGATGCGTGGAGACCGAGATGGCGCGCCTGGCTGGGCGGAGCGAAGTGCTGGCTGTCTGTGTCGGCAACGAGATCCCGGCCGACACCATCCGCTGGGTCGGTCAGCGCCGGGTGGCGGCCGAGATCGAGGAGCTTGTCGACCTGGCGCACCGGATCGACCCCGAGATGCTGGTCACCTACGGGAATTACCCCACCTCCGAATACCTGACGCTGGACCGGCTCGACTTCCTGATGTTCAACCTCTTCCTGGAGCGAGAGGAGGACTTCCGTCGCTACGTCAACCGGCTCCAGAACCTGGCAGGTGACCGACCGCTGGTACTTGGGGAGCTGGGACATCACGCCGAACCGGGCTCGGCTGGTGAGACGGCCCAGGCAGAGGCGATCGACTGGCAGCTGTCGACGGCGGTGGAGCGAGGCGTGGCGGGCCACTGCGTGTTTGCCTGGACCGACGAGTGGCATGTTGGCGATGCTCCGGTCGATGGCTGGCGATTCGGTCTGACGCGGCAAGACCGAACCCCGCGCCCTGCGCTGCAGACGGCTGCTCGGTGGAATGCCAAGACCGTCTCCGATGTCGACTTCGACTGGCCGTCGATCAGCGTGGTGATCTGCGCCCACAACTCGGCCGCGACCCTCGACGAGTGCCTGGACCAGGTGTCGCGGCTCGACTACCCGGGCCTGGAAGTCATCGTCGTCGACGACGGGTCGACCGATGCGACCGCCGCAATTGCGGGCGGCTACGAGCGGGTGCGGCTTGTGAAAATCGCCCACGGCGGGCTCTCCGTAGCCCGCAACGAGGGCGTCGCCGCGGCGCGCGGAGACCTCGTCGCCTTTCTCGACTCGGATGCCTTCCCGCCGCCCGAATGGCCGTACTTCCTCGCCCTCGGACTCGACCGCGCCGACGTGTTCGGCGTGGGGGGACCGAACCTGCCGCCCCCGGGCGACTCGCTGGTGGCCCATGCGGTTTCGCGCGCCCCGGGCGGACCGGTGCACGTTCTTCTGACCGACGATCGGGCGGAGCACCTGCCCGGGTGCAACATGGCCTTCTGGCGCGACACCCTACTCGAGGTCGGTGGCTTCGACCCCGCCTACACCGCCGCCGGCGACGACGTCGACCTGTGCTGGCGGGTGATCGATCGCGGTGGCGACATCGCCTTCCACCCGGGGGCGATGGTCTGGCACCATCGGCGGGCCGAACGTCGCGGATACCTTCGCCAGCAGCACGGCTACGGGCGTGCTGAGGCGTTGGTGGCGGCCCGCCATCCCAACCGATTCACCGCGCTCGGCTCGGCCAGGTGGCACGGGCCGATGTACGACGGTTTCGCTCCGCTGCTCTCGCGCCAGCCGATCTATCACGGCCCCTTTGGCACCGCCGCCTACCAGTCGGTCTATCGCGGCCGCAGCCACGCGCTCGATTTCGCGCACCAGGCGGGCGTGCCGCTGGGCCTCGCCGCGCTGCCCTTCAGCCTCAGTCCCATCATCTGGGCCAGGGCGACCGGCGTGCTGGCGCTGCTCCTGCTGGTCGCGCTCTTCATCGTCGACGCCGTCGCCGCCAGGCCGCCGCGCGGCGCGCGAAAGTGGAGCCTTCGGTTCCGTGCCGACGTCGCGCTGTTGAGCCTGCTGCAGCCCCTGGTCCGTACGGTGGGCCGGTTGACAGCGTCGGCGGACGCCGCTCGCGAGTTGGCTCAACCGACGCGGCTTCCCGGTCCGGCGCTTCGTCGCGCCGGCGGAACCGTGCTGGTATCCGTCCAGGGCACGCGGGCCGAGCTGATGAACAACCTCGTCGCCCACCTTCGTCACCGCGGTCTGCAGGTGACCCCGCCGACGGGGTGGGAGGACCACGACTTCACGGTTGTCGGCTCGGCGCTGGTGTTGGGCGACGTCGTCTCGACCTCCCAGGTCGATGGCTTCGTCCAGGTCCGGGTGCGGCTGCGACCCCGGGCGGCGGCATTCGTCGCGCTTTTCGCGCTGATCCTGGGGATGGCCTTGGCCGCTCCGGCGGCCGCCGGGATCGTGGCCTTCGCAGGTCTTGGGGAGATCGCGAGGGGGTTCTGGAACGCCCGCCATCGTGTTCTTGGAGTGCTGGTTGAAGGCAGCGCCGGTCAGGCGTCCGCGTCCCAGCGCCTGGCGCCGCGAGCCGTCGGCGAGGGCCAGCGATGAGACGACGCTACTGGCGCGCCGCCTGGACCTTCGTGCCCTACCTGCGCCGCTACAAGTTCCTGGCGGCTTCGTCGATCACCACCACCATCCTGGGAGCGGTGCTGACCCTGGCCCAGCCGTGGCCCTTCGCGTTGCTCATCGGATACGTCCTGGTGCACAGGGCGCCGCCGCAAATCGTGGGCCAGCTCTTTGGACTGAACACAGAGTTCCTGGTGGCTGCGGCCGTTGCCGGCGGTTTCCTGCTGGTCTTTTTGATCCACGGTATCGCCGTCATCAACGAGTGGGTCAACACCAGGCTGGACCTGTCCATCGCGCTCGACTTCCGCAGCGACCTGTTCGCCCACTGCCAGGAGCTGACCGACTGCTTCACCGACGAGGCCGCGCCGGGCGACTTCATCTACCGCATCAACTACGAGGCGTACGCCGTGGGCGCGATGGCGGTCTCGATTCCACCGCTGGCCCAGAGCCTGCTGACCCTGCTTGGTTTTTTCGTGATCGCGCTGACCCTTGACCCGCTGCTGGCCCTGCTCTCGCTGACCGTCATGCCCTTCATCTATTACTCGACCAGCTACTACGCCCGGCGGATTGAGCCTCGACTGGTCACGGTCAGGGGACTCGAAGCGCTCTCCCTGACGATGGTCAACACCGCGATGACCATGATCCACGTCGTCACCGCCTTCAACCGCCAGGAGCACGAGCACCAGCGCTTCCGGCGCCAGGGCGAGATGGCGCGCGACGCCCGGGTCGGGGTGACCGTGCGCCAGACGGTCTTCTCCCTGGTGGTGGCGCTGATCACCGCGGGTGGCACCGCCGCGGTGCTGAGCGTCGGAGCACACCACGTGCTCTCGGGCCAGACCTCGCTGGCGGCGCTGATCGTGATGATGGCGTACATCGCGTCGATGTATCAGCCGCTGGAGCAGCTCTCGCACACCATCTCCCAGCTGCAGGTGAACTGCGTCGCGATCATGTTCTCGCGCAACCTGCTGGAGCGCCAGCCGGAGATCCAGGACCGGCCCGACGCGCGGCCGTTGCCCAGGGTGCGGGGGCACCTCCAGTTCGAGGACGTCAGCTACGACTACCCGCGCCGCCAGGGCACCCTGAGTGACATCAGCTTCGAGGTCCAGCCGGGCGAGGTGGTGGCGGTGGTGGGCATGACCGGCGCGGGCAAGTCGACGCTGATGCAGCTGCTCCCACGCTTCCTCGACCCTTCCGGCGGGCGGATCCTGCTGGACGGCCAGGACCTGCGCGATGTCACGCTGCGCTCGCTCCGCGACCAGATCGCGCTGGTGCGCCAGGAGCCGCTGCTGTTCCCCCGCAGCATCGCCGAGAACATCGGTTACGCCCGGGCCGACGCGACCATGGAGGAGATCGTCGCGGCCGCCCGGGCGGCCAACGCGCACGACTTCATCGAGGCCCTGCCCGAGGGCTACGAGACTGTGCTGGGCGAGCGCGGCGCGCGGGTGTCGGGAGGGGAGCGCCAGCGCATCGCCCTGGCCCGCGCCTTCCTCAAGGACGCGCCGATCCTGATCCTCGATGAGCCGACCTCTTCGGTCGACTCCAAGACCGAGGCCGTCATCCTCGACGCCCTCGATCGACTGACAACTGGGCGGACGACGTTTATCGTCGCCCATCGCCTCTCAACCGTGAGGGCAGCGGCGCGTGTGCTGGTGCTCGACCACGGTCGGCTGGTCGAGGACGGCTCCCCGGCCGAGCTGCGCACACGCGGCGGCCTGTACGCGACCATCACCCGGCTTCAGACCCTCGACGGCGCGCACCCGCAGGCCGAAGGCACCCCTGAGCCTCCGGTGCCGCGTGCCGCCGAGCGACCCAGGTTCATGCTCAGGCGGAACACGCTGGTCCAGCTGATGGACCGATCCCGTGAGCGGGGAAACAACTTCACCGGCGCGATCCAGCTCGTCCACCGAAGCGGTCGCGGCCGGATTTACGCGACCGGCGGCGAGCTTCACAGCGCCACCGGATGGGTCGACGGCGACGAGCTGGTCATCCAGGCGATGTCTTCGACCGACGAGGAGTTCACGTTCAGTCTCGACCGGGATGCCCGCCTCCCGGGCGAGCGCAACCTGACCATGTCCTACAGCGACCTGGTTGCCGAGGCCGCCCGCCGCCAGGCCGCCGAGCGCGCACCCTCGGAGCCGTCCGACGTTGTGCCTCTGCTGGTCGGGGATTCTCGGACAGGCCCCAACGGGCAGGCCGGAGCCTCGGCTGTGGCACTGGATCCCATCATCGCGATCGCCCCTGATCCGGCACCGGCCGCCAGTCCCGCTCCACTGCTGTCGATCGTGCCGCCGCTGCAGCCCGACGTCCCGCCAGGGTCGGCCCTCGAGCCCACGCCTGACTCCGAACCAGAGCCGGAACCACGGTTCGCCTCCGAAGCTCAACCTGGGTCCGACTCCGGGCCCAACCTGACCCCGGGCGGTGCGGCCCTTTCGCGACTGCACCAGCGCAACCGGCTCGCCCTCCTGATGGAGACCGAAGGCCGCCGACCGGGAACTTTCAACGCCGCCGTGGTGCTGGAGCACGTCCAGGGCAAGGCCGTGATCCATGCCAAGTCGGGCAGACTGCATCACGCCAGCGGTCCGCAGGCTGCCGGCGACGAGCTCGTGATCAGGGCGCTGGGATGGCCCGATGCAGACTTCGACCTGAGCGTCCTGGACGGGCTTGCGCAACCCGACGTCTCGAATATCACCCTCACCGCGGCGCAGATCCTGGAGGAGGCGGCCCGCCGCCAGGGCGACGGCACGGGCTCTCCAAAGGCCGTGCCTCAAAGGACCTCGCGCCGCCCCAGCATCGTGCTGCTGGGCAGCATGACCGCGATGCCGGTTGGCGGAGTCATATGGCAGACGGTCCAGTACATCGTCGGGTTCCAGCGGCTCGGCTACGACGTCTTCTACGTCGAAGCTCACGGCCGCTACCCGCGGATGCTCGCCTCCAATCCCGGCCAGGACGGCACCAACGTCGCCATCGACCTGATCCGAAGGGTCATGTACGGCATCAACATGTCGGGTCGCTGGTGCTTCCAGGCGCTCCACGAGGGCGAGCGCTGCTACGGCATGAGCTGGGCCCAGCTGCAGGACGCTTACCGCGACGCGGCGATGATCGTCAACCTCCACGGCGGCACCATCCCCCGCCCTGAGCACACCGAGACGGGCAGCCTGGTCTACCTGGAGACGGACCCGGTGCAGATCCAGACCTACGTCGCCGAACAGCGGGCGGGCGACGTCGATTTCCTGTCGAAACACGACGCCTTCTTCTCCTACGGAGAGAACTACGGCGCCGCCGATTGCCTGGTGCCCCAGAGCGATCGATTCCATTTCCGGCCCACCCGTCCGCCGGTGGTGATGGAGTACTGGCCGGTCGCGTCTTCTGACCCCTCCGCCTTCACGACCATCGGCAACTGGAGCCAGCACCAGGACGTGAGCCTCGGAGGCGAGACGTACTCCTGGAGCAAGAAGGTCGAGTTCCTCAAGTTCCTGGACCTGCCCGGCCGCACCGGCGTGCCCATCGAGCTGGCGCTTTCGCAATGCGGCCCAGAAGACCGCGATCTGCTGCTCAGCAATGGATGGCGCGTCAGGGACGCCCTCGAGTTTTCGTTCGACGCCGGCCGCTACAGGCAGTACATCGTCGACTCACGCGCGGAGTTCACGGTGGCCAAGGACCAGAACGTGCGGCTTCGCAGCGGCTGGTTCAGCGATCGGAGCGCCACCTACCTGGCGTCGGGTCGCCCGGTGGTCACCCAGGACACCGGGTTCGGCAACATCCTTCCCACCGGCGCGGGGCTGTTCTCGTTCTCATACATCGAGGAGGCTGCCGCCGCGATCGAGCGCATCGACGGTGACTACCAGAACCAACGGCGCGCGGCGCGAAGAATCGCCGAGGAGTGGTTCTCGTCCGACGTCGTCTTGGGCCGGCTGCTGCGCGAGCTCGACCTGCCGGTGCCGGGTCGGCGCATGACCATCGGGTAAGCCGGCGTGGCCACCCCGTTTCCGCGGCAGCTGGTGCTGGAGCCGACGTCGAGGCGGCCCACGGTGCTTGACGCCGACACCGTCGATCGCGTGCTTTCGGCCCCCATCCCGCCCCGCCGCGGGCTCACGCCGTTCGTGGTGCCGCGCGTCTCGATCGTGGTCGTCACCCACGACAACCTGGTCTTCACGCGTCTTTGCCTGGAGAGCCTGCTTGCTTCAACCGGCGCCCCGACGTTCGAGGTGGTGGTGGTCGACAACGGGTCGACCGACGGCACCGTCGACTACCTGGGCCGGCTCGCCTCCGCCGATGCCCGGGTTGAAGTCATCAGCAGCAAGGCCAACCTGGGATTCGCCGCAGGCACCAACCTCGGGTTCAAAGCTGCCCGAGGCGAGCGCCTGGTGGCGCTCAACAACGACACCATCGTCGCCGCCGGATGGCTCGCCGGGCTGGTGCGCCACCTCGAGGACCGCACCGTCGGAATGGTCGGACCGGTCACCAACCAGGCGCCAGACGAGTCGCGGGTGATGGTGGATTACACGACCTACGGCGGGTTCCTCGAGGCTGCCGCGGCCCGTGCGTCGGTCGACCGCGCCCGCGACGTGGCCGGTCTGACCCTGTTTTGCGTAGCGCTCCGCCGGGACGTCCTCGACCGGGTCGGTCTCCTCGACGAGCGCTTCCAGGTGGGGATGTTCGAGGACGACGACTACTGCCTGCGACTGGAGGCGGCCGGACTCCGGCTGCGCGTGGCCGAGGACGTCCTGGTCCACCATTTCGGTGAGGCATCGCTGGGCAAGCTGGCTGCAGACGGCCGCTGGATGCGGATCTTCGAGGCCAACCGCCGGCGTTTCGAGGAGAAGTGGGGGCGGCCGTGGGGCGGCCACAAGCCGGCTGACGAGGCCCTCTACCTGGAGCTGCTGGAACGGGTACGCAACACCCTCGACGCCTCGCTCCCGGCGAGCGCCCGGGTGGTGGTGGCCAGCCGTGGCGACGAGCGGCTTTGCGCCATCCCCGGCCGGGTGGCCGGGCATTTTCCCCAGCTTCCCGACGGGCGCTTTGCGGGCAGCTACCCCGCGGGCGACGAGGACGCGATCCAGCAGGTAGACCTGCTCAGCCGCGCCGGCTGGACCCACCTGGTCATCCCCAGCACGGCCCGCTGGTGGCTGGACCACTATCCCGACTGGCGCGATCACCTCTCCGCCAACGGCGGCCTGCTGACCGACGACCCCGAGTCCTGCGTCGTCTTTCGGCTTCCGGCGCCGGCGGAGCCCACCCGATGACGCTCTGCGGGCCGCGCTGGTGAGGATCGCGATCGTCGCCAGCCCGCTGGCCAACAAGCCCCTGAGCGGGGGGCACGCCTGGGTCCCTTTGTCGTTCGCGGTCGGACTCCGGCGCCTCGGCTTCGACGTCTACCTGGTGGAGCAGATCGATAGCGGCGTGTGCGTGGACGCCGGCGGCGGCCCGGCATCCTTCGCCGAATCGATCAACCGCTCCTTCTTTATCGACGTCACCGACGAGGCCGGCTTTGCCGGCCGCCGGGCGCTGATCTCCGACGGGGGTCGCGAGAGCGAAGGGTTTGACCTCGAGCGGCTGCGGGAGATCGCCGCCGACGCCGACCTGCTGGTCAACATCAGCGGTCACGCCAGGCTCGACGGCCTGGTCTCCGGTCCGCGGGCGCGTGCCTACATCGACATGGATCCGGGTTTCACCCAGCACTGGAATCGAAGCGGCCTGCTCCCGGAGGGAATCCGCGACCACGAGTTCCACTTCTCGGTGGCCGCCAACATTGGGGCTCCGGATTGCGGCATCCCCGCCGACGGCCTGGACTGGAAGCCGATCGTGCAGCCTGTCGTCCTTGACGACTGGCCGACGGCCGAAGGCGGCGGCGCCACCGAGGCGGGTCGATTCACCACGGTGGCGACGTGGCGCTGTCCGTCAGGCCTGGTCAGCTTCGATGGGATCACGTTCCCGGACAAGCTCCACGAGTTCCGCCGGCTGCAGGCCCTGCCGTCGGTGGTCGAAAGGCGGTTCGAGATCGCTCTCGACATCCACCCCGGCGACGTCGCCGATCGCGACCGCCTGGAGGCGAACGGCTGGCAGCTGGTCGAGCCACGGGTGGTGGCCGGGGACCCCGAAAGGTTCCGCGACTACGTGTTGGGTTCGGGGGCCGAGTTCTCTGCGGCGCAGGGGGTTTATGTCGGCACCAACAGCGGATGGTTCAGCGACCGAAGCGTCCGCTACCTGGCCGCGGGGCGCCCCGTCCTGGTCCAGGACACCGGCTTCGCCCCCGCCATCCCGGAGGGGGAGGGGGTGGTGGCCTTCGCGACGTTTGAGGAAGCCAGGTTGGGGGCGGCCTGCATCGCTGCCGAGTACGCCGCGCACGCCGCCGCGGCCAGACGGATCGCCGAGACCGTGTTCGACTCGGACATCGTGCTGGGCCGGATGTGCGACCAGATGGGGATCAGCAATTGACAACCGTTGCAGGCGCGGGTCGGTGACCTCCAGGGGCCGGGTCGTCATCGCCGGAGCCGTGGCGCAGCGACCAGCGCGGGCGGGCCATGCCTGGGTGTATCTCCAGTACCTGCTGGGTTTCCGCCGCCTGGGCTGGGAGGTCCTCTTCATCGACTGGCTGGAGCCCGAGATGTGTGTCGACGCCTCGGGCCGAGCCTGCCCCGTGGGCAGATCGGAGAACCTTCGCTACCTGGACGCGCTGATGCGCGAGTTCGGGCTGGGCCGCAGTTATGCGCTGCTGGACCCTTCAGCCGGGACCATCTTCGGCATCTCGCGACTGGAGGCCCGGCGCCAGGTGGCCGATGCCGATTTCCTCATCAACGTCATGGGTTATCTCAAAGACGAGGATCTCCTGGCGCTGTCGCGGCGGCGGGTGTTCCTTGACATCGACCCGGGCTTCACGCAGATGTGGCGCGAGCTCGGGCTGGCCGACCTGCTCGACGGGCACGACGCCTTCGTCACCGTGGGCGAGGCGGTCGGGACCGCCGGCTGCTCGATCCCCACCTGCGGGATCGACTGGATTCGCACGCCCCAGCCGGTGCTGCTCGATGAATGGCCGGTGGCGCAGGGCGAGTCGAGCACGATCACCGGCATTGGGTCCTGGCGCGGCAACAACGCTCCCATCACCTACGAGGGACGTCATTACGGGCTCCGGGTCCACGAGTTCCGCCAGTTCGCCGACCTACCGAAGCGCTCGGGCAGGGACTTCGAGTATGCCCTCGACATCCATCCATCGGAGACCGCCGACTTCGAGCTGCTGAGGGCGGGGGGCTGGCGCCTGGTCGACCCGTTGGGCGCGGCCGCCACCCCGAGCGCCTACCGCGATTACATCCAGGGCAGCTTTGCCGAGCTGATGGTCGCCAAGGGGATGTATGTCAGCTCGCGCAGCGGCTGGTTCAGCGACCGAAGCATCTGCTACCTGGCCAGCGGCCGGCCGGTGCTGGCGCAGGACACAGGTCGCTGCGAAACCTACGACGCCGGGCTGCTGACCATCGACACCCTCGACGGCGCGGTCGCCGCAATCGAGGAGGTCTGCTCCGACTACCCGCGGCACCGCCGCGCGGCGCGTGAGATAGCCGAATCCCGGTACGACTCCGACGTCGTGTTGGGGCGGCTGCTGAACAAGGTCGGCGCGACGTGAGAGCTGCGGTGGGGGAGCCGACGGCTCGCGACGAGCTGAGGTTGGCGATCGACGAGTGGACGCGGCGTTCCGGGCATGCAGCGGTGACCGGCCTTTCGCTGCGGCGCTCCAATTACGCCACCAGCGCCGCGGTGCTCAACGTGCACGTCACGCTGGGCGACGGGCGGCGCCTGCGCATGGTCTACAAGCGCACCGACCCGGACGCGCTGATCCCGGCGGCTCGCGGTGTGAAGGCACTCTTCCTGCACGACCCGGAGCGCGAGATCTGGGTCTACCAGAACATCCTCGCCGGCGACTGCGACCTGGCCGCGCCGGCTCTCTACGCCTCCGGCGGGAACAGCAGCGGCCGGCGCTGGCTCCTGCTCGAGCGGGTGCCGGGTATCGAGCTCGCCCAGGTCGGCGATCGCCGGGTCTGGTGTGCCGTCGCCGCCTGGCTCGGCCGGCTGCACGCGCGAAACGAATCGCGCGTACAGGCATTGCCGGCCGGTGCGCCGGTGCGGTGGAGCGACCCCGCCTTCCAGCTGCGCTGGGCCCAGCGCGCCGAGCGCTTCATGACGCGGTCCGCGGCCGAAGGCAACGGCCTGCTGGCAGCACTGGCACCGCTCTGGCCCCAGTACCCGGCGGTTGCGGAGAGCCTGGCGGCGCTGCCCGCAACCATCGTCCACGGTGATTTCAACGCATCGAACGTGATGGTCTCGCGCGATTCCGGGGCGGTGGAGATCCGCGCCATCGACTGGGAGATGGCAGGAATCGGTCCCGGTCTGATCGACCTGGCCGCGCTGGTCAGCGGTGGTTGGTCGGACGCTGAGCGGGCAGCGATGGTGGCGGCGTACCGGTCGGCGCTGGGTGACAGCCAGATCGGGCGGATGGACGACGCCGCTTTTGCCAGCTCCCTCGACCTCTGTCGCCTGGCGCTGGCGGTGCAGTGGCTGGGCTGGTCGCCGAACTGGGCGCCGCCGCCGCGTCACGCCCACGGCTGGGGGCTTGAAGCGCTCCAGCTGGCGCGACGGTTGCGGCTTTTGGGCTAGCTATTGGGCACGATTGGGTAGGGATTTGATGTCGGGGGCGTCGTTCGCCTCCAGAGCGTGAGCTGCCGCCCATTCGGAAGGGACGTCGTGGTCACCCGGAAGAAGCCGGCTGCCCTGGCCGCTTCTTCGACAACTCCCTCGTCAACCGCAGGTGGGATCTCGCTGCGACTGGGGCCGGCGGTTAGCAGTGCGGTCGAGCCCTTCGCGGCCCCCGCCACCAACCACAGGTGCACGTCTGCAACGGTTGATCCATCGCCGAGTGGTTCGAGCCAGAGCGCAGGGGTCCGGGCTCCAGTAGCGAGGTCGGCCTCCAGGCCCAGCGTGTTGGGGTTGAAAAAGCGATCTCGGAACCCGAACGCGCAGACTGTGGGGGCTCCGGTGCCCTGGCTGAAGGAGGCCAGAGTCAGGGCCAGTTGACGTTCCTGTCTTCGCCAGGCAGCGTCTTCAGTAGGACGCGAGAGACCCGCGTCGCCAAAGCCTCCGCCTTGTTCGTAGAGCTGGATCGGGCCGGCGGGGTCTGCGATCACGGCGTAACCGTAGAAGGGGACCTGTACGGTCGTGGCGGCGCCGTCAAACGGCGGCAACCCACTCTTCGCCGCTATGCCGAAAACCCCGATCGCAACAGCACCGGTCAAAGCCCATCGGCGAATCTGCAGCCAGGGCAGCTTGGCGAGAGCGACGACCGCCAGGACCACAGCTGCCGGGAGCAGAGGGGCGATGAAACCCGTGCCTGCGTTTCTGGACGACACCAGCGCCAGCAGGCCGGCTGCCGGCGGTATGGCTACCGGCACGTGGTCCTGGTCGAGGAACCAGCCCAACTTGGCTGTCATCGACTCCGAGCGCCGCAGTAGCCGGATCACCGTCAGCGCCCCGCCTGCCAGGACGCCGCCCAGGAAAACCAGCCCCAGTGGGAGATACAGGTATTCATTCATGGTCCGATGCAGAAATTCGACCAGTGCGTCGGGTGAAAATGGCGTGCCTGAACCGTACTGGCTGCTTTGGGCGCCGTACCCGGCGGTCGTCAGGTAGAAGAACACTGCCTGCCAGTTACCCAGGTACCAGGTGCCCGAGACGGCAGCGATCATCGCGAGGCCTCCGGCCAGGTTCGCAATGGAGCGGACCGGTCTTGGGGAACGCGTGGCAACTAGCAGCCCAGCCGCAATCAGCCCCGGAAGAAATGCGACTGTCATCGTCCTCGACAGCAGCATCAACCCGATCAGCCCGCCCCACGCAAGCGACCACCCCACCCCCTGCAGGGACCGGGACATCACCAGGCAGAGCACCGCGGCGGTGAAGAAGGCGGTGACCGGAACCGCGAATTGGAATGTTCGGGTGTAGTCCAGGAGTGCCGGCGTGCCGGCCACGACAACCGCCGCAACCGCGCCTGCGGCGGGCCCGGACAGCCGGCGAGCCAGCGCATAGCTGCACGCGACCGTGACCGCGAGGGCAAAGATCAGGACACTGAAACCGAGATATACGTTGGCACCCAGCAGGGCGAGGACACCGGCTGCCGCCAGCGGCACCAACGGCGCCGACGGAGCGTGAGCCTGGAAGACTCGCCATACCCCTCCCGGTCCGCCCGCTCCGAGATGGTCAACCGCGGTGCTCAGGTAGCCGGCCTCGTCAATATCCAGCGGGCCACCGCCTCGATAGCGGGCGATCCACCACGCGTTGACCGCGACCAGGACCAGGACCGTGGCCGCCAGCGCAGCGACATGAGTACGGCTCCAGGCCTGTTGCCGCACGCCTCCAGATGGGTGCACCGCCGAGACGCGGGTGCCCACCGGGGCGGCAGTCTCTGTCAGGGGACGGCTTTGCGCAGCCGCGATCCGATTCCTATCGCGGCCAGGCCAATCACGGCCGCCAGCAGCAGCACCGCCGCCGTCAGCCAGGTCGTATCGGAAACCGGCGTGCTCTCAGGTCCCAGTGTGGGCACCAGGACCCTTGGCGGCGCCGCCACCTCGAGACCGCCGGCTACCGTCGCGATGCACGATACCTCTACGTAATCGCCCCCCGCCACGACCGGTATGCCGGCGATGCATTGGGCCGGGTCGGCGGGAGACCCATTGGATTTCTTGAGGGGCACGCCAACTGATGTGTAGCCACTGCCTTTGCCCCCGTGGTTGAGGAGAATCATGTGCACCTTGCATTGCGAGGCCGCCGTGGCGCTACCGACGGCTTGAGCGCAGGGGCTGTCAACCCAGCCCGAAGCTTCGCTCATCAGGGGTGCGAGCGCGGGCTCGCCACAGCCCGCCAGCATGACGGCCAGCGCTCCACCGGCGGTGAGACCTTGGCCCAGGCGGACCCTTGTCGTTCTGAACTGCGTCAGCGAGGGAGCGCCGGTAGCGTGTATGCGTCGTCGGCCGGCCGAGGCTGCGCGGCGTTGGGCCGCTGGCCCGGAGATTGAGATCGGGACGCCGCGGTGGCGGCCCGTCGAGCCGCCTGAGCCACGGTGAAGGTGCCCAGCGCCAACAGCGCGGTCGCAACCGCCAGCACCAGCACGGCGATCCCGGTCAGGTCGCTGCCGCCGGCGCTGCCCGTCAGGGAACCCGTGGTGGGTGCGCTCACGGTGATATCGGACACGTTAGGCGGCGTCGCCAGTTGCGCCCCCGGCGGCATGGCGAACTTGCACGAGACATCGACGAAATCGCCCGCGCCGGTCGGTGGGATAACCGCCTGGCACTGGGCCGACTGGGCCGCACCCTTAAGGGGTACGTTGAGCGTGAGGACGCCGCTTCCCTGGCCGCCCGTGTTCTCGAGGTCGACGTGGGCGATACAAGTGCCCGCGATCGCGGTGTTCGGCGCGCCGGGGCAGGGCGGGTCCACCGAACCGAAATGTTGCTTGAAGACAGGGCCGGTTGCCCCTAGGGCGGTTCCAGCGCTGGCCACTACCGCGAAAACGGCCAGCGGCATCGCGAACCGGACGATCGAAAGCAGCCGTCTACCCATCAGCTCGATGCTAGGCATGCGCCCCCCTCGGTCGCAGCCAAAACCGCCTCGAGACGGGAATGTTAACCAACTCTTCGCCGGCCCTTATCCGCGCCGCCCGCCCCGGGGCAAAGTGCGTCTACATACTCGTTTGAGCCGTGAGCGAACCTGTCGCACCCACCTCCTTCCTGTTTCTGACGCTGGACTCGTGCCGCTACGACACGTTCGCTGCGGCGGTGACGCCGAACCTGGATAGCGTTGGCGAGCTGCACCTGGCGATGGCGCCCGCGAACTACACGTACGCCTCTCACGCCGCGATGTTCACCGGCTTCACCCCCGGCGTCTTCGCGATTACCGAGCCTTTCGTCAATCCCAAGTTCGGCCGCATCTTCAAGATGTCCCGCCCCGAGGCGCTCAACACCAGGCGCAACTTCGTCCAGCTCGACGGCGCCAACATCGTGGACGGGTTCCGCCGGCTGGGCCACCACACCATCGGGACCGGCGCCGCCGGCTGGTTCGACCCGGAAGCTCCTACGGCCCAGGTCTTGACCCGCTTCTTCGACCGCTACTTCTATCCCGGCAATCCGTACTCGCTCCGGCGCCAGCTGGAGTTCGTACACGGTGAGTTGGACGCGGCGGCGGATCGACCGGCGTTCGTCTTCATCAACGTCGGCGAGACCCACGTCCCCTACTACCACGAAGGCGCCAACTGGTCGCCGGACGTCAACCCGTGCGTGCCGTTCGCGACCGACAACGACGCCGCCGAATGCCGCCGCCGCCAGCAGGCTTGCCTAGAGTGGGTGGACGCAGAGCTGGAGCCGCTGCTGGGCCGTTTTGCCGGCGCCAACATCCTGGTTTGCGCCGACCACGGCGACGCCTGGGGCGAAGGTGGCCTCTGGGAGCACGGCATTCACCATCAGAAGGTGCTCGAGGTACCGCTGCTGCTGCGGTTACCCAACCCTCCGGTGCTCGCGTAGAGGGACCCTCTCGAGCTCAGTTCCTTGGGCTGTCGCAGCTGCCGATGGTTTCGGCGAAGAAATCGTAGGTGACGGTGTCGTGGAAGAGGCTCGGCGCATCCGGCCAGACAGCGATGGTGTCGATAGGCACGGTGTCGCAGCCGCTATAGAGGCGTGCCAGGTCCGCGTTGGCGCTCACCATCGATGACACCAGCACGCCATCGGTCGCGGTTGCGGGGACCAGGCTGAACGTCCGCGAGCTTCCTCCGCCGGCCAAAGCCAAATGGACCGCGCCTGGGTCCAGGAGAAGGTTGGCCGCCCGCCCCGCGGCGGTGTAGTCGACGTGAATCCGGACGAAGACGCGCGCCCCGGGCGCCCGTGGGACCGCCACTCGCTGAGCCAACGCCGCGGTCGTCGATCCCAGCTCTCGGATGTCGCACGGACAGGGCCCCGCCGCCCGCTTCAAGAGTGTCCAGCCTCCGTGGGAGGCGACGGTTCGGTAATTCTCGAGCAGCGTGCGTTGGTAGGCAGGCTCTTCGACCATCGGGTATCGATCGTCGAGAGGGTGGACGGAAATGAGTACGTACCGCGGAGCGTCGCCTGACCGCAACGACGTCGCGTCGATTGAGTCGAGGTAGGGAGTGAACGCCTGATACGACTGGATCGACGGCCGGGGTCGCCAGTTGAGGTGGTACCCGTAGGCCAGCTGGGCCTGATACGGCACGACGTCAACGGGTGCGCCCCCGATCTCCGCAAGCCACGCCGGCGGTAGGGGATCTGCGGCAACCACGTCTCGCCGCACCGTCGCCACCACCTGGTTTCGCTGCGCCTCGTCGGTCATGATCCCCGCGGCGGTGCCATAGCTGGCGAGCCGGTCGGCAATGGTTGCGCTGGGCCACGAGAACGTGATCCCAGGCGCGGCGAAGAGCGCCAGCCAGATCGGAATGACGAGCAGCAGGCTCAGCAACATCGGAGCGACCCCCGCGATGCTCGCGGAGAGCCCTCCCCAGAGCGGTCGGAGCAGTAAGAGATCCAGGTCCGAGTACTCGATCTCCGGACGCAAGCGGCGGGCATCCCGGTCGCCGTCGGACCGCCATGGCTGCAACAGGCCAAGGAGGATGAGCTGGAGAAATACGACGGTGACGACGAAATAGTCGACGTGCCACCTGACGAATCCCTCCTTGAACGTCAGGAAAGTGAGTGGTGCCGCTGCCAGCGCAAGCGCGAGAAAGCTCGGGTCGCGGCGCCGGACCGCGGTCGCCAGGTTCAGGAAGCTGAGCAGGACGATCGCGATCCCCAGGCTGCGTATCAGGCCGGGATTTATCTCGGCCGGCTGACGCGCGAACGTGGCGTTGGCCGCGGTGTAGCCGGTTACCGTCTCGTACGCGCCGCGCCAGAACGCGGGCAGGTTCGCATAGGCCTGGCCGGTGAGGCCCCAGAGCACAAGGAACCCGGCGAGCGCGGCAGTCGCCGCGGTGGCCGCGATGTCGTAGCGGCGCCAGAGCAGGGCCACGGCGGCAAACGCGCCGACGACGGCGCCCCCTGAGATCAGCGAGGTCTCCTTGGTCATCACCTGCAACGCCACCAACGCCCCTCCCACCGAGGCCAGGAGCACGGCTCGGCGCCGGCGGCGGAGGGCCAGCGTGAAGGTCAGGATCGTCAGCAGCATCATCTCCACCTCGCTGCGCGGCCAGACCTGGAGGGGGAGAAATGCCGCCCCGAGCACTGCGGCCCACAGCCACCATGGTGCTTTGACCTCGCGCAAGAGCAGCCCCATCGCAAGGGTCAGCGCGAGGTGCACAGCGACAGCGAAGGCCACGCTGGCGGCCCACAGGCCCGGATCGATGAAGATCCCACGCCGGAACTCGAGGAAGCCGAGGGGGCCGTAGTTCTGGATAATTTCAGTACCGAACTGCAGGTGCCCCAGCGTGGCCAGGACGATGCCGAAATGCCAGGCGGGGTCGGGGTCATGCAGCGGCAGCTCGAAGGCGCTGGGCATCCCGATCACGGCGAAGGCCGCGACCCAGAAGATGACGGCGGCGCCACGCAGCCGCCCAGCGACTCGAAGCCCGGCTCCCGAGATGGCGCTTCCTCCGGCCGGCGCATCCAGCCAGGTGGGGTCGGACAGCTGCCGGGTTGAGTCAGCCAATGGCGATATTCGCTGCCGCGATGGTGTCGAAACCCACCGCATCCCAGGTCGTAAGCTCGACACCGGCCTCGGCGAGCGCGACCTTCAAGCTCGGGTCGCAGAGCGTGCCCACCTCTATCTCGCGCTCCGCGAGGTAGTCGCTGTCGAGCCCGTCGGCGTAGCCCGGGTGGCAGGCAAGCTCGGTCCAGCCGAGGGGCAGCTCGCGGATCGCCGCGATGTAGCCATCAGGGCTGATGTAATCGGGCAACGGGCTGCCGTCGCGATCCTGCCCGTACATCCCCAGGTAGCCGACGTCGGGGTGCCGGCTGCGGACCCCGACGCCGAGGCGGCGCGCCGCCGCCATCACAGCGTCGCTGACGCTGGGGCTGGACAGGTGGACGTGCTGGTGGGAGTCGATGTGGTCGGGGGCGCGACCGATCAGCTCGGTGAATCGCGCGACCTGGCTCTCGACTTCGGCCTCCTCAGCGTCGACGTCACCATCCTTGACGTACTGGTACGCGGCGATCCATTCACCATCCCGGTAGATCCACTCGCCCAGGTCCAGGTGAAGCCCAAGGCCCAGCGCGGGGTTCGCCATCGCCAGATCGGCGGCCTCCTCGGCGCACGCGGCACGCACCATCAGGCTGGCGCTGGTGACGATGCCCCGCTGGTGAGCCTCGATGATGCCGCGGTTGACGCCGGCGGCCAGGCCGAAGTCGTCGGCGTTGACGATCAGACAGCGCCTGCCGGTCATGCTCCGCCGCCCACCAGGTCGACCATCCGGCCGAGCACCAGGTCCGAGTCCAGGTGTTGTTCGGCGATCCGTCGCGCCGCCGCGGAATGGGCGGGGTAGTCGGCGTTCACCCGCGCGATGCACTGGGCGGCCCCGGCGGCGTCGCTGTAGGCGAGCAGCCCGGTGCCGGATGGGAGGTAGTCGCTGAAGCCGGTCTCCTGGACCACTACCGGGCGTCCACTGGCGAGGTAGCAGGCGCTGCGGTCGCTGAACCATCCGCACGCCGACTCGACATAGCCGCTCTTGGGCACTCCGAGCTCCGCCCGCGACTCCCGCACGAAGCTGCGGTAATCCTCCGGGGACGCCGCCACCGTCGCTGGCTCGACCAGGCGCCATCCGCTGGTGGCCAGCGCCGCGATGTCGGCGCGTTCGTCGGGGTGGATCGCCAGGGCCAGGAGGAGCGGCTGGTCGGTCAGGCTCGGCAGCTGCATCAGCCGGCGCAGCGAGTGCGCCCTTTGGCCGTACAACACGCCGCCATGGTCGATCGACCCGTACCCACGCCAGTGGCCGACGGTGGTCATCTCGGACCTGGTGGGTGCATCCGCCGCCGGCCACTCCTCCAGGACCACCGGGGGTGGGATGGTGATCCATTCCCGGCCACAGGTTGGCACCGCGCAACCCGGCTGCCCGATCGCCATCCCGACGGTCACGAACCGGTCGTGCCCCGCCAGGTGCATGTCGATTCCCTCCACCTCCTGCCAGAGCTGGGTGAAGGCCGGGTCCAGGTCGACGTAGACGTTGGTGGCGGTCCCATCCAGCAGGTCGCCGCCGGCAAGCGTGCCCGAGATGTCGAGGACCATGTCCGCGTCCCGGCAGAGCTCATCGATCCTCGACCGCGACAGCCCGACGGACTCGCGCGTCCCGCGCGACAGCAGGCTCCAGCGCTGCTCCAATCCAAAGCCGGACATGGTCGCGGCGAGGTAGGCGGCGTTGACTGACAGATCCAGCTTTGCGCCCGCCGGCTGCACCGCCGCGGGGTCGATCAGCTCGACGAAATACACCTCCCAACCCAGGCGGCGCAGCCCGAGGACAAACTGGAGCACGGCCCAGGTGGCGCCGCCCTGGTTCGGCTGGGAGCAGATCATGCCGCTGACGACGGCGCGTCCGCCGCTGGCGCGGCCAATCGTGCTCACCGGCCGGTGGGCGTCGCCCCCGCCGCCTGTCGTTTGGCGGCGCTCGAGGCTTCGGGGAGCCGGTCCTCGAGATCCACCAGCTCGCCCGCCTCGAGGTGCCGGCGCAGCACCCGGCGACGGGTCTTGCCGCTGCTGGTTACCGGGATGGTGCGGGTGGCGACGAGGTAGACATCGATCTCGGCGATGCCCAGGCCTCGCACCAGTCGGGTGCGGATTCCGGCGCGCAGCCGGCCGAGCTCGTCGCCATCGACATGCGTTTCCGCAACCACCGCCAGGCGTTCGTCGGTCTCGCCCCGGGCCACCACCGCACAGCGGCCGTGGTGCACCCCCTCGACCTCGCGAACCAGCGGCTCGACGTCCTCGGGGTGGTACTTGGTGCCGCGAACGATGATGGTGTCCTTGCTCCGGCCGACGATGAAGAGGTCGCCGTCGGCGATGAATCCCAGGTCCCCGGTGGGCAGCCAGCCGAAGCGGGCGGCGGCGGCGTGGCCGCGGTATCCACGGGTCACCGCCGGCCCTTTGACCAGGATCTCGCCGACCTCTCGCTCGCCGAGCGTCTCGTCCAGCTGGTCCACGATTCGCAGCTCGATGCCGGGGACCGGGCGACCCACCGATACCACGCTGCGGGCGTCCGGATCCCCTTCCGCCACCGGCTCGGCGTGGCCCCGCGCGGCCAGTGCGCGGCGGCTGACGCTGAGCACCCGCGGGCCAGCCCCCAACCGCGGAACTGTGACCGCCAGCGTCGCCTCCGCCATCCCGTACCCGGGGACCATCGTCTCGGCACTGAAGCCGTGGCCGGCGAAGCGCTGGTGGAAGCGGTCCACCGTCAGCGGGTTGACAGGCTCCGCCCCGTTCACGGCGACGCGCCACGCCGACAGGTCGATTCCATCAAAGAGATCTGGCGCATAGCTCTCGCGCATCAGGTCGAAGCTGAAGTTGGGGCCCGAATAGTGCGTCAGGCGCCTGCGGCCGAAGTCCGCCAGCCACCGTCCGGGGTGTCGCAGGAACGTCGCCGGCGGCCAGACGCACGCCCCGGCCCCGACCGAAAGCGCGGTCAGCGTCGAGACCAGGCCGAAGTCATGGAACAGCGGCAGCCAGACCCCCCAGCAATCGCCCTCGCCAATCCCGGTCGCGGCGGCGTAGGCGGCGAACCCCGCGGTGATGTTGGCATGGGTGAGCTCCACGCCCTTGGGGGCCGAGGTGCTGCCCGAGGTGTACTGGACCACCGCCAGCGCCTCCCCCTCGACGGGCCGCTCCGGCGCATCATCTTCGCCGTTGCCCCCATCGCCCACCGCGATCCAGCCGGCGCCTGGGGTCGCCGCCATCAGCCGCTCGAGGTCCGGCAGCGGCCGCGGGTCGTAGACGACGTGCTCGATGCCGCCGTCGGCGACCATGGCGCCGATATGCCCGGCGTATGCGTCGGAGGATGCGAACGACCCCGGTATGGGCATCGGGGCCACCGCAGCGCCGGCCCGCCAGGCGCCGACGATCAAGGGGATGAAGCGGCTCTCATTTCCCAGCAGGACACCGACCAGCTGCCCGCGCCGGACTCCGGCGCCGGCCAGGGCGGCCGCCCACGATCGCGATCTCGCGGCCAGGTCGGCCCACGACAGCGCCACCTGGTCGGCGGGGAACTCCAGCGCGATGGCACCCGGACGGCTTGCCGCCAGCAAGTCGATCGTCTCGACGATCGACCGGGCTGGCACCCCCCCTGGCGGCGGCGCGTCGGCCGGGATCACCGCACGGATGCCGCGTCCGGGATTGCGCCGGCTGTCTTGGACTCCACCAGACTGGCGACCGCGGCGATTGTCTCGAAGTTCTCCCAGGCCAGCTCCTCGTCGGCGATCTCGATCCCAAAACGTGCTTCGAGGAATGCCACCAGCTTGAACACGGCCAGGGAGTCGAGCACCCCGGCATCGAGCAGCGAAGTCTGGTCGTCGAAGTCTGACGGGAGTTCGGCCTCGATGTTTGTCGCGCGGATGTGGTCGCGGACCGCGTCCGAGACGCCGGTTGGACCGTCCGGTGCGACACCGGCCGGACCGGTCGCTGCGGCGGCGCCGAGCGCGCCGATCCACTCCATCACCATGTCGCTGCCGGCCTGCTGGCCGGAAACAGTTAGGTAGCCATGAATCCGCTCATCCGTCAGGCGGACTTGGGCCCGATCCCCGGCGCGGAGCAGCAGGTCCCGCAGCGGGGCCTGGCGAGCGCGGTCGAAGTCGGGGAAGACCTCGTCATCCGTCCCGTAGAGCAGCAGCAATGGGATGCCCGCGTCGACCACCTGGCGCATGGCGTCAAGGAAGCGCGCCCCGACGGCGCCGTCGCCTCCGGCCACCGTGGATCCAGGCGTGCAGATTTCCTCGCCCTCGAGGACAGGCGCAGCCAGCAGGGCCAGCCCGACGGGGGAGGGGATGTCTGTCGCGGTGTAGAGGGCGGCGACCGCACCCTGGCAGGAGCCGATCGCCACCACCCGGCCCAAACCCTTGCCCGCGAGCCAGCGGTAGGCGGATCGCACCGACTCGAAGAGAGCCAGCTTCGCAGGCTCGTCGATGGGCTCGGTCTGAGTCGGACCGGGGCTCTCGCCGCACCCGGGGTAGTCGAGCTGGAGGACGTGGTAGCCGTCCAGGGAGAGACGCTGCGCCAGCTTGGCGGCGACCTGGTTTCGGCCGAATGACGGGATCCCCGCCCCGCCCCAAAGAATCACCGAAGTCACCCCGTTGGAGGGAACGGATGGCGGCGTCAGCAGTCCGAACACGGTTTGGTCATCGGCCGGTATGAAGGCCGGGAGTCGCGCGCCGGTCGAGAGCGGCAGGTTCAGGTCGGACGGCCCGCCCTGCTCGAGCCAGGGCCAGACCGCGTCGGCAAGCCGGCGCCCGACCTCGGCGGCGGGTAGGCGCTGCATGCGATGGAACCACCAACCCTCGGCCAGTCCCACTGTCGCCGCGCTGACTGCGACCCCCCGGTCGCGCAGCGCCGGAGCGAGCGTATCCGCCAACGCTGCCCCCTCGTCGGCCTGGCTGCGGACCAGGAGCACCCCGGGGACCTCGGAGGCGACCTGGTCGACCAGCCGCAGACCCACCAGGCTCTCGTACAAGCCGCGGTGGAGCGTGTAGCCGACCAGCTCCGTCGATCCGCCAACGGTTATCTCGTCGACCATCCGGGCGCTGGTCGGCGGCCGCCGGGCGAGCTGGCCGCCGTCGACGATGATGCGCGCGCGGAAGCCCTCACGCAGGTATGTGGCGCCCTCCTCGACTGGCTCCCAGAACACCAACTTCACGCGCGACTGCTCTCCCGCCGCCGCGGCCACCAGGGCTCCGCAGCGTGTGCCCATCAGCGCCAGCGGCGCCGACGAGGCCGCAGAGGCGGCGGCGATCACGGTGCCGGCGTCGGCGACCAGGCTGCTGAAGCTCATCCCGGCGGCATCGCCCTCGCTGTAGCCGGTGCCGCTGTAGTGGAAGCGCCAGACGGCGGCGCCGCGACGGGCCATCTCGGTCGAGAAGACCAGCTCCCGCCGGTAGCTGAAGGCGAAGTCGGCCAGCAGCGGTGGACAGACCACCAGGTTCGCTGTCGCGCCGTCGACAGGGGCCACGACCGAGCAGAAGATTCCGCCACGCGACCCCGAGAGGTAGAAGGCGCTCTGCTCGATGCCCGGCTCGGGCCGGGTCCGGGCCCCGGCAGGTCCTGCCTGGGCCTGGGCCAGGCCCAGGGTCACGACTGGGTCCCGGGCGCT
>Ga0210400_10000204_pt1 | contig 75224 bp, 66 predicted proteins | sample IncBWH26MmetaG_FD_155456 | JGI IMG/M metagenome (GOLD analysis project Ga0210400, IMG submission 155456) | Forest soil microbial communities from Barre Woods Harvard Forest LTER site, Petersham, Massachusetts, United States - Inc-BW-H-26-M | ecosystem: Environmental > Terrestrial > Soil >...
TGGATGATGAACCCGTGCGCGAACATCAACGTCTTTCCGGGTGTCAGGTGCGGGGCGATGTCGCGGTGGTACAGATCGCCTTGAATGTGATCGGCCACCAGGATCATGATCACGTCCGCGGCTTTTGCGGCATCAGCGGTAGACAGCACGCGCAGCCCGGCCGATTCCGCCTTCGCGCGCGACTTGCTGCCTTCATACAAGCCCACCACGACGTTGAGTCCGGAGTCGCGAAGATTCAACGCATGGGCGTGCCCCTGGCTGCCATAGCCGATAATCGCGATGGTTTTACCTTTAAGTATAGAGATATTCCCGTCTTTTTCGTAATATCGATTAACCATTTTGCAGAACTCCTTCGTCTTTTTGAATGGGCGGCGCAAGTTTCAGTTTCTTGGCGTCGAGCGATACTGCGACCATGCCGGAGCGGGTGACCTCGATCTCGCCATACGCGCTCATGACGCCGATGAACTCGTCGAGTTTTTCAGGATCGCCGGTAGCTTCAAGCGCAAAGCCTTCGAGCGACGAATCCACGGCGCGCGCTCCGAATATCTCGGCTTCTTTGAGAATCGCCGTGCGATTCTGCATGCTGGAGCGGACGCGCACAAGCACCAGCTCGCGGCGGACTGCGGCAGATTCCGTCAAATCGGAGGCTTGCAGAACGTTGATGAGCTTGTTCATCTGCTTGATGAGCTGGGCGCGTTGATTGGGTTCGATATCGACCACAATGCTCATCCGCGAAAGCTGGGGATCGAGAGTACGGGCGACTGTCAGGCTCTCGATGTTGTAGCCGCGCGAGGTGAGCAGGCCGGCGACGCGCATCAGCGCGCCAGGTTTGTTCTCCATCAACACAGAAATCAATTGCAGCATGAATTCTGACTCCTGACTCCTGATTTCTGACTCCTGGTCATGCCACCTCCACTGGTTGCGGGGGCGCCAGGACCATTTCATTGATGGCGGCCCCCGCCGGGACCATGGGATACACGTTTTCAAACGGCGTGACGCGCACGTTCAGCAGATAGGGACCCGGCTCTCGAATGCAAGCTTCGAGCGCGGCCCGCAATTCGCGCGGACGCTCCACCGTGCGGCCGGTAAAGCCGTACGCGCCGGCGAGCTTTTCGGGATCGGGGAAACCTTCCAGCTGCACCTGGCTTAAACGGTTGTTATAGAACAGTTCCTGCCATTGCCGAACCATCCCCAAGTAGCCGTTGTTCATCACGATGATCTTCACCGGAAGCGCATGGTTGGCGATAGTGGCGAGCTCCGGAATCGACATCTGGAATCCGCCGTCGCCCACCAGCGCGAAGACCAGCTTGTCCGGACGCGCCATCTGCGCGCCGATCGCCGCCGGTAGACCGAATCCCATGGATCCGAGACCGCCCGAGTTGATCCACAGGCGCGGATGATTAAAGCGAATGAACTGCGCCGCCCACATCTGGTGCTGGCCGACGTCGCTGGCGACGATGGCTTCGCCGCCCGAAAGGCGATCGATCTCGGCAACCAGATGTTGCGGCTTGATCTCGTCAGTAGACATTTCAGGCTCGAGCGGATGCTCTCGTTTCCACGCGTCCACGTGCTCGCGCCACGCGGTGCGCGCCGGGGCGTTGGCCGATTCCAGATCGGCGGTTTCCGCTAACGCCTGATTGAGCTTCTTGAGGACGCGCTTCACGTCACCGACGATGGGCAGATCGGCAGTGCGATTCTTGGAAATTTCCGCCGGATCGATGTCCACATGAATGACTTTGGCGTGTGGAGCAAATGCGGCCAGGCGGCCGGTAACGCGGTCGTCAAAGCGCGTGCCCAGGGCGATCAGCAGGTCGCACTCAGTCATGGCCATGTTCGCCGCGTAGCTGCCGTGCATGCCGGGCATACTGATGAAATTTGGATGCGAGCTGGGGAGTGCGCCGAGTCCCATAAGGGTGCAGACCGCCGGCGCGCCAACGGCTTCGACAAACTCGCGAAGTTCCTGGGACGCGTCCGCCGCGACGATTCCGCCGCCGGCATAAACGAACGGCCGCTTGGCTTCCCAGATCGTCTGCGCGGCCCGCCGAATCTGGCCAGCGTGGCCTTCGGTGTACACTTTGTAGCCCGGCAGATGAATCGCCGAAACCGGCGAATAGTGCGCCTGGGCTTGGAAGACGTCCTTGGGAATATCCACCAGCACTGGTCCGGGACGCCCGGTTGCCGCGATGTGGAAGGCCTCGTGGATCGCCTGCGGCAGATCGGCGAGCGTTTTCACCAGGAAATTGTGCTTGGTGCAGGAACGCGTGATGCCGAACGTGTCCGCTTCCTGAAAGGCGTCGCTGCCGATGAGTTTGGTCGAGACTTGCCCGGTGATCGCGACGATCGGGATTGAATCCATCATTGCGTCGACCAAGCCGGTCACCAGATTGGTCGCGCCTGGCCCTGAAGTCGCGCAGCACACGCCGACTTTTCCGGTGGCGCGCGCATAGCCTTCGGCCGCAAAACAGGCGTTCTGCTCGTGACGAACCAGAATGTGGCGGATGGGATGGTCGTACATGGCGTCATACAGCGGCAAAGTGACTCCGCCCGGGTAACCGAAGATGCACTCGACCTTTTCACGCGCCAGGCATTCCAGCACGACCTTGGCGCCGTTCATGAGCGTTCCTGACATTCTTCCTCCATAAACGAAAAGGCCACTGTTCGAGGGTTGTTACCCCCGCCAGTGGCCAAGATTCTTAATAAAATCGGGCCGATCAGGCGGGGCCGGTTACACCGACCCCAATAATAATGAGCCCAAGAATTGCGGTAGAGAGTGCGACGCTGCGACGGGTTGCCTGGTTGGGTTCCGCGATATTCATCGGCTGCTCTCCAAATCAGAATACCCGAGAAGCATCGCAAATGCAATACCTGATTCGGATAATTTATTGTAATAGAACCATAGCCACTGTGGGTTATCCCTGTGGTATGATTTCGTGGTTCCTGTGCCCACCAACGGCGAAATCTATTCGCTTGATGCTCTTTACGCGCAGGCCGCGCAGGCAACGCGCGCCGGCTCCCGCGGATTCTTCTTTGCGACGCAACATTTCCCGCTCGACCTGGCGCGGGCCGCGCATGCCGTGTACTGGTTCTGCCACTTCACTCGGGACCTGAAAACGGACGCCGAACTGGATGAGTGGGCGTCGTTAGTCAATTCCGGCTTGCGTGGACGTCTCGCGCGGCATCCGGTGCTGGATGTGTTCCTCGATACCGTGGACCAGCGCGCCATCCCGCATGATCTTCCGATGGAGCTGATCGAGGGTGCGCGCATGGATTTGGATCATTCGAGGTACGTCAGTTTTTCGCAGCTTCGGGCGCGATCGCAGCGGATCGGCGGCGTAGTCAGTCTGATGATGACGCATGTGGTGGGGCATCGCGATCCTGCGCCGGATTACATGCTGCAACTCGGGATCGCCATAGAGTTGACCACGCTGCTGCGCGATACCGGAGCGCATCTGGAGCATGGGCGCATTTATCTTCCTCTGGAGGAAATGGAAGCGGCGGGATATTCGCCCGAGGATCTGGAGCATCACACCCGCAACGACGCGTTCCGGGCGCTGATGAAGCTTCAGACGCAACGCATTCAGGGATACTATCAGCAGGCCGAGCCAGGGCTGGCGCTCCTCGATCCGCGTGGGCGATTCGCGATGAGAGTCGCCTTCGATCTATACCGGCAGACCTTGCGCCGCATCGAGAGTTCCGACTATGACGTGTTCCACAAGCGCGCGGGAGTTCCGGCGGTGGAGGCCGCCTGGATCACGGCTCGATCCATGGCGGGGCCTATCACCCGGCGGCTGTGGAAGGTTATGAGTGCTTAACGTTGACCCTGGCCTCAGCGTGTGGACCGCGCTGGCGCTGGCGAGCATGGTTGCACTGCTCTTCATCCTGGCTCGAGTGCGATACCTGAGTATTTTCAAGCTGGCAGGGCGTCCTGCGGATTCCGCTGCGGCGGATTGCATGGTGATCATTCCGGCGCGCGACGAGGAATTCTCGATCGGCCGCGCCGTGAACAGCCTCCCGCACGACAGCGTCATCGTGGTGGACGATCATTCCGAAGACAGGACAGTCGAGGTCGCCCGGAAAGCCGGCGCGGGTGTGTTGCAAGCTCCCGAACTGGCGCCCGGTGCGGTCGGCAAAGCCAACGCCTGTATGGCGGGAGCGCGTCTGCTGAAATCCAAGTGGGTCCTGTTTACCGATGCCGACACGTGGTTCGAGCCGGGCTTTCTTCCCGCCGTGGTTTCGGCGGCGGAGGCGAGCGGTGTGGCGTTTCTATCGATTTATCTGCGTCCGGAATGGAGGACGTGGAAGGATGCGCTGTTGTTTCCATATGCGCAGGCACTGTTTTTTTGCGGTGTGAGCCCGAAGTCCGACCCGACGTCGATTTTCAACGGCCAGTGTTTGCTGATGCGGCGGGACGCCTACGAGTTCGTCGGAGCGCACGCGGCCGTAATGAACACATTGACCGATGACGTGAAGCTGGCTGCGCTCGCCCGCCGGCATCGTCTGGACTTCGCGACCGTCCGTGCGGAAGGCATGGGGCACGTGCAGTTTCGCGAGCCCGCGCAAACCATCGCGCGAGGCGCGTTCCGGTTCATGGCTGTGAGCGGAACCATGGGACTCACGTTAGTCTCCGCGGCGCTCCTGATGGCTCTGTGGTTGCCGGTGGCCACGTGGCTGTATCTGGATGGCGAACCCTATATTTCGGCGGCGCTGGTATTGTGGCCGGTGCTCCTGCTGCTTCCGTGGTATCGCAACCCGGTGCTTGCGCTGGCGGCTCCAGTGGCCGTCTATGCAACCCTGCCCGCGCTGGGGGCGGGACTGATCGCCGCCTTGACCGGCGGTAGAGTGGATTGGAAGCGCCGCGAAGTTTAGGGAACGCAGTCGCTATCGCTCGCGGTTTCGGTGAGAACACGTTGGTTGTTGGCGGCAACAGTGACCGACGAGATGCGCTGGCACTGAGCCGCGACCGAAGGAAGCGGTCGATGTTGACGTGTTGCTGGTTCGCGCGGCTGGCGCGCGCGAATCCTCCGGCTAAAAGCCGGAGCGCAAGCTGAAAGCTTGCCCCACAGAAAGCTGTCAGCTTTCGGAATTGAGATAATTCGCGATCCGCAACACCACGGCATGTGGCGACAGTCTGCTGCCGATGGCGGTGAGCTTGTTGCCCGCACCGGCGATCACCACGCGGCGGCCGGCTTTGAGGCCTCGATATCCGATACGCGCCACTTCGGCCGATGACATCACCTTGATCAACGGACTCTTGAACAACATGGTTCGATTCATCTCGGCGGCATCGGCGAACTGAGTCGCGGTAGGGCCTGGGCACAAGGTGGTGACCGTGACGCCGGTATCGCGCAGCTCGAACGCGATTGCTTCTCCGAAACTCAGGACGTAAGCTTTGGTCGCATAGTAAACCGCCATGAGCGGCCCCGGCTGAAACGCGGCAGTCGAGGCGACCAGCAGAATGCGGCCGCGCCTCCGTTCGACCATTCCGGGAAGCAGCAGACGGGTCAGCTCCGTGAGGGCGTTGATGTTGACCTGAAGCATCTCGGAGACCTTCGCGGGATCGGATCGATCGAATCGTCCAATGGCACCCAGTCCGGCGTTGTTGATGAGGACGTCGATGGTTAGACCCCGAGTTTCGAGCTCGCGCGCAAGGACCGCGGCTGCGCCGGGCTTGCTCAAATCCGATGTGATGATGGTGACTTTGGTCTTGAATTCGGCCGCCAGTGCTTGCATCGGTTCGGCTCGCCGCGCGACGAGCACCAAGTCATGGCCATCGCGGCCCAACTCGCGCGCGAGATCCGAGCCGATTCCGCTGGACGCTCCAGTGACCAGTGCGGTGGGCATCAGGGCCTCCCTGCTCCGGGCACATCCACGCGGATGCGCTCGATTTTCCCGGAGCGCCGTTGGACAGTCCGCTCAGGGAGATGGTGTTCCGCAGTGCAGATATACAGGTCGCGCCGATCCGCGCCGCCAAGCATGCACGCGAACGAATGGCGTCCTTCGTGCGGAATTTCTTGAACGATCATGCCGCCTTCGGCGACACGAATGGTCTTGTATCCTTCGGCGCAGGAGACCCACACTGCGCCTTCCGCATCCAGACAGATTCCGTCGGAGAAGATTCCTTCCAGCGTCGCGAACACCCGGCGATTGCTGAGCGAGCCGCCAGCGTGAATGTCGAAGGCGGTGAGTCGACCTGCGAACGTTTCCGCGACGATCAACGTTTTTCCGTCATCGCTAATGACCATGCCGTTGGGGAACCACATATCCTCCGCCACCACGAGTGGGCGCCCATTCGGCTCGACGGCGATCAGCACGGTAGCGCACGGCTCGGCTCCGGCATTCAGATCGAATCCGAAATTTCCGATATACGCACGGCCTTCGCGATCGATCACCATATCGTTGATGTTGCCGGGCGCAAGGCGACTGAGATCGGCGATGGTGGCCAGGCCGTTGGAAGAGGCTCGCAATACGCGGCGGTCGCGCATCGAGACGATTTGGAGCGTTCCGTCGGGAAGCCAGCCGAGTCCGGCGGGGTAGCTGGGAATATCGAAAAGCTTGGTGGCTTCGCCCGACGGCGAGAGGCGCCAGACCTTGCCATCGTGCATGTCGGAGAAGTACAGCGACTCATCCCGCCAGCGTGGGCATTCCGGAAAAGCGAGTCCATCCAGGACCGTTTCGAGCGGCATGGAGATAAGGTATCACCAAGACGGGCGCCAACTACGAATGCAGGAACCATCGCCCCAGCACTACATCGCGCGCGAACCATTGTGTGGGAACCACGTGATCGGCGAGGAAGCGGCGCGGAAGCTTCGCGCCTATGCTCGTCAGCCACGTGGACGGCGTGCCGAAGTGTTTCTCAAGGCGCGGCGGATAGCTTGAAAATGGTTCGCGGTTGGCGATCACCTCGGCCGCGATCAGGCCGGATTCGATTGCAGGCAAAATCCCCTCGCCACTGAACGGATACGCTAGCCCTGCTGCATCACCGATGAGCATCCATCCGTCGCCGTATGTCTTCCGCGGAGACGACCCATATAAAAGATATGCGTGGCCATGCGGCGCTGGAATCTCGAACGGCACCTTCCAGCGAACGAACTCATGGACGTGATCCGAGAGACGGGACGGATCGGCGCGGCCCAAGCCGACGTTGAGAATGTCTCCTTTGCGAAAACACCAGCCGTAGCCCAGCAGATCGCGCGAGAAGTACAGTTCGGGGGTATCGCCGTGTACTTGGCATTGCGCGATTTGCGCAGGTGTCATCTCGAATTCGGATTCTTGCGCGACCACGGCGTCCGTCATTTTTGCGCCCATTTTTCGCGCCACCGGACAGAAATGTCCACCCGCGCCAATGACGATGCGGGAACGAATGGACGCGTTGACGATCCAGGCGTCGCGATCGCGCTCCAACGTTTCAAGGGCCGTCCCTTCAAAAACTCGCGCACCGGACCGTTTCAAAAGATAATCGTCGAACTCACGGCGCCGGATACCATAACTGACCGGTTTCCCATAGTGGATCTGCACGCTTCGTCCACCGATTACGCCGACACGAAAAGACGTGATCGGCTGGAGGACGCCCTCATAAGCCTCAATTTCCCGGCGCGATAGAACTTCGGGCGTGATCCATCCGCCGCAAACTTTATCGCGAGGAAAGCGCGCGCGATCGGCGATCGCGACGTCGAATCCGGCACGAACCAGTTTCCACGCGCAGGATGAACCTGCGGGGCCCGCTCCGACGATCAGGACATCGCAGGAATGCATGCAGATTTTTCGTACACATGCTCGCGCGTCCAAGGGACCGTGGAACATTTCTGACCGGCAAACGCAACTTGAAACAGCTGCAGCGTGCTGGTGCGGAACCCGGCGATGGATCCCGCCAGATACAGTTGCCAGGCGCGCTGAAACCAGGGATCGTACATGGCGGAGACCTCGGCGCTCGAACGCTCGAAGCGTGCCAGCCAATGTTCTACTGTCTTGGCATAGTGCAGGCGCAGATTTTCGACGTCGAGGATCGCGTAACGGTGCGGCTCGAACACGTCCGCGACGTGGCGCAGTGTAGGCGCGTAGGCTCCCGGAAAGACACGCTTGCGGATCCAGCGGCTGAAACGCAGCGGGTAACTGCGGCCGATGAAGTGAATCAAGCCGCGGCCCTCGTCGCCGATCGCGCGATGGATGATGTCGCCGAACTCGCGGTAATGCGCCGGGCCAACGTGTTCGAGCATGCCGATGGACACGAACACGTCAGCATGACCGGTTATGTTGCGGTAATCGTCCTCGATAAAATCCACGCGATCGGCGAATCCTTCCTCGCGGGCGCGCCGACGCGCATACAAAATCTGTTCATGGGAGATGTTATAAGCGGTCACGTGAACGCCGTAGTGGCGCGCCATGTGGATCGCAAATGAGCCCCATCCGCAGCCGGCTTCAATCACGGTCTCGCCCGGCGACAGTTGCAGCTTACGGCACACGTGATCCATCTTGGCGATCTGGGCGTCTTCCAGGGTCATGGAAGGCCGCGGAAAATATGCGCAGGTGTAAATGAGCTGCGCATCGAGCCACAGCTTGTAGAAATCGTTGCCCAGATCGTAGTGGCGATGAATGTTTTCGCGCGCGCGGCGCGGTGAGTTGTCCTGCACGAACTCCATCCACTTCGACGCGAGCCGCGCAAACCAGCGTGGTTCGTGCATGCTTTCGTACAAAGTGACCAGGAACTCCACGAAATCACCGTCTACGCGAACGCGGCCGGCGGAGTACGCTTCTCCGAAGCCGATTTCGGGATCGCGAAACAGCTCGAACAGGGTTTTGCGGTCGCGAATCCAGACGGAAAACCGGGGAACGACGCCGGGTGGTGAGAACTCGTCGTTACCCACAACGATACGGACGGGCGCTGCTCCGATCGCCTCGAAGGTTCTTTCCGCGAGCCAGCGATTGAGATGCGAGTTCATAGCGAAGCTCGACCTCCTCGAATTGCTACCTTTCAGGTATCACATCGCGGGAGTCCCAGGCAAGACCCGCGTCAATCGAAGACTGAATCAGTGCTGGTGTTTGACCGCAGTGCACGAAGTGTCGGCCAGGGCGCATTTGACGTGTTCGAACTGAATGGTGGTGTGATGGATGGCGAATTGATCGCACAGGACCTGGTTGATGCAGCGCAGAATCGAATCGCTCGCGGACGGAGGCATGTCCTCGATCAGAACGTGGCAGCTTAACGCGTGATGTTCCGAACCGAGACTCCAGATGTGCAGATCGTGGACGTCGACCACTCCCGCAACGTCGCTCAATCGGCGGACCACGTCGGCAAGCTCTAGCCCTTTCGGCAAGCCTTCCAGAAGAATATTCAGCGAGTCCCGGATAATGCCCCACGCCGACCAGACGATCCCGACGCCGATCAGAATGGACAAAATGGGATCGATCGCCAGCCAGCCGGTGTAGCGGATGGCAAGCGCGCCGAGGATAATTCCGGCGGAGCTTGCCGCGTCCCCGATCATGTGCAGCCATGCGGCGCGGAGATTCAGATCGTGACCTCCGCCGATGCCTAGAACAATCCCCAAATTCATTAACAGGCCGATCCCGGCGATCGCCATCATGGTGGATTCCGAGACCGGTTGCGGATGCATCAACCGCTGACCGCTTTCGTAGAACAGAAATCCGGCGAGCAATATAAGCGTCGCTGCGTTGACGAAGGCCACCAGCACCCCGGCTCGCTGATAGCCGTAGGTCTTAACGTGATTCGCGGGACGCGACTGAAGATAGTATCCGATCGCGGCCAGCAACAGCGCGAAAGCGTCGGTAAAGTTGTGGCCCGCGTCGGAGAGCAGCGCGAGGCTGCCGGCACGAATCCCGGCAATCGCTTCGACCACGACGAAGGCCGCGGTAAAGGCCAGGGAGATGAACAGCACGCGTCCCTTGCCGTGCGAATGCGAATGCGTGTGGTTGTGCCCCACTATTCTTATCGTACACGCTACAATAGGAAGACTCACATGGCAGACGACAAACTCTACAAAGCCGAGTACCAGGGTAGCGGCACATTCCTCATCAGCAAGCCGAAGCGCAAGGCCCACAAACGGCGCCAGTCCAAGCTGAAGAGCCCGCAACGCGGCGCCCGCAAAAGCTAGCTGGCCAAGTTTTTAGAATCCGATTCCGACTCCGGCCGACACCTCGGTCTGCCAGAGCGCCCCCGAGGCTCCGGCAAGAGCTCCGCCGAAGTCGGGCTTGCCGGTCACGTATTCGCGCAGGTCGAGACGCACCGCCCACATTCCTCTGACGTGGACCTTGATGCCTCCGCCGAAGTTCGCGCCGAATTTATTCTGGCTGCCGTTATTGATCGCTCCACCGGGCGGCACGAAGTCGTCATAGTGTAGGCCGACCGTGCCGAAAGGCCGGATTTTAGACTTGTCCGAGGTCAGATAGTACAGGAAATTGTAGCCGCCCTGATGGAAATGCATGCCCGTCTGCGTCCCGCCTATATCCAGTTGCGCGTGATTGAACGCGTATTGAATCTCGTGACCGAAGTGATCGCCCTGGTTGAACCCGAACCGGAAGCCGAAGCGGTAGCCATTATCCAGCTTGAAATCGTTGGGCCCACCGCCGAACGCCTGATTGGTTCCAAGTCCGGAGTTCGAAATGATCGACTCGCCGAAACTGAACCACAACTCCCCGGCCTGTCCCCAGGCCGTTCCAGAAAACGCGAGCACAAAAACCGCCGGTAGATATTTCATGAATCTCCTGATGCGCCAAATCATGATGCCGTTACATTGTTCACAACGATCACGATGATTTCGCCAGGACCATGAACCCCGCGCACCAGGCGCATCTCAATATCGCCAGTCCGGCTGGGACCGGTGATCAGCACCATTGAGCTCGATTGCGCGGCAGGGTAAGGGACACGGGCGAACAATTCATCGAGACTATCGAGTATCTTATCGCGTTCAATTACCGCGATGTGGCACGGCGGCAGGAGAGAAATGAGACGCGATTCTCGGGCTTGCGAAAGGAAGGCAAGCGTACCCGTGTCGGCTAATGCGAAGTCCGCCGAGGTGATCCCGATTTCGGCTCGCGCGCAAGCTTCCCGGGAGAACTCGGTGGCAAATCCACACGCCTTGACGATGGGAGCGGCACTGGCAATGAAGCTTCGCCCGGCGATGACCTGATCGACGCGCTCTCGCGCCTCGGCAATGTTCGCGACCTCGAACACCTGCCCCCCAAGGGCGGCCAAAGATTCCGAGAATTGGGGGGCGGACCCCCTGGTCCGCGCTGGAACCCCTGTTCCCGCCTGTTCACGCGAAGCCTCAGCGGCCGGCCCTAGCGCCTGCTTGATATTCGCCATCATCGTATCCCGCGCCGTCACGACCGATCCTTCCATAGCTCGCGAAAACTGCGTTGAGGCAGCTCTGGAAGATCGCGCTGCTCCAGCCACGCTTTCAGCGGCCCCACAGCCGGCAGCTTTTTCATCCGGCGCACCCAGCCGAATTTCGCGTACACGCTGGGATGTGTCATGATCCAGGCGAACATCCGGAACGCCAGCCGCTCAGCCCGCGATTTTGGCGCTTCTTCGCGCAGTTCCAGCAGGATCTTCGGGATCTCGATCTTCACCGGACACACTTCCGCGCAAGCGCCGCACAGGCTCGACGCGAACGGCAGCCATGGCGCGTCTTCAATTTCAGGCGAAGGGAACTGCGGCGTCAGAATTTTTCCGATCGGCCCCGAATAAACCCACGGATAAGAATATCCGCCGATCTTGCGATACACCGGACAATGATTCAGACACGCGCCGCAGCGGATGCAGTACAGCGACTGGCGCTTTTCGCGATCGGCCAAAACGCGCGAGCGTCCATTGTCGAGCAGGATCAGGTAGAACTCATCTGGCCCATCCGGTTCGCCTTGCCGGCGCGGACCAGCCAGAAACGACGTATACACGCTCAGCTTTTGTCCGGTGGCGCTGCGGGCCAGCACTTTCAGGAACACGGACAGGTCTTGCGCTCGCGGAATCACTTTCTCGAATCCAGCGATGGCGATGTGAATTCGCGGCGCGGAGCTCGATAATCGTGCGTTGCCCTCGTTCTCGACCACCACCACCGCTCCTGAATCGGCGATCAGAAAATTCGCGCCGGTGATCCCGATTCCAGCCTGGAGAAACTTTTCCCGCAGTACGGCCCGGGCCAGCGCGGTAAGCTCCTCCGCGGTCGAATCAGCAGGGGCTTTCAGAATTTCAGCGACCTGCCCCATGGTCTTATGTAGCGCAGGCGCGATGATGTGATACGGCTTTTCATGGGCGAGCTGGATGATATATTCGCCCAGATCGGTCTCCACCGTTTCGATTCCTGCCGCTTCCAGTGCGTCGTTCAAGTGAATTTCTTCGGACGTCATCGACTTCGATTTGACGATCAGATTCACCCCGCGCTGGCGCGCTAGATCGACGATGAAGTCGCTAGCCTCCTTGCCGGTATTAGCCCAGATCACTTGGCCGCCGTGCGCGACGACGTTGCGTTCCAGTTCCTCTAAATACGTATCCAGATGATCGAGCGTGTGCTGCTTGATGTCGTGAGCGCGTTGCCGTAGGTCCTGAAAGTCCGGCATCTCGGCGACCCTGGCTTTGCGGCCATCCGCGAGGCGCGCCGTGGCGGAGTATATGGCGCCTTGCAGCCGCGAATCGCCAAGCGCTACTTGAATTTGATGCAGCTTCACCGCGATGCCAGGACCTCCGCCAGATGCATGGTTCGGATGTTCGATCCGGCGCGGCTCAACGCTCCTTGAAGTTGCATCAGACAGCTCGAATCGATGGAAACGACCGTATCGGCGCCGGTACGGAGAATGGACTCGATCTTGGTTCGCGCCATGGCTCCGGACACATCCGCGAACTTCACCGAAAAGGTCCCGCCGAAACCGCAGCACTCCTCCGCCGCGTCCATTTCGACGACGCGCAACCCGCGAACGTTGGCCAGCAGTCGGCGTGGCGCATCCTTGATCTTCAACTCACGCAGTGCATGGCAGCTATCGTGATACGTCACGACGCGATCGAGGCGCGCGCCCAATTCCTCTACGTGTAGAACGTCAACCAGAAATTTCGAAAACTCCCAAACTCGTGGATCTGGCTGATCGTAGTGATGCGAAATCATCGACGCGCAGGACCCGGAAGGCACCACAATATATTCGGAGCCTTCAAAAACCTTCATGAAATGGGCCGCGACGCGGCGGGCTTCCTCGCGATAGCCGCTGTTAAACGCTGGTTGGCCACAACAGGTTTGCGCTTCCCGAAATTCCACGTGGCATCCGGCGCGTTCCAACACTTCGGCCATGGCCATTCCGACACGCGGGAAAATCTGATCGACGATGCAGGTGACAAAAATCGAAACGCGAGGCAAACTGCCAGTGTACTTCTTATACGCCTACTTCGATAAAGCCTTCCAGAAATTTGACCGCCTTGCCGGCCATCTTGACTCGCTCGCCGCGATCTTCGCAGAACAGTTCGCCGCCGCGTTTCGAGATCTGGCGCGCATGCAGCTTCGTCTTTCCCAGCCGCTTGGACCAGTACGGAATCAAGGTGCAATGCGACGACCCCGTGACCGGATCTTCCGGAACGCCCTTGGCCGGCGCGAAAAAGCGCGAGACGAAATCGCAATCGCGTCCCGGCGCGGTGACGATCGCGGCGAAGCGATCAATGGCGGCCAGCTTATCCATACTCGGCTGGACCGCGCGAACTTCTTCTTCGGTCTCGAACACGCACAGATAATCGCGCGCTCCGAGGATCGTTTTCGGCTTCGCTCCAAGCGCCTCTACCAAACCGGGATCGACGGGGCATTCGGCCGGCGGCCGCGCCGGAAAATTGAGGGCATACAGATCGCCTTCGCGATCGACAATCAACTCTCCGCTCTTGGATTGGAACGAAACCCGCGACGCGTCCGATTCCTTGCGGATCGCCAGGATCACATGCGCCGATGCGAGCGTCGCGTGACCGCATAAATCGACTTCGACTCCCGGCGTGAACCAGCGCAGATGATATCCATTTCCGTTCGGGATATAAAAGGCTGTCTCGGCCAGATTGTTCTCGGCCGCGATGGATTGCAAAGTCTCGTCCGGAAGCCACCGATCCAGAGGACAGATCGCCGCGGGATTTCCGCGGAAAAGCTGGCCGGTGAAGGCGTCGACTTGATAGATGGGAATCCGCATACTCCAATGTACTATCCGAACGCGCCAAACCCGGCATTCGCGCTTACGGTAACTCAGCGTTTGGGAGGCATCGCTTTGACTGCGTACCCGTACTGCAAGGGCCACTCCGGTTCAACGCCGAGCGATGCTTCCGCCTTCAGCGCCCAGTACGGCTCGCGCAGCATTTCACGCGCGAGCAATGTCAGATCGGCGGCACCGCTTGTGATGATTTCGTTGGCTTGATTTGAGTCGGTGATCATACCGACCGCACCCGTGGCGATCTCGGCCTTTTCGCGAATCGCCGCCGCGAAGGGAACCTGGAAGCCTGGCGCGACCGGAATCTTCGCGCCCCGAACCAGTGCTCCGCTCGAACAATCCATCAGGTCGACTCCAATCTGTTTCAAGCATTTCGAAAGCTGGATGGATTGTTCCAGGTCCCATCCGCCCTCCACCCAATCGGTACACGAAATTCGGGTGAACAGCGGCATCTCGTCCGGCATCGTTTTTCGCAAAGCGCTTGCGACTTCGCATGTCAGACGAATACGATTCTCGAGTGTCCCGCCATAACGATCCGTGCGGCGGTTGCTCAGCGGCGATAGAAATTCGTGGAGCAAGTAACCGTGCGCGCTGTGGATTTCGATGATCCGGAAACCAGCCGTGATCGCGCGTCGCGCGGCGGCAACGAACGCTTGGACGATTTCCGCGATGCCGGATTGATCCAGCTCAATCGGCGGCGGATCGCTGTCCACGAACGGGATCGGACTCGGCGCAACAACCGGCCAGCCGCCTTGCGCCGGATCGACAATTCGCGCGCCTCCCTGAGTGGGGGGAAGACAACTAGCCTTGCGTCCCGCATGTGCGAGCTGGATTGCGGGCACCGCGCCCATGCGCTCCACGAAACGAGCGATGCGCGCGAGCGGCTCGATGTGGCGATCGTCCCACAATCCCATGTCGCCGGGCGTGATGCGGCCATGCGGCGTTACCGCGCTCGCTTCCACAAACACGAGACCAGCGCCGCCCGCCGCGCGGCTGCCTAGATGGACCAGATGCCAGTCGTCCGCGAATCCGTCGGTCGACGAATATTGGCACATCGGCGATACGACGATCCGGTTGCGCAGAGTCACGCCGCGTAGGGTAAAGGGTGTCAGCAGATTCATGGGTCTTATTATTAGAAGGCGCCGTCGAGAATTGGATTCAAATTGATTCCGCGCGGCAGCGTTCCGAAGGCACGCCCCCAGTTGCCTTCAATTCGAGACGCGCAGAATGCGTCGCCGGCCGGGCTGAAGCGAATCATCAAGGATGCCTGCAGCGCCAGCGCGATCCGTTCCGTCAGTAACCGCGCGTCCCCTTCCTCAGCATCCGCGTCGAGCGCCATGCGGCTCACGCGTTTGTCACCGCAGGCTCGAATCTCTTCGCGAACGCGTTCCAACGCTGCCGGCTCTTTCTGGATTGCCCGCAGTACGTCCAGCGCGATCACGTTTCCGGATCCTTCCCAAATTGAATTGAGCGGCGCCTCGCGGTACAAGCGCGGCATGGGCGATTCCTCCACGTATCCATTGCCACCCAGACATTCCAGCGCTTCCGCCACGTGCGGCGCCGCCCGCTTCGAGACCCAGTATTTCGCCGCCGCGACAGCCAGGCGTGCAAATAACCGGTCGCCTTCATCGAACGCTCGCGCGACGCGCATCAGCAGCAATGTGGACGCCTCGGATTCCAGCGCCAGATCCGCCAACACGTTCCGCATCAGTGGCTGATCGATCAGCGTTTTCCCGAATGCTTTCCGATGCCGCGTGTGATGCAGCGCCTGCACTAGCGCCTGGCGCATCAGGGAAGCCGCTCCCATCACGCAATCCAGACGTGTGTGGTGCACCATCTCGATGATGGTCGCCACGCCGCGACCTTCCTCGCCAATGCGCCGCGCCCAGGCGCCGTGAAACTCCACTTCGCTCGACGCGTTGGACCGGTTTCCCAGCTTGGCTTTCAGACGCTGTAAGTGAAACGCGTTGGGCTTCCCATCAGCAGTCCAGCGCGGAAGAAAGAAACAGGAGAGTCCGCCGGGAGCCTGCGCCAGCACCAGAAAGGCATCGCACATCGGAGCCGAGCAGAACCACTTGTGCCCATGGATCAGGTATTCGTCATTTCCGATCGCTTCGGCGCGAGTCGTGTTCGCACGCACATCCGACCCGCCTTGCTTTTCGGTCATCGCCATGCCGATCAGCACGCCGCGCTTTTCCGGCGCCGGACGAAACGACTCGTCGTATTCGTTCGACAGAATGCGCGGCTCCCATTCCGCGGCGAGCGCCGCATTCCTGCGCAGCACTGGCACTGCGGAATAGGTCATCGAAAGCGGACAAACATGACCGGCTTCATTTTCGGACGCGAGCATCGCCATCGCGGCCCGCGCCACGTGGCCGCCCGGACGCGTCTGCGCCCAAGGCAGATTGTGCACCCCGGCCCGAACCGATTCGCGCATGACGTGGTGCCAAGCCGGGTGAAATTCCACTTCGTCGCGACGGTTTCCGTAGCGATCATGCGTCCGCAACACAGGTGGATTTTCATTCGCCAGCGCGCCCCATTGGATCGTCTCGGCCGTACCCATCCTGCTCCCGAATTCCTCTAGAGCCGCGCAAGCCCAACCCGCGCCTTCCCGCGCGACGGCCGTGCGCAGCGCGCGATCGGTCGAAAAAAGGTTGTAGTCGATAAGTGGCGGCGGCTGATTCAGGACTTCATGGTTCACGTCTTGTATCTTAACCGGAGCCGCGTCATTTGTAATCGTCTGGGTACGCCTTGCGCTGCTCTTCGGCGATCTCCATTGCGGTGCCGATCTGAATCAATGGACCTTTCCCGATCCCAGGGCAAAATCGCGACGTGCGTTTCCACGCCGCGGGATCTTCCACTAGTTCCGGCCAGAACGGAAATGTGCGGCACTGCGTCGGTTTCGCGGGATGAATACTGCACCCGTGCCCTTCCAGAAACGGGCACTGTTTGTCGGGCGGCTTGCGGAACCGAAGCGTATGCGCGGTTCGATACACGTACCTCACCTCGAACGCCCGCGCGGACATACCGGTGAACTTCGCGACGCGCTTCAAATCGGTTTCGGTGAGATAGACGAAGCCTTCCTGATCGCAGCAGTTGATGCATCCGCGCTGGCACTCGAAACGCAGATTCATCGCGTCACCCGAGGCCGCCAAATCGCGGTGTGGCGCACGTGCGCGATCGGGTCGCCGCCGGCGATCCACACGTCCAACACGACGAATTCGTGACCCTTGCGTTCATACTGGTCTTCGACCTTTCCGAAAACGCGAAGTTCTTCTCCGTCCTTCGCCGCCCGATAGGCCCGCACCTCGCTGGCGACGTGAATCCACGGACCAAGTTCGTAGTTCGACACCAGAATCTTATTCGCCAGCGCCAACAGCACCGCCGGATGCGCCCGTCCTCCGATCGACGAATCCAACGGCGCACTCATTTTCGAAGCAGTGAGGTCCAGTCGCTCGACCAGTGTTCCGAGCACGGTCCCCGGCGCGAGTGTCTCAATCGACGCCGCCCGCCGCTCGAGGCAGCGCTCTTCCCATTGGTCTTGTTGTGGCGAAACGCCGTCGCCGATCCACGCGGTTGCGATGGCCGAGTTCCCTGCCTCGACGCGCAGGCGTCTCTCCGGTTCCGGCTGAATTATGACTTCAACCTGGTCGCCATCGTATACCGGCTGGTGAAACCGGACATCCATGGCGCCATGTTCGAGCCAATCGGGCCCGAAATGTTCGATCACCGCCGCGGCCATGTAGCCATAGACGGTGACCCCTGGTACGAGTCCACCGCGAAAACCGTAGTCGGCAGCGACGGAGTCGTCATGAATGCGATTCTCAGAATCCGAAGCAGTATTGATCGCGCGAACGCGGAACCCCATCCCGTCCAGCATGACACGACCAGAACTTCCGTTCGTGCCGCCTGCGCCCTAGTACGTCATGAGCACACGGCGGAGCGATGCTAGCGCACTCGACATCTCATTGCTTGTCGTCCGGCGTCAGGCGCAATTCGAAGACCGCTGTCTTGCCCGAGTCGAGGTCGACGGCTTTGCCGTAATTCTCCAACTGCTTCCGAACCAGCGGGTCTTCCAGATTCAACGTGGCGTCCTGAAAAACTGCGAACGCCGTGTAAGAGCCCGGCGCGATGCCGCTCAAAGTGAAGCTTCCGTCGGGGCTCGTTCTCGCGCGGACGCTGGTTAAGTAAGCAGACTGGTTGTCGTTAGGAAACAGGGTCACCCTGGCATTGACCGGCGCCGGCTCGTCCCGGCCCGCTTCGGGGATCTTGACTTGACCCGCAATCTTGGCCGAGTTGAACGAAACCACTAAATCGACCGGCCCGAGGGGTCCATCTTGGCGCAAGTCGACATCTGGCGATGGAAGCTCTCTGCCAGCCACACGGATTGCCTTCAGGTAGCCGCCTTGCGGCAAGCCCACAATTTGGACCACATAGTCTTCGCTGGAGAGCCCCGAGAATTGAAATGTTCGATCACTTCCCACGCGGGCATTTTCGAGTGCGCCGATTCCCTCGGGCGTAGTGAAAACGATTTGCATGCCGCCTCGGAGATCCGGCTTAGGGTCGGCCGACGGATCTGCGGGCGGCTCTGACTCGAACACCACACGGCCGGAGACGCCGCGAGCCACGCCCGCCAGCACATCCAGCCCAGTCAGATTGCGGTTCGTGATCTCGAGGACTTGCGAAGATACCAGGCGGCGGCCCGGGGAGTTCTTCTCGACGATGATGCGATAGCTCCCCGGCATGAGGCCTCGAACCGTATAAGTCCCGTTGGGCGCTACTCCGGATTGCGCCTGAGTGAACCCGTAGGATTCCTCCAGGCTGACGGCGCGAATCACGCAGGTCAGGCACGCTCCGCCTGCTTCCGCGTCGGCTACCACGCCGGAGACAGAAAAAGTTTCTTGCGGGACCACGTCCAGATTGATCTCCGTCAGTTCCTGACCGTAGCGCGCATTCAACGCGACGGCTTGAGCCGCATGGGTCGTTGAGGGGTAAAACGTGCGCCCCGATCCCAGGTCCAACTCTCCCTTCGGAAATCCGTCCGCAGGCGTAGGCTTCGAAGCGCCGACGATGTAACGTCCGGGCTGGAGAATCGTGACGCGGTACCTCCCTCGATCGTCAGTAGTGACCGCTCCAGCCGAGTCTGCGATACGCCGTCCTCTCAGCCACCGCAAGCGGTAGACCTCGACGCTCGCTCCCACCACCGGCCGGCCTTCCCGGTCCTGGATGCGTCCGGAGATCGCTGGCCTGCGATTCAATTTGATTTCAACGCCGGTCCGCGACTGCTTTTCCGCAAGCACGATCTGACGGGTCAGGTTAAATAGTGCGTACCCCGCCTTGTCCGATGACAAAGTGTAGGCGCCCGGTGTCACGCGATCGAATAAAAAAGCGCCGCCGGGGCCGGTGCTGGTGCTTTCCGTAATGAGCTTTCCGTCCACTATGCTCGAAAGCCGCACGCTCGCGCTAGTCAACAGTTCTCCGGTTTGCCCGGATAAGACGTGACCGCTGATGGACCCCAGGACTTCTTCAGAAAGTCCGCGGGCGGGTGGTGCCGCCGCTGTTGCAGACAATTTGCGCGCCGGCTCCAGGACGATCACGTCGGTGACCTGAGGCGCTTTGCCCAGTCGCAGATCGATTCCCTCGGTTTCGGTTCCCGCGCCGACGTCGATCGGCTGGGCCTGGTCCGCGTCATTGCGGCCCGGAAAATACAACGGAGCTGCATCCGGTTCGTCATTTCGAGCCAGGACGATATAACGTCCCGGTTCCAGACCGAACGCCCGGTACACGCCGTTATCGTCGGTCACGGCCCGTGCCGGCGATGCATCGGAACCCCCGGCGCGCCGCAACTCAATCCGTACGTTTTTCAACGGCTCAGCATGCACATCGCTGACCCGTCCGGTGATCACCCCGCCTGTAAGCAGCTCGAAGTCCTGGTTGACTGGACTTGCCACGGCTGTGAGATCCAGCAGGAAATTAGCGTCCCCTCCTCCTGCCCTCCGCGCGACGTAACCCTTCTTCGAGGCGGAGATGCGGAAGCTGGCCCCGGGCAGATCGGCCAAGGCATAATGGCCCGAAGCGTCAGTTTCAACGGCTTGCAGAATCTCCTTGCCGTCGGCCGACCGCGCCACGATCCGGACCCCATCGGCCGGCCGGCGCGACTGGCCTTCCAAGGTATAGATCGTTCCGGAGATCACTGCTGCTGGCAGGAGCTGGGAACAAACCCCCGCCCAGACTAGAGAGGCTGCTGAAAAACTCAGCATCCACCGCTTCCTTTGGTCGCGGCTCATTGGTTACGAAGATGACAAGCGCCAACCCTGAGCCGCGACCAAAGGAAGCGGTCGATGTTGACGTGTCACTACGACGGGTTCAGCCGTCGCGGACGGTTGTCGGTTAAAGCCGACGCTGCAGGTTAATAGAGTGCGAAAGAGGACGAGGCGTGGCATACTTCCAGTTTGATTAAACTCGTCAAACAAGGCGGGGCCAGAAGAATTTCCAGCCCTCAAAAAAATCAGTTGGGACTCTGGAGAGCCCCAACTGATTCCCAATAAAGCAGGTGGTTTCTTTTAGCTTTAGTGAGTGTCAGGCGCCGTGCACGACAGGCTGGCCTGGCCGCTCGCCGACACTGATGCCGCAGTGTTGGTCGTGACTTCGAACGATCCGTCTGGGTCAAACAAGCCGCACGCGAACCCGGTGAAGTGCTGCCCTTGTCCGGAAAGGTTTGTGATCCCCGTCCCTTTACATGTCAGCGTGACCTTGCCATCGCGGTCAACGACGAGATTGATCTCGCCAAGACCGCCACCGATTGGATTCCCGTTGGCGTTGGAACCAACCATGCCGCAAAGACCGGTGTCCTTGTGGATTACGATCGCCGCGGTTTCATCGGCTTTTACGTTGGTCGGGATTGCAGCTATTGCAACCAAAACGAGACACACTACTAACACAGTTTTCACTTGGTATTTCCTCCTGTTTCTACTTGGATCCAGGACTGGACGCCTGGAACTACTGGAACCAGATGAGTGTACTCCCGACCGCTTCGATTGAATAGGGCCCTGAGGCAGAATTATCTAAAGATAGGGTGGCCGTAGTTAGGAGAGATTTCTGATAATGTGAAAACCGGAGGACTCAGACCCCGGCTTGAGACTCGAAAAGAAACGGAGGATTTTCACATGCGAATGACTACCTTGAGTTTTTCCCTGGTCCTGACCTGTTGCGCAGGCGTAGGATTTGCGCAAGAGATCGATATGGTCGATCCATCGTTCCTGGCAAACGCCCACAGCAAAGCGTTTCATCCCACCCCGCACGACTTGACCAACGGAAAGGCGCACTCCCGCTTTGGCATTTTCGGGATCGATTCCATCCCCAACTTCAACGGCCAGTTCTTCGCCGATGGATTCGATTTCAATGGCAATCCCAACCGTCACTGGTATATCAACACAGTCGGAAATCCACCTCAGATGGGGCGCACCACGCTGATCAACGCTCCGGTTCAGGCCGTCAATGTCGAACTGGATGATGCCAACGGGAATCTGCGGATTGTCGGCGGCCACCCGCTGATCTCGGACGCGACGCAATTTGTCGCACCGGTATTGGGCTCACCCGTATTCTCCAACGCCACTTACTCGAGCGGCCCGGATCCAACCCAGTTTTCCGACGCCGTTCAGCGCGCCGAATTCTTTAACAAAATGAAACCGGACTGGCACACCTTGCTGAATCCTCAAGTGCCGCCGGCGCTCACCGTCCACTTTCGCCAAGCCACTACCTGCGCCGGCGGATTCACCGGGTGCAACTATTACTTTTCGCTCAACGCAAATGGAACGTGCTGCCGCCTCATTCTGGTGGATATTAACGCCTTCTTCAATGGCCTGGCGGACGTTGTGGTCACCGACATCGTGGGTAATGTCATCACGACCCAAGACATGTCCTCTTTCCTGTTCCCCAACACGTTTCTCTACTTCGGGGACAGGCGAGACTGCTGCGTTCTGGGCTTCCACACGTACTTCTTCCAGCCCGGCACCGATCCGGAAAAGCGCTGGGTGCTGAACTATTCGAGCTGGATCACCCCCGGTCTGTTCGGCCCCAACTTCCTGGACGTCACTGCGCTCAGTCACGAAATCGCCGAGACCTATAACGATCCGTTCGTGGTCAGCGACAACGTTCACAATCTGACTCCCTTTTGGCTCTCCCCCAACGGGAACTGCCAGGACGATTTGGAAACCGGCGACGTCATTGAAGGTCTCCTGAACTCGACCTTCCCAGTCCTTTTGAACGGCTTCACTTACCATCCACAGAACGAAGCCTTGATCCAGTGGTTTGAATTTGAGTCGCCATCGAGCGCGCTGGGCGGGGCTTACAGCTATCCGAACGCGACCGTTCTCCCACACCTGTCGCCGCCTCAAAAATTCAACTGCGCGCCTTAGAACCTCGGCGGTTGATCGCGCAGTGAGGGCCGAGATTCTTCTATCGAGTACCATTACGTTCATCTGCGCCGCCAGAATTGTAAGGTGCGAAAGCCTGGAGAACTCGCCCCTATGGAAGTCATTGGGATGTAATCCTAGCCCCATCCGCTCGCTTTGAGACGGGAGGGTGGCCTAGTACATATCCCTCTCAAAAAACTGTTTCTTATTACAGAAACAGCATGTTATAATCAGCCACTCCGGTGAACACCTTAGTTCGCCGGGTCGGAGAGAAAAATGAAAAAACTATTTGCAGCTGCGGTTTTAGTGGCCGGAAGTTTCGCGCCTCTACACGCGGCTTTCATCCTTCAATTTGACGAGAATGGAAACGGGCGTTCCAATGACAATAGCCTCGGGTTCGTAGTGGACTCCGGGTTTGTGTTGGCGAACGATCCCACTTCCACCCTCCACAACGTGCTGGTGTACCGGTTGCCCGAGCAGGTTACTACCGGGGATGTGATCATTGCCGACGCCACCGGTGCCCGTTCGGACTTGCTTCGGTTCACTACGGATCCGAACGGCGCCACGGATTGGATGATCTTCTATTCGTCCGACACCCTCGGTGGGCTGCTGGCCGACACCGGGCTGCCCAGTAACGCCGGCACGTTTGTGGGCGCTACCGAAGATGGGACCGGTCATTTCGATTATCTCATCGGCAATGACTACCAAGGGTTCTCAGGCGCCTCCACTCCGGAACCAGCCACATTTGCTCTAAGTGGTTCGGCGCTGCTTTTGGCCTTCGCGGGCCGAAAGCTCCTTTCGCGTCGATCGCGCCGCAGCTAATATTCTGCAGGGCTCGGCGAATGCGGTGAGCAGCGCCGGGCCCCTTTTCCCTAAGATCCACGATCAGTCGCGGCCTGCGTTGCCGCGAAGTCGAAGTGTCTTCGCACGGACGTAGGATCGCTGACGAGTCTATGCCGCAATGTTATGTATCGGTGGTGGGCGCGGCAGGACTCGAACCTGCGACCTCCTGCGTGTGAAGCAGGCGCTCTAACCAACTGAGCTACGCGCCCGGAGACTTAAACCTGATTATAATCTACTCCGCGTCACGCGCGTGAAAATTAGTGCGACTACCAACGTGACAGCGATCAGCATCCAATGCAGCGTGGCCGCAACGCCGGTCCAAAGGCCCATGCGTAAGTAGACGGTCCAACCCACGACCATCGCCACGCCCGCGATCGCTCGACTCCAGCTTCGTTGATAGATGCCGTTTACAGCCATCGCCAGCGGCACCGCCACGATCAGGTCGATCAGATAGTGCTCTCCCGATCCGAGCGTCGCCAGACCCGTAAACCCCACTACCGCGCTCGCGATTCCCAACGCGACCGGTCCAAGCTCCCACGCACTCCACCACACCAGCAGCGCCCACGTCATGTGCATGGACGGCATCGCGTTGTTGACTCCGGTGCTCGAAAACGCTTGCAAGGGAACTAACGCCGGCAGGTGGTCTGGAAACTTCGACTCGAATAAATACAAAGGTCCCATTGCGGGACAGATCTGATAAAACACAAACCCGCAAATCCCTGCAATGACGAAAACATGCATCAAGTTATATTTTTCAGTGCGTACCTTATAAAGAGCCCAAGCATGGTACAGCGGAGGAAAAATCAACAGTCCGGCATACACCAGCCCCGAGGCTGTCGCGATCCACGGCGCCGCACGGTACCACGAAATCACTCTCAGCCCCGGTGCGATCCCCAGCGAAGTATCGAACGCGTACAGCAGATTGTCGTAACTCGCGTGCGTCGAGCCGTTGGTCAATTGCATGCCGATCCCCGCCACCAGCGAAAACACCGGCAAGACCAGCGCGTCAGACAGGAAACGCAAGTTCTCCCGTTTGCCGTAGATCACCATCTCAAACGACAGGACCACAATGCTGCCGATTCCCCAGAACGCGCCCATGCCCATTGCTCTGGCGAAAGCGTCCGTGGCGACTACTCCCTTAAGCAGCACGTAGACCACTACGAACGCCATGCCCACCAAGGCCGCGAACAGCATTCTCTTCCATCCGGGCCGCGACGCAGCGTGGATAAACACCGCCCCCAGAAAGCCGCAGGCGATCATGGAGTTCGCGCCTAAATGCCAGATTCCGGCGACCAGCAACAGGGAAAGCGTGATCGCCGCGCAAATGCAGAACCGGTACAGCGCGACGACTGTCTTTCGCTCCAGATCTTGATTGAGAGTGCCGCTCGGAGAGGACATGGGCTCTCAGCATTTATCGACAGCCCGCGCTTAAAGCTGTACGGAACAGCCTACTCCGCCGTGGTCGGATCGATTTTCGTGCGTACCTGAGAGATGCGATTCGCTGGAAAGCCGCCTTTGGACGCGTGTTCCCGCACCGCTGCCTCGTCCGGCGCAATGTAGACGCAGTAAACCTTGTCGTCGGTCACGTAGCTTTCCACCCATTGGATCTGCGGCCCCATTTGCCGCAGCACGCCGCAGGAGGTCTGCGAAATCGCTTGCAACTCGTCAGCCGACAACTTCCCCGCCCCGGGGATCTCGCGCTCGATCACGTATTTTGGCATTCTTGTCCTCGATTCTTTTACAGTATACGTTTGGACAACTTTATCGTTATTCCCCATCCGCCGCTGACTGCTTTCGCCACGGCGATTCTTGAGTCCGCGGGCATGCCCGCATCCACTGCGGCGCTGGTCGCCGAATCTCTGGTCGCCGCGAACCTCCGCGGAGTCGATTCCCATGGCATCCAACTGCTCATCTGGTACACCGATCAGATCCGCGCCGGCAACGTGGACGTCGAGCAAACCGGGAGCGTCGCGAGCGAAAACGGCTCGTGTCTGGTCTACGACGGCCACAACGGAGTCGGCCAGCTCATCTCGGATATTTGCTGCGGTCACGCAGTCCGCCTGGCACGATCGAACGGCCTGGGAATGGTGGTGGCGCGGAACTCGACTCATTTCGGCGCGTGCGCCTGGTGGGCCCAAAAACTTTCTTCCCAGGGATTCATCGGAATCGCGATGTGCAATGCCACCGCGCTGGTCGCTCCCTGGCAGGGTCGCGAAAGAATGCTCGGCACCAATCCGATCTGTATGTCCGTCCCCGGCCCGAATACTTTTCTTCTTGACATGGCGACCACCACCGTCGCCCTGAACCGCATCTACAAAGCCGTGCTGAGCGGTGACACCAGCATTCCCGCGGGATGGGCCATGGATGCCGCCGGTCATCCCACTACCGATCCAAAAATCGCCTCCGAAGGATTGCCCATGCCGCTGGGCGGATACAAAGGTACCGGCCTTGCGGTGATGGTCGAGATTCTGTGCGCGGTTCTTTCCGGCGGCGCGATGCTGACCGACGTTGGCGGGATCCACTACACCGGAAAAGAAATGCGCGCGAGCCATCTGTTCCTGGCGATCGACGTCGCCCGGTTCATGCCCATGGACGAATTCACCGCGCGCATGCAATGGCTGCATGACACCTTGAAGAGTTCCGCTCCAGCGGCGGGATTCGACGAAGTGCTGGTCGCCGGAGAACCCGAGTGGCGCGCCGAAGAGATGCGGCGCCGTGATGGAATCCCCGTAGCTCGTGGCATCTGGGATTCCCTCACCAAACTCGCCAACACTCTAAACGTCCCAGTTCCCCTCTGATCACGATTGTGGCGCATGCTGGGGGGGCGGACCCTCTGGTCCGCGCGCGATCCCCTGATCGCGCTCTCTCACCAATAAAATCACGTCTGCGGACACGCGACCAGGCCAATCGGAGGATCAGCCGGGGACCTGCGAACACCTCAACGCCGCTTCGTCCTCAATAATCCCAGCAGCACTTCCACATCCTGCCGCAGAAACTTCTTCACCTCACCGTCCCTCAAAATTGCCCATCCGAGCAACGAGCCGCCCGCTGTCGCCCAGATCGCCCGCGCCATCCGAGCCGTATTGCACTTCACAATCTCGCCCTCATGCACCGCCTCATCCAGCAGCCTTCGATACCCCGCGATGTTGGCCCGCGCACTGTCGAGCGCTAGCCGATGAAAATCCGGATCGGTCAAATCGATCTCCAGAAACGCAAGATTGTTCGCCAGCGCTTCGGGCGTTTCCGCCAGCGCCGCGACTTCGTCCAAGGTCGCCAGCAACCCCTTCAAGGGCGACCGATAGCGAGCCCGAGCACGTACAAAACACCCCGCAGCTCCACTGGCGCCCGCTTCGGCTACCGCCAGCAACAATCCGCGCTTGGACCCGAACCTTTGCAACAGCGTCGCCGGCGCGAGCCCGGCCTCGGTAGCCACCTCCGCCAGCGTCAGTCGCGTTGGGCCGGTCCGGTTGATCACCCGTGTGGTCGCTTCGAGCACCGCTACGTCCGGAGTTACTTTCGTTCGTCCCATTCGATTCGATTATAAACGACCGTTCACATTCATGCTTGACAATAAGTAAACGGTCGTTTATATTCGACCCATGCAGCAGCGCCTGAAGGGAAGAGTAGCCATCGTGGCCGGCGCGACGCGCGGAGCCGGACGCGGCATCGCCTGCATGCTGGGAGAAGCCGGGGCGACGGTATACTGCTCCGGCCGCAGCACGCGGGAACATCTTTGCTCTTCCGGCTTCTTTGCAGGACGTCCCGAAACCATCGACGAGACTGCGGAAATGGTGGCCGGCTGCGGCGGCACCGGCATCCCCGTACGGACGGATCACCTGGTCCCCGAACAAGTCGAGGCGCTGGTCGAGCGCGTTCGCAAAGAGCAAGGTCGTCTGGATGTATTAGTGAACGACATCTCCGAAGGCAACACCCACGAGTGGAAACCGTTCTGGCAACTGGACGTGGAGCGAGGCTTCCACATGCTCCGCAATGCGCTCCATTCGCACATCATCACGGCGCGCTACGCCGCGCCCCTTATGGTCGAAAAGCGCCGCGGACTCATTGTTGAAATCGGCGACGGAGATACGCTTAACTACCGCGCGACATTGTTCTACGACTTAGTAAAGGTCTCCGTCAGCCGGTTCGCCTACGCGATGGCTGAGGACCTGTCCAAGCATCGCATCGCGGCGCTGGCGGTCACCCCTGGATTCATGCGAACGGAAACCATCCTCGATCACTTCGATGTCCGCGAATCCAACTGGCGCGACGCGATCAAAAAAGATCCGGCCTTCGCCGCCTCGGAGACGCCGTTCTTCGTCGGCCGCGCCGTCGCCGCTCTTGCCTCCGATCCGCGGATCCTTGAAAAGTCCGGCGGCTTGTACAGTTCCTGGAATCTGGCCCGCGAATACAAGTTCAACGATATGGATGGATCCCGTCCCGATTTCGGTCGCGTCTTTAAAGAGCATCCGGAGTGGCTCCGGCCAAAGACAAACTTTCGCTGGTCCATAAGGAAATCCAAATGAGAAAGATCATCGCCTACCTCGCCGTCAGCGCCGACGGCTACATCGCGCGAAAAGACGGAGGCATTGACTGGCTCGATCGCCCACGCCCGCGCGGCAACTACGGCTTTCCCGGCTTCGTGCGTTCTATCGACACCATCGTGTGGGGTAGAAAAACCTGGGATCAGGTGCTCACCATGGAACACGCACCCGACTTCGGCTCCAAAATCAAGAACTTCGTTTTCACCAGCCGTCCGGCCAAGTCCGCACCGAACGTCACCTTCTTGAAGGATCCCGTCGCGAAGTTTGCAAAACGCCTGCGCGCCACTCCAGGCAAGAATGTCTGGATGATGGGCGGAGCCGGTATCATCGCGTCCTTCCTCGACGCAGGCGAAATCGACGAATTTAGCATTCATGTTATCCCCGTAATCATCGGCGAAGGTATTCCGCTGGCCGCACCACGCCGCCGCAACGTTCCGATGAAGCTCCTTTCCACGAAACGTTTCGCGGATGGCGTCGTCCATCTGAACTATAGGGTTTTAGGAACCTCCAAGCATGCATGATCTCCGCTTCGCCCTTCGAACACTCCGCAAGAATCCAGCCTTCGCGCTGGTTGCGATCCTGTCGCTGGCTCTAGGCACCGGGGCCAACACCGCCATCTTCAGCCTGATCGACGCGGTGATGTTGAGAATGTTGCCGGTGTCGCATCCGGAACAGCTGGTGTTCGTCAACACCAACGCCGTGCAGATGGGATCGGTCCGGGTTTCGGAGAGCATCCGGGTGGCCTCGCTCGATTACATCGCACAACATGCCACCAATCTCTCTGGAATCGCCGCATCGCAGCTCGATGGCAAGATCGGCATCGGCGTGGACGGACAAACCGACCGGGCCGCCGCGAGCTTCGTTTCTCCCGCCTACTATTCTGTGCTCGGCGTGAATCCTCTCATGGGACGCACGCTCACTGCGGACGACGCGCAGCCCGGCGGACGCGTCGCCGTGCTCAGTTATGCGTACTGGCAGCGTCGCATGGGCGGCTCGCCCACTGTGCTCGGCCACCAGATCACGGTCAACAGCGTCCCTTTTGTCATCGTCGGCGTCACGCCGCGTGAATTCTATGGCGTCTCGGCGGACGACTCCAGCGATATCACCGTCCCTTTTGCCACGTTGCCGCAAGTGACCGCCGGAAAGATCTCCTCCGAATCGCCGAAACTTGACGATGCCACCGGCCTGGTGTTCGCCCGATTGAAGAACGGTGTGACTCTCCAACAGGCGGCAGCCGAATTGACTCCCCTGCTCCGCCAATCCCTGCTGCAGTCCGGCGGCGAAACTCCGGCCCGTTTCCAGGCCGTCTCCAAATTGCGGGTTGAGCTGACTCCCGGCATCCAAGGGCTGAGCCATGTCCGCAACCGCTTCTCTGAGCCGTTGAAAGTCCTGATGGCGGTGGTCGCGATCGTTCTGTTGATCGCCTGCGCGAATATCGCCAACCTGCTGCTGGCGAAATCAAGCGCGCGCCACAGGGAGATCGCGATTCGCATGAGCCTCGGGTCCAGCCGCTGGCGCCTGGTCCGGCAACTCCTCACCGAGAGCCTGTTGCTAGCGATCGTCGGCGGCGCCCTCGGATTACTTTTCGCGGTATGGGCTCGCGATGCGATCGTCCGCGCCGCCGCCGTTCCCGACATCCCCTTCACCTGGGATCTGCGCGTGATAGGATTCACCGCCGGCGTTTGCCTTCTCAACGCCCTGCTGTTCGGAACCATGCCGGCGCTGCGTGCCACGAGCTTCGATTTCGCTACAGCTTTGAAGAGCAGCCGTACCGGTCGAACCGCGGGACGCCTCACGCTCGGTCGTGTACTCGTAGCCGCGCAAGTGGCGCTTTCGCTCGCTCTGCTGGTGGGCGCGGGATTGTTTCTTGGAACCTTCCGCAACCTGGATCGAGTCGACTTGGGCTACGCCCGCAAAGACGCTCTGCTCATCGCCGTCGATCCGCATCTGGCCGGATATCGCGGTGTCCGGATCGCCGAATTTTACAAGCAGGCGCTGGACCGCGTCGCCACTGTGCCCGGCGTTCGCTCCGTTTCTTTGATGCGCGATCGCCTCATGAGCGGCAATATCACTATGAGCGGCGTGTTCGTGCCGGGCTATACGCCCAAGAATGGCGAAGATCCGCAACACATCTGGGTGATCAGCAACAGCGTTGGCTCTGGATTCTTTCAGACCGCGGGGATGCAATTCCTGAACGGCCGCGACTTCACTGACCAGGACAATGAGCACGGCACCAAGGTCGCCGTAGTGAACGAAACCATGGCGCGGCATTTCTTCGATACGCCGAACGCCGTAGGCCGCCAGGTCTCCGAGGGACCGGGCGAACCAGCCATGGAGATTGTCGGCGTGGTCCGCGACCTGAAATACTTCGGCGTGCGCGAAGGCAAGCAGGACGTGATGTTCACGCCCGCGGGGCAATACGCGGATGCTCCGAACCATGCCACCTTGCTGATCCGAACCACCGCAGAGCCGTCCATCGTAGTGAGCACTGTCCGCGCCGCGATTCGCGCCATCGATCCCGCGCTGCCAGTCTACGACGTGATCACTGTCGACCAGCAAGTGGAGAAAACGCTGGTTCTGCAGCGACTGCTCGCAATTCTGTCCGTGTTCTTCGGCGCGCTCGCCCTGACCCTCGCCGCCATCGGACTGTACGGTGTGCTTTCGTATGGCGTGGCACAGCGCACCGGCGAAATCGGGATCCGCATGGCCCTCGGCGCACGCCCCGCCATGGTGCTGCGCATGATCCTCAACGAGACCGCGCGCGTGGTGTTGGCAGGCCTGCTGGCTGGAATCGCCCTCGCGCTCTCCGGCGCACGCCTGGTCCGCAGCATGCTTTTCGGCGTCACACCCGCCGACGCGACCTCGCTCACGGCAGCAGCAGTCCTTCTGCTCGCCGCGGCGCTAGTAGCGGCGTTTCTTCCCGCCCGCCGCGCGTCTCACGTGGATCCGATGATCGCTCTGCGCCACGAATAACCGTTACAATGAAGGCACGCCGCATGACAAACGAAGATCTGAAATTCGTCATCAGCGTTGGCATGCCGAGCCTGATGGTATTGGTCGGCATCTTGATTAACAACAGCAGGTTGTCAGACCTGCTTACGTCTATGGATAAACGATTCGACGATCTTGGCCGCGTGATTGACGCACGCTTTTCATCCCAGGACGAAAAGCTCTACCGCGTGGAACAAGTCATCGATGCTCGCCTGAAACATCTAGAAGAGCGCCTTGGCTAATTTTTCAAGAGCTTCCCTCACGTCACCACCCGTATCGTCCAAAAATCCGCCGCCAGATCCGCGTCCACCGCGTAAGCATACGGAAGCGTGAAATGTCCGCCCATGCCCCAATCCGTGCCCCACGAATTCCGGACCAGGAACCTCTTCGACGCGTCGTCATAGCCGACCGCCAGCGCCGCATGCCCGCCTAACGCCGTCTCCGACGCGTCCGGCATTGCGGCGACTCCGGTATGCGCCACTTCATCGCTTTCGAAGCTTTCGTAGACCGTGAAGCCGAACACGAAGGGATACCCGGCGGCGAGGCATGTCTTCATCTGACTAAGATCCTGCGGAACGCGGCTATACTGCACCGCTGGATGAGCCCTGCCCGCCTTGTAACAATGCGCTGTCGGCCGCTCTGCAAATTTTTCGATGCTATAAGGCCACATCGATTCCGGACACACGCCCTCGCGAGCCATGGTCTTGATCCCGTTACGGAGCATCGCCCCGCCGTCGGTCGCGATGGTTCCTTCGAGCGCACGCTCGTTGTAGTAAATGAAGAGTCGTGACGGCGCCGACGGTGGCAGCTTTTGTTTGCGCTGATCGAACTCCACCGCGGCGCCGATCGCGTTTGCCGTGCAGCTCGCTAATTCTCCCTGATCGTAAACCCGCGGACATCCGGCTCGCAGATCCGTCGAGGGAGGCAAAGTCCCCGATCTCCGCGGCGCTCGAAAGACTCGATCCCGCGCGTCCGGCAGGTCCGGAATCCACCCGTACCGGCCGATTCTGTGTCTCATGGCCCTACGCTACGGCAGGCTTTCGTTTTAACCGCCGGATGTAACGTTCATGTGCCGGAAAAGACGCGCTTTATTCACGGTCGCCGCGGCGGCACTGGTGAAATGACGCTGAGAACATGTCGACCGCCCCAGCACTAGGTATATGGCGTGTCCAAGATCCAGATTGTCGCGGCTCAACCCCCGAGAAATCAATTGCATGTGTGGTCCCCTCCCGGCAGTCCGATCCGGATCACATACGCCGCCGCATTGTTCCAGGAGGTTCGTCTTGAAGGGGTTAGCGGTGTTTTGTATGGGTTGCGCTCGGAGGCTTGGGTTCGTTTGGTCGTAGCGTGTATTCGGGTGGATAGTGGGGACCTTCGCCAAGCTGGTCTGTACCCGGTCGGAATTTTCTCGGCCAGAAATCGTGGAGAAGTGTTCCTGACCGAGACCGAACTGGAACAATTCGAACGAACCGGCGCCCCAGTCGCCTTGGTAATCGCCGGCGCCAAGGCGGGTTTCTTCGTGCACCAACATGACGGGTCTATCCAATCCATCAAAAGTCATGAGGAGTTCGCCGCGTAACAGACTTTTTCTACAATGAAGAGTGTTCATTGAAGCGCGTGACGCGCGCCAGTTCACTACCGAAGACGCCCAACGAATCGCCAAAGAAGCCTTCGGCCTGGATGCCTCCGCCCATGCGCTTCCCGGGGAATTCGATCATAACTTCCGGCTGCTGACCGGCGTCGGCGCACAGTGCGTCCTCAAGATTATGCGCCGCGGTTGTGAACCGGGTTTTGTGGACTTACAGCGCGAAGCCTTGCGTCGACTTTCGGACCTGCCTGTGCCGCGCTTCGCGGGCCCTGTGAAAACCGTCGACGACCGTCTGGTCTGGCTGCTCGAATGGCTGCCCGGCACACTGCTGGCCGACACGAAATATCGTTCGCCTGAGTTGCTCGAAAACCTGGGCCAGCTTCTGGGAAAAGTTGACGCGACGCTTAAATCGTTCACGCATCCCGAGGCCACACGCGAACTGAAATGGGACCTGCAGCAGGCCGCGTGGATTGAACCGTATCTTCATCACATTGCCGACGCCGACGATCGCGACATCGTGGAGCGCGTGCTTCACCAATACCAAGTCGAAGTCGCGCCCGCGCTGGCCGGTCTCCGCCACAGCGTGATCCACGGTGACGCGAACGATCACAACATCCTCATCAACCAGGGCCGGATTAGCGGACTGCTCGATTTCGGGGATCTGCATTACACGGCGACTATCGCGGAGCTGGCCATCGCCTGTGCCTATGCTGTCTTCGGTGAAAAAGATCCGCTCTCGGCGGCCGCTCATGTGACGCGCGGATATCATCGGACTCATCCGCTGGAACCACGCGAAATCGAGCTGCTGTTTCCACTCATCCTCACACGGCTCGCGGTGAGCGTGACGAATTCGGCCTATTTGAGCAGTCTGCGTCCCGGCGAATCGTATGTCACAGTCAGCGAAACCTCCGCGTGGACCGCGCTCAAAACACTCTCTGCGATTCATCCCCGCCTGGCCCATTTCACGCTGCGCCGCGCCTGCGATCTTTCCCCGGTTCCGCAGACGCCAGCGATCGTCGACTATCTGCGGACCGCGCCGGCCCCGCCGGTCGTCACGCCGGGACCGTCCATTGTCTTCGATCTGAGTTTCGGGAGCTTGTTGCTGGGCGCCGATCCGCGAAACCACGAAACCGCGCGGCTCACAGACACGCTGTTCTCAAAGATGCGCGAATCCGGCGCAACCATCGGGATTGGACGTTTCAATGAAGCGCGCCCGATTTACACCGCGCCCACATTCGCGAGCGGCCCGCACGCAACCGACGAACATCGGACAGTCCACATCGGTTTGGACCTTTTCGCGGAGCCCGGGACGCCGGTGCACGCGCCGTTCGCTGGAACCGTCCATGCCTTCGCCAACAACGCGGCTCGTCTCGACTACGGTCCCGTCGTCATCCTCCGCCACGCTACGACGGACGGGACGCCGTTCTACACGCTCTACGGTCACTTGACGCGCGACTCGATCGACGAGTTGATTCTCGATCAGCCCATCGAAGCCGGCCAGCAGATCGCCGCGATTGGCGCGCCACCTGAAAATGGCGACTGGCCGCCGCATGTGCATTTCCAGCTCATCACGGATCTCCTCGATCTGAATACCGATTTTCCAGGTGTGGCCTATGCAAGCCAGCGCGAGGTGTGGCTTAGCCTTTCGCCCGACCCGAACCGCGTGACACGCCTGCCGATTCCGCCGGCGGAGCCATCGAAATCCGAAACGCTCGCGTCCCGCCACGCGCATCTCGGAAGGAATCTCAGCATCAGCTATAGCGAGCCGTTGAAGATCGTCCGCGGCTGGCGCCAGTATCTGTACGACGAAACCGGTCGGGCTTTTCTGGATGTGTACAACAACGTCCCGTTGGTGGGCCATAGTCATCCGCGCGTGGTGGAGGCGGTAAGCCGCCAGATGGCGCTGCTCAACACGAATACGCGCTATTTGCACGACAATATCAATCTGCTTGCACGCCGATTGACGGCGTTAATGCCCGCTCCGCTGCGTGTGTGCTACTTTCTCAATTCGGCGAGCGAAGCGAATGAGCTCGCGCTGAGACTGGCCCGCGCGCACACCGGCCGCGCAGACACGATCATGCTGGAGCATGCCTACCACGGCAACACCACCACGCTGATCGATATCAGCCCGTACAAATTCGCGGGACCCGGCGGAAGCGCCAAGAAGCCGTGGGTGCATGTCGCTCCCCTGCCCGATCCTCATCGCCGTGATGATCCGGCGGCGGGTCGCGAATACGCGGGGGCCGTCGCAAAGTTGATCCATGGTCCGGCCACATTCATCGCCGAAAGTCTTCCCAGCGTCGGTGGACAAGTTGTTTTCCCCAGCGGCTATCTTGCCGAATGCTATCGCCACGTCCGCGCCGCAGGAGGCGTGTGCATCGCTGACGAAGTACAGGTCGGATTCGGCCGCTTGGGCGATTATTTCTGGGGATTCGAAATGCAGGGCGTGGTGCCGGATATCGTCGTGCTTGGAAAGCCGATGGGTAACGGATTTCCACTTGCGGGTGTGGTCACCACCCCCGAAATCGCGGCATCGTTTGACAACGGGATGGAGTTTTTCTCGACCTACGGGGGAAATCCAGTCGCGTGCGCCGCGGGGCTAGCGGTACTCGATGTTCTAAAGGAAGAACGCCTTCCGGAAAACGCGACGCGAGTCGGAAACCATCTCGTAGAGGAACTAAAGAAGCTCAACGTCCGCGACGTTCGCGGCCGCGGCTTATTCCTTGGAGTCCAACTCGAAGATGGCGAACGCGCCGGGTATGTCGTGAATCGCCTGCGCGATCGTGGAATCCTTGCCGGGACAGACGGCCCGCTCCACAACGTGATTAAGATCCGGCCACCGCTGATCTTCACCGAGGACGATGCGGACTTCTTCGTGAGGGCTCTTTCAGGGGCCGTTAATGAACGTCCATTCACGTGAATTAACGGCTAAACAAGAACTGTGAACGCATTCTCGACGCGCTCGACAGGACGGTACCGTGTATCCCGCTCGACCGGTTCTCGCCCCGCCTCGCGGATCAATCGCAGCAATTCTCCGCGCCGCAGGTTCTGAGTCGTAGTCGCGCCGGCGTCGTGATAGATTTTTTCCTCGACCACGGTTCCATCGATGTCGTCCGATCCGAAGCGCTGCGCGATTTGCGCGATCTTCTCCGTCATCATTACCCAGTAAGCCTTGATGTGCGGAATGTTGTCGAGCATCAGCCGCGCTACCGCAATCTCGCGGATGTCCGCGAACCCGGTGGTCTTTGGAACATGCTCCAACGCCGTGTTGTCAGGATGAAACGCCAGTGGAATGAAGGTCACGAAGCCGTGCGTCTCGTCTTGCAAAGACCGCAATTTGAGAAGGTGATCGACGCGATCTTCTTCCGTTTCGACGTGTCCATACAGCATGGTGCAATTGGAATGCAAACCAAGCTGGTGGGCTGTACGCGCGACGTCGATCCACTGCTCGCCCGTGATTTTGTGATCGCAAATGATGCGGCGGACGCGTTCGCTGAAAATCTCTGCGCCGCCGCCGGGTAGCGAGTCCATGCCGGCGTCTCGAAGTTGCAACAGCACTTCGCGTGCAGTTAATTTAGCGCGCTGAGCGAGATACCCGATCTCGACCATCGTAAACGCCTTCAGATGCACCTGTGGGAAGCGCTGCTTCAGGCCGCGCAGCATCTGGCAGTACCAATCCAGCGTCAACTCGGGATGCAGTCCGCCGACGATGTGGAATTCGGTGACCGCTTCGGTATAACCGTGGCCCGCCTTTTCCCAGACCTCTTCGAGCGACATGGTATACGCCTTGGGATCTTTCGCGCGCTTGCCGAACGCGCACAGCCGGCAGCTTGCGACGCACACGTCGGTGGGATTGATGTGGCGATTCACGTTGAAGAACGTCACGTTCCCATGCAGCCGTTCTCGGACGCGGTTCGCCATCCATCCGACGCCCAAGATGTCAGGCGACCGGTACAGCGTCACTCCATCCTCAAACCCCAGCCGTTCGCCGGCATCGAGCTTCTGGCGAATCAGTTCCAACCGTGTGTCTTCAAACATCATTTGAGAAAAATGTCCGTGGCCCAAAACACAAAGAATATCACGCTGACGTAGCCGTTGATGGTAAAGAACGCCGCATCCACTCGAGAAAGATCGTCCGCCTTGACCATGCTATGCTCCCAGGCGAGCAACGCCGCAACCGGCGCCAATCCCACCCAGGCTATCGTGCCGAGCGCGAACGACCGCACCAGTTGGAGAAGACACAGCATCATCCAGATGTGTAGGACGCGCGAGATCCACAGCGCGCCCGCGATTCCGAATCGTTTCGGCACGCTGTACAGTCCCGCATGTACGTCAAATGCGTAGTCCTGGCAGGCGTAGATAATGTCGAATCCCGCGGTCCATAGTGTTACCGCTGCCGTCAGCCACAAGATCCGAACGTCGAGCGATCCACGCATCGCGATCCACGCCGCGGCCGGAGCGATCCCCAACGAAAATCCGAGCACAATGTGCGACAGCGACGTGAAGCGTTTAGTGAACGAATAGAACATCGGAATCGCCAGCGCGATGGGTGCCAGCTTGAAGCACAGCGGATTCAACTCGCGCGCCGCAAAAATAAAAATGAAGGCCCAGATGGCGATAAATCCCCATGCGAACCGGCGCGTTAGAAGACCTGCCGGAAGATGACGCATTTTCGTCCGCGGATTGCGAGCGTCGATGTCGGCGTCCAGCACGCGATTGAAGGCCATGGCGACCGATCGTGCCGCGACCATCGCCACCACGATCCACGCGAGCCTGGTCCACAACCCGGCGCGCGAGAATCCATCGTCACGCCAGGCGAGCAGCGCTCCCGTGAGCGCAAACGGCAGCGCGAAGACGGAGTGCTCGAACTTGATCATGTCCAGCGTCAGCCGGAGTCTTTCAAGAAATTGGAGAAATGTTCGCAACCCAGTTACTATTCTATTGAATGCGCATCACGATCGCGATCCTGGCCTGTGTCCTGCTCGCCGCTTGCGGCGGGCCAAAGCCGTCCTCCATCGAAGATCTGGGCAAGATGGAAGTGGATTTTCCGAACGGAACGAAGATCCTGTGCGATCCGGCGCGAACACAACTCGAGATCATGCAGGGCCTGATGTATCGCGACGTGCTTGCGCCGGATCGAGGCATGCTGTTCATCTATCCCAAGCCGGACAGGCATCCGTTCTGGATGTACAAGGCGACCTTTCCGGTCGATATTCTGTGGATGGATCGCGACCACCGGATTGTCGAGATGTCGCTCAATACACCTCCCTGCCCTTCGAAGGCCGCGCACGAATGCCCGCGCTTCGGCGGCCAGAAGGATTCGCGCTTTGTGCTGGAGGTCAAGGCCGGCATCGCGGCGCAGAACGGATTGAGGTTCGGGGACCGGCTGGACTTTTAAGACTGTTTCACGCAAAGACGCTAAGAACGCCAACAGCTTGTTCACAACTTTGCGACTTTGCGTCTTTGCGTGAGATTAGTTTTTCATTTCGCCGCGGCTCTTTGCGTCCGTCGTTCCAGGTACGTCCGGATCGCTTCGTCGAGCGTCGGCATCGGCGCAACTCCCAGGGCTTCCATTTTTCCATTCGACAACGCCGAATACCTGGGCCGTCGCGCCGCGGTCCGGAATTCGCGTTCGTTGGTCGGCTTGATGGGAGGCTTCAGTCCCGCGGCGTCGAAGATTTTCACGGCCCAATCGAACCACGAGATCGGGGTCCCGCCCCCGGCGTGGAAAATTCCGCGAGCGTTGCGGCCACCAGATCCGCCGTACGCGAATGCCAGCGCGGGTGCGAAGGTGGGAGAAGCAACATGGTCCTCCACCACGCGGATCGGCTGACCCTGCGAGGCGAGCCGCAACATCAGCTCCACAAAATTTCCGCGCGCCGTGTCCAGGCCGCCCGGGCCGAACACACCCGATGTCCGGATGATGAGCGGCTGATCGAGATACGCCCGTGCATACAACTCGCCCGCCAGCTTCGAAACGGCGTACGCGCCCATCGGATGCGTGGCGTCTTCTTCGGTGTATGCGCGTCCGGCCATCCCATCGAACACGTAATCGGTGGAAAAATGGACCAGTTTTGCGTCCACTTGGCGGCAAGCCATGGCCAGGTTGCGAACTGCCAGCGCATTCACCAGGAATGCGGCTTGCGGCTCTTTTTCGGCCACGTCCACCTGGTTGTAGGCGGCGGCATTGATCACGATCGCCGGGTCGTAGTTTGCCAGAACATGCTCGACGCGGGCCTGGTCGGCGATGTCGACTGTGGATCGCTCGAAGGGCGCCACCTCATAACCGCGCGCTTTGAACTCGGAAATGAGTTCGACTCCGAGCTGCCCGCCGCTTCCGAAAATCGCTACGCGTTCCTGCACCATTCCATTATGTCTGTTTGTCGCGAAACGCGAAATCGCCGCGGGTGCCCGCGGAAATGGTAGGATTCGCTGAGCCGATGACTACAGATTCCTTCATCGCGCACTACCGGATCGCGTCGAAGCTCGGCGAGGGCGGGATGGGCGCGGTGTATCGCGCAATGGATACGAAGCTGAACCGCGAGGTGGCAATCAAGATTTTGCCCGATGAATTCGCCAATGATCCAGACCGATTCGCGCGATTCACGCGCGAGGCGCAGGTGCTCGCGGCACTGAATCATCCCAACATCGCGCACATCTACGGTGTTGAGGATCGCGCGCTCATTATGGAGCTGGTGGAGGGCAAGGCCCCTTCCGGTCCACTTTCGACGGAAGAAGCGCTGCCGATTGTTCAGCAGCTCGTGGATGGACTCGAGTATGCGCATGATCGGGGAATCGTGCATCGCGATCTCAAGCCGGCCAATCTCAAATTGACTCCGGACGGCCGGCTTAAGATTCTCGATTTCGGATTGGCGAAAGCGCTTGCGTCCGATTCCGCTGCGCTGCCTGATGGCGCGAATTCCCCGACGATGACGATGCGCGCGACGCAGCTCGGCGTAGTCATGGGGACGGCGGCGTACATGGCTCCAGAGCAGGCTCGCGGGCACGCGGTCGATAAGCGCGCCGATATCTGGAGCTTCGGCGTGGTCCTGTACGAGCTGCTCACGGGCAAACAGCTCTTTTCGGGCGAGACTGTGAGCGACACGCTCGCGGCCGTGCTGACGCGCGATCCGGATTTGAGCGACGCACCACCGCGTTTCCGGCGGCTGCTGCGGCTGTGCCTGATGCGCGATCCGCGCCAGCGGCTGCGCGATATCAGCGGCGCTCGTCTGCTGCTCGATGAAGTGGAACCGGCGGCTCTTAAAAAAACGCTGCTGCCGTGGGGATGGATCGCAACGGGTGTTTTGGCGATCGTGCTCGCCGGAGTCCTCGCTGTTCCACGCCGGGAGGCCGCGCCCGCGCTGCGCCCGCTGCTGCGCTTTGAAGTCGAGGAATCCGGCGTGGGTTCTGTCGCGCTATCGCAGGACGGAAGCCGGATCGCCTATTCCCAGAACGGTGGTCTTGTAATGGTCCGCCGGCTGGACGAGACCCAGGCCCATCCGTTCCCCGGCACAGAAGGGGCGCTGGCCTTCGCGTTCTCGCCAGACGGGCAGTGGATCGCGGTCGCCAATGGTGCGAACTTGCGCAGGATTCCGGTATCCGGAGGTCCGCCGGTAGTCATCCTCGAATCCGCGGCAGGAGTAGGCATCACTTGGGGAGACGACAGTTACATCGCGTTCACTCCCACCGTCCGCGCGCCGATTTTTCGCGTGTCCGCGTCCGGCGGCAAAGCGGAGCCCGCCACCGCGCTCGATTCGTCTCGCAGTGAAGTCACTCACCGCACTCCATTCGCGCTGCCCGGCGGAAAAATCCTGCTATTCAGCGCCGCCGCCCATGGCGGCAACTATGATGACGCCGACATCGTGGCGCAGAATCTCGAGACAGGCCGCCGCAGCGTGCTGTACCACGGCGGCTTCTTTCCCAGGTATACCACCGGCCCTTCAGGTCAGGGCTATGTGCTGTTCGCACGGGGCAACACGATCTTCGCCGTTCCGTTCGACCCGGCGAAAATGCAGGTTCGCGAGCCGGCAATTCCGGTGCTGGATGGCGTCGCGACACAGCGCGGCGGCGGATTGGCGTCGTTCGCCCTCTCCAACGCGGGCGTCGCGGTCTACCGGCCCGGCGTGAATTCGGATCTATCCACCATCGGATGGCTGGACGCTTCCGGACACATCGAGGCCCTTCCCTTGCCGCCGGGGATTTACTCACAGGTGTTTGTGTCGCCTAACGGCAAGCGCATCCTTTATCGGGTGGGCGCCGACGATGGAGTGGATCTCTGGATCTACGACACGGAGACGGGTAACCGGTCCAGATTGACATCCTCCAAGCAGGCGACCGAGGCGTTGTGGGCGCCGGATGGCCGCCACGTTCTCTACGTGGATGCTGACGGGAGTGTGCATTGGGTGCGTTCAGACGGCTCCGGCCAGGCGCGCGCGCTCAGTTTGAACGCATACCCGAGCGGTTTCACACCGGATGGGCGAGGCGTCCTGGCTCTCGTCGTCACGCCAACCCAGGGAGTGGCCTTGATCCCGTTTTCCGATCCAGCATCCGACGATCCGCATCTCGGGGCTCCACAGATTCTTGTCCCCCATTCCGGGACACCTACTGGAGCGGCCGCGGCGCTCTCGCCGGACGGGCGATGGCTCGCCTACGGCTCCAATGAAAGCGGCCGGCAGCAGATTTATGTTCGCCCGTTTCCGAGCCTCGACCGGAAGTGGCAGGTTTCGCAGGACGGCGGAATGTTCCCAAAATGGTCCCCCCGCGGTGAGCTGTTCTTCACCGCCTCGAACCAGACCATCATGGCCGTGGCCTACTCCATCCAGCAAAATGAGTTCCGCCACAGTTCGCCGCGCACCTGGTATGCGAACGGACTCGGAACCGCGAGCAGCGGATCTTTTTCAGTCGCGCCCGATGGATCCCGCCTGATCGCTCAGTTTCGGCATCAGAATCAGGAAGAACCCAAACGCCCGCCGCTTGTCTTCCTGGTGAATTTTCCGGATGATGTCGAGCGCAAAGTAAAGGCCGCCTCCAAATGAGCCTGCTTACAGCGACCGCGCGATCAGTTCCTTCATGATTTCGTTGGTTCCAGCATAAATCCGCTGGACGCGGCTATCGGCCCACATGCGCGTGATCGGATACTCCATCATGTAGCCGTAGCCGCCGTGGAGCTGGACACATTCGTCAATGATGGCGCATTCGCGTTCGGTCAGCCAGTACTTCGCCATCGCTGCGGTGGCCGTATCGAGTTTGCCGGCGTTGAGCCGCTCGATGCAATTGTCCAGGAACACGCGCATGATGTGCGCCTGGGCTTTGCATTCGGCCAGCTTGAAGCGGGTGTTCTGGAACTCGATCAGCGCCTTTCCGAACGCCATGCGCTCTTTGCAATGCTTGGTGGTGATGGCGACGGCCTGCTCGGTGGTCGCGACGGCGCCAGTGGAGACGCCCATACGCTCGTAAGGCAACTGCTCCATCATTTGATAGAAGCCGCGGCCTTCCTCGCCGCCCAATAGGTTCGCCGCCGGGACGCGAACGTCGTCGAAGAACAGCTCACAGGTGTCCTGCCCATGCATCCCCACCTTTTCGAGCGTGCGTCCCACGCGATAGCCTTGCAGGTTTTTCGCCTCCACCACCACCAGCGAAATTCCTTTCGCGCCCGCGCCGGGCTCGGCGGTCTTGACCGCCAGGACAATCAGATTCGTGTGCCAGCCGTTGGTGATGAAGGTTTTCGATCCGTTGATCAACAGGCATTCGCCCTGACGCTTCGCCATGGTCTTGATGTTCTGCAAGTCTGACCCGGCGACGGGCTCGGTCATGGCGATGGATCCGATCAGTTCGCCGGTGGCCATGCGAGGCAGCCAATATTTCTTCTGCTCGTCAGTCCCATAGTCGAGAATGTAGTGCGCCGCGATGCTGTGAACGCCGTGGCCGAAGTGCACGCCCGCATAACACAGCTCTTCGGTGACTACAGCCTCGTAGCAATAATTCCCGCCCCCGCCGCCGTATTCTTCCGGGACATCGGTCAGCAGGATGCCGACTTCACCAGCCTTGGTCCACGCCTCGGGATCCACGCGATGCTGCTCGCGCCAGCGCGCCTCGTGCGGAACGAATTCCTCATTGATGAAACGCTTGACATTCTTGCGGAATAGCTGAGTTTCTTCATCGATCCACGGGGATACGTACGGATGCGTGACGGGTTGCGGCTTGGCCATTCACACATTGTACGCGGAAAGATGTATGGCGACGAATCGTAACGCGTGCGTTGAACCGCTTCCTTCGGTCACGGCTCGTGGAGCGGCTGATTCTGCGTAGGACCGACACCGAGCCGTGACCAAAGGGAGCGGTTGACTCCAGACGGCATCACAGCAGCCGGAAGTTCACTTCGATGGTCGCGATCACTGGCACCGGTTTGCCGTCCTTCATTCCCGGCCGGAAGCGCCATTTGGACACAGCTTCCATCGCCTTTTGATCCAGGCCCATTCCGAGCGCTCTGGTCACCTGCATCTGCTGGGGATTGCCATGCTCGTCGACCACGATTTGCAGAGTGACCGTCCCCTGCCACTTGGCTTTGCGGGCGTCTTCGGAATATTCGGGTTCGACTTTCGAGAGCACCGACGGCGCTGTTACTCCTCCGCCGATCCGATATGCCCCGCCCCCGAATCCGCCGTTCGCGCCGAGACCATAGCCGACCCCGCGACCGACACCGACGCCTCCTCCAATTCCACTTCCGATTCCGCCGCTCCAGCCGGTCCCGTTCGAAGGTACGCCGAGGTGGCTCAGCGGATCGCCATAGTTGGGCGCGCTGATGTTCGGAACCGATTCCGCGACGATGGTCGGCGTCATGGGAAGCTTCGGATTTTCGGCTGGATCGACTCGCGGTGGCGTGAACTGACGCGGCGCGATCTTCGGAAGTTTGCCTTTGCTCGCGTCCAGTTGAGATCGATCCCCTCCACCACCTCCGCCACGCGCCATCGGTTTCTCAGGCAAATACGGCTTCAGATCCGGCGCGATCAGAGTGGTGATGGTCCGGTCGACGAGCTTTTGGATCGGCTTAAGCGTACCGATCACGAGAATCAAACCAACCACGGCCGCGTGGATCAGCAAGGACGAAATCCCTGCCGTCCGTTCGTTTCCGTGGTTAAAACCCCACTTCGGAATTAACATGAGATCTTGCTGCATAACGTGTTCACTCCATTGATGTACCGAATCGCTAAAGTAGGCCAATGACGACTCTATCCGCGTCACTTCGGATTGGCACGCCGGGCATTCGCGAGCGTGCCGAGATTCTTCCGGTGCCGCATCGCCGATCAAGATTTTCGAGACTTGTTCCGACGAAAGGTGGTTCATCGTGGGATCTCCTTGCGAACCGATGAAAGCGCCCGGAACAGGTGCGTTTTGACTGTCCCCTCCGAGAGTCCCGTCACGCTGGCGATCTCCAGAAGATCCATGTCTTCCACGAAACGCAAAAGAAAAACCGTGCGCTGGCGTTCCGATAACTTCGATGCTGCTTTCCATATGGCTTGAATTTGCTCCTTCGCGGACGCCATCGCTTCCGGTGACATCCGCCGGTCTGGGATCCAATATTCGACCAGTGTTGAATCGATCGGGCGCAGCATCCGTCGCCAGAACTTCAGACGGCTGCTGTTTTCATGGTCGCGAACCAGATTGGCCGCGATTTGCATCAGCCAGGTGGAGATGCTGGCACCGCCGCGAAACTGGTCGCGAGCCTGGTACGCCCGAACGAAACAATCCTGCGTCAGGTTTTCCGCCGTTTCCCGATTCCGGAGCGAAGCAAGAATAAAGCGGAAGATCCGAGGCCGGTACTGCTCCACCAGCGCATCGAAGTCTTCCATTCCTTCGGCGAGTGCCACCGCTCCGGATGAAAGAGCTCTTTCCATCCGCACAGTTAGACCGATTTGCGGATCGCGGGGTTTACAGTGGTTTTTCGGCACTCCTGTGAACTGACGGCTCACGTTTCATGCACGCCTCTCGCTACACTGGTGATTCATGTTTCACGTTCTGGAAAAAAGAATAGCCGAGGCTGTGTCCTCACGCGTCGCGTCACTCTACGGCCTGACGGTACCGGTACAAACTGAACAGCCTAAGCAGGCATCCTTCGGGGAAATCGCGGTACCGGCCGCATTTCAGCTCGCGCGCGAATTGAAGAAAGCTCCCAAGGCGATTGCGGGCGAATTGGCCGGCATGGCGATTGAAGGCATCGCGGCGATCGAAATCGCGGGCAACGGGTATCTGAACATCCGGCTGGATCGCGGCTACTACGCACAGCATGTTCTGAGCGGTGAGACCGGCACGGAAACTCGCGGCGCCGAAAAAATCATCGTCGAGCACACCAATATCAATCCGAACAAGGCGGCGCACATCGGGCATCTTCGCAATGCGATTCTGGGCGACACCTTCGTGCGCATGCTGCGGTCCATTGGTCAGAAAGTGGAGGTGCAGAACTATATCGACAATACGGGAGTGCAGGTGGCCGACGTGGTGGTCGGATTCCGGCATCTGGAAAATAAATCGCCGGACGAAGTGCGCGCATTGATCGCGTCGACGCGATTCGATTACTACTGTTGGGACCTGTACGCGCGGGTCGGAACCCATCCCGATCTGGCCGCATGGCGCGCGGAAACACTGCATGCAATCGAAGCCAACGCTGGAGCGGAAGCGGAGATCGCTACCTTGGTGGCCGATGCGATCGTCAACGCGCATCTGCAGACCATGCTGCGGCTGAACATCGAGTACGACGTATTGCCGCGCGAGAGCGAAATTCTCCATCTGCAATTCTGGGCGACCGCCTTCGAGCAGCTCAAGCAACGCAAAGCGATCTATTTCGAAACCGAGGGCAAGAACAGTGGCTGCTGGGTGATGCCGGGCTCGTCGTTTCGTGAAGACTCGGATGGCGATGACGACAGCAAGGTGATCGTGCGATCGAATGGCACGGTGACCTACGTCGGCAAGGACATCGCCTATCAACTTTGGAAGTTCGGGCTGCTGGGCAAGGATTTTTACTATCGTAAGTGGCACACCTATGCGGACGGGCACGATGTGTGGGCGTCGACCGATCAGCCGCAGGGCAATGAACTGCATTTCGGCGGCGGATCGCGCGTGTACAACGTGATCGATTCGCGGCAATCGTATCTTCAAGACGTGGTGGTGGCGGGCTTGCGCGCGCTCAACTACAGCGAGCAGGCGGACCACAGCGTGCATTTTTCCTACGAGATGGTCACGCTCACTCCCGCAACCTGCGTCGAGCTTGGACTGGAGCTTTCTGAAGAAGACAAGCGTAAATCGTCGGTGGAAATGTCAGGCCGCAAAGGCCTGGGCGTGAAAGCCGACGACCTGATCGACAAGCTGATCGAGAAGGCGCTCGAGGAAGTCACTTCTCGTAACGCGGAAGAACCGGAGGAAGCCAGAAGACGTGTCGCGAGGCAGATCGCAATCGGGGCGCTGCGCTACTTCACGCTGAAGTACACCCGCAATTCCTTAATCGCGTTCGATTTTGCGGAGGCCCTGAGCTTTGAAGGCGAAACGGGACCATATGTGCAGTATTCCGCCGTGCGCGCTCGCAACATTTTAAGAAAACTTGACGAGCGCGGTGAGAAGCTTCCCGATTTTCGAGTTGAGCTTTCGCGCGAGGCGATGGCGCGTCAACTTACGGCGCAGGAGGATTGCTGGCAGTTGTTGCTGGCGGCATCGAAGGCCGATTCCGCTATCGAGCGCGCCGTCTCGAGCGGCGAACCAGCGCATGTCGCGCGTTATGCGTTCCAACTCGCCCAATCGTTCAGCAATTTCTATCACGAATACCCGGTGCTTTCGGAAGCAGATCGCGAGAAGAAAACATTCCTGCTATGGATGACGGAGTACTTCCGGTCACAACTGGAGCGGACGCTGGGTGTGCTGGGGATTGAAGTGCCCGAGTACATGTGACCCGTAGGCAGGTCGGGGACCTGCCCCACCCCTGCGTCTCAAATATGTGGGTCCCCGACCTGCCAAGAAGTTGATCTAGTAGACGTGTTTCTCGGACGCGAACTCACGCTCGGACCAGGAGATTCGCTCACGATAGTTTTCGACGCCCCGGTAGACAATACGTCCAGAGAGTTTGCGATGGTTCGCGGCGACCATGTCCGATAACTGGCGCGCCCGATCAGCGGAGGGCGGATGCGTGCGGAAATAATTGACGATGGCTTCGCCGACGGCGCGGCCAGTCTCGCCGAGGGGAGTCGTGGCGGGACTCGCCGACGCTTCGCCAAACGTCGTCTTCATTCGATTGAAAACGGCGATGGCCGCATCCGGATCGTATCCGGCCTCGATAGCCAGGCGCTCGCCCGACGCGTCGGCTTCTAATTCCTGGGCTTGCGAATAACCGATCGCGACCAGCGAGTGCGCGATTTCGACAACGGGCCCAACGCTGCCGGCGCCGACTTTCTTTAGAGCCAGCTCATATTGATAGCGCTCGACGCAATGCCGCAGGTCGACATGTGAAATTTCGTGTCCCAGGATTTGCGCCAGCTCTGCTTCCGAATGCAGGAAGTCGAGCATGCCACTCAACACATAGATCTGGCCGCCGGGCAGCGCAAATGCATTAATCTCCGACGAGCGAATGACGTGGAAGCGATAGCGAATCGCCTTGCGGTTCACGTTCGCAAGAAGACCTGCGCCCACCTCGGAGACGTACTTGGTGGCAGCCGGATCTTCGGGCCCCCAGGATTTGATGTGCTCCGCCATCTCCGCGCCGAGCCGCATTTCTTTCTCCGCCGGGATGCGGGTGGCATGCAGGCCGAATTCGTCCACGTCACGCAGCACGTCGGCCCAGATCTGGCGCGCGGAATCGAGATTGACGTTGGGATCCAGGTGGCCCATCGCGACGGCGGCGCCGCAAGCGGTCATTAGCAGCAGCAATCCGTAGAAATAGATTCGCGACATCATAGATACCGTTGGATGCGATCCCGAAACCGCGTGTAAACCCAGGAAACGCTGACCAGAATCACGCCGAGCACGATGAAGGAGATGATCCGGTTGATGGTCTCCAACTGGCGCAAATCATACAGAAACAGCTTTAGGACGCACATCAGGAACAGAAATAAGCCGGAGAGCCGCTGCACACGATCGCGCAATGGAAACCCCGCGCCCAGCAACGCGAGTCCTTCGATTCCCCATGCCACGGTCAGCACGCTTCCCGAAACTTGGTAGAACAGCAGCACCGCGAGCAGGATCGACGCGAGCAGCGAATAGAATGTGCGAGCGTGGCGATCGATCCTCCCGCCCTCTGCCGAATCACGAGGGGAAATGAGCTGAGCGCCGTAGAAGCTCGCGATGACCAAGGCGCCCGTGAGGACGCGCCCGCTGATCCCTGCGAGGCTTTCCGGAATATAGAAATTCGTATTCCAGCATCGCCAGAACGCGAGCAGCGCGATAGCGTAGCTCTGCCAACGAAAATCGACGATCGCGCGCACGATTCCGAATCGATAGAGCGCCAGCCCCAGCAGCGCCCAGCCCACCACGGCCAGCGATCTGCCCAGTTCAAAGCGCATCATCACTAGGCCGAGAATCGCAGGCGCGTAGAGATACAGCCGCACCCACTTGCTCTCCCAACCTTGTATTTCCGCGTGACGGTAACGCGACCAGACGTAGTATTCGGAAACAATGACCGGCACTACTGTCAGAATCCGGTGCGAGACATGCAGCGTATCGCCCAGGTCCGTGAAGTTCGCCAGGAACAATCGACCGAAAACCGCAGCCGAGACCATATTCCCCATCGCGCGGAATCGCGGGAGCGAAGCACTGAATCCGATTTCCAACAGCACCAGACCAGTGATCGCCCACGCCAGCGCGACGATCGGAGGGGGCAGCACGAGCCACGCGAAGGTCAACGCGAATAGCGTCCCGGCAAAGGCGTTGAGATCGCGAACCGCCGCGCGCTCCTGTTCCGGGACTCGATCGGGCATCGTCCTGAAAACGCGCGCGCTCAGGCTGCAACAAATCAGAGCCGCCGCCGCGAGGCAGATCCACTCCGAACGTAGAGATCCTTTGTTCACCAGCAGGACGTGGAAATAGAACACGTGCGCCGCACCGAGCGCGGAAACAACGTAGGAGAGCCGGCGGAGATGGCCTGGAAGATTGCGCAGGCCGGCTTCAAACAAAACAGCGCCCAACGCCAGCCATGCGACGCCCAGGTAGTCCCCCGGAGCCAATTTCCATGCGAGTGCGACCAGGAGTCCTGCGGTGGAGGCCGACGTCGCCCAGGCGACGGATTCGTGGACGCGCCCTAACGGACCGAAGCGGATGCGGAGCGCTGTGCCGTAGTGAATCGAAGTCGCCAGCGCGATCGGCAGCCACTGCCATCGCCAGTTCACCTCGCCACCCAGGACGTTGACAAGGACGCATGCGAACGTTCCTAACGCGCCGATCGCATACGACTGAAACAGGAATTCATCTTTCGATTTTCTAAACCCGGATTCGAACAGAATGCCGGCAAAGACGAGCCACGCGACGCACACGTACTGTTGTGGGATCTCATACGCAAGTATTAGCGTGACGAGCCCTGCACCGGCCCAGCTATAGATCGCGCCTTCAGTCACCCGCAGCGCTCGATTGGCGTAGAACACCGCGGCGGTCAGGATCGTCACGGGGCTCCAAGTCATCCACGCGCGTCCTGCAAACACCGCGGTGGGGTCCGATCGAACGTCGGTTCCCAACAGTTTCCCAACGGAAGCGGTGAAAGCTCCGCACGCAAGCTGGCGAAGATAGGTCTGCCGGAATCGGACGCCGGCGAGAAACAGAATTTCGCCCTCGATCAGCCATCCCAGGTTCATCCATAGGCCGGTGGCCCTTCGGAAAATCGCGACGGCAGCGAGCACGGATGCTACTGCGATGGGACCTTCATAGCCTCCGGCGGCGATACGATCCAAAGTCGACTCATTCGAATCAGGCGGGGTCAGATACGAGCGCAACAATGCGCTCGCCAGGTACAACGCTGCGCCGCTGGCCAGAAAAACGTAAAGATGTTCCGGCGACGACCGTTGCCATTTCACGCAGGACAAAGCCAGGAACGCCGCGGTATTCAGCGGCAGGATCAGCGACTCGACGGAAAATCCATGCGGGCGGCGGCGCAACCGCAACAGGTCGAAGGTTTCGAACAACAACCAATACGCCGCAAACAACGCCTGAGTGGACGCGAGCGGAGCGCCCATATCCGGCCGCGTGGCGCACGTTGCGTAGGTCGCAAACAGGCCGAACACGGCCATCTTGTACCAATCGAATCGATACGCGAGCACCAGCAGCGAAGCCGCCAGGGGGATCAGCGCCAGCACCGAGAACGGCGTGTTCTCGCTGAGGGCCAGCGTCGCAAATGCGATGAAGTATGCCAGTCCACTGACGGTCTCCGAGCGATAGTACAGCGAATGGCCGATCATGCCCGCGGCAACCAGTAGCAGCAGAACGGTCGCGAGATACGGGTTCTCGATGACGCGCGCCGCGGCGATCCCGTGCATCGCGTAGGTGGTGAAGTACAACGCGGCCCAGCCACCGCCGATCAGTCCTCGCGCGAAGACGGCAAATCCCGCACGCCGCTCGATCCACACGCCCGCGAGCAGCATCGCCAAGCTGATTCCGTATCCGATGGCGACACGCCCAGCGGGGCCGACGCGGCCAAACTCGTACTGAAGCAGCAAAGCGATCGCGATCACCAGGACCAGCACGCCCAGCTTGTTGAGCCAACTTCCTCCGACAATCGCCTCCCATTCCTGGTCGCCGAGATTCCTGCGGATTCGATCGCGCAGGCTCTCGCGCGTCATTACGGGGATGGCAGGTTCAAACACCGGCTCCGGCTCGGGCTTGATGACGGGAGAAGACACTGGAATCGGAGGCGGCAGCGGCGGGGGGACGCGCCGAGGATCGACGACAGCTCCGCAGAAACAGATCGCGGCGTTATCCTCGATCCTGCGTCCGCAGAACTGGCACACGTGAACTGGCTCGACAGGGGCGGTCGCGGCTGGAGCGGCTACGGGAACCACAACAGGTTCGGGCGGCGCCGGCTTCGAGGGCGTCACTGGCTGCGAAAGCGGCGCGGATTCGAGGTTTCGAATACGAGTCAGCAGTTCCGCGCGTTCCCTGGACCAATCCGCTTGTCCCCGTTCGATTGCGCGGATTCGCGAAGACAAAACAACCCAGGCAGCCAGCACAATCACGATCAGGATGATGACCAGAGATTCCATGCGTTGCGCTTACGAATATGCTGCGTCGCGCCGATTCCTTTCAGGGTATTATGTCAGGCCGAGCGCGCAGAAATGGGCAGCGGCTGCTAATCGGGCTCGGTTTTTGTCCCATCGAGCCAGCTCTTCAACGGCAGCAGCGCGCGCAGCGTGAACAAATTGATCGCCGCAAGCATCACGGCGATGCCGTAACGATTCATGGCGACAGCGGCTCCGATCACACCCGCATTCCAGATGCTGGCGGCTGTAGCCATCCCCTTCACGTTGAGCCCGTCTTTTAAAATCGCGCCTCCGCCCACGAATCCGATCCCGGTGATCAGCCCTTGCAGCACGCGCGAATGGGCGTTAACGTCGGAACTCGGCCCCAGAATGAGAAGGTATCCGCAACTCGCCATGCCGACGATCGGAAAGGTCCGCAACCCGGCGCTGTGCGCTTCCCGTTCCCGATCCCACCCGATGATCACCATCAAGGCGTACGTCAGCAGGATTTTTTGCAGGTCCGGCCAGAGGCCGTGCCAGAAATTGACGAACTCTGTCACGGCTGCTCCATCACTAGGAACTGTTCGTACCTGCCGTCGGGCATCATATAAATGTTGAGCATGGCTGTCTTCGTTTCGAACTGCGCCCGGTAGGACCGATGCGTCATTCCGCCACGCAATGCTTCGCTCAGACGCGTGATCGACTTCACCGGTCCGAGCGCAGTTAACGAGGTTTTGAAATCGTCTAGAGAGGTGGCCGTGAAATAGCTGTTCGCGTTTTCGGTGAACAGCGTCCGGTTAACCTCGCCGCGCTGTAGTCCTTCCAGGATTTGCCGAGTCTCTTTAATTTCTTTTTCGGAAGCCGCGTGAGCTGGCGTCTGCGGAAACAGGACCAGGGTTGCGATTTGGTCGGAGAGCGGTCCGAGAAAACTTACACCATCCTGATTGGAGAGAGTAATCACGGCGGCGTTCCGCGTGGGGAACACGGCATTCAACGCGAGAAACCCGGAAACTTCGCCGCCATGTGAAATCCGCGGAACATTCCGAAACGAGTCGACGTCCAGACCCAGCGCGTAATGCGTCAGGTCTCCGTTGGAGAGCCGTACTTCGCGGGTGAACTCTTCATAGGATCTCGCGGAAAGAATCTTCCGCCTGAGGAACGCCAGGTCCCACTTCGCCAGGTCCGACGGAGTCATGCACAACTCGCCCGCGGCGAAGTACCAGCCGCTGGCTTCGCGAGCCACGGGACGTGGAGGTCCGAAAGCAAAGCGGGTATACGCAGTGGCGTCAACCGGACTTCCATCCGCGCAATCGCCGGCGGAGCGCATCCCCAACGGATCGAAAATCTTCGCGCGCAGAAAATCCACCAGATGTTCGCCGGACGCTTTTTCGAAAATCTCGCCGGCCAGAACGTAGTTCGTGTTGCTGTATTGCCAGCGCGTGCCTGGATCGAAATTCAGCGGCTTTTTCGCCCAGCGGTCGAGAATCGCACGCGGCGAGGTCGGCTGGAGCCACTCCGGAATCACGTAGTCCTGCGGCGCGTAATCCTCGTAGCCGGACGTGTGTGAAAGTAACTCGCGAATGGTGATATCGTTCGCGCGGGTCAATTCCGGAAAATACTTTGACACTTTGTCGTCGAGCGAGAGCTTATGCCGTTCCGCGCTCAGCAGGATCGCGGCAGCGGTGAACTGCTTACTGATCGAGCCGACGGCGTAACGCGTAGATGCGTCGGCCAGGCGTTCAGGCTGTAGGTTTGCCTTTCCTGCCGCCTTCGCAAAGACAACTTTGCCGTCTTTGATCACCGCCACAGAAACGCTGGGAGCGCCGGTCTGCTTCAGCGCGCTCTCCATTGCCTCCAAAATCTTTTGATCGAGATCGAGTGACTGAGCGGAACACGTGAACCCGAATATCGACAGCGCGCACCAGCGTTTCATGTTTGTCCCGATTATAGAATTAAGCGGACGATAGCTACTGGGTCTGGCGCTGTTTTTCGAAGTAAGCGTCCAGGAAATCCAGAGCCGGCTTATTCGGGACTGGCTTGACCTCAATGGTGTCGCCAAATCCCATCAGCGCATCGTCCTTGGCATGGTAAGCGGGCCACTTCGGCAGACCTTTTCCATTCGGGTCTCCGGTGGTGGCGAAGTTCACCCAGTACGACGACATCGCTTCGGAAAGCTTGTGGTCCTGCTCCTGCCATGGACGCGGCTCATCGCTGCTGCCGGCAAACGGCGCGATTTTCAGGTTGCCGAAGACGTACGCGATTTCGGAGCCATGATAGGCGCCCTTCACACGATTCTTTCCCGGAGGGACGCGGCTGAAATAATACATGTACACCTTGGATTTGCCGGTCTTGGTTTGCATCCGGGCCCAGGTGCGCATCTCCCATCCGAAGACCTGGTCGCGCATGCTGGCGGCTTGGGCGTCCCACGCTTCCTCGTCGGTGTTGGCCGGATAAATCTTCAAAAAAGCGTCAGCCTCGGCGCCGTAGCGCTTCCCGGCGGTCTCGCGAAACGTCGCCAGTTTCGCGTTCGGGGGCGTAAACATGGTGCCTTCGTCACTATTCGATCCAATCAGCAGCGGCACATCGGATTGTTTGCCGGTCGAAAAAATCGTATAGACATCTTGCGGCAGGAACCATCCGTCGACGTTGGCCGCGGTCTGGAATCCGCCCATTTTCTGCACATCGTCGGCGGATTTGGCGCGTAGCGCGGCGATCGAATTTCCGGCAGCGAGTTTTGTTCCTGCTTGTTCCAGATCAGCGAGCTTGCGGGCCGGTGCGAATTCGCCGCCGCTCTCTCCGATCACGCGATGGAACAATCCGCGCGCAAGGGGCGACGCCATCAGGTAGTTCACGCTCCAAGATCCGGCGGATTCGCCGAATATGGTTACCCGCTTGGGATCTCCACCAAATGCCGCGATGTTTTTCTGGACCCATTCGAGCGCGGCCACCTGATCGAGCAGACCGTAGTTGCCGGACGCGTTGCGATCGGACTCCTTGGTGAGCTCGGGGTGCGCGAAGAATCCGAAGACGCCGAGGCGGTAGTTCACCGTCACCACCACCACGCCCTTCTTGGCCAGCGCTTCGCCGTCGTAGATGGAACCCGCGCCGCCGGTAAGAGCGCCACCGTGAATCCACACCATGACCGGCCGGTGTTCCTTGGCTGTTTTCGCAGCGGTATACACGTTCAAATACAGGCAGTCTTCGCTGGCCTGACGCGAGTTATTTCCGGCCCGCTGCATGCACGTGGGCGAGAATTTATCCGCCGCGCGGACGCCTTCCCAATTCGCCGCAGGCTTGGGAGCGCGCCAGCGCAGATCGCCAACCGGCGGCGCCGCGAAAGGGACGCCTTTGAAGATGCGAACTTCGACGGTTGCGCCGTCGACTCCGGTAACTTGTCCCTGTTCGACGTGGACCGGGTCCGGAATCGCAGCAAAGACAGTAAGCGACGCGGCAAGGAACGTGATCGGAGGCAGATTCAGCATTCCACGATGATACATCGCCGCACCGCCAAGGGCCCGTCACATTAGCACAAGCCGTCAACGCGTAGGCTTGCGCGAGTCCCGCGCTTCTGCTACATCTCACGAATGCTCATCAAAGTCAGTCGCCTCCTGAATATCTTCTTGATGCTCGCAGCAGCGGCCTACTCGCAGCAGCAGCCGGTGGTGATCCGGGCGGGCACGCTGCTCGACGGAAAGGGCGGCGTGCAGCGCAACGCGGACATAGTCGTGCAGAACGGAAAAATCCAAAAAGTAGGTCCGGCAAATGGGAAGGCCTCCTACGATCTTCGCGAGGCGACGGTCCTGCCGGGCATGATCGATACGCACGTACATATCGCGTGGCATTTCGGCCCCGACGGTCGCTATCAGCCGCGGGACACTTCGCAGACCGCGGCCATGGGTTATGCCGTCGAGAACGCTTACGTGACGCTGATGGGCGGATTCACCACAGTGCAGAGCGTCGGCAGTCCGATCGACGGCGATCTTCGCACGGCGATCAATCGCGGCGTGTTGCCCGGGCCGCGCGTGCTCACTTCCCTGCGGGCCATCAACAACGGGACGCTGAAACCCGAGGAGATTCGCGAAGCCGTGCGCAAAATGGCTGCCGACGGATCCGATGTCATCAAGATTTTCGCGTCCAAGAGCATTCGCGACGGTGGCGGAGCGACGCTTACCGATGAGCAGATCCAGGCTGCCTGCGGTGAAGCGAAAGCTCAACACCTGCGCGCGATCGTTCATGTCTACCAACCCGCCACGATCAAGGCCGTGGTGGCCGCCGGATGCACCGCGGTCGAACACGGCTCGCTCGCGAACCTCGACGCGCTGCAGTTCATTGCGGCGCACGGGACTTATTTCGATCCGAATATCGGTCTGGTCGCGCAGAACTACCTGGCGCATCGGGCGAACTTCCTGGGCATTGGAAACTATACCGATGAAGGCATGGCGGCGATGGAGAAAGGGATTCCGCAATCGCTGGCCGTGTTCAAGGAGGCGCTGACGGTTCCAGGAATGAAAATCGTCTACGGCACCGACGCGGTGGCCGGCGCGCACGGCCACAATGTGGAGGAACTGATCTATCGTGTGCAAAAGGGCGGCCAGGATCCGAAAGCCGCTATAACGTCGGCCACGTCGCTGTCCGCCGAATCGCTCGGCATGGGCGACAAGATCGGATCGCTCGCTCCCGGAATGGACGCGGACATCATCGCGGTGGAGGGCGACCCGCTGAAGAACGTCGAGACTATGCGCCACGTGATCTTCGTCATGAAGGGCGGACAGGTGTTCAAGAACTCCGCAAGATGATGCTGCTGGCTCGTTTCGCAAGAGGGTTTCGCACTGATCATGGTTAATGCTATTCGGATGGTTTGCGTGTGCTATACTTCGGCGTCCAAGAATCGGTTCACGGTCCGTTAGTGAGGCTGTTCGACATCATGTTGGGATATCTTTTCGTACCGTCGCAAAACGCGACTGGGAGGAGTGGCCATGAAAGCGAATAAGGCTCTCAAGCGACTGTCCAAGATTGAAGCGCTTATGTCGGAGGTGGCGAAGCGATATTCGGCCAGTGCGCCCCACATCCGGGGAATGCTTCAAAATGCGAAGGCTGCGATCGCTCACGCGAAGCAAGCGGTGAGCTCGCAAGTTTCCTCCGCGACGTCGAAAAAGAGTGCGCCCATCAAGAAAGTTGCGAAAAAGACCGCGGCGAAAAAATCCCCACCCGCCCGGAAGAAGGCTCGGGCTCGAAAGACGGCAGTAAAAGTCGCGGCAGCAAAAACGCCGAAAAAGCGTCCACCGATCAGGAAGAATGCAAAGAAGAAACGGGCAAAAAAGACTGCTCCGGTTTCGGCGGCGGCCGCCACGCGCGTTATCTCACAGGGCCTAATGCCGGATGAACTGGAGTTAATCGCGCCCGGCAGTTCAGAACCACCCACCGGCGGCTGATCCCCTTTTTATTACCGTAGGCGAAAGCAAACCCCGCCCGCGACCATGTGCCCCGCGGCCAATTCCCATTGCGATTCCGAGAGTTCCGCCCGCGACTGAACGATAATCCCTCCTTTTAACATTCAATTTGCAACGCTTCGCGGTTCTATTTCACCAAGACTACAACGCGGAGATGCACCTGCGTTTCGAGGAAGGAGAAAGTAGTATGTCTGACTCGAATCGGAGACCCACGCAAGGATACCGGGCGCAGCCAGGCCCAATCGCACTAAACATTTTTCTACGCGGCACTTTGGTTCGCCTAGCGGTTTGTGCGATTGCCGCGGCTTGCACCGCAACCGCGCAGGATAAGAAAGTAATCATCAACGACCGCTGGCCAATTCAGGATCCAAGCGGAAAGCCGGAGCTCTCGCCGCTTCACGTGGAGCCCACCAATGAATGCTCTAAGAGTGTATATGTGGATGGGTTTATTCCGCATGCGACCATTACGGTCTTTCGCGGCGGAGGCGTAATTGGCGTACCGTTCGTCAGCACATTCGGGTTTGCCGACGTTCCCGTCCCGCAACTGCACACCGGCGACCAGATCACTGCGATTCAAACCGTCAACGGCGTGAATAGCGCGCATTCGGCGATCATGACCGTCGGGAAGATGCCCACAACGCTGCCAAAGCCAACGGTCGAACCGAAACTTTACGCGTGTGGACGCGTCGTTCCCGTACATAACCTGGTACCGGGTGTCACCGTCGATGTGAGCGACGACACCGCTGGCACCGTCATCGGAAGCGGAGCGACGCCAAACCTGTGGGGCGGCGATTGGGACCCGGTCTCGACGTCCGCTCTGATAAAGGGCCACAAAATCAGCGCCAAAGTAAGCGCATGCACGGGTGTGCCGAGCGTGGGCTCGGCACAAGTTACCGTTTTGCCGGAACCTTCTCCGTTCAAAGCGCCGACGCTTGACACGCCCATCATCGGCAATGATGCCATCACCGCTCATGGGCTCTATATCGGATCTCTATTGCAGGCGTTTCAGCCGGGCCTGATCGGATCCGGATTCTCCACGGCGGAGAGCAACTGGATGGAAGTGGCCACGATCAAGGCAGCGCCGGGCGTGATTGCGGAGCAGGATCTCTGCACGAAAGGGCCCAAGACGCCGCCGTATACACCGACCAACAACATTCCCCCGCCGACATTGGTCGGACCAATCTGTCCCGGCCAGCCGGGAGCCATCGTCCGCAACACCACCATCAACGCGACACTCGTTCTGCTGAAAAACGGAGCGGTGGTTGGGTACGGCGGCGCGGGTCCCGGAGATGTTCCATTGAATCTCGCGACGCCCGCGTCTTTCGCGCAGAACGACACGGTCCAGGTGGTGGAATACATCGGAACGAATGTGGTTCTTTCGAACACCATAATCGTCGGCTGCACCAACACCATTACCTATCACAACGACTCGCAAAGAACCGGGTGGAACCAGGCGGAGAACACGCTGAAGCCCAGCAACGTGACTCCTTCGACCTTCGGCTTTATCACCAAAACCGTCCTGGACGATCAGGTCGACACGCAGCCGCTGGTGGTCACCAATCAGGACATCGACGGAGAAGTTCACACGGCCGTTTATGTCGCCACTGAAGGCAATACCGTTTTCGCGATCGACTCCTGGTCTGGCGACATCCTAAAGCAGCGCAATCTGGGGGCACCCATCGGCACGCCGCTCGGATGCACCAATAACGGCCCCAATGTCGGGATCAACGGCACGCCGACCATCGACGTGCGGACGCGCACGCTCTACGTGATGGCGTATACAACTGTATCGGGGAAACCCGCCTATCGATTGCACGCGCTCGATCTGGGCACTTTGAACGACAAACCGGGGTCGCCGGTGACGGTCTCCGCCTCGAACGGATCGGTTACTTTCAATGCGGCGGTTCAGCGCCAACGGTCGGCATTATTGCTGGCGAATGGCAATGTGTACGCCGCGTTTGCCAGCTTCTGCGACTTCAGTCCGGATCAATCGCGCGGCTGGTTGTTGGGTTGGAATGCGGGAACCCTGGCTCCGCTTGCGGCGAATGAGCTCACCGATCGACGGCACAACACGTTTGGCGTGTGCTCCGGCGGCGCAAACAATGGCAAATCCTGCTCCTCATCCTCGGGCTGTCCAGGAGGGGCGTGCAAGCCGTATTACCTTTCGTCGATCTGGATGTCGGGATATGGTGTCGCCGCCGATCCGGTGGGGAACGTGTTCTTTGTTACCGGCAATTCCGACTGGACAAAGAACACCTACGATGGCACAACCAACATCCAGGAAAGCGTCGTGAAGATGACAGGGGATCTATCGAAAGTGCTGGATCTGTTCACGCCTTCGAACGTGTTCCCTCTCGACCAAGCCGACGCCGACTACGGATCTGGCGGTGTGCTGGTGCTGCCGGATCAACCGGGGCCGGTGCCGCGCCTGGCGGTCGCCGCGGGCAAGGATGGCCGTAATTTTATTCTGAACCGCGACAAGATGGGCGGATTTCACAATCCTGATATTCCTAAAAACGTCGTGGTCGACGCGTGCTGGTGCGGTCCTGCCTATTTCAAAGGATCGGACGGGGTGGGGCGCGTAGTCAGCAGCGGAGGACTGCAAGCCAAGACCTGGAAAGTCAACACAGCATTGAGCCCCGCACTTACGCTTGAGGGATCCGCGGCGGCGCTGCCGTCCGGCCCTCAAGACGGCGGGTTCTTTACCACGGTTTCCTCCCATGGAACCACGGCCAACACCGAAGTCATCTGGGCCGTCGCACGGCCCTCGGGGGGTGACAATCATTTAACGCTGGTCGCATTCAATGGGACGGCGTCGGGAGCATCGCTGGCACAGTTATGGTCCGGCTCCGCCGGAACGTGGCCCAATACTGGCGGCAATGCGAATCAGGTTCCAACAGTGGCCAACGGCCGAGTGTATGTGACCAGCTACAAGCAGCTCCAGATTTTCGGATTGAGGGGTAAATCGAAGGGGCGCCCGATTCCGGGCCGGTTCCAGGAAATCACCCAAGCGCCACCACCCATCCCCCGGCCTGAAAATCAACCAGGCGCGTCCTATTGGGGCGTCGTCAAGAGCGTTAACGGTCCGCGCATCGAAATCACTCTGCGCAACGGCAAAACACTTCCAGTCGACTTGAGCGAAGCACTCAAGGCCGGCACGACCATCAACCCGGTAGTCGGCGGGAACGTCGCGGCGAGCGGCACGCTGAATCCGAATGGCCTCCTCGCGGCAAGCACGCTAACGCGGGCAAAGGCACGCGCGAGTTGGGGCACAGATCACTCCAAGTGAGCAATTCGGCTCGGGCGCCCGGGTTGCAGATTGAAGGCATCAGTAACCCGCTTGCATTGGCTGCCGTGTTGATTGATCGGCATGCTGCGGACGGCTAACACGCTGACCTGGCCTTGACATCGACCTTCTTTCGTGGAAACTTGGACACTTGATGTTTGATGTCATGGAGGTCGACGTGCCACGCCGGTTCCTCGCGTCTGATTTCAATAGAACCAGATTGCGGCTTTGGCTCCTGGCCGCCGCTTTAGGTGTGCTGCAACCCGTTGCGTTTGGTGCGGATGAGGCCATAGCCCAGCCTACGTTCAGCAAACACATCGCGCCGATTTTTCAGCGCGCGTGCCAGAACTGCCATCGCCCGGGATCGATCGCTCCGATGGCGCTGATCACCTACAAAGATGCGCGGCCCTGGGCCCGGTCGATTAAGGAAAAAGTCGCGCGGCGGGTCATGCCGCCCTGGCATATCGATCGAAATGTCGGGATCACGAAGTTCAAAGACGATCCATCGCTGACGGACGCGGAGATCGCGACGATTTCCAACTGGGTCGATCGCGGAGCGCCCGAAGGCAACGCCGCTGACATGCCGCCGCCTCGCCAATTCACTGACGACGACAAGTGGCACTTCGGAAAACCCGACGTTGTCGTCTCCATGCCAAAGCCATACGTATTGAAGGCCAACGGAGGGGACGAGTTCTTCGATATCGAAATCGATCCGCAATTCACTGAGGACATGTACATTCGGGCTGTCGAGACCAAACCCGATTTAGGGTTCAAGGTGATTCACCACGCCACCACTAATTTGATCGAGGATCCGGAAGAGGATCCCGTGGGTCTGTTTCTCAATGAATACGCAGTCGGCAAAGGCGCCGATCTCTTTCCGGAGAATGCAGGCCGTTTGGTCAAGGCAGGATCGAAGGTCCATTTCAACCTGCATCTGCATCCGAATGGGCAGGCGACTCCGGTACAGGTATCGCTGGGCTTGAAGTTATATCCAAAAGGATTCGTGCCGAAGTACGCCGAGTTCACGCAACACATGGGCGATGTGGCTGATCTCGATCTCGCGCCTGGACAGATCACTCGCAACGATGGCTACTTCCGACTGCCCAGAGCGGCGGTGCTTACGGGATTTCAGCCGCATTTCCATACGCTCGGAAAAGCGCAGTGCATCGAAGCGATCTACCCGGACGTCCGGGCGGATTCGGCGCGGCCGGGTCCGGCGCGGACCGAAACCATCAGTTGCGTAAGCAATTACCAGTTTGGCTGGAGCATCACTTATCCTTACGCGGAAAGTGTCGAGCCTCTGCTGCCTGCCGGAACCGTGATTCACGTGATCACCTGGCACGATAACTCGGACCACAATCCGCACGATATCAATCCCAAGAACTGGGTCGGATACGGGCAGAGGACCATTGACGAGATGAGCTTCGCCTGGATCAGCCTTTTTTACATCGATCCCGCCGATTACGAACAGCGCGTCGCCGCCCGCAAGAAGATGGAGAAGACCGAAGAGTAATGAGTCGGCGTTGCTGCGCGGCGACCATCTATGTCTTGGCAGTGGCATTCTTCGCCGGCGCACAGACGCTTCCTCCGACGTATATCAACCAAACCAAATTTAATTCCGGACAGGACGTGGTTCCCAGTTTTGACGGCTGGCTTCGCAATCCCGATGGCACCTTCACGATGGTGTTCGGATACATGAATCGGAACTACAAAGAAGAACCTGCCATTCCAGCCGGACCCGATAATAATGTCGAGCCAGGTTCAGCCGACCAAGGCCAGCCCACTTACTTCCTGCCACGGAGACATGCCTGGGTCTTTCAAGTAAAAGTCCCCGCGGATTGGGGTCAGAAGGAACTGGTCTGGACCATCACGGCCCACGGCCGAACGGAGAAAGCGTACGCCACTCTGAGGATGGAAGAGGAGATCCTTCCGCGTGTGATCATGACTCGGGGCGGTCTGAGCCCCGGTCTGGAGGATCCTAACCAGCCTCCATCGGTTTCGATCGCTCCGGTGATATCGGCTAGCGTTGGGAGCCCGGTTACGTTGATCGCGCTGGTCACAGATGACGGTCTTCCCAAGCCTCACGTTCCGAAGGCGCGTCCGGAAGTGGAGCCTGGCAAAGCTCAGACCAACGCCGCGACTACCCGCAGGTCGGGATTGTCGGTGACCTGGTACGAATATCGCGGTCCTGCGAAAGTGATCTTCGATTCCGCGGACCCGATCCGCGTGGGCACACCTGGGGAACCAGTTACGGACGGCAAAGCCGTCACGACAGCGCACTTTTCTCAACCTGGTACGTACGTGCTGAGAGCGACCGCGAATGATGGAGCGTTATCTACGTCGTCCGAAGTGACCATCACGGTCACTCGTTAAAATCGACAAAGGAGCGAACGGATGCACTGGAAGGCACGATGGAGCGCTGCGCTGTTCGCGGTGGTGATCATTCCCGTAGCTGCGCAAACTGGAGCCAAGAACGGAGAATGGCCAACGTACGGCGGCGATCTGGGCCACACGCGTTACGCCGCCCTGGATCAGATCAACGCTGGAAATTTCAGTAAGCTCGAAGTCGCCTGGCGCTTCAAGACCGATTCCCTGGGACCGAAGCCCGAATATCAGTATGAAAGCACACCGCTGATGATTCATGGCGTGCTATTTTCCACTGCTGGATCGCGGCGCGCCGTGGTGGCGCTGGATGCAGTTACGGGCGAAATGCTGTGGATGCACAGCGAGAATGAAGGCCCTCGGGGAGCGGCCGCGCCTCGCCAGCTTTCGGGCCGCGGGCTGGCGTATTGGACCGATGGAAAAGAAGAGCGGATTCTGTATGTGACGCCAGGCTACCGGCTGATCGCGCTCGACGCAAAAACCGGCGGTCCAGTGCGCAGCTTCGGCCAGAACGGAATGGTCGACTTGAAGCTCGAAGACGATCAGGAAATGGATCTGGTTACTGGCGAAGTCGGCCTGCATTCGACGCCCATCGTCGCCAAGGACGTCGTGATCGTCGGCGCTGCGCACAAATCCGGCGGCGTGCCCAAAAGCTTCCGCAACGTGAAGGGCTTTGTCCGCGGATTCGATGTGCGCACGGGTAAGCGTCTGTGGATTTTCCACACTATTCCCCGCCCTGGCGAATTCGGCATCGATACATGGGAGAAAGATTCCTGGTCCTATACCGGCAACACCGGCGTGTGGGGGCAGATCTCCGTCGATGAACAATTGGGGCTGGTGTATTTGCCGGTCGAGTTACCGACCGGAGATTATTTCGCGGCAAACAGGCCCGGCAACAATCTGTTTGGCGAGACTTTGGTCGCAGTCGATCTAAAGACCGGGCAGCGCAAGTGGCATTACCAACTGGTGCATCACGGGATCTGGGATATGGACATTCCGTGTGCGCCGATTCTTGCCGATATCGTGATCGACGGCCGCACAGTCAAAGCGGTCGCGCAGCCCACCAAGCAGGCATTCCTGTATGTATTCAATCGCGAAACGGGTCAACCCATCTGGCCGATTGAAGAACGTCCCGTGGAGAAAGGCGAAGTGCCGGGCGAATGGTATTCGCCAACGCAGCCGTTTCCCACCAAGCCGCCCGCTTACGAGCGCCAAGCCGTTTCGATCGACGATCTGATCGACTTCACGCCAGAGCTTCGGGCGGAAGCCGTCAAACTGGTTTCGAAATACAAACTGGGACCGATGTTCACGCCGCCGGTAGTCAGTAAGATCGACGGTCCGCTCGCGACACTGTCCCGGGCGCAAGCCGGTACGAACTGGCAAGGCGGGTCGTACGATCCTGAAACTCAAGTTGCGTATGTGTTTTCGAACGGCGCGATCGGCGCGTACGGCTTGGTGCCGCCGCCGAATCCGAACGTCTCGGAGATGGAGTACGTTCAGGGGAATGCCGCAGCGGGAGCTCGAACCCGAGGCGGCGCAGGATCGAGCGCCGGTGGCACGCGGACAACATCTTCGGGCGAGGGCAGCGAAAGCGGTGGTCTGACGATCCAAGGATTGCCGCTCGGAAAGCCGCCCTACGGACAAATCAGCGCCATCGATCTGAACAGGGGCGAAATCCTGTGGCAGATCGCGCATGGAGAAACGCCGGATCAGATTCGGAATCATCCCGCACTCAAAGGCCTGAGCATTCCCCGCACCGGCCGGCCCGGGTTGATCGGAACGCTGGCGACCAAGACGCTGGTCATCGCCGGAGAGGGCGGTTATTTCACGACGCCGTCGGGAGCCCGCGGCGCGATGCTGCGGGCCTACGACAAAGTCACCGGCAAAGAGGTTGGCGCCGTGTACATGCCGGCGCCGCAGAGCGGGTCGCCGATGACCTACATGCTGAACGGCAAACAGTACCTTGTGATTGCGATCAGCGGCGGAAACTACTCCGGAGAACTGCTCGCGTTCCGGTTGCCTGGGTCACTATAGTGAGTAATCAAACCTGCGGCCGGTTCATCAGGAACGTCGCAGTGGACTCGAAGAACGCTCGCAAGATCGGTTGCACTTCGTCGGGTAGTCGCGCTGCGTCCAGCGCACGATTCATCAACTGGAGCCACCGGTCACGCTCAAGCTGTCGGATCGAGAACGGCGCATGGCGCATACGCAATCTTGGGTGACCCCGCTGTTCAATATATATTGGCGGTCCGCCGAATCGAAAGATGAGAAAGTCTCTCAGCCGCTGTTCGGCTCCCTGAAGATCGTGGGCCGGGTAGATCGGCCCTAACACATCATCGCCGGGGACTTGGTGATAGAACGCCGCAACCAATCGCTCGAACCCTTCGCGGCCGATGGCGGAATAAATCTCTTGTTCTTCCACTCCGTTGATCGTATCAGCCGGTGTCGCGTTGTGCTAGATTTCTTCCGAGGAGGCTGCATGAAACTGTTCCAATCCGTGCTACTCGGATCCGTTGCACTGGCGATTTTTGCGCCTGACGGCGGCGCACATTTCAGGCTGCTCGAGCCCGCATCGTGGCTTCAGGAATCGCCTATCGGCGACCCCCAGAAAATGGCTCCGTGCGGCGGTACCTCAGCCGATCCGGGCAAGCCTACGGGCGCGGTGACCAACGTCCAGGGGGGCGATAAACTCCATATTAAACTGAGGGAGACAGTCTTTCATCCCGGTTTTTATCGAGTCGCCCTTGCGGTGAACTCGCGAGACGAACTTCCACCCGATCCCGAGGTGAAAACAGAGCCCTCGGCGAACGGTCCCAAGTCGGTCTCGGCAGCCATACATTACCCACCCTCGCCGCCCATCTTGGCCGACGGGTTGTTCCCTCATACTGCGCGTTTGGACAAGGAGGTCGAGACAGACGTCGACGTCCCCAACATCAATTGTTCCAAATGTACTTTGCAGATCGTGGAATTCATGGCTGCCCACGGCCTCAACAAGGACGGAGACTACAGCTACCACCATTGCGCGGTTCTCCAGATCCGCGCCAATCCTGACAAGCCCATCGACTCACGTTTCCCGGCCGAAACGAAATAACGTCTTTCGAACGCAGCCTACCGCTCCGCGATCGGTACGCCGATCACCGTGCCGATTACTTCGCCGGAGATCACCAGTTCCACCCGCCGATTCTGTTGACGGCCCGCCGGAGTATCATTTGTCGCGATGGGCTGAGTCTTTCCGAAGCCCTTGGTGGTTACCGACGCCTGCTGCATTCCTTGCTGCGTCAAGTAGTCTCGCACTGCGGAACCGCGTTGCTCCGAGAGTTCCTGATTGTAACTATCTCCGCCGACGTTATCGGTATGACCTTCCACGTCCAGGCGCAGGCCGGGGTGGCCCGAAACGATACCCGCCACTTTGGCCAGCTTCTCCCGAGCTTCCGGACGCAATGAGAATTTGGCGGTATCGAAGAGCACATCCGACATATTCACGATCAAGCCGCGAGCGGTGTCACGGGTCTGGAGAATCGCGTTGAACTGCAGCAACAATTGGGACCGCAGCTCGGTCCTTTCCATCTCCAACCGCTTCTTCTCTCTCCCCACGCGATCCAGCTCGGTTTGGGCGGTTGCCCTTTGCTCGTCATTCTCTCTTTTCAAACGATCCGCGTCGGACTGTGCAGTCGCCATTTTGGCGTCGTTGTCGCGTTTCAGTCGATCAGCGTCGGTCTGGGCAGTCGCCATCTTGGCGTCGTTGTCCTGCTTCAAACGATCGGCGTCGGTCTGTGCAGCCACCATTCTGGCGTCGTTGTCCCGTCTCAGACGATCGGCTTCGCTCTGAGCCGCCGCCATTTGCGTTTCGTTATGCCGTTTCAGGCGATCGGCTTCGATTTGAGCAGCCACTGTCTGCGCGTCATTGTCGCGCTTTACGCGGTCGGCCTCGGCCCTGGCGTTGGCGCGCTCGCCTGCCGCTTCTCGCGTGACACGCGCGGTTTCCGATTGGGCGGCAGCCCGGCCGTTTTCGGCCCGCGATTCCCGCTCCGCTCCAGCCAGGCGCTCGTTGGCTAACAGTTCGTCATCCTGGCGCTTTACCGCGATCGCCCGGGCGTCTTCGGCGATCTGCACAGCCTGCCTTGCAGTCATCGTCACGGGTTTCGATCCGGCATTGCGCGCCCGGTAGGCTTCCGCTTGTTTCAGGTTGCTTTCAGCCTTCTGAAATGTCTCGGTCGCATAACGGTCGGCGCCGCTCGAACGCGCGATTTGTATCGCATTGCGAGCTTCGTAGAGTTCCAACGGCATTTTACGATTGACCCGCAGGTCGAGCACGTTCGCCAAGTGCTCGTATTGACCCCTTTGGAGCAGTTCGTACTTGGCGTCGATCAACTCGATTTTGCCAACGGTATCGGAGCGAACTTCATTTTCCATCACGATGACATCGCTCGGACGGGATACGGCGAAGTACGGTTCCGCCGTTACCACCAGGCCGAACACCTGGAGTTCAGTGGTCACGTCCAGCTTTCCGCTGGTGCCATTGCGCAGAATTTCGCCCAGATTGGACGTGCGGCCCTCCGGAGTAATGGCCCACAGGACGTAAGTGAGATACTCCGCGCCGAATTGTGTGGCTTCCGGAAGGTCGCGGAACTCCACTTCGATCGCGATGTATCCCTGCTTGCCCTCCACCTTGGCTTCACCGTGAGCGTCCGGCATCAGCGCAGTACCGCGGAAGTCAATCTTGGTGGCTCCGCTGCGATGCTGGTAACTGATGGCCTTCGCGGTCCGTTGAGTCACGGTGACACGATAAATCGGCGTAAGTCCGGCGGCGGCCCGGTTCGCATTCTCGTTTCTTTCCTTTTCCTGGGTCTGGGCCGGAGTTTGAGCCGATAAGATCCCCGTGGCGATCAGAAGTGCAACTGTGATTTGTTTCATATTTGTTCTCTCAGTATTCTCGTTCCCGTACTTGACTGACGCCGTGGGGAATGACCACCTTTGCACGCACGTCTCACGACCTCTTCGTTAGGGCACGTACTAGACCGATGCCGCAAACTGTGGCACGCGCTCACCGTCGATGCCGCTTCCCGCCGGGAGTTGGAGAAAGGAGCGCTCGATACTAACCATATCCGGTCAAATGACTGCATGTGGTCAAGAAAATGACTCGCGTCTGCCGTTGCGCTATCCTGACACCACCGTGCGGGCAGCCATCCTAGTCCTGGCATTCTTGTCCAGCACAGCGGCCCAGCCACCCATCGACGGGCTCATGGCGATTCAAAAAGAGATCGTGCAAGCCGACGGCCCCGGCGGTTACTACGACCGCACCTACCGAAAAATGGAGCCGCGGTATTGGACCCAAGTCCCCGTGTGGATGCGGGAAGACGCCGGGAAACGCAAGGTTGCCCGCATTCTCGACATCGGCTGCGGGTACGGGACACTGCTGGCGCTCGCTTCTGAAATCTACGGCGCGCCGGGGTATTGCATGGATGTCACTCCCTATTTAAAGCCGGCCTTCGCCAGCCGCCGCCACCTGGTTTTTGCGCGCGCGAACATAGAACTTTCACCGATTCCCTGGTCCCCGAAGTTCGACGTGGTCATTCTCACCGAGGTCCTGGAACACTTCAACTTTCAGCCGCTTCCGACGCTGCGCAAGATTCATGACGCGCTCGGTCCGGATGGAGTCCTGTTCCTCTCCACTCCCGACGCGCATGATTGGGGCCGCGTCCTGACCTACTATCGCCATCTTTCCGATCTCCCCATGCCGGATCCATCGCGCAAGATTCGGGACGCTCATATCTGGATTTACGATCAGGAAGAGATCACCACTCTGCTGGATCAGGCTGGTTTTCGGATCGCGCGCCTGGAGTATGCGCAAGGAAACGGCAACCGCCATTTCAACGTCTGGGCCATCCGCCGCTAAGTGCTTGCCAGGGCAGCGGGTTTGGAAGTTTGTCGCTGTGACCTCTCCGGCCGGTTGTCTTGCTCCGCAGGGGAGGCCGAGTCAAAGAATGCCCGCTTCGCCAGCCCATCTGGCGATGGACATTTTGAGGAACTGGCTGAATGCGGCAGCTTCGGCCGGTAGTTCCCTTCCACGGCTGGTGATTTGGTAGAACTCCAGGCTGACCACTGGCTCAACCAGCTCGCTCATCGTGAGCTCCCGGCGGCGGCAATCTGGAATTCCAAAAGAGGGGATAATCGCGATTCCTGCTTCGGCTTCGACTAAGCCGATTTGCGTGTCCAGCAGATTGACGGTTTGGCCGCGTTTCCATGTGACGCCGGCCTTGGCGAGCTGCTTGTCGATGAGCTGCTGGTGAGGATAGTTCTTGGTGAGGGAGATCAGCGTCTCCCCGTTCAGGGCCGGCCACGGGGTCGAGACACGGCCGATCTCGGGATTCTTGTCCGCGCGGATAACCATCAAGGAGAAACGAAAGAACGGAACGCGCCGCACATCAGGCATTTTGTTGAAGAGGCCCAAGCCCAGGTCCAGCTTTCCCGCCTCCACGCGCCGTTCGATCGACTTCAGGCTTCCGTCGAAGAGTCGAATACGGAGGTCCGGCCTTTGCCGCCGAAACGCATTGATCACCGGCGGCAAAAGGTTGGCCGCGATCCAAGGCGTTGTTCCCACCGAAATCCAGCGTGTCTTCCCTTTCGCGGCCTGCTCGATACGCGACATGGCCGCGTCCAGCGCTCTTAAACCCGGTTGAGTGATCGCGAGCAGTTCGCTTCCGTGGTTAGTCATCGCGACCTGCCGCGTGGTCCGATCAAATAGGCGAAACCCCAGTTGGCGCTCCAATTCGCGGATCAAAACACTGACTCCCGAGGGGGTGATGAGCAGGGCTTCCGCGGCGCGCGCGAAGCTTCGGTGGTGGGCGACCAGATGAAATGCCCGCAGCTGCCGGGATGTGAAATCCATTGATGAGAGTTTATCAATAGGTGACGATGATTCGGAACTTGTTGTTGACAGTGTCCCTGCCTTAAGATCAGCTCATGAGTCAGGGTGAACAGCTCTAACGCTCAAATTGAAAAGGAACCAAACATATGAACACGACGAGCAAAGTGAAGAACGTAGTGCTGGTCCACGGCGGCTTCGTGGACGGCTCAGGATGGCAGGGTGTCCACCGTATTTTGAAGAGCAAGGGTTACAAGGTCACCATCGTGCAGAACCCCACCATCTCGCTCGCGGACGATGTTGCAATTACCAAGAGGGTCCTTGCAGCGCAAGATGGTCCAGCAATCCTGGTCGGTCATTCCTACGGCGGCGTTGTGATCACGGAAGCCGGGAATGATCCCAAAGTGGCGGGACTCGTTTTCATCGCTGCGTTCGCGCCTGAGAAGGGCGAATCCGTGGAAACGCTCATCCAGAATCCGCCCGCGGGTGCGCCAGTGCCTCCGACCTTACCCCCGCAGGACGGGTTTCTGTTCCTGGACCCCTCCAGATTCGCGGCTTCCTTCGCCGCGGACGTAGATCCCGAGTTGGCGGGGTTCATGGGGGACTCTCAGGTTCCCTGGGGTGTCCACGCACTCGGTGGTAAGGTGAGCGAACCGGCATGGAACTCCAAGCCCAGTTGGTACCTGGTTTCCGCAAACGACAAGATGATTCCGCCCGATGCGCAGCGAGCCATGGCCGCGCGTGCCGGTTCGAAGGTTGTCGAAGTGAAGGGGAGCCACGCCGTCTATGTTTCGCAACCGCAGGCAACTGCCGAACTCATTGAGCAAGCTGCAGGTGCTTTGGGCGCGGCCATGAAGTAGAGTGACTCGATTCAGAATAGAAAAGCTAGGCGTCCCCAAGATCTGGCGGTGTGAACATGCATCGTCCCACGAGGCGACTCCAACCACAAAACGCCAGCCACGCTTCTGCTAACTCCATGGAGCGTTCAACTCTGCTCCATGAGCGCAGCGGCGCGCTTGCCGACTTTCTTAAGCGCCACTTCAAGGCCACGAAGGTCCTCCGGGCTCAGTTCAGAGAACACTTTCCTCATCTGCCCGGAATGCTTTCGGAAGGCGGAAACAATGAGGTCCTTGCCCTGCGGGGTGAGGGCCACAATCCGAACGCGCCGGTCTTCACAGCTCTCGACGCGGCTGACCAAGTCCTTCGCGAAAAGACGGTCGACAGCGATACTGATCGAGCCTGGGGTCAAATCGACGATTGGACCGATCGTATTGACGGGCAAAGGCCCCTTGTGCAGCAGGACTTCCAGCACGTGGAAATCCGAGTCGCCGAGCCCCGTATCTTCAATACCGGCAGATGCATAGCGCGTCAGCGCGCGCATCGCCTTCATCATTACAAGCCAGACGTGATCCGGCTGCTGAATGCCTTGGCCCATAATACCCTGAATCTTCCCAAAGTATACGTCATCAATTCTATTGACGTCAATATGATTGCGACCATTCAATCCGATGGCTTCCAATCGAAAAAGGAGAATCTGTTATGAGAACCGTTTCCACAATCGCCCGATATCTGGCGGGCGTGATCTTCCTTGTTTTTGGCCTGAACGGCTTCCTGAACTTCATTTCCCTGCCCCCGCCCGGGGGCATCGCGGGACAGTTCATGGGTGCCCTGTACGCCTCGCATTATCTGTGGGTGATCTTCGCGTTTCAGGTCATCGCAGCGGTGCTTCTGCTGGTCAACCGTTACGTACCGTTGGCGGTGGCTGTACTGGCGCCGGTGATCGTCAACATTCTTACATTCCACGCCTTGATGGCCCCGAGCGGGCTTCCGCTGGCCCTCTTCGTGGCGATACTGTGGGCCGTGATCTTCGTCGACGTGCGACCGGCCTTTGCCGGGTTGTTCCAGTCGCGCCCGCAGGCACAAGCCTGAGGAGGAGAGGCACAGAGTCTGGACGCACGCACTGCAAACTTCGACGCCCGGTAAGGCGACCTTGGGTGCGAACTGAGACGGCGATTTTGAGAGACTACTACTTGCCTGAAGGAGGCGGCCAATGTCCCACAGTATTTCGACCCTACTGAGACGCAATCTCGACGTCTTCGGTGATAACGATCCCGCGCGCCGGCGCGCGGTCATCGACGAAATATTCATCGAGGATGGCGTGTTCTATGACCCCAACAATGGCGTCTACCGCGGCCGTGACGAGATCGATCGGATCGCGGGCGCGATCAAAGCAACTCACCCTGGCTTCCAGTACCAGCCAATCGCCGAGCCCGATGTGTCGGGCGATGGCGGGCGAATGCAATGGGTATCGGCCCGTCCAGGTAAGGCTCCCGCTTACGTTGGAACTGACTTCATCGTTGCCCGGGAAGGCCGCATAGCCGCCGTTTATCTCTTCTTCGACAAGCTGCCCTAAACGTGTCTCAAAATGCGGGTTCCTTCAGATTCTCGTGTCCGCATGCGAAAATCGATAGTTCTCTTGAACCGCTGAATTGATCGCTCTTTGTAAAATTAAGGCTAGCGGGGAACGAAACTATGGTTGTCACCGGCCTCGACGTCAACGGACAGCACTCGCCGCTTGAAGCACAATTGCAAGCGGCACTCAATCTCGTTCCAGCGTATGCCTGGTACGCTCTCCCGAACGGCGCACTCACGTTTGTGAATGAGCGAACCGCCGATTATCTTGGTCTACCAAACGACGATCCTCTCCGTCTCGGTACAGGCACCGGCGCGGATTGGGACTCCCACATCCCGCTTTTGCATCCGGATGATCGGGAAGAGACACGCAGAGTCTGGTCGGAGTGTTTACGCACGGGCAGCGCCGGTGAGGTGAGTATTCGCGTGCGTAACGCTGAAGGAGGTTACCGCTGGTTCGTCAGTCGCGCCGAACCTGTCCGGGCTACGAACGGAACTCTGCTGTATTGGATTGGGATTAATCTCGACATTGACGAACGGAAGCGGGCCGAGCAAGAGCTTCGCGACATCGTCGATACTATTCCGGCAATAGTGTGGGTTGCGCTGCCTGATGGCTCCAATACCTACGTAAACCGGCGATACGTGGAGTACTCGGGGATGGCGGCGGCACAAACAGCCGGGTCAGGGTGGCGAGCGGCAGCTCATCCCGATGATCTTCCTAGGCACGAAGGCAAATGGCGCGCGGCCGTTTCAAGTGGCGGACCTCATGAAAGCGAGGTTCGTTTTCGCCGAGCGGATGGGCAATATCGATGGCATTTGGACCGCGGCCTTCCATTGCGAGATGAAGATGGAAACATCATCAAATGGTATGGTGTCGTGACCGACATCACCGAGCGCAAGGCGGCCGAGGAAAAGATCCGGGAACAGGAAACAGAGCTCCGTCAAATGCTCGACTTCGCGCCTCAACTCATTGCCGTCTACGGACCCAACCGCGAACGTCTGTATGCCAATCGCGTTGCGCTCGATTACGTCGGCCTCGGTCTTAGTGAGTGGCGGCAGACACAACCTCCGGGTGCGTTCATTCATCCAGACGACCGGGAGCGGGAACTCGCTTATTTTGACCGTGCTAAGTCTAACGGTTCTGCCGGCCAGCTGGAATTGCGATTACGCGGAGGGGATGGAAGTTATCGTTGGTTTCTGGCTCGTTACAACTCGGTGCGCGACAACAACGAACAAATCCTGCGTTGGCACGTTTCATGTACCGATATCGAAGACCGCAAGCAGGCTGAGGAAAGACTACAACAGGAAAACGTCGCCCTCCGGGAAGAAATCGACAAAGCCTCGATGTTTGAGGAGATCGTTGGAACCTCTCCCGCTTTGCAAACTGTGCTCTCGCGCATCTCCAAGGTTGCGCCCACCGATTCTACGGTTCTCATTACCGGTGAGACCGGAACAGGCAAGGAACTTGTCGCCCGCGCTATCCATCGACGGTCAAATCGCGCCTCGCGCGCATTTGTCAGTGTGAACTGCGCTGCAATCCCCCGGGACTTGATTGCCTCGGAGTTGTTCGGACATGAGAAGGGGGCATTCACGGGCGCCCTGCAGCGTCGAGTCGGGCGATTCGAACTGGCCGAGGGCGGAACGATCTTTCTGGACGAAGTAGGCGAACTATTGCCCGACACTCAAGTCGCGCTGCTCAGGGTGTTGCAGGAACGGGAATTCGAGCGAGTTGGCGGGGGACAGTCGATCCGCGTTGACGTCCGCGTCGTCGCTGCTACGAATCGCGATCTCAAAGCCGCCGTTGCCAACGGCATGTTCCGCGAAGACCTCTATTACCGGCTCAACGTTTTTCCTCTCGAGATGCCGCCTCTGCGGGCACGAAGGGCGGATATTCCCCTGCTCGTTGAATACTTCATCGATCGATATGCGCGTAAAGCGGGGAAGAACATCCGGAGTGTTGACAAAAAGACCCTGCAGTTGCTCCAGACGTACCCTTGGCCCGGAAACATACGCGAACTGCAGAACGTCATCGAACGATCGCTAATCGTGTGCGAAACGGAGATTTTTACGGTGGATGAGAGCTGGCTATCCCAACGGCCACTCGACACGAGATCGGGAAACAAGCTCTTCCTTCCTGAGAAGGTTGCAGCTACGGAAAGAGAAATAATCGAAGAGGCTCTGCGAGAATCCCAAGGACGGATATTCGGACCATCCGGCGCCGCGGCCAAGCTGGGGATCGCGCGATCCACGCTGGAATCGAAGATTCGGTCGCTCAATATCAACAAGAATCGCTTCAAGGCTCCGCTCGGAACTTGAAGATTCTCGCCTTAAATCGGTCAAGTATCTCTCTTCTGCCTTTGCCGCCGCTTGTTTCGGCGTTTTTCTTGATCGATCCAATTGCGGATATGGAGAGGACAACTCTCAAGCTTGATTCCGTTCGCCTCGCAGTGGGCGAGAAATGTTACGGCGTCCTGGTTCACGAGCGTCACGTCCCGCAAATTGAACATCACCGGCTCCCCAGGCGTCTCGACAATGAGCAGTTGCTCGAACTGCTCGATATCCTCCGTTTGCATCCGGCCGCTGAGAGTGAACACCACTGGACCGTTTGCTGATCTCTCAATTCTGAGCATAAAAGCTCCTATGCGTGAGCTGTGCTTGGTCGATGATGAATCGCCATCACGCATGGCAATCTGACGTCCAGTCCCAAGGCGCTGGACGGAAAGAGCTAGGCATAGTTCAACTGTCCGACGCTTCGACAATTGGCGAAATTCCGAGCAGAACAATGCTCGCGCCCTGCGTGTCGAAGTGGCCGACGAACAGCGGGAAGTTCTTGCTCTCGCCGTCGTTTATCCGGGTTAGAACGAATCCAACTGAGGCTTTCAAAAACCATCGTCGACTCGTGGCAACGCAGATGCACTGCGACCAGGCGCTAGTCGTTTCGACGGACCGAATAGAAAGGACTTTCCAGTGAACAACGAGCAGATCGTTCGCAGAGCGTACGAACGGGCCGAAAAGGTGGACGTCAAGGGTTGGGTTGAGTGCTTCACGTCCGACGGGACGTTTACCGACATGTCGATCGGCGTCACGTACCGCGGACCCGACGGCCCCACCGGCCTGGGCAAGACCGTCGAGGTCTATGCGAAGGCGTTTCCGGACATGCATCGCGAGTTGTACCGGTTTTTCAGCGTCGGCGATGTCGTCGTTGTGGAGCTCGCTCTCCAGGGTACGCACAAGGGGCCCCTGCCGACGCCTATGGGGATCCTTCCGCCAACGGGCAAGCGGATGGACGCGCCGTGCTGTGACGTCTTCCGTCTGGTGGACGGCAAGATCCAGTCGTTCGACTGCTACCCCTCGGGAACGGTGATGTTCGCGCAGCTCGGCGTGCTCTCGAATATCGAAGCAGCCGTCGTTCACTCGTAGGTGGGCGCTTCGGATACGTCACGATTTGAGGAGGTTTCAGCCATGACAAGCGATCGAACGATTCTCATCACCGGAGTGACAGGCCAACAAGGCGGAGCAGTGGCAAAGGTTCTGCAAGGCGCCGGGTTCCATCTGCGCGGCCTGACGCGCAAGCCGGAGAGCGAGCGGGCGGCAGCGCTGGCTCGCCATGGCGTCGACATCGTCAAGGGCGACCTGGATGACGAGGCAACGCTGCGCCGTGCGTTGGCGGGAGCGTGGGGCGTCTTCGGCGTGCAGAACGCGGGGGAGGCGGGCGTCGAGCGGGAAGAGGCGCAGGGCAAGCGTCTTGCGACGCTGGCGCGCGAGGCCGGCGTCGAACACTACGTCTACACATCCGTGGGATCGGCGCACAAGCGGACGGGCGTCCCGCACTTCGACAACAAATGGCGCATCGAGGAAACCGTGCGCGGCCTCCGCTTCCCCTCGCATGTGATCCTGCGTCCGGTCTTCTTCATGGAGAACCTGCTGGTGCCTTTCAGTCTCCAGGGTTCCACGCTGGCCTGGGCGCTCGGGCCAGGCACGAAGCTACAGATGATTGCGGTGGACGACATCGGCTGGTTCGGCGCGCGCGCGTTCACCGATGCCGCTGCCTTGAACCGCCGCGAGATCGATCTCGCCGGTGAC